>Ga0137396_10002481_pt1 | contig 10124 bp, 9 predicted proteins | sample czc16metaG_FD_108284 | JGI IMG/M metagenome (GOLD analysis project Ga0137396, IMG submission 108284) | Vadose zone soil microbial communities from Angelo Coast Range Reserve, California, USA - czcobulk3.16 metaG | ecosystem: Environmental > Terrestrial > Soil > Vadose zone | place: USA... | reverse complement strand
CTTCCAAGAGCAACGAGCATGCCCAAATCCCGCCCTCGCCCCCCAAGGGCCAACTAGTGGAAACCCCTGGGGCGCGCCCGATCCAGGAAACCCCGGTCGGAGTGAGGGGAGCAAGAACTACCGCGTACGACTTACACCCCGTACGATTTACTTGGTCGCGCCGGCGACGTCGTCGGTCAGCGCGCGGGCCTTGGTGGCCAGATTCGCCGCGCGCTGGTAGTCCCGCTGATCCAGGGCGCTCCGAGCCTGATCCAGGAAATTCTTCGCGGTCCGCAGCGCTTCTTGCTGGGGCGGCTTCATCTGGCGCCCCTCGAGCTCGCCCAGGATCCGGGCGACGTCGCCGATGTTCTGCTTCGTGCTTTCGAGAAGCCGCTGCTCTTGCTCGGCCGACACCTGCGGCCGCAGCGGCTCCGAGGGCGAGGTCGCGCCGGATCTCGGCGGGGCGGGTGCGGGCGGCGGCGAGGGGCTGGCGGTGGTCGTGGGCGCGGCCGGAGCGGCAGGCTTCTTGACGATCGCCTCGATCCCGGCGCAGCTTGACAGGAGCAGCAGCGCCGAGGCGGGAAGAAGAACGCGCCTCGTCACGCGTTCACGCTTCCCGACGCCATCGGAAGCGTCAGGACCATCACCGTGCCGCGGTCGACTTCGGACTCGACGTCGATGCGCCCGTCGTGCATCTGCATGATGCGATAGACCATCGAGAGTCCGATCCCGGATCCCTGGGCCTTCGTCGTGTAGTACAGGCGAAAGATCTTCTCGAGATCCTGCGCCTGGATGCCGACGCCTTCGTCGGCGACGCGCATCTCGACGGCGCCGTCGGGGCCGCGACGGGCGGCGAGCGTCACCGTCCCGCCGTTGGGCATCGCGTGAATCGCGTTGGTCACGAGGTTGGTGAACACTTGCTGGAGGAGCTCGGCGTCGCCGGAGACGGGCGGCAGGTCGGGCACCACGTCCTCGGCGATGCGGACTCCCGCGCGGGCCGCTTCGGGCGCCATGAGTCGCCCCATCTCCGAGATCAAGGCCTTCACGTCGACGGGCGCCAACCGAACGTCTTCCGGCCGCACGAACTTGAGGAAGCCTTGCACGACGCGGTCGAGCCGCACGATCTCCTGCGCGATCACGTCGAGGTTCTCGCGGACGGCCGGCTGGCTGGCGCCGAGCCGCGCCTTCAAGAGCTCGAGGTGGATGCGCATCGCGTTGAGCGGGTTCTTCACCTCGTGCGCTACACCCGAGGTCAGCCGGCCGAGGGCCGCGAGCTTCTGGGAGTACGTCACCAGCGACTGCACGGCGCGGACCGGGTCGAGGTTCCGCAACGCGAGCACGCCGCCGCCCGCTCGGTCGCCGTCGGGAATGCGATAGCTCGACACCGCCAGCTCGCGGCCCTGTCCATCGGGGCACGGCACTTTCACGGCGGCGTTTCGACGCTCGATGCCGGCATCGAACAGCTCGGTGACCACAGGCGCCAGCGGATGATCGGCTGGCAAAAGGCCCGCAAGCGCGCCGTCAGGCGAGTCGGGCGACTGGCCGAGCAGCCCTTCCGCCGCCTGGTTGCAGAACACCACTTCGCGCTTGGCGTTCAACACGACCACGGCGTCCTCGAGGCTGTCGAGGATACCTTCCATCCGCGCGCGGTCGCTCTGCCAGTGCGATTGCTCCGCGTGGACTCGCTCGCCCAGCTGGTTCACGCGCGCCGCGATTTCTCCGAGCTCGTCGTCCCGCGTGAGGTCGACGGTGGCGCCGTACTCCCCGCGGGCGAGCCGTTCCATCCCGTTCGCGATCTTCCTGAGTGATTGCAGCAGGAAGTGACCGATGACGAGCCCGACCCCGACGGCGATGCCGAGGGCGGCGAGGGCAACCGCCAGGCTATAGAGCGCGGCCCGCGCCAGCTCTTGCTTGAGGAGGCTCGTGGAGACGCCCACCCGCACGGTGCCGAAGGGCCGCTCGCCCAGGCGCATCGGCACCTGCGCCTCGTACACCTCGGGCTGCCCGAAGAGCGAGGCGACGATCCCGAACGTCGAGCGCGCCTTCAGGCGCTCGAGATTCTCGCGCGGCGCCAGGATCTCGCCCACGAGCTTCGGATTGCTGTGGGCCAGGATCCGGTCCGTCGGATCCACGACCGCGGCATAGACGACCGTGTGTGAGTAGCCGACCATCCCCTCGAGCAGGGCCCGGATGCCCGAGTCCTGCTGCAGAAGAGCGGGTAAGGGGCCGGGCGAGGCGGCGATGACCCGAGAGCTCTGGTGGTAGAGCTGCTTGGCCATCAGCTCGCCTTCGTCCACCGCGGCGCCGAGCGCCAGCCGGGCCACGTTCGCGAGATGGGCGACGGTCGACGCGACGACGACCAACAGGACCACGACGGCGAGCGCCAGAACCTGCCGTGCGCGGAACGTCAGACGCATGCGCGTCAGGCGTTGTACTTGTGGAGTTTGTTGTGCAGGGTCTTCAGGCTGATGCCGAGGACCTCGGCCGCGCGGGTCTTGTTGCCTCCTGTCTGCTTGAGGGTCCGAAGAATCAGCTCCTTCTCGGCGTCCTCCACGGTCGTGCCGATCGGCAGCACCAAGTCGGCCTCGGTTGCCGCCGCGACCGGCTCGCTCGGCGTGCCGAGCGGCGGCAGGTGCTCGGCGCGGACCAGGTCGCCCGCGCAGACGATCACCGCCCGCTCGATCACGTTGCGGAGCTCTCGCACGTTGCCGGGCCACCGATGCCGCCGGAGGACATCCAGCGCGGCCTCATCCACGCCGCGGACGCTACGCCCGTGACGGTCGTTGAATTCCTCGACGAACGCCTGGGCGAGGTCGGCGAGATCCTCCAGCCGGTCGCGCAGCGGCGGCAGGCCGATGGCGAAGACGTTGAGCCGATAGTAGAGATCCTCGCGCAGGGTGCCGTCGGCAAGGGCCTTCGCGGGCTCCTTGTTGGTCGCCGCGACCACCCGAACGTTCACGCGGATCTCAGCCTTGGCGCCGAGCCGACGGAACTGCCCCTCCTGGAGCACGCGGAGGAACTTGGCCTGGGTGCCCGGCTGCATCTCCGCGACCTCGTCGAGAAAGAGGGTTCCGCCGTCGGCGAGCTCGAAGCAGCCCTGACGCCGCTCGACGGCGCCGGTGAACGAGCCTCGCTCGTGGCCGAAGATCTCGCTCTCCAGCAGCGTCTCGGGAATCGCCGCGCAGTTGACGGCGACGAACGGTCCTCTCCGCCGCGGCGAGAGCTCGTGAACCGTGCGAGCCACCAGCTCCTTGCCGGTACCGCTCTCGCCCGCGATGAACAACGTCGCGTCCGTGGGCGCGGACACCTCGACCTGCCGCATGACTTCCATCATGCCGCGCGAGCTACCGAGGAGGCGTCCGAAGGCTCCGCGCTGCCGCAGCTGACGCCGTAGCAGCTGAACCTCGCGCACGGTCTCGGAGCGCTCGAGCGCCCGGTCGAGCAACAGCTGCAGACGCGTCGGATCGACGGGCTTGGTGAGGTAGTCGTACGCGCCGTCCTTGATCGCCTGCACGGCCGTTTCGATGCTGCCCTGGCCGGTCAGGAAGACCACCGCCGTGGTCGGAAAGTCGCGCTTGAGCCGTGTGAGGAGCTCCAGTCCGTCGATCCCGGGCATGACGAGGTCGGCGATCACGAGATCGGGAGCCCGGACGGCCGCGCGCTCCAGCGCTTCCTGACCGTCGGAGGCCGAGCTCACGTCGTAGCCCCATACGCTCAGGAGCTCTTGAAGCCCCTTGCGCGAGGCGGGCTCGTCATCGACGACCAGGATCCGATGGTCCTTCATTCGATCCGCGTGTCCGAAACGCTCCGTCGCGACGGCAGTGCCCGTCGCCTCAGACCCGACGCTCGATTCGGGTCGCGATCCGCCCGGCGGGGTGGAGTTCTCGGTCTCAGTGTACCCCACTGGACTCTTGCTCATGACGTCGCGATCCTCGCGGGCTCCGGCCTGGCGTGAACGAGGCGAACCCCCGGACTTCGCCACGACGGAACCGTCCATTCCAGCCGTGCCCGGCGCTCCACGCTATGACCGCAGGGACCGAGCACGATCGACATCATCTCGTCCCGATTCTCCTTCCAATCTTCCACCCATCGCAGCGCGTGACACCGTGAGCACATCATGGTCTTTGTCGGGTTCATTGGTCCCTCGTGTTGTCGGGAGCCTCATCATCGTCGTCCTCGTCCGTTGCGATCGTCGCGAGCACTACGACATTGGGGAGGACCTGGATCCCGTCCACCCGAATATGCGAGAACCCCATCGCGACGGCGCCGCGCATGGAGGTATCGAACGCCTCCATCAGGGCCTGCTTGATTGCCGGGTCGGAGCGATCGGTCAGGCTGACCGACGTCTCCATACGGACGACGCGAGCCGAGGCGGCCGAGACCGACAGGACCGTCATCACCAGTGCTGCCGCCACGAGCCCTGCTAGTACACGCACGGTGCCCTCCCGCTTCATCTAGATCTACAATTGGCGTCGCCCGGGTGAGCATCGGTCGTGCCAGAGGTGAGGAACAGTACTACAACTAATTGACTTTACGGCCTTTTATCCAAATGAAAGCCCCACAGGCGGGCAGCATTTACCCTCTGTGGCGCAAGAAGTACCTTGTAAGAATTACACGAACGTCCGAGGAGCGTCAGCCGCCGTAACATTCAACGGTCGCCCTGCGGCGTGCCTTCAGTGGGCTCGCGCGCCGGACGCCGGAACCAATCCGTCAGGCGATTCCATCCGTCGACGACGTGATCGATGACGCCGCGGTGCTCGTCGCAGAGCGGGGGCTCGGTGCCGGTCAAAAACGCTTCACGCACGACCACGGGGCACGCGCGAGCGGCACGCTTGCCGTTGCTCGCGTCGACGTCCGCGAAGGAGATTCCGGGGGGGACCTCGAAGTCTGACTGCGGATACGCGTCGATCGCCTGCTTCATGAAATCTATCCAGATCGGAAGCGCCGCGCGCGCGCCGCTCATGCCGTGCGGATCACCGCCGTCGAAGCCCACCCACACCAGCGCCAGGAGTCGCGGCGTGTAGCCGACGAACCACGCGTCGCGGCCATCGTTGGTGGTGCCGGTCTTGCCGGCGATGACGTCCGGAAGCCCGCTGGAATGGACGGCGCTGCCGGTGCCCGAGGTCACGACACCCTTGAGCAGGGAGGTGACCAGCCAGGCTTCGGCGGGGGTCACAACCCGCACCGATTCCTCCGGGCCCGACGGCTTCACCTCGTCGACACCGAACTGGACGGTACGGATCCCGGAGATGGCGGGCGGCCGGACTCCACCGTTTGCCAGGGGCAGGTACGCCCGAGCCAGCTCGAGCGGCGTGACCTCGAACGCGCCGAGGGCCATCGCGGGAACCGGCGCCAGCTGGCCCTCGATGCCGAGGGCCCGCGCCATCTCGATCACGGTCGGCAGGCCGACCGTCTGCGCGATGCGGACCGTGGCCGAGTTGAGCGACTGCTCGAGCGCCTGTCGCACCGTCACGATCCCTTCGTACCGGTCGTCGGAGTTTCGTGGGCTCCAGGGCTGTCCGCCGGACTCCAGCGTGATCGGCAGGTCCTCGACGCGCGAGGCGGCGGTGAAGAACGGCGCGCCGTCCCCGGCCCGCAGAGCAGCCAGATAGACGATCGGCTTGAAGGCCGAACCGGGCTGGCGGCGCGCCGAGGTGACGCGATTGAACTGGCTGGCGAGATAGTCGCGGCCGCCGACGAGCGCGCGGATCTCGCCGGTGGATGGCTCCACGACCATCATGGCGACCTGCAGGCGCCGACCGGGGTCTCGGCGATAGCCGGGCGACACGCTCGATTCGAGCCGATCGAGACCGCGCGCGGCCGCCGTCTCCGCGAAGCGCTGCAGGCTCCGGTCGAGCGTGGTCACGATGCGGACGCCGCGCACGCGCGATACGCCCGTATCGAAACGCTGCTCGAGCTCCTGGCGGACGTAGTCGACGAAGTACGGCGCCGACTGCCCCGGGCTCACCAGCGAGCGCACGCGAACGGGCGTGCGGCGATCGCGCTCGTACTGGTCGGGCGTGATCATCCTCAAGTCGCGCATCTGGGCCAGAACGGTGTTGCGATGCTCGCGCGCGCGATCCGGGTCGACCGCCGGCGAGTAGATGTTCGGGCCGCGGATGATCGCCGCGAGCAGGGCCGCCTCGGGCGCCGTGAGCTGATGAACCTCTTTGCCGAAATAGGCGCGCGTCGCCGCGCCCACACCCCGGATCGCGATCGGCCCGCGCTGTCCCAGGTAGATCTCGTTCAGGTAGGCCTCGAGGATCCGCTCTTTCGAATAGCGCGACTCGACCAGGGCGGCCAGCCACGCCTCGCGAAGCTTCCGGAAGAAGGTCCGCTGCGGGTTGAGCAGCCGGACCTTGACCAGCTGCTGCGTGATCGTGCTCCCGCCTTCCTTGACACGCCCGGCGCGGAGGTTGGCCCACGCCGCGCGCAGCAGCGCGCGGAAGTCGACGCCGCCGTGCTCGAAGAACCGGTGGTCCTCCGCCGCGAGCACGGCGTCGATCAGCACGCGTGGCGTCTCGTCCAGCCGGACGGGCTTGTGATCCTCGCCCGGCCGATCCGTGGCGCTCCCGAGCACCTCGGGCTCGAGAGTGGCGCCGGCGACGTCTTGACCCGCGCGCGTGACCTGGGTGATCCGCTCCTCAACGATCTGAAGGCGCACGAGCTCTGCGGGGGCGCCGCCGGCTTCGTCGCTGCCCCGCAGATAGATGTCCCAGCTGCCGCCGGCGCGACGGAAATGACCCGGTGATGGCGGGGCCGTACGCGTCTCGGTGTATCCCAGGCGCCCGAGCGTGGCCGCGAGGCCGACGCGCTGGACGTGGACGCCCGGGGCGAGCGATTGGCCGGACGCGTAGATGAACGTCGCGCGACGGGCGTCGGCGCGCTCGAACCGGGCGAGCTCGATCGCGGAGTAGACGAACGGAGCGGAGATCACGGCGACGATCCCCGCGCCCAAAACCAGTCGCTTCCAGCCGAGCAGTCGGATCAATTCCATCTCGAGCCTATCAAGCTCTGACTCTCTTCAACCGGCGCGAGCCGTGCACCGGATATGCCAGAGGTCGCCGGTCTTTGCTAGATGGACTTAGATCGTATCCGAGAACCGCGCAAATCGGGTCACCGTCAAACACGTGACATGTGTCCGGGACGTCGGGCGACGTTACGAGGCGATCAGGCGGGGGGCGGCGCGAGGGGATCGGGCCTGCCGAGCGCCGCGGCCACGGTCTGGTGCAGCTGCCCGAGGCCGACCGGTTTTGCCACGTAGGCGAACGCGCCCATTTCCATGGCCTTCAGCCTGAGCGAGGCGTCGTGGCTACCGGAGATCATGATCACGCGGATCGCCGGGTCGAGCGCGCGAATGCGCTCGAGGACCTGGACGCCGTTGAGACCTTCCATCATGACGTCCAGCACCACGACGTCCGGACGATACTGCAAGACGGCGATGAGCGCGTCGCCACCATGCGCGGCCGCGTCGACCGCATAGCCGGCTTCGGAGAAATACTTCGTGAGGATCGTGACGAGATCCGGTTCGTCGTCCACCACGAGAATGCGACCCGGAGCTCGAGTGTCGCGCATCTCCATCTGATTATCGCCCCGGCGGCCTTCCCATCCTAAGTGGATTGCTCCCAAGGGCGAGCGCTTCGGAAAGGCTCCTGGGCTACGCGGGCCTTGCCTCCACGGCTTCGAGCGGGACGCTAAACTCCTCGGGCGTTGTCGACTGGTCGAGCCAGAGCGAGTGGCCGCAGAGGCAACACTTCCAGAGTAAGCGCGTGGTGGCGAGGCAAGCGAACCGCCGCGCCTCCGAGATGTGAGACTTGTCCAGCGTGAGTGGCCCGCCGCACCGGCACGTCATCATGAGAGCACCTCCGTTGCGCCGCTACGGCTGCATCCATCGGGCCAGCGATAAGCCCACGATTCCGTTACCGTCTTTTCCCGTCGGCGGCGGGCGGATTGGCAACGGCCGGGAGGCCGGGTGACCGTCCGCGTCACGTCCAGCCGCGCGCTGCCTTACCCTGAGCGCGATGCGGCTCATCGACCGGCTGCAGGCGCTCTACCCGGAGGCTTCGCGGCGCAGCCTCAGGCAGTGGCTCGCCACCTCTCGCGTGCGGGTCAACGGGGCCGTCGTCGGACGTGGCGACGTCGAGGTGAACCCGGGCGACCGGGTCGCGCTGACCGCGGCGGACCCCCCGGGGTGTCCGGCACCTCTGGGATTGATTCATGAGGACGACGATATCCTCGTGGTCGACAAGCCGTCCGGTCTCCTGACCATCGCCACCGAGCGTGAGCGCGAGCGCACGGCCTATCGGCTACTCCGCGACTGGGTGGCCGGACGCGGGCCAGAGACCTCGCGACTCTTCATCGTGCATCGGCTCGATCGCGAAACCTCTGGGCTCATCGTGCTCGCCAAGTCAGTCGCCGCGAAAGAGCACCTCCAGGCCCAGTTCGCCGCGCGCACGGCCGAGCGCGTCTACGTCGCGCTGGCTGAGGGCGTCGTGGCGCAGGCCGAGGGTTCGCTGATCTCACGCCTCCTCGAGGATCGATCGCTGCGCGTGCGCGCGGCCGAGCGTGGAGGCGGCACGGAGGCGATCACACGCTACCGCGTCCTCGAGCGACGCAGCGCCACGACCTTGCTCCAGCTCCACCTGGTGACGGGGCGTCGTGCCCAGATCCGCGCCCAGCTCGCCGCGGCGGGTCACCCGATCGCTGGCGACACCCAGTACGGCGCACGAACGGATCCGCTGAGGCGACTCGCGCTCCATGCGACCCGGCTCGCGTTCGTGCATCCCCGGGGCGGCCGTGTCAGCTTCGACAGCCCGATGCCGGCGGCATTCGGCCGACGCGCGTGACGGCCGGTGCTATGATCCCGCTGATAAATGTCATGAACGCTCCCGAGAATCGCGTGAGCGCGGACGCCGCCGGTCTGGCGGCCGCCATCGAGCGAGCGGCGGCCGACCTCGCGATCGGCGAGGAGCCCGCGGGCTTCGTGCTCGCGCTCGAGGGCGACGCGGGCCCCGCCGAGTCTCGTGACTGACTGGACCGTAGAGACGCTCGGGCGCGCCATCGCGGCGCGCAAGATCTCGCCGGTCGAAGCGACCCGGACGTGCCTCGATCGCATCGAGCGCCTCGACGGGCGCATCCACGCCTTCATCACCGTCGACGCGGAGGGAGCCCTGGCCGCGGCGCACGCCCTCGAGGGCGAGCTGGCGGCCGGGCGGAGCCGCGGCCCGTTGCACGGCGTGCCGCTCGCCTACAAGGATCTCTGCCATGTGCCCGGTCTGCCGACCTCGTGCGGCACCAAGACGCGCGAATATTTCGCTCCTCCGATCGAGTGCACGGCGACCGCGCGCCTGCGCGAAGCCGGCGCGGTCGCCCTCGGCAAGCTGAACATGACGGAGCTGGCGATGGGGCCGTTCGGCGACAACGCCCATCACGGCGACGTTCAGAACCCGTGGAAGCCCGGCCACTGCGCCGGAGGCTCGAGCAGCGGCTCGGCGGCCGCGGTGGCCGCGGGCTTGGCGCTCGCCACGCTCGGCAGCGACACAGGCGGCTCCATCAGGCTGCCGGCGGCATGCTGCGGCGTCGTCGGCCTCAAGCCCACGTACGGACGCGTGAGCCGCGCCGGCGTCATGCCGCTGTCGTGGTCGATGGATCACCTCGGGCCGTTGACCCGAACCGTCGCCGACGCCGCGCTGCTACTCGAGATCGTCGCGGGCCACGACCCGCGCGACGCGACGTCGAGCCGGCGCGGTGTTCCGTACTACCAGCGGATGCTCGAGAGCCCGGTCGCCGGCCTGCGGGTCGGTATTCCCGACAACTACTACTTCGACGGGATCGACTCCGAGATCGACGTGGCGGTCCGGGCGGCGGCGGACGTCCTCGCCGGCCTCGGCGTACTCATCACGCCCGTTCGCGTCCCCGACCCGAGGGCACTCACGGACATCGGCAACGTCATCTCGCGCTCGGAGGCCGCGGCCCTGCACGCGCGCCTGGCGCGCGACCGGCCACACGAGCTGCAGCCCGCGGTCCGGGCGCGGCTCGAGGTCGGCTTCCACATCTCGGCCCACGACTACCTCCAAGCATTGCGGCTGCGCGCGCGCCTCACGCGCGAGTTCATCGCCGAAGTGTTCGCCGAGGTCGACGCGCTG
>Ga0137396_10002479_pt1 | contig 10126 bp, 9 predicted proteins | sample czc16metaG_FD_108284 | JGI IMG/M metagenome (GOLD analysis project Ga0137396, IMG submission 108284) | Vadose zone soil microbial communities from Angelo Coast Range Reserve, California, USA - czcobulk3.16 metaG | ecosystem: Environmental > Terrestrial > Soil > Vadose zone | place: USA... | reverse complement strand
CTTTAACCAGTATGGCTTCACCGTCGGCATCCTCATGCTCGACACGCGCTTCCCGCGCATCCCGGGCGACATGGGCAACGCCACCACGTTCCCGTTCCCCGTGCGCTATCACCGGGTGCCAGGCGCCGGCCCCGACCTGGTCGTCCGCCGCGGCGCCGAGGGATTGCTCCCCACCTTCGTCGACGGGGCGCGCCAGCTCGAGCGTGAGGGCGTCGGCGCGATTACGACCAACTGCGGGTTCCTCGTCAAGTTCCAGCGGGAGCTGGCTGCCGCGGTGAAGGTGCCGGTCTTCACGTCGAGCTTGCTCCTCGTCCCACTCGTTCACCGGATGCTGCCGCGCGGGCGTCGCGTTGGCATCATGACCGTGAGCGCCGTGACGCTCGGGCCCGAGCACCTCGAGGGCGCGGGGATCGGGAGCGACATCCCGATCGCGGTTGCGGGGATGGAGACGGAGAAGGAGTTCACCCGCGTGCTCCTGGGCGACGAGCCGGTGCTCGACGTCGACCTGGCGCGCGAGGAGCACGTGCGCGTCGCGCGGCGGCTCGTCGCCGAGCATCCCGACATCGGCGCGCTCGTGCTCGAGTGCACGAACATGCCGCCCTACACGGCCGACATCCAGCGCGAGACCGGCCTGCCCGTGTTCGACATCGTCTCGCTCGTCACGCTGGCGCACGCGGCACTCGCCGGCGCGGTCGGGCCCCGCCCCGCGTAGCGCGCGTCAGGCTCTCGTGCGCGCGAGCCGCGCGATCAGCTCGCGATCGGCCGGCGGAAAGTCGAACTCTCCCAGGCGCTCCGGCGCGACCCAGGCCATCGTCTGCGACTCACGCGGCTCGATCGTGCCCGATTCGAGCGTGCAGCGGTAGAAGTGCAGGACCACGGTCCGGTCGGGATACTCCCACCTGACGGTCTCCAGCTTCTCACCGACGCTGAAGGTCGCGGAGAGCTCCTCCGTCAGCTCACGCCGGAGCGCCGCTTCGGGCGACTCGCCGGCCTCCGTCTTGCCACCGGGGAACTCCCACAGGCCCGCGAGGTGAGAGCCGCTCCGCCGCTGCGTGATGAGATAGCGGCCCGCCTCGTCACGGACGAGCGCGGCGGCCACCTCGATGACGAGCGGCATCGCTCTCTCAGGACACGTCAGGCGCGACCATCGGCGTTCGGGTAGGTCGCGCAGAATGACTTCATCGGGCAGGGGAGGCACCTCGGCCTTCGCGGAGTGCACCACGTCGCGCCGAAGTCCATGAGCGCCTGGTTGAAGTCGTAGGCGCGGCCGCGCGGCACGAGCGCCTCGGCGAGGTCCCAGAGCGTCTTCTCGCCGCGGACGCGCGCCAGGCGCCTCGGGCCGAGGAAGACGCGGCCGAGGACGCGGCGCACATTCGTGTCGAGGACGGCGGCGTCACGCCCGTAAGCGAACGAGAGGATCGCGCCCGCGGTGTAGCGGCCGACGCCGGGCAGCCGGCGGAGGTCCTCCGCGGTGTCGGGGAGCCTCCCGCCGTAGCGCGCCACCGCCTCGCGCGCGATCGCGTGGAGGCGCACCGGGCGGATGTTGTAGCCGAGCGGATACCAGAGGCGACGCACGTCGCCGACGCGCGCGCGCGCGAGGCTCCGGAGCGTCGGATAGCGCCCGAGGAACTGGCGGTACTTCGGGATCACGCGATCCACCTGCGTCTGCTGCAGCATGATCTCCGACACGAGGACGCGATAGGGCGCTCGCGTGCGGCGCCACGGCAGGTCGCGCCCGTGCTTGCCGTACCACGCGAGGAGGCTCCGCTGGAAGCGGCGGACGAGCGACGCTGCCGGCGGCTTCACGGCGCGCAGTGTAGCACGAGCGTTCGAGGCGCCCGCGCGCGGCTGGGATAGAATCGGTTCATGCGCGCGCGCATCGTCGCGGCGGCCGCCTTCCTCGCACTCGCCGCCGGGGTTGTGGACGCGGAGACGCTCGGCGAGATCTTGAGATCACGCGGGCTCGAGCCGCCGGCCGGCGCCGTGCCGGGCCTCGACCAGACCGTGCAGGCCCGCCAGATTCTGGATGACCAGCGAGGCCTCCTCGTCGTCTACGCCGTCGGGGCGCCCGCGGGGACGCGACTTCACGCGACACGCTTCGAGCGCGCCTCGCGGGCGTGGAAGACCGCGACGCTCGAATGGAGCACGCCGAGGAGCGGTGGCGCGCCGACCGCCCTCGCGGAGGATCATTGTCGCGGAGGTCTGGCCGTCGACCGGTTCGCCGGCGGGTTCCTCCTGACGGCACACATCAACCCCTCGGCCGAGTGCACGATCGTCCTCGATGACGATCTCGCGATCCGCGCGGTGCTCGGCGGCTGGCCGGTCGCAAAGCTCGCCGACGGGCGCATCGTCTACCAGCGGAATCAGGTCCACTTCGCCGTCGTTCATCCAGTCGCGCTCGGGCTCTTCGACCCGCGGCGGCCGGGGGAGGTCGATCTCTACCCGCGCAAGCCGTACCAGGCGGTCCGGCTGGCCCACATCACCCGCATGCGCGCGGTGTACGCCGAGGGGTGGTGCAACGTCCACAACCATTCATGCGACCCCGACGTCTTCGACGAGCACCTCAGGGGCGAGGTCGTCACGGACGCGCGTGGCGATGCGTTGGTCTTCGTCATGGCGTTGGACAACACGACGGGCTGGAGCGACACCGAGCGCTGGGGACGGCTCGAAGCCTTCCGCGAAGTTCGCCGGGCGCTCTCGAACTGGGACGCGCAGGCCGAGCCGACCGTCGAGCTCTACCGGAGTCTCGCCGCCGGCCTGGCGCGGGCCAGGAGCATGAAGAACGAGGCGCACGTGCGGGCCGCGCTCGACGGCGATCCGGAGCTCCGCGATCTCGTCGCCGCCGTTCTCGCCACGGCGCCGGCGGCCGGCCAGGATCCCCAGAGATGGCTCGCGGCGCTGGACGCGCGCTGGGCGGACGCCGCGGTCTGGCGCCGTCTGGCCCGCGCCGTCGAGGTTCCCGACGAGTTCACCGAGGTCGTGTACGTGTACACGGGCCTCCGCCGGCCCGACTCCATGAAGTACCGGGAGCTCTTGCGGCGCGACTTCGAGGCACGCTTCGGGGCGATCCCGCTCCGCCGGGCGCTCGAGCCCGGCATCCTGCGACAGATCGTCGGCGCCGGTTTAGAATGAGCACGTGCCCAACCGGTTACCGCTCCACGACCGCCACCTCGCCGCCGGCGCCGAGGTCGACACGGTGTGCGACTGGGAGCTGCCCGTAGCGTACGGGAGCCCGGCCGACGAGTACGCGACCGCCCGGCGGAAGGCGGGGCTCGTCGACCGCGGCCATTACGGTGTCCTCGAGGTCACGGGCCGCGACCGCGCCACCTTCCTGCACGCGCTCCTCTCGAACGAGGTCAAGGCGCTCGCCCCGGGACAGGGCTGCGCGGCGACGCTGCTCGACATCCACGGCAAGGTCCAGGTCGTGCTCTTCGTGTGGGTTCTCGACGACCGGATCCTCCTCGTCGTGCCGCCCGGGACGGCGCGTAAGGTCTTGGAGGCCCTCGATCACTATCTCTTCTCGGAGAAGGCGTCCCTGCGCGATGCGAGCGAGGAGACGGCGCTCTTCCTGCTCGCCGGCCCTGAGGCGCCCGCGTTGCTCGGCCGGCTCGCGAGCGTGCAGCCGCCCGAGCGTCCGTGGTCGCACGTCGCGGCGACGCTCGACGGGGTGGCCGTGCGGCTCGTCACGGGCGATGGCGAGACGGGCGGCGCCGAAATCTGGACCGTCGCGGCGGCCGCCGACGGCGCGCGTGTGTGGGAGGCGCTCCTCAAAGCGGGAGCGCGCCCGATCGGGCTCACCGCCGTCGAGTCCCTCCGGATCGAGGCGGGCACGCCGCTCTTCGGCCACGACGTCGACGACAGCGTGCTCCTCCCTGAGATTCCGTTGCAGCGCCTCGTCTCGTACACGAAGGGGTGCTACCCGGGACAAGAGGTCGTGGTGCGCATCCGCGACCGTGGCCACGTGAACCGGGTGCTCACCGGGCTCGTCCTCGACGGCGACGTCGTCCCATCGCACGGTGCCGAGGTCGTCGCCGACAGCGGCGCCGTGGGGCGGGTGACGAGCGCGACGCGCTCGCTCGGCCTCGGGCGGCCGATCGCGCTCGCGTTCGTCCGCCGCCAGCACGCCGGATCGGGCACCGCCGTGTCGGTGCGGATCGGCGAGCGGACGATCGCGGCGCGGGTCAGCGACCTGCCGTTCACACGGTAAGCCTGGAGATCCCCGTGGCCACGAACCGCCTCGCCCGTGAGACGAGCCCTTACCTGCTCCAGCACGCGCACAACCCCGTGGACTGGTATCCGTGGGGCGACGAGGCGTTCGAGCGCGCCCGCGCCGAGGACAAGCCGATCCTCCTCTCGGTCGGCTACTCCGCCTGCCACTGGTGTCACGTGATGGAGCGCGAGTCGTTCGAGAACCCCGAGATCGCTTCCGTGATGAACCGCCATTTCGTGAGCGTCAAGGTGGACCGCGAGGAGCGACCCGATGTGGATCAGATCTACATGCAGGCCGTGCAGTCCATGACGGGGCACGGCGGCTGGCCGATGACGGTATTCCTCACGCCCGACGGCCAGCCCTTCTACGGCGGCACCTATTTCCCGCCCGTGGACCGGCACGGCCTTCCGTCCTTCCCGCGACTCCTCGAAGCCCTCGCCGAGGCCTGGGCCAGCCGGCGCGGCGAGGTGCTCTCCTCCGCGAGCCAGATCGGCGAGACGCTCGGCCAGTCGGAGCGGCTGCGCAACGCCACCCAGCTCCTCACCGACGAGGTGCTGTCCGGAGCATTCCAGCTCCTCTCCGAGCAGTTCGACGACGCCGACGGTGGGCTCGGCGGCGCGCCGAAGTTCCCGCAGCCGATGATCTGGGAGTTCGTCCTCCGCTTCTGGAGGCGCGCGAAGAACGCGCGGGCGCGGCAGATGGCGCACACGACGCTCACGATGATGGCCCGCGGGGGCATGTACGACCAGATCGGCGGCGGCTTCCACCGGTACTCGGTCGATGCCCACTGGCTGGTGCCACACTTCGAGAAGATGCTCTACGACAACGCCCAGCTCGCGTCGCTGTACCTGCACGCGTGGCTCGCGTTCGGCGACCCCGACTGCCGCCGCGTCGCGGAAGAGACGCTCGACTACGTCCTGCGTGAGATGACCGACCCGCTCGGCGGCTTCTACTCGGCGCAGGACGCCGACTCCGAGGGCCACGAAGGGAAGTTCTTCGTGTGGACGCCGGAGGAGCTGCGTGAGGTGCTCGGGCCCGCCGACGCCGAGTACGCTGCGCAGTACTGGGGCCTGGACCGGGGCCCGAACTTCGAAGGAAAGAGCATCCTCTACGTGGCCGGGAAGCCCGAGCCCGAGCGGATCGCGGCCATCAGAGGCCGGCTCTACGAGGTACGTGAGCGCCGGGTCCACCCCGCGCGCGACGACAAGGTCCTGGCCGCGTGGAACGGGCTCATGTGCCGCGCCTTCGCCGAGGCCGGCCGGGCGCTCGACCGGCCCGACTACGTGGCGGCCGCCGTCCGGAACGCCGATTTCGTGCTTCGCGACATGCGCCGCGGCGGGAGGCTCCTCCGCACGTGGAAGGCGGGGGAGGCGAAGCTCAAGGGTTACCTCGAGGACTACGCGCTCGTCGCGGCGGCGCTGATCGACCTCTATGAGGCGACCTTCGACCGCCGCTGGCTCGACGAGGCTCAGGCGCTCGCCCGGGAGCTGCTGAGCCTCTTCTGGGACGAGCGGCTCGAAGGCTTCTACGACACGGGATCTGATCACGAGCGGCTCATCGTCCGCCCCCGGAACCTTTTCGACAACGCGGTGCCGTGCGGTAGCTCGGTCGCGATCGAGACGCTCTTCCGTCTCGCGGTCCTGACGGGCGAGTCTCACTTCGAGTCCGCCGCGCTCCGCGCGCTCAGGCCGATGGCCGACCTCATGACCCGCCACGCATCGGGTTTCGGCCGCTACCTCGGAGCGCTCGACTTCCACCTCGGCCCGGTCGTCGAGGTGGCTCTGGTCGCGGCCAAGGCCGGCGACGGACTGATGAACGGCCTCGTCGCTGAAGTGTTCGGCCGCTACCTGCCGAACCGCATCGTGGCGGGGATGGTCGCCGGCGACCCGAAGGCCGCCGAAGGCATCCCGCTCCTCCAGAACCGCGAGGCGGTCAGTGGCCGGGCGACCGCGTACGTCTGCCGGGACTACGCGTGCAAATTGCCGGTCACCGACCGCCCGGCGCTCGCCCGCCAGCTCGACGAAACCTAGTCCGGCGGCTTGGTCCGCTCCGCCCGGCGCGGGACCGGCAGGAACTCCACCGACGGTTGCCGCCGGACGGGTTGCGGGAACAGGCTCATCAGCTGCAGCACTTCCGGAGGCATATCCGAGCGGACCTTGAGCCCGAGCCGCTGGGCCTCCGCGAAGGTGATCGGATAGTCGTGGGTCCAGGTTCCTGTGGAAAGCACGCGCGCCAGCTCCTCGATCTTGTCTCGCGGCTGGGTTCGCGCCAGTAGTTCCTTGACGCTATCCCGGAGCTGGTTGATGGCCTTCTCGGCCACGTCGGCCAGGAGGAGCGTCTGGTCCTCGATCTCGGCAATCGGCTTCTGCGAGATGACCTTGAGCAGCGAGGCGGCCGCGTACTGCCCGAGCTGAGGATCGACCGGTCCGAGCACCGCGTGCGGCGACATCACGATCTCGTCGGCAGCCAGCGCGATGAGCGTCCCGCCGGACATCGCGTAGTGAGGCACGAACACCGTCACCTTGCCCTTGTGCTGGCCCAAGGCACGCGCGATCTGAAGGGACGCCAGGACGAGACCTCCCGGCGTGTGGAGCACGATGTCGAGCGGCACCTCGGGATCCGTCATCGTGCAGGCGCGCATCACGTCTTCCGCGTCGTTGACGTCGATGTAGCGCATGAGTGGAAAGCCGAGGAAGCTCATGGTTTCCTGGCGGTGGACCAGCAGAATGACGCGCGACTCGCGCCGGCGCTCGATCTTTGCGAGGAGCCGCTGCCGCGAGCTCTCCAGCAGCCGCTGCTTGATGACCGGCTGCAGCGCCGTCAGCAGGAAGAAGACCCAGATCGCCTGTCCTATGTCCATCCGCTACCTCCACGTCGCATGTTCCACGCTCAGCTCCACCGAGCCCACGCCCCCTCGACGCCGGACTCGTCGCGCTCCCATCGGCGTGGCCCGCTACGCTTCGGGAGCAGGAAGAGGCGGTGAAGCACCGCACCTCCCACGAAGCCGCCCACGTGCGCCCACCAAGCGACGCCTCCGACGTTCTCGGGCGCGAGCCTGGCCAGCGTCCCGCTGAAGATCTGGCTCAAAAACCACAGCAGAAGATAGGTCGCCGCCGGCAGCTCGAAGAAGAACGGCAGGAAGAATACTGGAAACAGCGTGATGATGCGTGAGAACGGGAAGAGAACGAAGTAGGCTCCGAGAACGCCGGCGATGGCGCCCGAGGCCCCGACGGTCGGCACGGTCGAATCGGCGTTCGTGAACCAGTGGGTGAGCCCGGCCGCGAGGCCCGTCAGCAAGTAGAAGAGCAGGAACCGCACCCGCCCCATGCGATCCTCGACGTTGTCGCCGAAGATCCAGAGCGTCCACATGTTCCCGACGACGTGCATCCAGCCGCCGTGCAAGAACATGCTCGTCAGGAACGGCCAGTAATCATCGACCGGAAAGCCGACCCAGCGGGCCCACTGCGGATGGCTGTAGCGGGCGGGCACCATGCCGAAGAGGTAGAAGAAGCGTTCGAGGTCCTCTGGCTTCAGCGTGAGCTCGTAGAAGAAGACGGCGACGTTGATCGCGATCAGGGCCCAGGTGACGACGGGCGTGCACCGGGTCGAGATGGTGTCGCGGATGGGTATCATGCTCCCGGCACTATAGAAAGCAGACGCCGGGTCGGCAAGCCCGAGGGGGAGTAGGTCGTCGCCGGGCGGAGCAGTAGCCCGCGAAACTTGGCCGGCGCAGCCCCGGGATCTAAAGTTGATATGACCCATTTCAGGCGAGGGAGGATCCCATGGCCGACGCGACTCCGTCCCCAGCGACGCCCACCGTGGCGAGGTGCGGGCGATGCCAGGCGGCGCTGACCGACAGCGACCGCGTCCCGGCGCAGGATCGCTTCTTCTGCCGTACCTGCTACGAGATTCTCAAGCTCCAGCTCAGGACCACCGTGGCGAGCATGTCGGAAAACGTCAACTACCCGATGGCCGCGCTCGGTGCCGTCGTGGGCGGCACCGCGGGCGTGCTCGCCTGGTGGGGCTTCACCGTGCTCACCAAGATCGGCTTCGGCCTCATCGCGGTCGGGATCGGGTACCTCGTCGGACAGGGCGCGGCACGCGGCGCCGGAGGCAAGCGGAGCGTGGGCCTACAGGTACTTTCGGTCGTGGTGGGCGCGGTCTCCTTCCTCGTCGCCGCGTATCTGGTGAACATGACGTTCATCAACCAGGCCCTCGCGGAGCAGGGCCGGCCCTTCCGAGTGCCGTTCCCACCGGCGAGCCTCGGCCTGTTCTACCGTGTGCTCGCGGCGAACTTCGGCCTGATGAAGTTCGTCTTCCTCGCGATCGTCGTGTACGAGGCCTGGATCATTCCACGCCCGCTGAAGTTGGCGCGGCCCGCGTGACCGCCGCGGACGACGCCGAGCGCCGCGCGCGGGAGGTCGAGAACCTGCGCGCCGTCTACCAGAGCCTCCGGCCGTCCGAGCCGGCGGCGAAGGCGCGTCCGGGTCGGGGCCGGAACGCCGCCCTGGGCGCGGCGGGCGCCGGTGTTCTCTTCGTTCTCGGCAAGGCGAAGTTCCTGGGCCTCCTCGCGGGTGTCTTCAAGTTCAAGACGCTCGCGACGATGCTGCTTTCGATCGGAGCCTACGCGATCGAGTGGGGCTGGCTCTTCGCGCTCGGGTTCGTGCTGCTGATCTTCGTCCACGAGATGGGGCACGCGGTCGCCATGCGACTCGAGGGCATTCCGGCGGGCGCACCGGTGTTCATCCCGTTCGTCGGGGCCTTCGTGGCGATGCAGGGTCAGCCCCGCGACGCCGCGGTCGAGGCCAGGGTGGCGATGGCGGGTCCCGTCGTCGGCTCTCTCGCCGCATGGGCGGTGCTGGGCGCCGGGTTCGCGCTCGAGCAGCCGCTCCTGGCGGCGCTCGGGCATACGGCCGTTCTCCTGAACCTCTTCAATCTGGTCCCGGTGCCGCCGCTCGACGGCGGCCGCATCGCCGGCGCCTTTACGCGCACATACTGGGTCACCGGATACTCCGTCGGCATCGCCGCACTGCTGGTGACCGGCTCGCCGATACTGCTCGTGGTGCTGGTGGTCGGCCTCTTCACGCTCGTGCGCCGTTGGCGCGACCCCGTGCCCGGCTACGACGCGCTCCCGAGCCGCCAGCGCGCGCTGATCGGGCTCGCGTACGCCGCGCTCGTTCTGAGCCTCGTCGCGACGCTGACGCTCGGGGCCTGAGCCGCGCCCGGCCAAGGGTGTGGGGTACACTCCCCCTGTCGGGAGGGAGCCCATGGCCGAGACCGGCAGGAGCGAGATCGTCTGGAGGCCCACGAAGGAGTACGCCGAGCGCACGCGCATCGCGCGGTTCATGCGAGCGCAGAAAATCGACTCGCTGGAGGAGCTCCAGCGGCGGAGCGTCGAGGACCCGGAATGGTACTGGGACGCGGTCGTCCGCGATCTCGGCGTGCGCTTCACGCGCCCGTTCACGCGCGTGCTCGATACCGTACGGGGAGGTCAGTGGCCGCGCTGGTTTCCCGACGGGCTGCTGAACTTCACCGACAACTGTGTGGACCGGAACATCGACGGCGGGCGCGGCGACCAGCCCGCGATCATCTGGGAGGGTGACGACGGCCAGAGCCGCACGTTGACCTATCGCGAGCTCGCGAGCGAGGTGAACCGCCTCGCGAATGCGCTGAAGCACCTGGGTGTCGGCGAGGGCGATCGCGTCGGCGTGTTCCTGCCGATGTCACCCGAGGCGGCCGTCGCGACGCTGGCCGTCGTCAGGGTCGGTGCGATCTACACGCCGTGCTTCTCGGGCTATGGCGCCCAGGCCGTCGCCTCGCGGCTCCAGGACTGCGAGGCGAAGGTGCTGATCCCGGCCCACGGCTTCCACCGCCGTGGACAGGTCGTGAAGATGCAGGAGACCGCCGACGAGGCGG
>Ga0137396_10002476_pt1 | contig 10131 bp, 9 predicted proteins | sample czc16metaG_FD_108284 | JGI IMG/M metagenome (GOLD analysis project Ga0137396, IMG submission 108284) | Vadose zone soil microbial communities from Angelo Coast Range Reserve, California, USA - czcobulk3.16 metaG | ecosystem: Environmental > Terrestrial > Soil > Vadose zone | place: USA... | reverse complement strand
GGTTTTCGGTACACACTGGTCCAAAGCGCTTTAAGCTTCGCAACGTCGGACGCATTCCACTCCATGGGAGATGGCTTACAGACCCGCCAGCCGAACGGGCCGCCCGATGATCTCGGGGGAACCGAAGCCGCGTTTTATTTCGTCGAAGACGGCGCGCTTACCATGTGCGAAGAGAACGGCAAGCCACTTGCCAAGCCGTATCCACTGACACTGTGCACGCCTCCACGTTAGCGAGATGTATGCTTAGCGCCTATCAAGTCCAGTGAATGGCCAAAGGCCCTGGAGGCCAGAAAGCGCCTGCGATGTGATCGGCAGCGCCCTCACCAGTTCGTCCAAAAGCTCTTCGTCTTTTTCTGTCCCGATCAGTTGAGCACGATAAGGTTGCCGGGAGGCGTCACTTCTAGCGTTTTCGGAGAAGTCGGTTGTGCCAGGACTATGGATTTATCCCATCAGACTGTCCGCCCCGCTGAACGGACGGCCTTGCGTCCTTCCATTCGTGCCCGCGCTCATAGGCATGGGCAGCGCGTAGGACGTTCAATTCGTCGAAAGGGCGGCCTGCGATCTGTAACCCAATCGGCAGACCCCGACCGTCAAAGCCACATGGTAGCGAGATCGCCGGAAGGCCAGCCAAATTCCACGGATAGGTCAGCCTCCAGGAGGCCGCCAGCGTGCTCTCCTCGGTGCCGTCAATCTGGACGGTGTTTTCATCAATGGGCCACGCCGTGAGCGGGGTCGTTGGTCCGACGATGACGTCGACACTGGCGAAGATTCGCGCGAGTTCCTGCATCAGGACGCGGCGGAACTGCTCGGCCTTTAGGTAATCCGGCCCGGTCACGAGGCGCCCCATCTCGATCAGAATACGCACGTCATCGGTAAATGCTTCGATATGCCGATCAGCAATGTTGCGGGCGTGGTAGGCCGTAGACGAGGATAGTTCGATGGCGAAGATAGCGCCGAGCCCATACGCGAGTATGGGCATCTCGAACGGGATGACGACCGCCCCACTGTCGCGAAAGTAGGCTATCGCCTCCTCCACCGCGGCCAAAACACCGGTCTCGTTTCGCTCGAAGAAATGATTGCGGCAGACACCGATGCGCAACCCGTTGATCGGCTGATTGAGAGCGGTGGCGAAATCCGGCACCTCGACCGGCACCGTCCCCGGATCGCCTCTGTCATGTCCAGCAATCGCATTGAGCACATGGGCGCTGTCGGCGACTGTCAGCGACAAAGGTCCGGCATGATCCAACGACCAACTGTGCGGCACGACGCCTGCGCCGCTGACGCGTCCAAAGGTCGGCTTCAATCCGACGGTACCACAAAGGCTCGCGGGGATGCGGATGGAGCCCCCGGTGTCCGAGCCGAGCGCGATCGGTACGATGCCGGCAGCGACCGCCGCACCGGATCCTCCGCTCGAGCCGCCGGGAACACGGGCGATATCCCACGGATTGCGCGTGGGCGGCGTGGTGTTACCCCAGGCGAACTCGTGCATGCGTGTCTTGCCGATGATCACCGCCCCGGCCGCGCTTAAGCGCGCGACCACGCTGGAATCGCGCGGCTCAAAAGCGATGCCAGGTGCGGAAGTGCCCGCTCTCGTCGGCATGTCGCTCGTCAGGTAATTGTCCTTAACAGCGACCGGCACGCCGTGCAGAGGTCCACGCCAGCCGCCTGCGCTGATTTCCACATCGGCGCGCCGAGCGTGCTCATGCGCGTCCGATGCGAGGCATACGAAGCTTTGCAAAGTGCCATCAACGGCGGCGATCCGCTCAAGCGCGCTGGACACAAGATCAACGCTGGACGTTCGGCCTTGGCGCAGCATCGCGGCGAGCATATCTACAGGCTGCCCGATAAGATCGCTGGTCATCGCGTTTCCTTCGGCTCTTCCGCCATGCCCGGGACGGGCGAGAACACGACGGCAGGGTAAACATCACCGAGATCCAGACTGCGCAGCTTGGCGATTTCGACAGCGATCGGCCGGAAAGCGGCTAGCACGACACTGCGTCGCTCGGTGTCGAGATCAAGGCCGATCGCCTCGAAGAGTTCATCGGTCTCATCGGTTGCATTCTGCATGTTCGTTCCACCGTTCGTCATTGCCCGCAGCGTCATTCGGCGAAGCCGTTAGATTCGGAGATGAGCATGCACGCTCGCCGCCGTCTCCGGCCCCGTCACCCGACCGGCGGCCGCGATTTCGCCGATCTTGAGTATCGCGTATCGATCTGCCACGCTCAGCGCGAAGGTAACATTTTGTTCCACCAGCAGGATAGACACCCCTGTGCGCTGGCGCTCGCGCCGAAGAATGTCAGCCAGACGATCAATCACCGACGGCTGAAGACCCTCCGAAATCTCGTCGATGAGAATGAGGTGCGGCTCGACGAGAAGGGCGCGCGAAATGATCAGCATTTTTTGCTCGCCGCCGCTCAGCGTGCCGGCCTTTTGGTCAAGTCTTTGGCGGATGATCGGAAAATATTCGGATATCCGCTCGATGCCGGCCTGGAGCCGACGGCCGGCCGGCTGGACGAGACGCAAATTCTCCTCGACCGTCAGTTCTTGAAAAAGAGCCCCCTCCTGGGGCGAATAGGCAAGGGACAGCCGGGCGACCTTGTAAGGTTCCCGACCTGTCACATCCTGGCCGAGCAGATGAATCGCGCCGGACCGTGCGCGCAGGAAGCCAAGCGCCGTCTTCAAAAGCGTGCTCTTGCCCATTCCGTTCTTGCCTAGCAGGGCGAAGATCTCGCCCTCGGCGATCGTGAGCGATACATCGCGCAGGATGATTGCTTCGCCATATCCGCTGCTGACCCCACGGATCTCAAGGACATGGCTCATAGTCGCGTCTCCCCGGTTTCGGGCTTGACATGACCGGCGTAGATGCTTCGGACGATCTCAGATTCCACGACTTCCTGAACCGACCCGTCCAGCAAAACCTTGCCTTGATGCAGGACAAGGATGCGCGTGGATATCTCGCGGACAAATTCAAGGTCATGCTCGATGAGCAGAACGCACAGGGCTTCGCGACGTGTCAGATCGACCAGGATCGAGCCGATTAGCGTGCGCTCCTGCTTGGTCAGCCCGGCAGTCGGTTCGTCGAGGAAAAGAACCCGGGGCTCCAGTGCCAGCACCATCGCAAGCTCAAGCGCCCGCTTCTGACCATGAGAAAGATGCCGCGCTTCCGTCGTCAGTTGTGTATCGAGCGCCGTCGCCACAACGACGCGCATTGCAGCAGGCGGCAGCACAAGACGCTGATCGCGCCTCCAGAAGGCGGGGCGTTGAAGGCGGAAACGCGCCAGCCGCAGGCACTCGGCGACCGTCAGCGTATCGAACAAGCTGGTTGTCTGAAAACTGCGGCCGACGCCAAGCGCAGTGACGCTGTATGGCGGCAGCCGCCCGATGTCGGCCCCGTAAAAGAAGACCGTTCCAGCCGAACGCTCCGTTCCACTCGAGAGACAGCGCATCAATGTGGTCTTGCCTGCGCCATTCGGGCCAACGATGCTGAGGATCTCACTTCCACTCGCGGTGAAATCGACGCCGTCGAGGATGGTCGAGCTGCCATATCTCTTACCCAGCGACTTGACCGACACCGCCGGTTGGCCGGCGCCTTCTCCCACCGTGCTCGGGGGCTCGGCCAGCGAAAGCGCAACAGACCCGCTCTGCACAATCTTTGGCGCATGACGAAAGCATCCGGACAGCCATCGCCCTGCCCGGGTTATCACCGGCAGGAAGCCCTCAGGCAAAGCGACGATCACGACGACGAAGATGATGCCGACGATCAGCTTCCAGACATACGGCAGATTGCCGGAAAGGTAAGCGCTGATGAAGTCGATGGCGACCGTGCCGAGTACCGGACCGATCAGCGTGCCCCGCCCCCCGAGGGCCACCCAGATGACGAGCTCGGTGCCAAAAACGAAACTCGCGATTTCGGGGGCGACTACCACCGTGTAACTCGCGTAGCCGTACCCGGCGAGGGCGGCGATCACGGCCGCGACCACCATGAGCAGGATCTTCAGTCGCGGCGCATTGATGCCGAGATAGGTGCAACGGCTTTCGTTCTCGCGCAGGGCTACGAGCACGCGGCCAAAATCGCTGTTAACGAGAAACCACCCTCCGACTGTCAGAACTACGAGAGCCGATCCCGTGATCCAGAACCAAGCCTCGACCGAAAGATCGAAGGCTTCGAATCCGACGAGACCGCTCGATGACCCGGTGAAGGTTCCGCCCGTATAGAGCAGCTGCACCACGATGATCGGTAGCGCCAGCGTTACAATCGCAACGTAAAGCGAAGACGCGCCGTGCCAAAAGGAAATCCAGCCAACGATCGCGGCGACCGCGGCGGAGACTGCAACGCCCGCGACGAGCGCAAGCAGGGCCATCTCGGTCGAGAAGCCGAAATGCGTGAAGGTTAGTGCCGCCGCATAGGCGCCGATACCGAAGAAAGCGGATTGCCCGAACGTCAAAATCCCCGTGTAACCCCAGAGAATATCTACGGTCAGGGCGGTGGCGGCATAAAGGAACGAACGCACCAGGATGTTGACCGTGTAGGTGTCAAACAAGAATGGGCCCGCGCCGATGATGGCAAGCGAGACGCACGCTAACCCGAGCACCCAGAAAACGCGATTTCGCGCGAAGCGAGACCCGGTTGCAGTGACCGACATCTTAGCCACGGGAGAAACCCTCCGGCCTAAGGCGAAGAATCAAAGCAGCCAGGACGACAATGGTGAGGCCGCCGATTACCGGGCTGACGAAGGTCGACACCAGGACTTGCGCGCCGCCGAGCACGACGGCCGCCGTGGCGAGGCTGGCGAGCGACACCGACGAGACGAGGACGAGCATGAACGCGTTTACGAGCCAGGGAATGCCAAGATTGGGATCGACGCTCGACAACGGCGTGATGAGCGCTCCGGCAAGGCTTGCCAGCGCGGAGCCGAAGCAGAATGTGATGAAGCGGACCCGATCGCTGTTGATCCCGAGCGCCATGGCCAGCGGCTCGTTCATGATCACCGCCCGCGCCTCGAGGCCCAGCCTGGTGGCGTTAAGGAGCGCTCCGATTCCACCCGCCACGACCACCGCTGCGAGAACGAGAAATAGCCGGTATTGCGAATACGTTTCGCCGAACATGGTGATAGCGCCCGCGATCGGCGTCTGAACGAACTGGATCTCGCGGCCGAAGCCGATTGTGATCAGCTGACCGATGACGATGCTAAGGCCCCAAGTAGCGAGGATGGCATCAAGGGGGCGGTTGTATATTGGTCGAACCACCAGCCGTTCGATGACGGCGCCGATAATCGCCCCGAAAAAGAAGGCCACGGGATAGGCGAACCAAGGATTGAGGCCCAGCCAGGTCACAACGAGGGCTGAATAGGCCCCGATGACCAGAAAGGCGCCGTGGGCGAAGTTGACGATCTTTAGAACGCCGAGCACCACGAGGAGACCTGCCGCGACCGAAAATAGAATCGACGCCGTCGTCGCTATGTCGAGGACGAGAGAAAACATTGCAGGTCAACGCCTAGCTGAAATGGACGAAGCTGTTGGAGTCGACGCGGCGAGAACAAGACAGCGCTCGCCGCTCTTTTGTGGGGGCCGCCGCAAGCTGTTACGGCGCGCTAAACTCCTGCCTTATTTTACTTCAGCTTGGGGCACTGCTCGCCCGGGCTGACGCTCTCAAACTTCTTGAGAACCTTCACGCTGCCGTCGACCTGAACCTGGCCGAGATGCATGTTGAGCGCCGCGTGGTGCTGCTGGTTCATTTGAATTACTCCCCGCGGGCCCTCGAAGCTCACTTGCGGGAGAGCCTTCAAGACGGCATCTGCCTCGACACTACCCGCCTTCTCGACGGCCGCCTTGTAGAGATAAACGCCATCATATTGGGGGGCTGCGAGATCGTTCGGCGCCTTCATGTCATTGCCGAACATCTTCTGAAGGCCGGAGATGAATGCCTTGTTTTGCGGGTTGTCCAAGGTCGACAGGTAGGATTGGGCAATATAGATGCCCGCGGCATCGGGGCCGATCGCCTTCGCAGTGCCCTCGTCGACGGCGAAATTGCCGAAGAGCACCTCGATGCCTGAAGCCCGCAACTGTTTGGTTAGCGTCACGTTCGGCGCGCCTCCGGCGGTCGCGCTGATCATCGCATTGGCATTCGAGGCTCGCAGCTTGCTGAGAACGGGCGTCCAGTCAGACGCATCCATCGGCAGATATTCCTCCCCGACGACTTTGCCGCCATGGCTCTCGATGTATTTGCGGGTGAACGCGAGCGTCCCACGTCCAAAAACATAGTCGCTGCCTACCAGGAAGAATGTCTTTGCGCCCTTCTCACCGGCGAGATAGTCGAGAACCGGCGCCTGTTGCTGGCTCGGGACCCAGCTGTCTACGAACAGATAGGGGCTGCACGACCCTCCTTCATAGTAAGATGTGTAGATGAACGGCTTCTTGCCGCGAGCGATGACGGGCAGGCCTCCATTGCGGGCGGCGCTGGTCTCCATTGTGATGATGACGTCGACGTTCTGCTGGAATATGAGGGAATTGAAAGCCTTTCCCGCGCCGTCTGCGCCGCTGCCGTCATCCGCGACGACGATCTCGACGTGCTTGCCGAGGATTCCACCGTTCGCGTTGATTTCGGCAGCCGCGAGTTGCGCCGCCTGCACCACCGAAGGGGCGACGACGCTGTTGGCGCCGCTCAGCCCTGTCGGCACACCGATTTTCACGACATCAGCAGCCTGCGCCTGCGGGCCGATACCGATGAGGAGCCCGAAGCACAGCATGCCCACAAATATCTTTCGGCTGGTGTCGCTCTGTCTCGAACCTGTCTGCGTAACGAACATTCCTTGTCTCCTTGCGTAGCCGTTCTGGTGCGTTGTCTCGTGTGCAACCGCTTGTCCGGCTTACGTTCGGACAAGCGTTTCCTTGAGCGCGTCTCGGTTGAGCCGGACGCCGAACCCTGAAGCTGATGGGACCCGAAGCTGTCCGCCATTCGGCGTCGGAGGGTCGATAAAAAGGACCCGCTCGACCTGCTCGGTGCAGACATTCCATTCCGCCAGCGTGCCGTTGCGAAAGCCGGCCACGTGGTGAAGACAGTAAATTCCCCCGCCTCCTGCATCTGAAAGCGGCCGGTTGTAGATTTGAGAAAGATGCGCGACACGCATCGTCTCGGTCATGCCGCCGTTATACATGCTGTTGGGCATGAATATATCGAGCGCATCATGCTCAATGAATTCGCGGAAGCGTCGGCCATCGCCATCCATCTGGCCTGCGGCGACAGGGATACTTGTCCGCGAGCGCATTGCGGCGAGATCGCGCGGATCGTTATTGAGTAGCGGATCCTCGAACCAGGCGATGTCCTGGTCTTCGAGCAGGCCACAGAGCTGTGTTGCTTGATGCCCTGAAAGACTTTCGTTGGCGTCGATGGCGATCGCGACGTCGTCGCCTAGCCCGTCCCGCATGGCCCGGACGCGCGCGACGTCGACGCGGAGCCCCTCCTTGCTACCAACGAGCATCTTGAATCGACTGTGCCCCTGGGCAACGAGGGCCCTGCCGAACTCCACGAGGGCGTCAGCCTCATAGGTGAAATATCCGAACGTGACGTAGACGTCTGCTCGGTCGCGGAAGCCGCCGAGAAGTTCGGCGACCGTGCGGTGGCCGGAAAGCCCGATGAGGTCCCACAGAGCTAGATCGACGCAGGACAGCGCCATCCGATTGACGCCGTTCGTGACCCCGCGTTCGGAAAGAATGGCGGAAAGCCGAGCGTGGATGGCCTCCAGGTCGCGCGGGTCCATGTCCTTCAGCGCGGGGGCGATATAGTGCCGGACGGCCTCCGCTACAGCATGGCAGAGGAACCGTGCCGTCATTCCGACACCGACATAGCCGTTGTCGGTCTCGATTTCGCAAATCACGCGCGTCTCGGCCGGCCCGGGCCGATTGATGATCGGCAGCACGGTCTCGAACCGGTGAACGCTGACGCGTACGTCTTTAATCTTCAAGATTCAGCCCTCGCCATCGTCCGCCGCGCCTAAATTTGAATTCAAAACCGAAATTCGTTATCCAAAATGGCGTGCCGTCACCGGACGGATATTCCGTGTAATCCGCAAGAATAAAGATGTAAAGGAGAAGAATATCCGATATTTGCACAAACGATAGTCAGCATATGGCTACGTTGTAAGCACTTATACTCAGTTACATTATCCGTGGTTGTCGGAGACGAGCTAGGAGATTATGAATTCAATATCTGGCTAAAAAAGAGGTCTCCCGTGTTAGATTCCACAGTTCGACCGCGTCAAAGTTTTCACATGGAGCTTGTGCCGCTTTTGCGCGATATGATTCTTGCGTGCGAACTGCAACCGGGCGAAAAGCTCTCGGAGCCCAAGCTGTGCAAACATTTCGGCGTCTCCCGGACGCCCCTTCGCGAGGCGCTGAAGGTGCTCGCGGCCGAAGGTCTGGTTGTCCTTCAGCCCAATCGTGGCGCCAGCATCGCCTGCATCACGCCGGCGGAGGTTGACGAGCTATTCCCGATAATGGGTGCGCTTGAAGCACTCGCCGGCGAGTGCGCCTGCAACCGCATGACCGACGGTGACATGCTGAAAATTCGAGCATTGCACGGGTCGATGGTGCACCATTATCGGTCCGGCGACCCTGCCACGGCGTCAAAACTCGGTCGGATGGTTCATGAATCCATAGTCGAGTTAGCAGCCAACCGGGAACTGACCCGCTTCTACAATTCACTGATAGTTCGAATTCATTCAGCGCGCTTCAAGGCGCATTTTGACTCGAAGAGTTGGGAGCAGTCGGTGCAAGATCATGAGCTTATCGTAGAGGCGCTCGAAGAGCGAAATGGTCCGCGCCTGGGAGCGATACTCAAGGATCACCTCAGCCATTTGGCGCAGATGGTCCATGATTCGTTGCAAGCGAGCATCCCCTCCCCGCCAAAGGTCGGCCGTCCTCGCAAAAAGGATCTAAAGAATCTGAAGTGACACCTCGATACCCGATATGTAATTGGCACCTCGATCCTGAAACCACCGCCCGCGCGCGACACACCGGGCTTCGCCGCGTCCCTCGAACAACCTCGTCCATTGGTTGGGCGGGACGGACAACCTCTCGCCACGACTGAACGGTTATTTTGCGATGACAGACAGTACCAATGCTACCGCATGAGCTGAGCGACCCACGCGCCACGTTGGAAGATTTCGCCTCACCAATATCTGCCGATTTTCGTGGGATTACGGCCCTCGCAGGGTTTCTCTGCGCTGTCGCGGCCAATTCGACTGCATCGGCGATCCCATTAAATGAAAGATTTCGTGGCCGCTATTTAATGGGCCTCATCCTGGCTAGTTGACCCTGACCAGTCATGGAAAGGGTTTCCTATCGCGCTCCATCAGCGCCGAGAAGCCGGCGACGTCAGCCGCTAGAATTGCCGCCAAACGCCGAACTCAGTGGACTTCGTGCACGCTGGCTGAGCGTGTTTCAAAAGCCCGCTCCTGCTCATCTGACGCGGCACCTGTTGTTTGCGGTCATCGCCTATCGGCTCCAGGCCGACCGCTTCGGCGATCTCGATCACGCAACGAGACAAGTGCTGGACCGAACGGTTGCGAAGGAAACTGGTCCGGCAATGTCCGCCCGCCTGGCCAGCTTTGACAAGAAACGGACCGAGCTTACTCCTGGCACGGTTCTGGTCCGAGAGTGGGACCGACGGTCCCAGCGGGTAATGGTGATGGCTGACGGTTTTGCCTGGAACGGCCAGACCTACGACAGCCTCTCCAAGGTCGCCTTCGCCATCACCGGCACCAAATGGAACGGCCCCCGCTTCTTTGGCCTCCGGGATAACGGTGATCGATCGACGGTGGGGGCTCAGTCATGAAGGCGCCTTCAGTCAAAACGGTCCGCTGTGCGATCTATACGAGGGTCTCTACCGAGCACGGCCTGGACCAGGAGTTCAACTCGCTGGACGCGCAATATGAGGCCGCCTCCGCCTATATCAAAAGCCAGGCCCATGCCGGCTGGACCCTGATCCGATCCCGCTATGATGATGGCGGATACTCCGGCGGGTCCACCGACCGCCCGGACCTACAGCGATTGCTGGAGGACATCCGCGCCCGCAAGATTGACGTCATTGTCGTTTACAAGGTCGACCGCTTGACGAGGTCGCTGGCAGATTTT
>Ga0137396_10002474_pt1 | contig 10134 bp, 7 predicted proteins | sample czc16metaG_FD_108284 | JGI IMG/M metagenome (GOLD analysis project Ga0137396, IMG submission 108284) | Vadose zone soil microbial communities from Angelo Coast Range Reserve, California, USA - czcobulk3.16 metaG | ecosystem: Environmental > Terrestrial > Soil > Vadose zone | place: USA... | reverse complement strand
TGGTCGCGACCGACATCGCCTCGCGCGGGATCGACGTCGAGGGAATCACCCACGTCATCAACTACGACGTGCCGCACGCGCCCGAGGATTACGTGCACCGGATCGGCAGGACCGGGCGGGTCGATGCGGTCGGTGACGCCTTTACCCTGATCGCGCCCGAAGAGCAGAAACAGCTGAGCGCGATCGAGCGCTTCCTGGGTCGCGCCGTCCCGCGCGTGATCCTTCCCGATTTCGATTACAAGCGGCGTCCCTCGGAGAAACGGCCGTCCTCGAATCACGGCGCGGCGCGGCACACGGGATCGGGCGGTTCGCACGGGAGGGGCCGCCCCCACGCCTCGTCCGGGCATTCGGGCCGCGGGCACGCTCCGTCGGGAGGGTCCGGGCGAGCGCACGCTCCGTCCGGAGGGTCCGGCCGCGGGCAGGGTCCGTCCGGGCATTCGAACCAGAGTCCTCCGAACGGCTCGACGCGCCCCAGCGCCGAGCACCACGACGTCCAGCAGCACGGCAGGCGACCCCGGAAATCCACCGGGCTGGACCGGCGGGGCCGCCGCCGCATCTAGGCCGCGCGCGTCCGGCGCCCGCGCCCCGGGCCCGGATCCCGGCAGCGAAAACGGAGGGAAGCCGTGGCCATCGACCCTGGAAGGAAAATCCCTCTCTCTCTCGCCCTCGCTCTCCTTCTTCTCCTCGCGCTAGCGGGGCTCGCGTCGCTCGGCGCGGGATGCGCCAAGGATCGCCGGACGGAGATCACCGAGCTGAAGACGGCGATCGAATCGGCGAACGTCCGGTTCTCCGAAGCCTTCGCCCGCCGCGATGTGGTGGCGCTCGGGCAGCTCTACACCGCGGACGCCCAGGCCTTTCCCCCCGGCTCCGCGCCGGTCGCGGGAAGAGCCGCGATCCAGGACATGTGGAAGGGAGTCCTGGCCATGCCGGTGGGCCGCATCCAGCTCATGACCCTCGAGGTCGACGGAAACGGCGAGACCGCGTGGGAAGAGGGGCGCTACACGCTCGTCGGGAGCAACGGGAGCACGATGGACGAGGGCAAGTACATCGTCATCTGGAAGCGCGAGGGGGACGGCTGGAAGCTCTACCGCGACATGTGGAGCTCGAATAGCCCGCAACAGGAAGCCGCGGCGGGCACGCCCGCCGCCCGGTAGGCGTGCTCTATCCGAACCGCTCGGCTTCGAGCCCTGCGAGGGCCACCGACGGCGGTTCCCCGGACACGATCTCCGAAACGAGCTTTCCGGTGATCGGCCCCAGGCTCACGCCCATCATGGCGTGGCCGGAGGCGACGATCAGGTTTCGCCAGCGCCGCGCGCGCCCGACGTACGGGAGACCATCGGGTGTGCAGGGACGGAGTCCGCACCACGGAGTGCATGAAGCGAAGATTTCAGGACGGAACGTGGGGAGGTACTTCGCGAGCGAGCGCGTCATCCCGCGGATGCGGGGGGGATTGATCCGAAGGTCGTAGCCCGCCAGCTCCATGGTTCCCCCCACCCGGAGCGACGATCCCATCGGCGTTATGGCCACCCTTGCCTCCTGCAAGATCATCGAGTGCTTCGGCATTTGGGGCGGCGCGGCGAGCGTCAGGCTGTAGCCCTTGCCCGGCTGCATCGGAAGACGCAAGCCGAGTCCACGAGCCAAAATCGGCGTCCAGGAGCCGGCGGTCAAGACGAAATCATCTCCCCCGATTTCGCCCTTCGGCGTAATCGCCGCGTTCACCCTGGAATCGCCGCGCCTCCAATCTCGAACCTCGGCCCCCCAAACGAACGCGCCGCCGCGCTCGGCGACCATGCGGGTCAGCGTGGAGACCAGCCGCTGCGGCACGAGGTGCGCGTCGAGGGGATACCGGACGCCGCCCAGAATATCGAACGTCAGACCGGGCTCGAGCGCCTGGACCTGTCTTGAGTCGAGCACTTCCGCCGGCATGCCGAGCTCGCGCGACCGCGCAGCGAGCTCCCGCTCCTCTTCGAATCCCCGCTCCGTGCGGACCAGCAGAAGGAGGCCTTCGCGCGCGAGTCCGAACGCATTCCCGGTACGCGCCGCGAGCTCCTCGAAGAGCGCGCGGCTCGCGAGATTCAGGTCGCGAAGCAACGGCCCCGCGCCATGCGCCCGTGCTTTACTCGAAGCGCGCCAGAATTGGATCCCCCATGCGAGGAGATCCGGATCGAGCCTGGGACGGACGTAGAAGGGGCTCTCCGGATCCAGCATCCAGCCGAGCGCCTTTCTCACGATCCCCGGAGCCGCCAACGGCACGAAGTGGCTCGGAGAGATGAACCCGGCGTTTCCCAGCGAGCAGCAATCGTGATCGGACGCGCCCCGATCGAGAAGCGTCACGCGGTGGCCGCGCTCGAGGAGGTAATACGCCGACGAGAGCCCGATGATCCCGGCGCCACAGATGACGACGTGCCGCCCGCGCGTCACCATCGCTGGAGCTCCGCGGGCGCCGCCACCAGGTGACCCTCTTCGAGCGTGAGCACCGGGCAGTAGAGACCAAGCGGCTCCCGCCGCCACCAGGCTCCCGTCGACCGACGCGCGGCGGGGTCGGTGAAATGGTAGCGGTAGACGACCGCGCGCAGGTAGCGCGGCGGGGCGTCCCGGAACGGGTTCCTGGCCAGGAGCCGCAAGACCGGCTTCGAATTCCCGAGCAGTTCCTCGCAGAACCTCAGGAACCAGAACTCGCGCCGGTAGTCGCTGAGGGCCGCGAACCACATCTGCCAATCGAGGCGGGGTTGGTGCGGCGCCACGAAGCCGGGTCGCCGCGTCGGATCGCCGGGCTTGTGCCGAAACTCGTAGGGCTTCCAATCCACGCCGTCGGCGCTTCCCTCGACCAGGATCTCGCGCCGCTCCCTGGTCATGATGGCGAAGAGGCCGTAGTGGTTCACGGTGCGAAGCGGCGCGATGAGGCCGTAGGCTCCGGGCAACGGTCCCAGCAAGGACTGCGGTGCGTGCATCGCGGCGAAGAGCGGCACGAGGCTCAGGAGAAAGACCGCCACCAGCACCGGCCGCCGGATCCACGCGGGCCACGAGCCCGCCCGCGGGGCGGGTTTGCCTCGCCCCTCGAGCCGTGCGCGGAGGCTCGGAGGCCAGACTTCATCGTCGAGCAGAAGGACGCACATGGCGAGGGTGAGCAGGTTGAAGAACCCATAGTTCCCCGTCGCCGCGATGACGAGTTGCTGCCCTGCGATAAGCGCGGCGGCCAGGAATCGTATTCTGCGCGGGGTGAAGATCAGGAAGGGCACGAGCCCCTCGATCAGAAACGTCGTGCCGGCCGATGCGCGCTGGAACCAGAGCGGGAGGTGGTGGGCGTACCACGCGATCCAGGTCGGCAGCGGCTGCGTCTCGTAGTGGTACCGAAGGGCGGTCAGATCGCGCCACACGGGATCGCCGCTCGCGAGCTTCACGGCAGCCGAGGCGAATAGAAGACGGAACAGGAGCCAGCGCGTCAGCCGGAGCGCCCCCCGCGGCGCGGCGCTGTGCGGTCGCGGCAGAATCCCCCACGGAGCCAGAAAAAGGGCGATGAAACCCGCCTCGAGCAGGAGGCCGTCCCACTGGAACCAGAGGAACTCCCTGCAGACCGTGGCCAGCGACAGGTACGCCGCCCAGAGCCCGATCAGGCAGGGCACCGGGGCGAATCCCAGGGCGAGCGACACGGCGAGCGCCGCGCCTCCCGCGCAAAGGGCGGACAGAAACCAATCGGCCGAGGTGATCCAGCACAGGGTGGGGGCGAGCCAGTACCGGCTCAAGCCCAGGCTCTCCGCCGAACGAAGAGATTGCAGCGTCGCGGAAGCGGGCAGGATCCCCCCGCTTCCGATCAGCCCGCTCACTTGCGTCCAGAGCGATACGAAGGCGATCGCGTAGACCACGCCGAGCAGCCTGAGATAGAGAAAGGCGGTGACGGTCTCGCCGGGAGGGGTCACGTGCGCTCCCCAGATCCAGCCGGTGAGGCGCGAGAAGGCGGGGCGGTGCCCGGCGACGAGGCGGTAACACCACTCGGTCAGGCCCCGGAACCCAGGGACGTGCCGGTACGCCCAGAGCCACCCCCGGCGGCGCGGCGCGTACGCCAGGGCGCGAAAGACCGCCTCCGCGCCACGGGAGCGGCGGCCGTCGGGCTCGATCAGATGGACCGCTTCGGCGAACGCGGATTCCGGGATATCGGGAACGCGGAGGGCGGCTTCCTGCGAGGGGGCATACGCGACCCGATCCCCCGTGACGCGTTGCCAGCGCGCGACCCAGCGCTTGCAAAATCCGCAGTTCCCATCGTACACGAGGAGCGGTCGTTTCGACGCAGCCTCGGCTTGATCCACCGTTCCCCCGCGCGTATCGGGTCCGTCCCAGCATTCACCGGAAGCGGTACCATAATATGCGGCGGCTTGAAGTCGAAGGATTTCGCACCCGGGAAGCGGGACTCGAGGACGATGAGAAGCGCCGGAATCCTCCTCTACCGCGAACGCGGTGGCACGCTCGAAGTGTTCCTCGTCCACCCGGGCGGCCCGTACTGGGCGAAAAAGGACCTCGGAGCGTGGTCGATCCCGAAGGGTGAATTCGGTCAGGGCGAGGACCCGCTCGATGCGGCCAAGCGGGAGTTTCATGAAGAGACCGGCCTCAGGCCTCCGGCGGGGCCCTTCGCCCCTCTCGGCGCGATCGGACAGCCGAGCGGAAAGGTCGTCGAAGCGTGGAGCGCTCGCGGCGATTGCGACCCGTCAGCTCTCCGCAGCAACACGTTCAGCCTGGAGTGGCCGCCTCGATCCGGCCGCAAACAGGATTTCCCGGAGGTCGATCGCGCCGCCTGGTTCGATCTCGAGGAGGCACGAACGCGGATCCTCAAGGGCCAACGGGGATTTCTGACGTCCCTCGAGCGAAGTCTCGCGACCCCATGAAAAAAGCCCCGGGGGTTCCCTTCCCCGGGGCCGATCCCCTCGACGGGATCTCTCAGCGCTCCAATGGAGTGTTACCGGCGCGCCGCGTGCGCGTCTTGACGAGAATCCGCTCTTCGATCTTCGGCGCGGTTTCCAGCAGCTCGCGCGTCACCGCCATGAGCTCTTGGGGCTCGCAGGGCTTTTCCATGAACGCGCTCACGCCCAGGGCGCGGATCTTCGCTTCGTATTCCTTGTCCTCGATGCCGGTGATCACGACGACGGGAATGTGACTGGTGTGCGGGGCCTTCCGCAGCCCCTTGAGCACCGAATATCCGCCCCCACCCGGCACCAGGAGATCCAGGAGCACGAGATCGGGCTCGAAGAGATCGATGGCCCTGAGACCCTCGTTCGCCGTCGAGGCGGAGCGCACCTCGTACCCCGCTCCGGCGAGCCGGATCGTGAGCCCGAGGGCGACGTCTTCGTTGTCTTCAACAACAAGGATTTTCTTGCGCATGAACTTCTCTCCCCAGATGCGGGCGGCGGCTCTACCCCCACAGCGCGGACCGCGTGCCCCGTGTTTTCGCGAGAGGGGATTAGCAAGATTTGTGCTTGGCCGTTCCCCGGGGAGTGTAAAAGTGCGCACCGGAATAACCTTCGTTCCCCCACCGGACAGAGGGATTTCCGCCCCAGCCCCGGATGGCGGAATTCGAGCACGGCCGTCAAAAAACCGACCGCGGGGGAGGCATTCTGCCTTCCCCTGGCCCCTCACTTCCCGAGCATGTAGAGCTGCCAGAGGTCGCGGTTGCTGGTCCGCATGAAGGGGAGGATCGCGATCTTCCCCGTCTTCCCGATGGAACGCTCGAGGTACTTCATTTCCTGGAAGTTCTCGCGCACCTGGATGTCTACCGGGACTTCCACCCCGGCCGCTCGGGCGATCAGGATTCCCTTGGCCCGGAGCGAGAGCTCGAGGTGAATACGAAGAAGGCAGAGCATGTCCGCGACGACCGGCCCCGAGAAACGGTTCAGCGAGGTGAGATACGCCCCCACCGGAGTGTCGGCGATCCGTCCGCTCTCGATGGAGTCGAGCAGCTCCACGTCGGCGTCGAGCCCCACCCCCAGCCAGTCGCGCGTGCCCTTGTCGCTCCGCTCGTACACGAGCCCGACGAGAAGCGGCATCGCGATGAGCATCACGGCGGTGGAAACGAAGGGATTCAAGAGGACGTGATTGAAAAGCGCGTGGGCGGCGGTGGCGAGCGCGATCCCGGGGAGGAAAAGCCCGAGCGATCCGGATCCGCGGCGGTCCGTGAGCGATTTCGAGAGGATGCCCACGATCGCCGTCGCCGAGCCGTGCATCACGGCCGTACCCAGGCCCCGCACGATCCAGAGACCCGCGGCGGCATCCCTCATGGTGCCCGCATAGTAGAGGTTCTCCACGAGGGCGAACCCCGTGCCCACGGCGAATCCCAGGATCGCGGCATCCACGAGAAATCCCACCCGGGCGGAACGGACGAGATAGACGAGGTAGATCGCCTTGATGCTCTCCTCGAGGAGCGGAGCCACGTAGCGGCGAAGGACGATCTCATCGAGGTGGAACGCGAGGAGGAGCCGGTTCGCGAGAAACGAGACCCCCGCGGCCGCGGCGCCCGCGGCGAGGGCGGCCGCGATCGATCTCCGCGACACGAGCTTGTAGCTGTCGACGAGGATCAACGCGGCGAGAAACAGGACGACCGGCGCGAGGCCGAGGACGAGCGTCAACGCGCTCACCCGCACGCCTTCACAGGAGCTTGAGCGAGACCATCCACTCGTCGCTCACGCGCCGGTCGCGTCCGAAGGCCCTCGCGTACCCCCAGGACAGGGTCAGCGGCTGCTGAACCAGCATCATGAGTCTCAGGTCCATCTGGGCGCCCAGGTTTCCGATCGTGAGCCGATCGGAGACCCGGTCCATGTTCGTGACGATGCCCCCCGAGAAGATCGACGCCCGGAGCCACGTCGCGTAGAACGTGGGCTTGCCGAGGCGCCGGAAACGAAGGGGCGGGAGATTCCAATCGAGCAGCGTCTTCGCGAAATTCGTGCCCGCGATCTCGTCGATCCCGACGCCCGGGAACGATGCGTAATCGCGGTAGCGCTTGGGATCCTGGTAGTCCACCCAGTTGTTCCCGAACCCGCCGAAGTAGAAGTTCGCATAGGGCTCGCCGGGATCGCCGGGGGAATATCCGGCCGAGGAACGCAGCCACACGGACGAGTGCGGGATCGGGAGCGGCGTCCCGACGTCCAGGGTCGCGTACCCGAGGGGAAATCCTCGCCAGACCCCCCGCCCCGATCGCAGGAACTGGACTGTGTTCGTCGTCGCGTTCAACTGCCACTTGTACCCCATCTCGTAGTCCGCGGAGCCGATCGACGACCGCTGGTTCTTGAAGGCGAGCTGGGCGCTGCTCGTGACGAGCTTGTTGAACCCGGAGGACGTCGCGACGTTCTGCGCGTCCGGTAAGGCCTCGAGCTCGCCGTAGACCGTCGTCGCGGAGGTGAAATCGAAGTTTCGCGGCGGATCGAGGAGGAGCGGGCGCTTGTACGTGACCCCCGCGGAATACCCTTTGCGTCCCACCTTGGTCGGGCCGAAGAGGTCATAAAAGCTCGCATTGTTCCACTTCGCCTGGAGGGTCCAGCCCCAGTGACGGTATGCGGCCGCCAGGTGGACACGCTCGTCTCGCCCGAGGCCGCGCGCGGGCGAATAGCTCGCGGAGAAGTCGATCGCATTGATCGTGATGGGATCCGAGAAATTGAATCGGAGGCCGAAGGCGGCCGCGTCCTTGTAGCCCTCGACGATCGGATACATCGAGGCGAGCCCCAATTCCCTCATGCCCCGGTAATCGCCGGCGTACTGGGTGAGGGAGTCGAGGTTCACCCCGCTCGGCGAGGGCGCAATCCAGCCCTTCACGACCGGATGCTTCTCCGAGATTTCGTGCCCGAGGAAGGTGATCGCGCTGACGTCCGAGATCGGCTTGGGCTCGACGAGGGCCGGCACGAAACCCTCCCCCGTGAAGCGAAACACGACGAGCGAGTCCCGGGAGACCGGGAGGGGTCTGAAGAAGCCCGTTTCCCCGTTCGTAACGACGCTCATCGAATCCCCTTCGAAGTCCCAGCGGAAGATGTTCGAGACTCCCGTGTAGTAGGAGCTTCCGTAGAGGCTCTTCCCGTCCTCGCTGAATACGAAGCTCGCGGGGACCGAGCTCCCGAAATCGTGGAGCGTCGTGGAGGTGGTGTCCCCGTCGAGGAGCGTCCGGGTATTCCACGTCCGGAGCGATTGGCGTCCGCTGATCTCGGCGAGCGATCCGGAAAGGAGCCGTCCGTCCGGCGAAATGTCGATATCGTAGATGTCGGTTCCGAACGGCCACGAGAAGACCTGGTTCCAATCCCTGTAGGGAGGAGGAATTCGGACCAGCGTCGAGATCCCGTTGAAGTGTCGTACGCCCCACAGACAGCGGTCCTTCCGGTTGAACACCAGATCTCCGATTCTCCCGTTCTTGATCAGCACACGGGCCTTGCCCGTCGCCGGATCGAGCGCGCAGAGGTCGCGCCACTCGGTGTTGTCGGTGGTGTAGAAGAGCGTCCTCGACTCGGGATCATACGCGAGCGAGCAGACGAAATAGAGAGAGGGACCCTTCACCTCGCATATCTTGCGGATGGGCGCGCCGCCGAGCGGGATGGCCGCGATGAAGGCTACCGTCCCCGGATAGTCGACGGCCGCGTAGATCGTTCGCGAGCCCCGATCGAAAAGGGCTCGGGACACGGAGCCCAAGGCTTTTCCCGAGAGATCCCGGTAGGGCGTCGTGGGGTGTAGCCGGATGGAATCCAGGTTTGCCCGCTGGAATGCATGCTCCCACGTGACCCAGTTCCGCCACGCCTCGCCCAGGGGTAGCCCGTACACCTTGCGAAACTGAGAGCCGAAATTGCGCTTGCTGCCGGGCGGACGCGAGACCCACCGGATCAGGCTCTCCGGAGAGTATCGGTACGCGAGATAGCTCAGGAACCGCGTCCCATAGAGGTAGGAATTCACCCCAACCTGGAAATCGACCTTGGTTCCTTCGGATTCGAGCCCGAGCGGATCGTAGAACCGGCTTCCGTCAAGGACCATCGAGCGGAACACCATCTCATCGTACGGTCCCTGGGCGCGCCCGAGGCCTCCCGCCATCCACGTTTCCAGGAAGACCGCGATGCCTTCGTGGTACCAGCGCGGGGCCGCGCGGCGGGGGACGCACAGATAGCTGTAGAGGATCGATTCCGGATGCTCGTTCGTCTCGCGCACCTTCCCTCGAAAAAGCCCTCGGAAGAGGTGGTCCAGGCCCGCGGCCTGGTCGAGCGCCACCACGTGGACGACCTCGTGATTCATGGTGAAGTTCATCCGCTCGTTCGAGGGGCCGGTCTCGTACGCGAAGTTCACCGGGGCGATGTGGATGAACATACTGTTCCTGGGATTGACCCAGACGCCCGCGTTCCCGAAATCCGAGGCGTCGTCGAGGATGACGTTCACACGCTCCGTCGGCGTGTACTGGAACAGCCGCTCGTGGAATCGCATCGAGTTTTCGAAGCAGCGGGAAGCGTAGGGGGCGAGGAAGGAAAGCGCGCCCTCGTCGTACACGAGCCTCAGGTCCTTGGTCTCGATCGTCGCGAGCCCGGCGCGGGACTCCAGCGGAAGCAGGAGCAGAAGGGCGGCGATCCCGGCGATGCGCGCGAGGGCTCCCGAGACCATCAGGGCGTCAACCCGCGAAACGACGAGAAGACCCCGCCGGGCGCCGTCGGGGTCTCCTCGCCTTCGCGATGCTTGGGATCGGCGTTACTCTCCGTAAGCCTCGCTGACCACCTTCTGAACATCGGACGCGCTCGCGAGTTTCTGGAACTGGTCATTCGCCACGAGCTGCAGGAAGCTCCGGTTCTGGACCAGGTTCAAGAAGTCGTGGTCGCTGATGAGCTTGTTGAACTCGGGGTGCTGCTTTCCGAACTTGTTCAGACCGTCGGCATCCGGGATGTGAACCGCACGGCCACCGTCAGCGTCCGGAGCGACCCTGGTCCTGCCACCGTCAGCGTCCGGAGCGACCCTGGTCCTGCCACCATCAGCGTCCGGAGCGACCCTGGTCCTGCCACCATCAGCGTCCGGAGCGACTCTGGTCCTGCCACCATCAGCGTCCGGAGCGACCCTGGTCCTGCCACCATCAGCATCCGGAGCGACTCTGGCTCTGCCACCATCGGCGTCCGGAGCCACTCTGGTCCTGCCACCATCGGC
>Ga0137396_10002473_pt1 | contig 10135 bp, 6 predicted proteins | sample czc16metaG_FD_108284 | JGI IMG/M metagenome (GOLD analysis project Ga0137396, IMG submission 108284) | Vadose zone soil microbial communities from Angelo Coast Range Reserve, California, USA - czcobulk3.16 metaG | ecosystem: Environmental > Terrestrial > Soil > Vadose zone | place: USA... | reverse complement strand
CTTCCGTCGCCACGTTGCCCACCAGATTGTCTCCCGCAAAGGGACAACCGCCAAGTCCCGTCAACGCGCCGTCGAATCTCCTGCAACCTGCTTCATACGCCGCGAGAATCTTTTCTTCCGCATTCTCTGGCCGGCTGTGCAGGTGCACTCCCAATTCCACGCCGGCAACGTGGTCTTTCACGTCGCGGAACAAGCCGGCGACGATCTCCGGAGTGGCATTGCCGGCCGTATCCGCAAGCGATACGGTACGCACGCGAATGTCCTTCAGCCACTCTAGGGTCTCTTGCACGATTTCCGCGCCCCAGGGTTCGTCATACGGATTGCCGAACGCCATCGAAATATAGATCACCAAATCGAGTTTTGCTGCCGCCGTTTCTTTCCTGAGCTTCTCCACGAGCTTCCGTGATTCCTCGCGCGTCATGTTGGCATTCGCCCGCCGGAAATACGCGGAGATCGAATACGGATAGCCGATCATCGTCACACCCGGAGTCGCTAGCGCTCGTTCGAATCCTCTCTCATTCACAACGATACCGATAATCTCTGGTAGCTCGACGCCGGCGGGGAGGGAAGCATTGAATTTTGCCATCACCTCTTCACTGTCCGCCATCTGCCTCACATGTTTCGGCGACACAAAACTCACCGCATCAATGTGCTTGAATCCCGCGAGCACCAGCTCCTTCAAGTATTCTGCCTTGTACTCCGTCGGGATGAATTCTTGCAATCCTTGCCACGCATCTCTCGGACATTCGATGACAGTTGTCTTATGATCCATGGGACATCAGAACCAGGGGCTTTTGACGAGCTTTGCGGATAACCACGACACAATCGCGACCGCGCCAATTTCTGGCAAAATGAGTAACAGTATCGGACCGCTGATTCTCCGGCGCCCAGCCGCAACGAGCGCGATTAATACCGCGACGGCAAGCCCCAGAACTCCCACGGCATTTCCAAAGCCAGCAAACAACCACCAGGCACCGCCGGGATTGGCCTGGCTCAGCACGGAACATAGAAAACCAATAACGGACGGAACCAGCAAAATGACGACCGCAGCGTGCGTGGAGCTACCAGCGCTTTGCGGCGGATTGCCGGACGATTCCATCATGTCTGTAGGACTCCGGTTTTGAATTCGCGGATTTCGGGATTGAGGGCGGCGGCATCGAGGGCCCAGATTAAGGCGTCGCGGGTGTGGGCGGGATCGATGATGGCGTCGACCCAGAGGCGGGCGGCCGCGTAGCGCGGATCGGTTTGGTGTTCGTAGGTGGCGCGAACGGAATCGTACAGTTCTTTTTCTTGTTTCTCGTCGACCTTTTTTCCTTCGCGCTCGAGTTGCTTCAGTTTGATTTCGACGAGCGTGCCGGCAGCGGCGTCGCCGCTCATCACCGCAAAGCGCGCCGTGGGCCACGCAAACATGAAGCGCGGATCGTAGGCTTTTCCGCACATGGCGTAATTTCCAGCGCCGAAACTTCCGCCGCAAATCACGGTGATCTTCGGGACGACGCTGTTCGCCACGGCATTCACCATTTTCGCGCCGGCGCGAATGATGCCGCTCCATTCGGCGTCTTTGCCGACCATAAAGCCGTTCACGTCGTGGAGAAAAATCAGCGGGATGCGATTCTGGTTGCAGTCCAGAATGAATCGCGCGGCTTTCTCCGCGGACTCGGTGTAAATTACGCCGCCGAATTCCGTGCGCTTCTGGTCCGAACCGCGCGCGAGAGTTTGCACATGCTTTTTTTGATTCGCGACGATCCCAACGGCCCAGCCGCCGATGCGCGAATAGCCGCAGAGCAGCGTTTTGCCGGATTCGGCGCGGTATTCCTCGAATTCTCCGGCATCCACGATGCGCGCGATGATTTCTCGCATGTCGTACTGCTTGCCGGGATCGCTCGAAAAGATTCCGTAGATTTCTTCCGCGGAAAAGAGCGGTTCGCGCGCCTTGGTATGACTGAACGGCGAAGGATTGGGCGCGCCGATCTTGTCGACCAGCGCGCGAATTCGTGTGATGCACGCGTCGTCATCGGGTTCGCGAAAGTCCACGGTGCCGCTGATTTGCGAATGCATTTGCGCGCCGCCAAGATCTTCAGCGGAAGTTTTCTGGCCGATCGCGGCTTGCACTAGCGCGGGCCCTGCGAGAAAAAGCCCCGAGCCTTCAGTCATCAGGATGTGGTCGCACATCACGGGGAGGTACGCGCCACCGGCAACACACATCCCCATGATGGCGGTGATCTGCGGTATGCCCATCGCACTCATCACCGCGTTGTTGCGGAACACGCGGCCGAAATCGTCGGTATCCGGAAAGACGTCTTCCTGCAGCGGCAAGAACACTCCGGCCGAATCCACGAGATAGATGGTTGGAATTTTGTTGTCGATGGCGATGTTCTGCGCGCGAATCACTTTCTTTGCGGTCATGGGGAAGAAGGCCCCGGCTTTCACGGTCGCGTCATTCGCAATGATCATGAACGTGCGACCGCATACTTTCGCAAGTCCGGTGACGGTCCCAGCTGACGGAGCGCCGCCCCACTCCTCATACATTTCGTAGGCGGCATAAATTCCGAGTTCAAAAAACTGTGATCCGGGATCGATCAGCTTGGCGATTCGCTCGCGGGCGGTAAGACGGCCTTTTTTGTGCTGCGATTCGATTGCTTTCGCGCCGCCGCCCTGGCGAATTTGCTCTTCTTCATTTTTAATTTTGGTGAGCAAATCCACGATGCCGCGGCTATTCTTCTCAAACTCGGGCGATTTCGAATTCACACTAGTTTTCAGCACCGAAGCGGACACGCGACGACCTCACACGCTGACGATTTCCAGTCACTTGAAACTTCACTCAGCTAACGAACAATGCGCGCCAAGCGTCACAGTATACGGGTTTTGCTTTCGCTTTTGCGAATGAGGTCAACCTACGTTGGCCAATCGCGGGCAAACTATTTGCGCTGGCGCAGAAGCAAGGTAAGCTAAGAGAGGTTTTCTAGGACGCCCGCGAGTGATGTCCGTTGGCTGAACGCCACAGTGTTTCCATTTGAGAGGACGCCGTGATGAGGCATTTCTACCGGAGTATTTTTACGCTTGGGCTGATGATGTTGCCCCTTGCCAGGGTCGCAGACGCGCAAGCGCCCGAAAAACCCGCGCCGCGGGCAACGGCGAAGACGCCCGCCCAAGCTCCCGCGAAATCCGCTTCGGCCAAGGCGGCCGCAGCCAAGCCAGCTCCGCTCGAAGTGCCACAACTGAAATTCGAAAAGTACAAATTGGAGAACGGGCTGGACGTCATTCTGTCCGAGGACCATCGGCTGCCACTCGTCGCGGTCAACCTCTGGTATCACGTTGGTCCGGCGAACGAGGTGCCCGGCCGCACGGGCTTCGCGCATCTTTTCGAGCACATGATGTTTGAAGGTTCGAAACACGTGGCGAGCAGCGCGCACAATCGCTATTTGGAAGCGGCCGGCGCATCGGACATCAACGGTACGACGGATTTTGATCGCACGAACTATTTCGAAACGCTGCCTTCGAATCAACTGGAGCTCGCGCTGTGGCTGGAGTCCGACCGCATGGGCTATCTTCCCGACCAGCTCAGCCAGGCCAACCTTTCGAACCAACAGGACGTAGTGCGCAACGAGCGGCGGGAGAGCCTGGAAAACACTCCGTACGGCGTCGTCGAAGAAGGCCTCTTTCACCAACTTTTCCCAAAAGAACATCCCTACTACGCCGAAATCATCGGCTCGCATGCAGATATCCAGGCAGCCAAGCTCGAGGACGTGCGAAATTTCTTTAAACTTTATTACGCGCCGAACAATGCGAGCCTCGCGATTGTGGGCGACTTTGATTCGGACCATGCGCGGGAACTCGTGGAAAGGTATTTCGGGCCGCTGAAGCGCGGGGAGGACGTGCCCAAAATCAAAGCACGCACACCGGCCATTGGCTCCGAGCGGCGAGCGGTCATTCAGGACAACGTGCAACTGCCGAGGGTCTACATGGCCTGGCTGACGTCTCCGATTTACAAACCCGGCGATGCGGAAGCGGATTTAGGGGCGACAATTTTGGGAGGCGGGAAGTCCAGCCGTCTTTACAAGAAATTGGTATATGAAATGCAGATCGCTCTGGACGTGGCCGTAACGCAGCAGTCCCTGATTCTAGGCTCGATTTTCGAAGTGCAAGCCACGGCTCGGCCTGGAGTGAAGCCGGAAGATTTGGAAAAGGCCATCAACGCGGAACTGGATGCGTTTCGTACCGGAGGGCCAACGACAGCGGAGCTGAACCGGGCGCGAAACGTACTCGAATCGCGGATCATTGAGCGCTTGGAAACTCTCGGAGGATTTGGGGGCGTTGCGGACCGATTGAACAGTTACAACCATTATCTTGGGACGCCGGATTTTCTAGCGGCGGACATCGGGCGGTACGAGAATGCCTCCGTGGCGGCGATCCAAGCGTTTGCGCAAGGACAACTGAATTCGAATCAGCGCGTAGTTGTTTATGGCGTGCCGGGCAAGCCGAATCTCGGCCCGGACGTTCCCACTCCGAAAGCGGAGGCGAAAGGCAAGACGCAGGGTGGCGGCGAACCCGTGAACGCCGACGCCGCGTGGCGCAAGGGTCCGCCGAAGGCCGGGCCGGCAAGCGCGCTGCATCTGCCCGTGCCAGAGCAATTCAAACTCCCGAATGGTTTGACGGTTTTCTACAACGAGCGGCCGGGCCTGCCGGTGGTGACAGCCGGGCTGGTGCTGCGCGCCGGAAGCGGGGCGAATCCGATCGAGCGTCCGGGACTGGCGGGGATGACCGCCCGCATGCTGCAGCAGGGAACGGCGACGCGCTCCGCAACGCAGATCGCGGACCGCACCGCGGACCTCGGGGCGACGCTGAGCTCGCGCGCTTCTACCGACAGTTCCATGATCGCGACGCAGTCTCTTTCGCGGAGTTTTCCTGATGCGCTGGAGTTGCTGGCGGACGTGGCATTGCATCCCAGTTTCCCGAAGACGGAAATTGAGCGCGTGCGGTCGGAGCGGCTCGCGGCGCTGGTGCAAGCAAAAGACGATCCCTTCTACGTGGCCTTTCGCGTAGCGGCGGCGGCGCTCTACGGTGCCCATCATACCTACGGCTTCCCGGAAAGCGGCACGGCGGAATCCGTGAATGCGATTTCGCATGACGACCTCGTGCATTTCTGGCAGCAAAACTATTCGCCGAACGACGCGGCGTTGATCGTGAGCGGAAACATCAAGCTCGCGACGCTCAAACCTCTTCTTGAAAAAGCGTTCGGGGAATGGAAAGCGGGTAAAGCGTCCGTGCCGTCGGTGGGAACTGCGGAGAGCACGGAGGCACGGCTGATTCTGGTGGACCGGCCCGGGGCTCCGCAATCCACTCTGGTCTGTTTCTCAGCCGGGGTCGCACGTTCGACACCGGATTATGCCGCCATCGAAGTAATGAACACCGAACTTGGCGGACTTTTCTCCAGCCGGATCAACATGAACCTGCGCGAACAACACGGGTACACGTATGGAGCGGGGTCGTTTTTTGGCTACCATCGCGCAGCGGGAATGTTTGGAAGCTATGCGGGAGTTCGAACGGACGTGACCGCGCCGGCGACATCGGAGCTTTTCAAGGAGCTGCGGCGGATGCGGGACACGCCGATGAATGCGGATGAAATGAGCCTGGCTAAGGATTCCAACACGCGCTCGCTTCCGGGCCGGTTCGAACGCGGCACAGACGCGGCCGCGAGCTTCGCGGAGCTGTTCACGTACGATCTGCCGCTGGATTACTATTCGAAACTGCCGCAAAGCTTGAACGCCGTGACGACCGAGCAGGCTCAAGCGGCGGCGCAGAAGTATATTGTTCCGGAGAAGATGATCGTTCTGGCCGTCGGTGACCGCGGGAAAATCGAAGAAGAGATGAAGAAGCTGAATCTGGGCAAGATGGAGATTCGCGACACAGAAGGAAAGATCATTCCTTAGGCGCGAGCCTCAGGGTCTTGCGAGAGTTCGTCATGTGTGTTGATTGAGCACGTTTCTCCTCGCCTGTACAATATTGAACATATTTAAAAGGAATCTCAGATAACATCCTTCACGGCAGGGGTACGTGGGATGCTCGAGGGCGCTCGCTTTCCTCTAGTTATACCTATGCCATAATTAAATCATATATTATCATAAGCTTTAGGTTCACCTGCTCGACGCCAAAGTAACCTTCGCTGGAATGGAGACGCACGGATGAGAATCTTGCTGTACAACCCGGACAACGGGGTCACGCGGAACTTCATGCCGCATCTCTGGATGTTCCTGCTCCAGTCGCTGACTCCAGAAGGCCACGAAGTAGTGCTCATCGATGGCAACGCACAACCGATGGATGAATCCGGCATTGCCCGGTTTGTGCGTGAAAAAGACATCGGTCTGGTAGGAATCGGCGCGATGACGCGGATGATTGCGAAGGCGTACCGCATGGCCGATGCAATCCGTGCCGTTGGTGTTCCGGTGGTGATGGGCGGGCCTCACGTTACGGAAGAGGCCGACGAAGCCCTTGGCCGAAACGGCGGGCCGCGCCATGCAGATGCAGTGGCCCTCGGTGAAGCCGATGAGACCTGGCCCAGAATCGTCGAGGATGCCGCACGCGGCCAGCTCAAGGACGTCTACGCCCCCGTGGATGCATTTGGCCAGGAGCGAAAACCCAGCCTGCAGGAATACCCGGCGATTCCCTGGGACAAGATAAACCTCGGCCAATTCAATCTGGTTCCAAAAATGGCAGCACGCACGCTGCAGCGGATCGGAGACGGCTGGGGCACATTTCGCATCATCCCGATGGAATCTGGCCGCGGGTGCCCTTATGGGTGCGAGTTCTGTACGGTGACCGGATTTTTTGGCGACTCCATCCGGTTTCGCACCAACGAAAGTGTGGTGAATGAGCTTTTGCTCTTGAAAGCCGTGGCGAAAAGCGAAGGCGGGCAAATCGCCGTGTTCTTCATCGACGATAATTTTGCCATCAATATCAAACGTACGAAATCACTGTTGCGCGACATCATCGCGGCCGACGCGCAGGTGCACTGGGTGGCGCAAATCAGCGCGAATCTGTTGCGCGATGAGGAACTCGTGGACCTGATTGCGGCGTCAGGCGGGAAGTGGATCTTCATCGGCATGGAATCCATCGACCCGACGAACCTCGCCAGCGTGAACAAGGGATTCAACAAGCCAGGTGAGTATGCAGCGGTGCTCGAGAGGCTCGCCCAGCGCAACGTATATGCGATCACCTCCTTCATTTTCGGGATGGACAATGACACGACAGGGGTCGCGGAGCGGACACTGAAAGAGATTCGCACCTGGCCGCCCGGACTGCCCATTTTTGGTTTGCTCACACCGTTACCCGCGACGCCGCTTTACAAGAGGCTGGAAGCCGCGGGACGGCTGACAAGGCCGAAGCACTGGCAGGAGTTCATCCCGTTTGAGATGGCGCACACACCTCTGAAGATGACCATCGCGGAAGCTCATGCCGAGGTGAAAGCCGGGTGGGCTCATTCCTACAACCCAGAAGCCATGGCCTACGCTGTCGATTCGCTAAAGGATAAGCCACTGGGCTATCGGATTAACATCTTCATCGCCCGAATGTGTTTCCGCGGAATCTATTTCCCGCAAATGGGTCCCTTGGCATGGATAAAATTGATTTACCAAAATCGCCGAACCATTTTCAGCCTGGTGAAGGAAGGATTTGCTACCTGGCACGGACGGTCTGGCAGTCGTGCGGCCGACCTGGCCGTGGGAAGCCGAGTTGACGGGGACTGACCCCAACGATAAGATTTGGTGGAAGGCGTTCTTGTGACACCGCAAGAGCTCCTCACTGCAACCCTGGAGGCGCCTGTGCGAACCATCGTCAAAGTTCATGCGGGCGGGTGTGCCTCCGCGAGTGATTCGCGCTAACGGCTTTCTCCCTCCCGCTTCTTAGATCCAAGAAAACCTATGAGGCTTTGAATTAGCGCCAGCGGCGGCCGTGTGTTGTGTCATGGCTGCGGGAGGATCTTCCAATGGGAACTCGCGAATCTCTTCAGCGGTGGGGGTGGAGTTCATATTTTGAAGCGCTGTGGAACGAAGGCCAGCGGGAAGATACGTTGCCAGCGCGAGTGATCGCGCAGCAGAGGAAATTCTGGCGCATGGCGGGAGCGTTCGGCGAATGCTGGGGTGAAGCCAGCGGCAGGCTGCGGCTGGCAGCGAAGGAGGGAGTAGAATGGCCCGCGGTTGGCGATTGGGCGGCCGTGGATGTAGGTGAAGCAGGAAACTCTGCGCTGATTCTTGAAGTGCTGCCGCGCCGGAGCCGGTTTGTGCGCAAGATAGCGGGGAAAAAGATAGCGGAGCAGGTGCTCGCTGCGAATGTGGATACGGCGCTGCTGGTGGCCGCGCTGGACGGGGACTTCAATCCGCGCCGCATGGAACGATATCTGGCGCAGTGCTGGGAATCGGGCGCGAGGCCGGTGATCGTGTTGAATAAGGCCGACACTTGCGTGGATACGAGCGTCAAGACCGCGGAGATCGAGCGGATCGCGCTGGGGACGGAGGTGTGCGTGATCAGCGCGAGGACGGGACAGGGCATGGATGGACTGGAGAAATCTCTAAAGCAGGGACAAACGGTTGTGCTGCTGGGCTCTTCCGGAGTCGGCAAGTCAACGATTGCGAACTATCTGCTAGGGGAAATGCAGCAGGAGGTCCAGCCGGTACGCGAAGGGGACAGCCGCGGGAGGCACACGACAACGGCGCGGGAGCTTCTTATTTTGCCAGGAGGGGCCCTGCTAATAGACACGCCGGGTTTGCGCGAGCTGCAGCTCTGGGATGCGGCGGAGGGCGTCTCGCAGGCGTTTGCGGATATTGATGCCCTGGCGGCGGAATGCCGATTCACCGATTGCAAGCATGAAAATGAACCGCGATGCGCGGTGCAGGCCGCGCTGAGCGCGGGAACGCTGGAAGAGGCGCGACTCGAAAACCGGCGGAAGCTGCTGCGCGAGCAGGAATTTCTGCGGCGAAAAATAGATCCGGCAGGGCGGCACGAAGAAAAGGAGCGCATCAAGCGGATGTACCGCGGAATTCGCCAAATGTACCGGCACAAGAATAAGGATTCGGAGGCAGGATGACTGCACCACTGCTAAACATCGAGCTTGCGCGACGGATCGAGTTGGCGGAAGCGCAAGCTGCCGTAGGAGGCGCGGAGACGATGCGTCGCCTGCGGCCGGAAAGCGGGGCAGCCGTCGAGCCGATTGCGGGAGGCTTTGCGATTTATTGCGGGGCCAATTCGCCAACGACGCAGGCCGTGGGTATGGGCCTCGATGGGCCAGTCAACGACGAGGAGTTCGATCGGTTGGAGAATTTCTATGGCAGCCGCTCTGAGCCGGTGCGAGTGGAGACCTGTCCGCTGGCGGATGCTTCGCTTATCGGGCATTTCGGGAAGCGCGGGTATCGCGTCACGGAATTTTCGAATGTGATGGCGCTGTCGCTGGACAGGGAGTCGGGCTTAGAGAACTGGGAGGGGCCGCTACCCGGCGTGGGCATTGAACAGGTGGGTCACGGCCCAATCGACTTGTGGACACTCACGGTGAGTCAGGGATTTGCGGAAAAGGGGCCGGTAGTGCCGGAAATTGTTGACGTGATGAAGATGTTCGCGCTGAGTGTCGGCGTGGAGTGCTATCTGGCGCGCGTGGACGGAAAAGTCGCTGGTGGGGGAACGCTGGCGATTCGCGACGGCGTGGCAGGGCTGTTTGGGGCGAGCACGCTGCCTGCGTTTCGCAGACGGGGAGTGCAGGCGGCACTGTTGCACGCGCGGTTGGCGCGAGCGGCGGAGGCTGGATGTGACTTGGCGGTGTGCCTGGCGCAACCGGGAAGCACTTCACAGCGGAACATCGTGCGGCGCGGGTTTACGGTGCTTTACACGCGCGTGAAGTTTGAGAGGGAGCTCTATTCCAGCAATCCTGCTCAGTAAGCGTTCTCGCCACGGCGGGCTGCGCCCCTGAAGAAAAACCTAATGCGTCACACGTTTGCGGACGAAGTCGATGATGTCCTGCGTGGACGTGCCGGGGAGGAAAATTTCAGCGATCCCAGCTTTCTTGAGGGGGGGAATGTCCGCTTCGGGGATGATGCCGCCGACGAGGACGGTGACATCGGTCATGCCTTTGTCGCGGAGGAGATTCATGAGT
>Ga0137396_10002471_pt1 | contig 10144 bp, 8 predicted proteins | sample czc16metaG_FD_108284 | JGI IMG/M metagenome (GOLD analysis project Ga0137396, IMG submission 108284) | Vadose zone soil microbial communities from Angelo Coast Range Reserve, California, USA - czcobulk3.16 metaG | ecosystem: Environmental > Terrestrial > Soil > Vadose zone | place: USA... | reverse complement strand
TTCGCCGGCGGATTTGAAACCGGCGGGAAGATTGGCGCGGAGGTCGGTGGGAATGAGGTAGTCGGCGGAAGGCTTGCGCGCGTTGATGTGAAAGCCGGGCCGGATTCTGAGCACGACGGCGAGTTGGAAGGAGCCGCCGCGGGCGACGGGTTCGAACGAAACATATGCGGAGGGAGAGACGACTTCGCGTCCGGACGGGATTTGCGGGTGAGCGGATGGTAGTGCGGAGACGATGATCAGAAGGAGAGCGCTGATGGCAATGGCGACTGCCGGCTTCACAACTTCACCTTGGTGCCGAGTTGCTGAGAGACGACGCGGCTCATGACGTCGAGAAGATTTTCGCCGGTCTTTTCCAGGATGAAGGCGTTTTTGGAATCGGACCAACCGAGTTTAAAGCTGGTGGAGAGGGCGGAAATCCAGATTTCGCGAACGGGCGTGTTCGGCGAAACGACGAATTTGGCTTCTTCAGGCTCTTCGAAGATTACTTCGAGCTTGCCGCTTTCGCCTTCGACGTCAAAACCGTGTTCATCGCCTAGAGTCAGGAGGCGGCGCTTGAGATCCTCAAAAGCAGTGTCGGCTTTTTTCTGAAAATCCTTTTCATCGAGCATGGTTTGAGCGTACACGAGCGACTTATCGAGAGCAACAAAGGCTGAAAACGAATCGCACATCAAAGAGAGATTCCTCGACTGCGCGACCCGGCGCCCACAAACCGGGCGCAGGAAAAAGCCGGGCCGCTCCGCTCGGAATGACAGGGTAGCGCGACGCATCAGAGCTGGGATTCGATGGACTTGGACATTTCGTCATAGCTGATGATTCCTGTGATGCGCTTGACGATTTTGCCGTCGCGGCTGATGAGAACGCTGGTGGGATAACCGAGCAGGCCGCCGAATTTGTCGGCCGCGGCGTCGTCGCCGATGACGATCGGGTAATTCATCTGGGATTTGGAACCGTTGACGTCAAAGCGCTCCTGGTGGACCCACGGAGTCACCACACTGGCGCCTTCTTCGTCCATGGCGATGCCGAGCACGGTGAAGCCTCTGGCGGCGTACTTTTGCTGCATTTCGATGAGCCAGGGTATTTCGATTTGACAAGGCTCGCACCAAGTGGCCCAAAAATTGACGAGGACGACCTTGCCTTTGTACTGAGCCAGGGAGAGGTCTTTGCCGTCGAGGTCCTTTAAGGTGACCTCGGGTTCTGGCTTCGCGTCAGCATTGGCGAGGGTGACCTTGACGACGGCGTTTTTGGGCTGGCGAGTGGCGCGGTCGGCCAGGTAGGTGGCGGCGATGACGGCGACAACCGCGATGATGACCAACTGAGATTTCTTCAACCTTGCACTCCTCCAGATTTAGGTAACGAAAATATTATCTCGCAGCTTGGCGAGCACGGCAAAAGTGAACGGCTCATTTCGCGCCGGTCAGAGATTTCTCAAGCCACAAAACAATGCTGTTGAGAAAGCCAAGCTTGCCGGCCATCCACGTAAGGCGGTTGGTGAAGACCAAACCGCCGACAAAAAGAAGCAAAGCGCCGCTGAAGAGTTCGACGGCGTGAAGATATTTTCGGAAGCGCTGGTAGAAGCGCAGGAACTGGCCGATGCCGAGCGCGGTGAGGAGAAAAGGCACGGCGAGACCGGCGGAGTAAACGGCGAGAAGGAGAACGCCGCGGGCGATGGTGTCGCTGGCGGCAGCGAGCGCTAGCACCGTGGCGAGAATTGGTCCGATGCAGGGAGTCCAGCCAAAAGCGAAGGCGAAACCGAGGAGGAAACCGCTCCAGATGCCGGGTTGTGTGCTGCTGGTGCGGAGGCGGACGTCGCGATTGAGCCAGCGTGTCATGGCTGGGCCGAAGAAACCAATCAGCGACAGCGAGAAGAAGTGAACGAAGCCGAGACCAGCGACCAGCGGACCACCGCGCAGAAGCGCGACTACGCCAAGAAGCGCGAGCACAGCGCCGAGAATGAGGCCGGTGCGGACCGTCAGCTTGATGAGAACCCCAAGAAGGTGCAGACCGAAGAGAAGAATCAAAGCGCCGGCGATGGGGGCCAGCAGGGAGCGATTTTGGCGAAGAAAAGTGCCGACGGCACTGGCCGAGGCGCCGAAGGAAATAAAGACCACGGAGAAGCCGACAACGAAAGAGAGCGAGGAGGCGAAGAGTCCAGCCCGGGGCGGCTGACCTTGGCGAAGCTGCTCCATACCGATGCCGGAGAGCATGGAGATGTAGCCGGGAACAAGGGGCAGAACGCAGGGAGAGAGGAAGGAGACCAGGCCGGCGAGGAAGGCTCCTAAGAGTGAGACATCGGTCATTCGCAATCGGTCCTTATGTGCATGAGAGTTTCGATCGGCATCCGCGCCACATTCATCGTTACGTTAGCCCTGCGTTTGCGGATTCCCGCTCCGCTTGAAATTGCTTCGGGCGAACGCCGCTTCCTGCGCCGCTACAAGGAAACACGAGCATCGCGGCGCACTATATGCGGTGCAGCGCTGGACGCGCAACTTCTTATTGTCCCACAAAGTGCGTGAGTGCTTGCGCCGGCGCTCGCTGATTCGCGGCCTTCGGCAGGCCGTGCGCTTGAAGAGGCCGCCATGAGAGATGACCTGGATTCGCGGCCAGATTATTCCAATAGCGCAGCACTTGTTTGGACGGACGGCAGCGGTGCGGGGTAGCGAATGGCCGACAGATGAGGGATTTGGCTGGCGGGGCCGGAGGCGCGACCCAAAAAGGTTGCCCATAAGGTCTTGGAAATAATGAGCTTAGCAGTGCGGCATTGGCAGCACGGTTGCATTTCTTCGAGATCGTCGGGGAACAACCTGAAATGGCTGTTCCGCGGAATGCGCATGAACTGGACGCCGAACAAAGTGACGCTGTTGCGGGTGCTGGTGGGATTCGCGGCGGTGAGTTTGTTTGGGCGCGGCGCGTGGGCGAATCTGGCGGCGGTGGGGCTCACGGTGGCGTCGATCGCGCTGGATGCGCTGGATGGACACATCGCGCGGACGGAGAAGCTGGCGACGCCTATGGGAGCGCAGATCGACATCTTAGGCGACCGCATGATCGAGAACGTGTACTTCACTTACTTTGCGGTGGTGGGCATGGTGTCGGTGTGGCTGCCGGTGTTCTTCTTTGCGCGCGGTGCGGCCACGGATTTTCTGCGCGGGTTGGCCATGCGCGCTGGGCACTCGGGATGGGGAGCGAACGCTATGCTGCAGACCTGGTGGGGACGCGCACTGGTGGCATCGAAGTGGAGCCGCGGATTGTATGCGGCGATGAAGTGCCTATGCTTTTGCTATTTGGGATTGGAGCTGGCGCTGACGCGAGGGCCAGTGGCGCTGATTGGGGAGTTGGCGGCCGATGCTCAGATGCTGATCCGCATGGGGGCACAGATTTTGACGTGGGCCACGGCGGGATTTTGCCTTGTGCGAGGGTTGCCGGTGCTGCTGGAGGGATGGAAGTATTTCGCGGATGGAATGGTAGCGCGCGGCGGAAAGAGTGTAACCAAGAAAATCGCATGAAATCGCGCGAATTGGGCGGACAGGTTGCGGCATTTTTTGATTTGGACGGGACGCTGATAGCGCGGCCTTCGCTCGAGCGGAGGTTTTTTGCGGAATTGCGACGTCGGGGCGCGATAGAGATGCGGAGTTATCTTTTGTGGCTGGCGCGGTTGGCGTGGCTAGCGCCTCGAGGAATCCGAACGATGCGGCACGCCAACAAAATCTACTTGCGCGGCGTACGCGCGGGCGAGGGTGAATTTCGAAGAGACGGGGGACAGCCACAAATCGCTGTCCCGCGGTTTTTCCCTGAAGGGGTAGACCAGGTGGCTTGGCATGCGCAGCAGGGGCACAGGATTGTGTTGGTGAGCGGCACGCTAGCGCCGTTGGCGCAGGAGATGGCGCTTGCGCTGGTGGTGCGGCTGGCAGTGCGCGGAATCGCGGCATCCGTGGCGGTTTGCGCTACGCGGTTGGAACAGGAAGATGGGCGGTGGACGGGGTGGATTCTTGGAGATGCGATGTTCGGAGAGGCAAAGGCTCGCGCGGCGCGGCGGTTGGCCGCGGAAAAGGGATTTGAGTTGGCGCAGTGCTATGCGTACGGAGATTGCATCAGTGATCGATGGATGCTCGAAGCGGTTGGGCAGGCGGTGGCCGTGAATCCTTCGCGGCGGCTCGAGACGCTGGCGCGGCGCAAGAGATGGCCAGTGTTCACCTGGGCAGAGGGGGAAAAACCAAAGCGGAGTGCACTGAACACGCAGGGGGAACGGAGAGACGCTGAAGAGATTTGGGAGAACGTGGGATGAGGCGTACGTCTGGGAGTGAGCATCGAGGAAATGAATTCGCGACGGTTTGGCAGCCTGGCATTAGTTCGCCGGAGGACAGAGCACGTTTAAGGGTCTTCGATTCGCAACGTGTTAGCGCCAAGAGCCTGCCTGAGGAATTGGCGTCTGCGGCGGTATGCGGGCCCTTTGAATGGGTGGCGCTGGGATATCTGGCGGTTTCCAGCGCGCTGATTGTGATATTCGCGGCGAACCTGGGGCATCCACTGCGGTTGCTTAGTGTGCAGGCACTCGTGGCACTACTGATCCTGGCTTTGTGCCGAGCTGAGGCTAATGTCTGGAGTCCTACTTCGACGTCAGCGATGGAGAGGCGCGGCGCGAGCAGGAACGGCCCTCGCACGCGGAGATTCTGGCATTTTTGGCGGCACTGGTATCCGCATCTCTTCTTCCTATTTTGCTTTGAGGAGTTGGGTGCGCTGGTGCATTTGGTGTCGCCGCGTTGGCAGGACGCGAAGCTCATCGCATTTGATCACTGGCTGACGGGTGTGCATCCGACGATTTGGCTGGAGCAGTTTGCTACGGCGGGCCGCAATGAGTTCATGCAGTTTGCGTATTTGACATACTTCGTTTACCTGCTGGTGCTTGGCGGAATTCTCTACTACCGGGAAGACTGGCGCGGATACTGGTCGGTGATGACCTATTCGGCGGTTGGGTACGCGATCGGATACGTGATTGCCATTTTCTTTCCGATCGAGAGCCCGTGGTTTGCGATGGCGGGTTCATGGCATGGGGAATTGCACCGTGGGCCGTTTACGGCGGCGATTCATTTTATCGAGCACTATGGGCGCGTGCGCGGGGCGGCGTTTCCTTCCGAGCATGTGGCGGGATCGTTTGCGGCACTGTGGGGCGCGTGGCGGCACCGGCGATGGCTGTTTTGGGTGATGCTGCCTCTGGTGCTGTGCATGTGCATCTCGACGGTATGGGGACAGTATCACTATGTGGCGGATATCTTGGGAGGAATGGTTACGGGAACGCTGGGGTTCGTGATTGGCAAACGGCTGATGAGGAAGAGCGAGGAGGCTCGCCGAGGAGACGCCAATACGTCGGTGAGACTTGCGTATCTGGGTTGAGTTTGAGGTCCTTCGGGCATCCTCGCCCCTCGGCTCCGCTCGGGACAAGTCGGATGCCCTCAGGATGACAGTTTTGCAATCGGGGGTCGTTTACGTTGTGGGTTGAATTCTTCGAACAGGTGCGCGATCCGGAGCAGGAGGAGTTCGTTTGTTACGGTACCGATCAACTGCAGGCCGACAGGGAGGCCGGCAGACGTAAAGCCACAAGGGACGGATATTGCGGGGATGCCGGCGAGGTTCGCTGGACGATTCAGGCGCAACAGCAGGGCGCGGGTGGGGTGATTGGTTTTTCCGATAGTAGTGGATTCTTCGCCGATCAGAGGAGCGGCGATGGGCGAAGTGGGCACAACGAGTGCGTCGACTTCAGCGGCGGTCATGGCGAGATGAAGCTGTTGAATGAATTTGTCGCGGGAATCGAGCGCCCGCAGATAATCGGTGGCGGAGATTTTTGATCCCATCTCAAGGCGCGCCCGAACATCTTCGCCATAATCGGCGGCGTGAGCGGGGAACCAGCCGGCTTGCTGGTGATAATGCGTGGCTTCGGCCCAGGCAATGTGGTTTCCGGCTTCTTCCGTTTCGCTTAGCAGAGGGATGGAAACTTCTTTGACCTTCATGCCGTGCTTTTGCAGGGACCGAACTGCTTCGTGAAACGAGATATTGACCTCGTCAGATACCAAATCCAGAAAAAACTCCTTCGGCAATCCCAAGCGGAATCTGTTGGTACGCTTCGAAAATTTTTGGATCGGCGAGAGGCTCGGCTCCGCCTTGCCGGTCACGAGAATGGGGGCGAGCAAGACCGCGGCATCGACAGCGGTGCGGGCGAGCGGACCGACGAAATCGAGGTGAGATGAAAGAGGCACTACACCCTCGGCGGAGACTCGGCCAATGCCGGGCTTGAGGCCAACGACGCCGCACAGGGCGGCAGGAATACGGATGGAGCCGCCGGTGTCCGTGCCGATGCTGGCGTAACAGAGGCCGGCGGCAACGGCTGCGGCGGAGCCGCCGCTGGACCCGCCGGGAATGCGCGCGAGGTCCCAGGGATTGCGCGTTGGGCCGTAGTGCGGGTTGTTGGTAGTTACGCCGTAAGCGAACTCGTGAAGATTGGTTTTGCCCAGGAGGATGGCCCCAGCCTCCCGGAGGTTTGCCCAGACGGCAGCATCATGTTCGGGGATGAAATCCTTCAAAATTTTTGAGCCGGCGGTGGTGCGGATGCCCCTGGTATAGATGTTGTCTTTTAGCGAGATGGGAATGCCGTGGAGGGGGCTGCGGTCATGGTGGCCTTTGCGGCCGCGGGGACCAAAAAGCTCAGCCTCGGCTTGTTTGGCTTGGGCGAGGGCGAGTTTGTTCGTGACGGTGATGTAGGCGTTTAGTTTCGGGTTCAGTTGCTCGATTCTCGCGAGCATGAGTTTGGTCAGCTCGACTGGAGAGAGCTTGCGCTTGCGATAGAGGCTGGTGACTTCTTCGATGGAGGCGAAGGCTAGGTCGGTGTCTTGCATTTGGGATAAACTGAAAGAATTTAACACAGAGGACACCGAGGAACGCACAGAGAACACAGAGAAGAAAGGGCGGAGCTAAAAGATTTTTTCCTGGTGGCGGAGGTTTCCGAAGGTGCCGATGTTGGCGATGATGAAGGCGACGCGGAACTGATTGTCGGTGCGCACCTGGCCGAGTTCGATGCGGCGGTACTCGAAGGCGATGCCGCAGCATTTGCCGTTGTAGCTGACTTGCACGAGCTGATTTTGCAGGGCGCTGTTGGTGATGTCGTAGCTGATGCCGGTGGTGACGTTGAAACCGCGCCGCGTTTCGCTGCCGTAGCCCGTGAGCACACGCACTTGATTGGAGAGCGGCTGCAGGATGGGGTCTGCCTGCAGACGAAAATGCGCAACGGTGGCGAAGAATTCGCGATAGGGCTTGATCTTCACCAACGTGCCGATGACGGTGATTTTACGCAGCTGCGGGTCATATTCGAGCAAATGCTCGGTATCGAACAAGCCGCCGGGAGTGATCTTGAAGTCGCTGACGATCGGGGAAGAGTTGCGCGGTCCGAGAGCGAAAGCGAACGGCGAGATGGTGTCGAGGGCTTCGAAAACGTTGCGCTGGCCGTTGAGAATGGCGCCGCCAAATGTGGGATCGAAATAATGCTTCTGCACCAGCCTCCAGGAGAGGATCTCTTGGGGCTGGTCGTCGCCGGATTTCATCCAGAAGCGCTGGGTGACGCCATATTCGACTTCGTTGGTGTTGGTGCGGGTGGCGTCGGCGTCAAAGCGGATGAATTGCAGGAAATTGTCAATGCCAGTGACGTCGCGATAGGTGAGGTGCGGTTCGATGGTGTGCTTGTAGCGCTTGCGGGGTTTGGTCTTGTCGGACGAAACGGGGTCGAAGAAGCGTTGCAACGTCGGGAGGCGAAGATCGAAAGCGAACTCGCCGTCGTTGCGCATGAGGGATTGCGTGCTGACAGCACCGACGGGAGTGAGGGACGCTCCGTAATACGTGGTGCGAAAAGCGGCAGTCGCGGTGGCGTTAAACCACGGCCCGAAATGGAAAGGCAGCGTAACGCGCGGCGCAAACTCCGTGCGCGAAACAAAATTCGGAGTCTCGATAGGCAGGTACGTAAGGCTCGGAGCAAAACCGACGTCGTCGCGCTTAAGGGCGCCGGCGAAAGCGTCAAACCCAAAATAGAAGGGCAGACGCCGCCAGGGCTGCTGCTCGACGGAACCGAATCTGGCCTGCGGCGCATTGCGTAACAGCACACTCATCTGCGGCTTGGTATTGAGGAAGCTCCTGTCGTTCAGGTATGCGAGGTTGAAACTGAAGCCGCGGAAATTGTTGGTGAGAAAAATGGAGCTGCGAACATCGGAATTGATGGCCTCGCCGAAAGTGTCAGAGAAAGCCAGACGGAAGGTAAGCGAGGAAAGCTCGTTGGCGTCGGCGACAAAGCGCCAACCGTGCGGCAGGAGCGATTGCATGGCAAAGCGCTGCTCGTGACCACCTTGGTGCTCGCGGTCGATCACGCCGAAATAGTTGTAGCGGATGGTGGTGTTCTCCCAAGGCGTGGCGCGGAACTGGGCGCGTTCCTCCGAGCCGCGCCTGCTGAGGAGCTCCGCGCCGAGGGTAGTATCCATCCAGTTCGCGGGGGCCCAATAAAATTCATCACCGAAGACGAAGCCTTTGCTGGTGCTATTTCCCGCGACCGGCACGAGCAGGCCGGACTGGCGGATCTTGGAGCCGGCGGGCGCGGTGGCGTACGGCATCCAAATGAGCGGGACACGAAATAAGCGGAAGTTGGCGTTGACTAGGGCCATCGTTTTGCCGAGGCGCACGCGGGCCCGCGGTGCGTAAAACTGCCACTTGGGTTGATGCGGGTCACAAACGGTGATCCACGCCCGGTGAATAATGTAGAAGTCGTTTCCAAACCGTTCCACCAGGCGAGCTTCGAAATAGAGCGGATTATCAGTAACGAGGATAGTGGGATTTGGCTGGCGCTGAATTTTTACCGTGCCGTGAACGTTGATGAACGTGCCGCGGCCGGTGCCTACGTTGTAGTGGGCTTCCTCGGCTTCGAGGTGCTGATTTTCGAAGTCGTATCGTACGTGGCCGCGCGCAAAAGCTTCCGTGGTCTCATCGTTGTACTCGATGTGATCGGCGCGCAGACGCTGGCCGGCGTAGTGGATGTCGACGTTGTCGTCGGCGATGAAGAGATTACCCTGGCGGCGCTGCGGGCCGTCCGCAGAGAGTTCGGCGACACCGCCCTTGGCGGCGTGCGGGCGGACTTGTTGCGCGGCGGAGGAAGCCGCGCCGTCAAAAATCAAAGCGAAAGAAAGCAGCGTCATCGGCGAAAGAAGTTGGAGCGCGGAGATTTCCCGAGCATGAGAGTGGCGATTCACGCTGAAGAGGCGGCCAAGGGAGTAAGCCGGATAGCCTAGCATGGGCATTCCGTGTTGTGTAGCTGGCGGCGAAACCATGGTGCGGCCGTGTGCGTCTGTTTCAACACGGGGCCGGGCCGTTTCCACAAACAAGGATGCGCGTCGGAAAGCAGCGGAGTATGATGCCGCGCCGCGCGATGAGGGAGAGAATCATGAAGCGAGTGTCGTTTGCTTTGAAGTTGGCAGCAGCCGCAGGGTTGTTTGGCGGAGCGCTGATTGCTGGAGCGGAGGCTCGGCCCGGGGACCAACCGAATCCCACCGACAAACTGAAGAGCCTGGAGCTGCGCGAGATCGGCCCAGCAGTGATGGGTGGGCGCATCGATGACTTCGCGGTGGTGGAGAGCAACGCGAACATTGTTTTTGTAGGCGTGGCTTCCGGCGGGGTGTGGAAGACCACCAACAATGGCACCACGTGGACACCAGTGTTCGACAAAGAAGCAGTGTCGACGATTGGCGACATCGCGATTGCGCCGTCCGACCCCTCGATCGTGTGGGTCGGATCGGGCGAGCCGAACAACCGGCAGAGCTCGTCGTGGGGCAACGGCGCATACAAGTCGCTCGACGGCGGAAAGACCTGGCAGAACATGGGGCTGCGCGCGACCCATCACATCGGGCGCATTGTGATTCATCCGCGAAATCCGGATGTGGTGTACGTGGCGGCAGAGGGGCATTTGTGGGGGCCGAATCCGGACCGCGGCGTTTACAAGACGACGGACGGGGGAAAGACTTGGTCGCAGGTTTTGAAGATAAATGACGACACCGGCGTGAGCGACATCGCCATGGACCCGCAGAGCCCGGACATTCTGTACGCCGCGGCCTATGAACGCCGCCGCGCG
>Ga0137396_10002470_pt1 | contig 10147 bp, 12 predicted proteins | sample czc16metaG_FD_108284 | JGI IMG/M metagenome (GOLD analysis project Ga0137396, IMG submission 108284) | Vadose zone soil microbial communities from Angelo Coast Range Reserve, California, USA - czcobulk3.16 metaG | ecosystem: Environmental > Terrestrial > Soil > Vadose zone | place: USA... | reverse complement strand
GTTCACTTTCCGATACATCTCGCTAAAGCTATTTGGTGTTGCGTCCGACATGATGTGCGCCACTTCACCGGGATCAGCGATAAACATGGCGTACAGCGCACGGATGTATAGCTCTTCCTGTTGCCGGGTGCGGGTGATAAGTGCGAAGCGGCGTCCAGCGGCTATGTCGTCAGCCATCGACTTCCCAAGCTCGGCTATGCACGCGCATGTCCAATGTGCGACCTTCGCCAAGTCGGAAAAAGTTGTGGACGAGCCCCACAACGACGGGATCGTTGAGATGCGGTGCCTTCGCCCTGCAACGTGCGACCGAGCAATCCGGATTTATCTTCGGCTTTTTCTTCACCTGTAACCCCAACCTATCCAGAATCAGAATGCCGATGTTTTTCCACCACATAGGCTCACCGCGTTCTTGAACGCTTTCGCAAATCGCTCATCGTAGTCAGTTTCCACCAGTATAATTCGTTCGATGAAGACCACTGAGCTTGTTGCTTGGATTGGTGCAACCACGGGCTTAGCCAGTTTGATCTGGAACATCTACACCAAGGTGACGGCTAATCGTCCGAAGTTGGAAGTCAAGGCTTACGCCAACATGGTCCAAATGCCGTCCCCGCCTAGGAATCCGAGGTTCCTCAGGGTCACTGTACAAAACGTCGGCACCGCATCGACCACACTCACCAACTTGGAATTCTTCAAGCTCGTTCCGCGATGGAAGCGGCTTCTGTACAAACTCCATTTGAAGAAGCGGGGCGAAGAAATCCACGCGATACTGAACGATTACCGTGGTCCGCAGATTCCCCACAAGCTGGAGGTCGGAAGCGAGTGGGTTGCGCTGATGGAGCAGGACGCGGGTTTCGAGGATTGGCTGAAGACAGACAGGCTTCACTGTGCCGTCCATCACTCGTTCGCGAAGCGTCCAGTGCCGTCAAAGATAATCCGAGGGCCGATCTAAGCTTCTTCCTGCTGTTTCTGCCAACCGCAATTCTCGGATTCCAAGATGTATGGACGCGGCATGAGTTCAGGCTGGAACCCAACATCGAGAGAGTACGATCCGCACTCAGGGCACCGTTCCGGTGCTGCACTTTCGTGACGCATCACGGCAGTTCCGAGCGATTACGTTCTGCGTAGCATTCAGCACGATTTCAGCGTCAGGACGTCTTGCACCGCCTTGGTGAGTCAGCCAGTTCGCCAAACCCCGCGCTGACTTTGAAATCGCCTTCAGGTGTCCACGGACGTAGGAATTGCGGTCACCGGGTGCGATGGTGTTGGCGATCAGGTTGCACCATCCGACCACATCAGCCCGTTTGGGAGCTTCCTGCCCCTCGGGAACCATTTCAGGCTTAGCCAATACGCGAACGAATTGAATGAGGGTTTAACGCCCAATATTTTTGGACGGCAGTGTTTTCCGATTTCAGACTGGGACTCAGGAGGCTAACGCGCTGATTAAGAGTCAGGGAAACTTGAAGGATGATTTATCTGCACTCCCATTTTGAAATCAACCACTTACCCGTAACCAAGCCCGCACGGAGGCATCTCGGCGCAGTAGCAAAAAAGCCTGTATTGGCGCATAACGGCGCGAAGCGTATGGCACGTTTATGGCACAGATACATGGCGTGAACCCCTTCTAAGAGTCGAGTGCATCTGCCATTTCTGCCATGCCAGTCACCCACGCTCAACAAACGTGGTGCAGGATGTTGGAATCGAACCAACGCCTCGCGATTATCGATCGCGGGCTCGACCTTCGAGCTAATCCTGCCTGGTGCGCTGTTCGGGAGTTGAACCCGCATCTGTTGGGTGTAGGCCAACCGTTCTGGTCCGTTGAACTACCGGCGCGAAAAAATGGTAGAGGGTACAGGAGTCGAACCTGTTTAGCCGCGCTAATCTGGCGCCGAAGTGGGTATAAGCCACTGCTCCTCCCTGAGGCCCCTCCACTGGTGGCTCGCGATGGATTCGAACCATCCACGACGGCTTTATGAGAGCCGCGTTCTTCCTACTGAACTAGCGAGCCTTGTTTACACTTCAAATCTGGCTGGCCGCGCAGGATTCGAACCTGCGCATGGCGTGAGTAACAGTCATGTGCCTTTCCAGCTTGGCTACCGGGCCAAAAACACGAAAGCCCCGATTTTTGGTCAGGGCCTTAAGGAAATCGAATCTGATCTTGGAAATCAAACGAACGGTCAGACCAATCCCGAGGGCCCAGCGCGATTGACGCGCCGTCTCATCATGGATTTGGTCTGTATAGTCATGTTCGCGACCGAGTATAGCACGATTCCCAAAGGGTTCAGCACGAATAAGATACGAAGTTACTCGATGTTAGCCGCCCCCTTGTCGTCATTGGACTTATCCCTATCGCCACGCAAGGGTAGCGGAGCTGAGCCTGCAGGCAATCCGACAACGAGGGTGTTGCCGACTGGCTCTCTCATGACCTGAAGCATGCGTAGCTGCATGAGCTGTGGGTTGTCCTGCAGCATCCGAGCCGCGTGGGGATCCAGATATGAAAGAGGACTGAGCCTTGGCTTGCAGTGCTTGCGTTTCAGCACGGTGAGCTTGCTGCCGGAGCCCCAGATTTTCCAGAAGCAGCCCTGGACGTGAGTGAAAGCAGCGGGGAAGTGTCCCGAACCAGAGCCGGGAGAAGCGGAACATGGGCAACAGTGATAGCAGACGGCTGCGTTGAGGAAAGTGTGCAAGCTTTGACTTCACAACCGGACAGAGTTTTGGCGAGCGACAACCGTTGAGAATTTCAATGCTGGCAATTACGGCCATTTGCAACCGTCATTGACGCTCACTCACCGGTCTGTCATTTAACGGCTGAAGTGGCCGGGCTGTGTTGTGATAATGCCGGGTGTATTCGGCTATCTGGCCCTCTGATAGCTCGATCGGGTTTCTCATCACGTACCACGTCGCCACCTCATTGCAGATCGGAGTAGTAAGCGATCCGGGAAACCTATAAAAGCTGCGGTCGGCGGGCAGCAGGTCCGTGGGGTTGATCTTTACATCCTTCACTTTGTTTTCGTTGCCCGCGGCCGGAATACGCTCCCACAGAGTCTTGATCACCGGGTTTTCCTTGCCGGCCACGACCGGGACTTCAATAATCAAGAAAACCCCTTCCGGCGAGAAATGCACTAACTGGATTGACATCCGCGGCCTCTTACCATTGACGGCATTCTCCCCCGGTTCGCGAAAATGAATTTCGCTTAGAAAATATGGCTTCTTCCCGACTGTGAGCCAGTAATTGTCCGGGAACTTGACCAGAATCTGATACTGGTTGCAATCGTTGACGATGTCCAGATCAGCAGGTTGATAATTGAACTTGAGATCGTAGATACGCAGCTTTTCGGAGTGCTGAATATCAATGGGGGCCTGCATCCTTCCGCTATTGCACAACCCCGCCCAATGACTGGGGCCAAGAGGCCCCTCTTCATAGGTGAACTTCGGCTCGCACTTTTCACCTCCCGGGACCATGTGCAGGTGATGGTGTTGCTGTGGTTCATGTTCTCCGTGGCTTTCATGTTGCCCCTGTTGCCCGGCTTGCATTTTCTCGGAAGGTTCGGCGATCTGGCAGGCACCGCCTCGGGCCGCAAATAAGACGGAGAAGCACAACACAGGAAAGACCAGCAGGCAGTTGCACGTCAATCGGTTGCAGGACATATCAATGACTCCGATATATGGTGTAACAGCTTTTATGAAATTCTGTAGCAATTGGCCTTGGCCCCAATCAAGGTGGGCGCAGGAAATCGAAGAAAGCGGCTTCAGAACTCCGTCTGAAGCCGCAATCTGCAATGCACCGCCCCGACGCCCGCATCCGCCTGTGCGGCTCTAGGGTTTCGGGTTCACCTGGACAATCCCCATCATGCCCAAGTCTTCATGATTGAGGATGTGACAGTGATAGACGAATTCTCCGATGTCTAACCCACGGAAGTCCATCAGTAACTCAACCTGCGGAACAGGTCCGTTCGGATTGTTTACCTTATCCCAGGGCGGCAGATCAATCACATCCAGGAACTGGCCGTCGATGGCCGGAGCCTGCGTCGTTCCATTGATTGGGAAGTTCTGCTGGGAGAGAACCTTGAAGTGGGTCTGGTGCAGGTGGAAGTCATGGCTCTCCTGGGCTACGTTTTGAATGATCCATTTCTCCACCGATCCTTGCGTGATCACGACCGCTGGCGGTTGGTTGGGGTCGAACACCATCGGCTGCTGGCCGGCGCTTACTTGGGTGATGAAGAACTGATTGGTCTGATCGTTCTCGCTGAACTGGAAGACGCGGGTGGCCGACACTGGCCCCCTACTGAGTCCGCCAAACCGCTGTTGGCTAGTGTTCAAACCCGTGAACTCGCCAACGTTGTCATTGTCGTCGTCATGTTGAGTTAACGCAATGTTAAATATGGGCCGGGTTGGGTCACAGTCACCATCGGGACCGGTGTTGATGTTGTTGGTCACCAACTGCGCCACTTTGACGCGATGAGCAGGCGCCTTAACCAGAAATTCGACACGCGATCCGGTCGGCAACCGGAACTGGGTCACCGGGACCAGGTCACCGGGCTGGGTGTCATCCTGGGAATTGACCGGTACTGCGTCAATCCCCACGATCTGTAGCGTCTGCGGGACCCCATCGTACAGGACTTGCAGATCGAGGATGGTGTCGGCTGTGCTATTGGTAACGCGCCAGAACTGCGTTTCTTCCGGCTTCATGTGAAGCGTGGCGGGGCTAAAGGCGACCACGCCGTTATCCAGCTGGCTAGAGTCAATGGGAACGTAGTTGACGCTGAGGTCCTGGAAAGGAATACCGTTGCCGCAGTTGCCGGGGCCTTCCTCCAACCCCTGGAGCTGGGGCTGGTCGCGGATCACCAGGATACGCGGACGCAGGCCCGATACCGCAGGCTGGACGTTTTGAATTTCGTCCACTACCAGTGCTCCCGAAGCGCCGCCCAGAACGTCGCGTTCGGTCAGGCCGTGGACGTGCGGGTGATACCAGTAAAGCCCAGGCGGTGCGTCGATGGGAAATCTGAAGCTGTACTGGAATGTGCTGCCGGAATTGATAAGCGTTCTCGTCACGTTGTCCGCGTGGCATCGAGGACTCACGTTGCTGCCGTGATAGTGGATATTCAAGGAAGAACCAACTGAAGCTATTCCGTTAGGCGGGGGGGAGTACTCGACGGTGGTGTCGCCACAATTAGGAGGATTGTAAAATCCCCCCAGCGGGGACGCGGGGGTGTTGTTGGTCACGGTGATCTTCAAAATATCACCGGGCTTCACGTGCAGGGTGGGACTTTCTAAGCCGTCCTCTGTCATAAAGCAGTGCAACAATCTCCCCACTGAATCTGTCGTCTGCTGGTAGGAAAATCTTACACTCAGCTCGCCATTCGAGCTGGACAGCGCGGGCGGCTGCTGGACAACACTTCCGGCTTTGAAGCGCGGGCACGGGTTGGGAACGGGTGCCACGGGCGCAGCGTCGGTATCGGTCGCAGTAGCGGTCTGAGGGAGGGCGCACAAGGGCGCCATCACCAGGATCGACACGCCTATCAAAATGCGCACGAGACTGCAGTAGATGTTCCTCATTAGAATCTCCTCTCGAAAACGGGCACACCGGAGTTTCCGCTTTAAGCCTTGTCGATGCTTTCGATGAACATGCCGCCGTCTCTTCAGACGCGGTAGATGCCCATTGGGCCTGAGCTGCCCGCTCTAGACGGCCCCTCTATTTTGCCGCCATCAACGAGTGGTGAAATGGTTGACGGTGCTTTTTACTCCATCGCTCGTGCCATTGGCCTCCATCGAGTCCGCGGTGTAGTAGTACGTCGTCCGCGGCGTAAGGCCGTCCACGCGCACGCGAAAAATCGTATATGAATGGTTCCGGTTCAGTCGGATGTGAGATTTCGCCGTCTGGCTAAGTTCCTTGGGATTCGCACCGTAATGCACGACTCCGTAATGCTCGTCCGAGCCCCCGGGGTTGTTGCTTGTCCACCTGATGATAGCCCACGTGTCCTTAGCCAATTCGAGCTCTGGCCCCTGCGTGATATGGACGCGCGTGGCTTTCCTAGCAGGAGGAAGTTCCTTAGCACTGTAAGGGTTTACCTGAGCAGCGAGTGAGTTTGAGAACAGGCTACCGGCCGCGGCCGTAATCGCCAGTTTCACAAGCAGGCTATTCATGGACAGACCTCGGCCGCTCACTCATTTCATATTCCCAAGGCAAGACGACCGCGGCCGACCCCCTGAAAGGTTGGCGGTTGACCGGTCAACATTAGGGGCGGCAATGCTTGCCACTCTGCGATCGCTTCCTGCTCAATGAAGGCAGCTTCACGCCGCACCCTTTCTATCTCCGAATTCAAATCGGACGGGAGAATGCCGAAGGGGTACGGGTTGTAAGGAGGAGGCAAGCCGTTGTTTGCATTGGAGGGTAACTGCGGATCGCCGGCTAGCATGCGTGGCGAGACGAGCAAGGCTGCTAGGCAAACTAAGGTGCCGAACAGCAGGAATGGCCACTTTATCTCAGATAACCGTAGGTACCGTTTCATGGCCCGACTCCTTTCTGGGCTGCTTACAAACGCCATTTCATTTGTGTGCTTCTATCGTGTTGTTGCTTCGCGTTATTGCCCCGTCGCTCGACGGAGAACATACGACCAATGAGTGGCGGCCAGATCTAAAATCGCTCTTGATGTAATTTGCAGCACAGGCCACAAGATGTCGCTATTACCGGAGTGAAGGGCATATCGATCTCGCTCTTTAATATCGAGTGCGCGCCGCCCATAGCATCAAGGCTATTCAGCGCATGGTGTTTTAGTGTCGGGTATCTTCGAGAGGGTGGTCGGAACCTTAACGAGCGTCCCGATAAATCAGAATCACCCGGAAGACAGCTTAGAAGGTGCGGCAATCAGCTTGACATCGGCTAACGCACACCCAAAGCAATGATGAGGTTATATAGCTTCTACTGAGATTCTATATTTTGTCAACTTAATCTAGTTAGCATTTTCTGCTATTTGTTAGCAGAAACTGCTGGGGGTATGGCGGAAGCGGCCCGGCTCAGTGAGCCTTTGCTATCTTGATGGACTATCTGGGCGATGAAGGAAGAGCGCGGACGCTATACCAGGACTTCAAGTTCAGGTTAGTCGCGGCATTTCCGACAAACTCGGAGTTGACCCTCACCGGCCGTCAGTTGAGAACGCGATTGTGCTAATCGATGCCAAGCCGCAAGGGATTTGAGAATGTGTTCGGGTGGTCTGCGCAGTAGACGGCCATGCCCTACAAGCGATAACTTTAGGTCCTCGAGCGCACCGACGCGTCACGCCCTGCTTCGAACGGTTCCATACTGTCCTCCTTTCATTGGACAGTAAGGGTCGCCGACGTACTGTCAATAGCCGTTCCTCCCATCAGCGTTGTTGCGGTTGTCGTATATGTCCCCGAGCACGCACTTTTCGGAACCAGGGACGGGAAGGAGATGGTTTTCGAGGTGCCTGCCGGCAATGTGAACGGAGGCGTCGTAAACATTACCGTACTACTCCTAGCGCATGCGCGGCCAAGCGGCCCCGTCAGCGTAAACTTCTCGCTGATGGTCTGAGCGTTGTGGGCGCAAGACATGATGGTTCCTGTAACCGTAATCTTGCTGCCTTTGGGGACCGTTGAGGGATTGATTCCCAGCGTCATGTAGTGGCAGGAAACCGTATAAGTTGTAGCCTGCGAGGATTGGTTCCCAATTGCGTCGATCGCTTTGACGTCAACGATTCAAGCCACAGTTCCACGGGCCTCGCCTGTACGTCTGAGAGCGCACAGTCACCCCACTTCGGGATGATGTGATTCCTCAGCCATACCTCATAGGCTCGGCGGGTGTCACTGCGTTTCGGCATCTTCTCCGCTCGGTAATGCTCGATTAGAGTGCTCACTGTCGGCACTGCGTTGCTGACTACTTTGACATGGTGCTCTACTGCATCTCGCAGCGGCTTCGCTGCCCGCCACGCTGATGCCTTCGTGGGACATTGGCTCATAGGGCCGATTTTCTTCGACCGCCGTTTGCCGTTCTCCCACCAAAAGAAGTTCCACGTCTTGATACGTTTATCGAGTACGACACTTCCACTTCGGTTCCGTTGTCTCACTGAATCCTCCGTTTCGTGAGAGCAACGGACGGCGTGGACATTGTACGGTCCAAGTCTTCCTTTCGGAAGCGCCATGTGACCCGTTGAGTGCCCGAGAGCACAAAGCCTTTGATTTTTCCTTGTCGCGCCCACATCAACAGCGTGCGAGGCTCGACTTTCAGATAGGCAGCTGCCTCCGTGGCAGTCACCAGTGTTCGAATGTCATGATGAATGATTTCCTTCGTTGAAAATGAAAAAGGGACGAAAATGGGATGAGGCAGACCTTCAATCCATAAGAGGCTGCTCCATCCTTCGGCCAGCAGAACACCTTTGGGTTGTCGAGACTCCTGCCGGACAAACTCTAGTGCCGCATGAGCGGGTTGCGTTTCGGTGCCGTACGCTCTTTCGTGTTCTTCGCAGCTTCTTGTGGGACACCGTACTTCTCCGCGTTCTTCTCAGCTTCGATTTGGTTATTGAAGCGATCGCGGGCTTCAGCCATTTGCTCTTCTGTCGGGGCAGTTGCAGCGCGGATGTCGTCGACTGTGGCGACCTTCGTTTGCAGGTCCAGGTCCTTCGCGGCTTGCTTGTGAGATACGGCGACGGTTTCGAGCGCCTTTAACCAAATTTCCTTCGCGAACGGACGAATCTCTTCCAACACTTTCTCAAGGTCGATCTCCGTCACGCTGTTCACGAACTGGTCGAGCAAAGCGACGATGTTGTTCGCACCTGATCCTGCCATGACGCTGTCCGCAGTGCCATAAGTCACTTCGAGAATGCAGCGCAGGCAGCAAGAGTAAGCAGTCCCATGTCGTGTTTCGGGTTGCGCGATCTTGCAAACCCACGAGTACTTCGTGACAGCTGCAGCCATCAGCTTTTCGGGTGTGATTCCGCGTGCGACTCTAGGCCATTCTCGATTGACTTCGATGATTGTACTTTTTTGGAGCGCTGGCGGCCGGACTCTTCAAAGAGCGGTGACAAGTCTCACTGGTCTGGGCCTTGCCGCCAGTCCAAACGCGAGTGTCGGGTAGCAGCTACTCAGTGTTCCCGTACTTGCTGTGTTCGATCCCGATTGCCGCCCAGATGAACCCCCTGCACGTCGATCCGGACCGGAAGCCACTATCTTAGGTTCACGGCGTCAGGCGGCTTCGGCCACAACCGCACGTCGACCTTCAGGTTTTGTGGATGAGTTCGTCAGAAGGATTCTCCACACCTGTGTTGCGTAGCCACTCGGCGTACCTCTCTCGTTTTTGCGGGGTCATCGTTGTGCTTTTCTTCACTTCGTTCTCTCATTTCAGAGTAGGTATCGCCTTCACCGCTCGGTTGCGAGAATCGGCTCGCCTAACATAGTCACCAGAGCGTCAGACAGCCTCAACTGATCCAAGGTGTATCCGGTCGAGTCTGCACTTTGGGGCGGCGGAATTGGACGGGTAATTGGGGGCTCGCAGCGATCCGTTGATGCTGGGAAACTGAGGGTGCGGGCTTGTTCAAGTAACGGGCTTGCTTTCCGTCCCGGTGGGATGACGGGCTCAACTTGCGTGAAGGCGCGGGAGGCGTTGTGGGCAGCCATATGTTTCAACATGTCGGTTGCTGATTGAATTGGCTTCTCGCAAATCTGGTTCATGCTGAGCGAGTGACCGCAGTCCTTGCAAGTCATCAGAGTTCCGCCTGCCATGTTTCTGGTCGTTTTGTACATGCTTTAAGCTTACCTCTATCTTTGGGCGGAGCCGGGCACGTTGGGACAGCGACCACGGACTTTTGCTGCTATCGCAATCCCACGTAGGTTCTGAAATTTCTCGGGTCGGGTGGGTTCCGGTCGCTCTCTGGATGGGCGGCGTCCTGTATTTTACTTCTGAATACCCAAGAACTCGCTTATTCGAGCCACGAGTTCGTCTGGCTCGTCGAGGTACAAAGCGCATACCTCTGAATGCGAGAGTACCAGAAGGGGAATCTCTTGATACGCCGCCCACTTGAGATGCGTGGAGAATCTATGCGCAAAAAACGCAACCCACCACAGGACGAGATCAAGGAATGAGTTCCTTCTTCTACATCGAGGAAGCAGGGGCAAAGGGGCTGCTGCCCCTTTCCCCTGC
>Ga0137396_10002469_pt1 | contig 10147 bp, 16 predicted proteins | sample czc16metaG_FD_108284 | JGI IMG/M metagenome (GOLD analysis project Ga0137396, IMG submission 108284) | Vadose zone soil microbial communities from Angelo Coast Range Reserve, California, USA - czcobulk3.16 metaG | ecosystem: Environmental > Terrestrial > Soil > Vadose zone | place: USA... | reverse complement strand
TCGGAGAGTTTCGTCTTCAGGGCGGCCACATACATGGGAAGGTCCTCGGTGGCGAGGAGATGAAGAGTTCCTCGCATGCACCAAGTCTTGACGATTGAACCGTCTTTCCAAAGCGCCCGTCTGACGTCCTGCTGGGTAATTCCTTCGACCCTTGCTCGTATCGCGAGCTCGGCGGCGCTCAAGACCTGGGCTTGGATTCCGCAGACGTCAGAGACGACCTCCGCAATCTTCTGCCTATTTTCTCGCCGTACGAGATGGTGCTTGCTCAATCGCCATGAATTGACTTGTTCCTCAGAAAGCTTGAGCACCACAGGCAGCCAAAGGCACTCAACAGAATAGTTATTAGAAGTTAGACCTGCTTACAGGTTCACCTCGAGGCGACGCCCACCACGCGGGCGGCGGCTGAGTGGTCGGCGAGCAGGGCGAGGAGGTCCACATCCAGCCAGTCACAGGGACCTAGAGAATCAGCTCGTGCCTCGGCTAACTCTACGGTCGCCGGGACTACCACCCAGCAAGACGAGTTCGCGCCCTAAACGTGGAGCTAGGATTGTCTGAGAAACATCGTTGCTTGTCTCAATAGGTCTGTAGGTCGAACTGATCCATTGCTTCGTTGCGCTTCCATGATCACTTGCATTCTCTTCAGCGATTCTTTCACACCGAAGAGAATCGTCGGAAACCTCTTCTCCGCCCTCTTCAGGAGCCTCCGACTACGTTCGTTCTTGGGAAGCGAGATCCTCTTGGTATTGACCATGTACCTGTACGAAAGTTCGATTAGTCTTCTAGCTTTGCGCAAGTCAGATGACGAAGAGATTTCAAATCTTACCCAACCGTACCCCCCGTACCTAGGGTGAGGTTTCGTACCCGGAATCCACTTTACCACCTCGCTGACTTTGTCCCACACGAAGGTCTCCAGGAACAGAAAGCCGTTGGCGCTGTGAAAGTGGCAAAAGAACCTCTTGCCGTAGAAGAAGGCTTCCCCGCCGAACTTCTGGCCCGCGGTCACCCCTGGGAGCCTCACCAAGACGCTGCGAAGGACGGCGTGCTCTTTTGCGAGCGGCGGTCCCATGCGGATTCTGGGGGCTCAATCGATATAAGAACGAGACTTCCGGCCGACCAACCGTGAAATTGCCGTCGCAGGGATTTCAACCCGGGTCCTGCAAGAGAAAACTGCAAAAAACCTCGATTTGGGGTTCTATTGATGAATGGGGCTCAAACTGAAGAATTGGCTGTTGGCCGGAGGGACACCAATCAAGGAGGTTCGATTGATTTGTCATAGGCGAGAAGGGCGAGGAAGTCCACATCCGGCCAATCACCGGAACCTAGAGAGTCAATCCGGGCCTCGTTTTCCGAGGAATGAAGGACTGTTGGGGTATCAATCGGTGTGCTGAAAATTATATAGAGAAGAGCCAAGCGCTAAACCGGCATGCCCGCGATCACTACCAAGGACGGGACCCAAATTTACTATAAGGACTGGGGAGCTGGTCAACCGGTCGTCTTCAGTCACGGTTGGCCACTGAGCGCTGATGCCTGGGAGGACCAGATGCTATTCCTCGCGCAGCGCGGGTACCGTTGCATCGCGCACGATCGTCGTGGGCACGGACGTTCAAGTCAGCCTTGGAACGGCAACGACATGGACACTTACGCCGACGACCTAGCTGAACTGGTGAGCCATCTCAAACTAAAGAGCGCCATCCATGTTGGGCACTCCACGGGCGGCGGTGAAGTGGCCCGGTACATAGGCCGCCACGGCTCTAAGAATGTCGCGAAGGCGGTCCTCATCGGGGCGGTCCCTCCAATAATGGTGAAGACTTCCGCCAACCCAGGCGGTCTACCGATGGAGGCGTTCGACCAGATTCGAGCCGGCGTGCTCGCCGACAGGTCGCAGTTCTTCAAGGATTTGGCAATCCCATTCTACGGGGCGAACAGGACCGGCTCCAAGGTATCGCAAGGTCTTCGCGATTCTTTCTGGCTTCAGGGAATGATGGCGGGCCACAAGGCGGTATACGACTGCATCAAACAATTCTCTGAGACGAACTTCACCGAGGACCTCAAGAAGATGGACGTGCCGACGCTGGTTCTCCACGGCGACGACGACCAAATCGTTCCCATAGGTGACTCGGCGATGCTCTCATCGAAAATAGTGAAAGGGGCCATCCTGAAGGTGATCCCTGGCGCTCCTCACGGCATGTGCTCGACTCTCAAAGACCAGATTAACTCGGAGCTGCTCGCCTTCCTCAAGATGGGACGCTCGTGAGCGATTTTGAGCAGAAGATTGGCCGGGAAGGTAGTCACCGTCTAGTGGACTACCAGCGGGCAAGGCAGGCGGCTGCGGGCATATTCGCCCGGCAGGCGCCAGCGTCGTCGGATGGACATCCACCATCTGACCTCCGACCTGAGGATCATCCCCTTCTGCAGCTTCAACGTCATCCCCGAGTGGTACCGCGACAAAATCCAACAGAAATACGGCCTCCCCATCGAAGCCTGGGAAGCCAAGAACCACCGCAAGCTCGAGGATGGACTTTACAGGGCAACTCTGAGGCGAGGCGGCCACCATGCGGGCTGCTGATGCGCGGTGGGCGAGCAGGGCGAGGAAGTCCACATCCAGCCGTCGCGGGAACCTAGGATCTCAGGACGCTTTGCAAATACTGCATAGGCGTTTATTACCTCCCTCGAGCTTATGTCCGGATGCAGTTTGCCTCGAGCCGACGAAGATGAGTTCCGAAGGGAGTTGAGAGAGGTTCTGGAGAAGCCCGACCTGTGGTATCTGGAAAGGGTCGACCGGGCAGTGAAAGGTGCGATCAGTGCCAGACGAAGGCGTGTGCGAGTTCCTAGCAAGAGTTGAAGCGGCTTACACCAAGCGACTCGTCCGATCTTGGTTAAGAGACCCTGAGTCGTTTGACGAATACGTAAAGCAACTGGAAGATGTCATTGATTTACGCATGAAGATTTGCAGCTGAACGGACTCTTTCCCCTGCTGATGCGCCGTGGGCGAGCAGGCGAGGAAGTCCACATCCAACCGATCACGGGGCTAGAGAACCAACCCTGCCTCAGTTCGGGGTTCGAATCATGCCGGGCCGCGACCACTCATTGGTTCGGGACTCATCTTCGTAATTGCTACCTAGTACAAGGTTGATACCGATTTTCCAATGGTTCGAAACCCCTTGGGCCCGTTCAGGGTTTCGGTCCATAGGGGCGATTCTTTGGCGGCCTGTCTGCCGGCTCAGAGAATTGACCGCATCTTCCACGAATCTGTCTTATCCAAGTGCCCCGCTGGATTGGGAGCCATCGATTTTCTCTCGTCTGAATCGTAGTAAGCCAAATCTGCTTCAGCGAAACTCTTCGTGGGGCCATCGTAGCCAAGAATCCAGACGAACCTGTTTTCTTCCATGATGGTCCAGGCTCCTAGAGTGCCAAACCCGAACTTCTCCCTAAGCGGACGGATCTTCGCCTTCCACTCCCTCAACCAATTCTCCATCTCGCCAGCCTTCACGGCGTAGTCACGAAGTTCGTATTCCATATCATCATCCTAAGTCTGCGCCGAAATTAAGTCTACGACAGGAGATTTGTGTCCATGCGACGTTGCGGAGGGAAGGCCACATGTCCCGCGGGATTGTTGTCGACGTTGAGCGGATCGCTCACATCATCGTCTGACGTCTCGACATGGTTGAACCGTTCACGACCATAAGGATTCCACTAATAATCATGGCGTATCCGTAGATCGGTGTGCTCATCATCGCGACGAGGCCGCCTGCCATTGAACCTCCAACCAAGAGCATAACAATCCCATAAGCAATCATCGCTCCGGAGAGTAGCTTACGATGCCCCCTCCCGACGGAGATGATAGATACGACTGCGGTGACGATTACGATCCCGCCCAGCGCAAAAAGCCATAGTGCCAGCGCCTCATTCTGGATGGATACGCTGGCGCTGTTCATCATGGTATCCTGCGTGCCGCCGACCAACAGCGTTGCCCCGGAAGCGAACGCAAGGACACCACCCACAATTCCTATGATGAGGCCGCTGGCGGAGCTGAACACGGTCATGCTGTCATTCATGTCTTCGATTGCAACATAAATTGTTTTGTCGACGACCGATAAGGCCAATTTCTCCGTGGCGTCTTTGGAGTGTGCAAAGTTTTTGCGGCCTCCAGCGCGACTGAAGCCGGGGATGCCAAGAACGGCAAGATGCTCGAGGACGGGCTCTACCGTGGGACGCTGAGGCGCGGCGGCCACCACGCCGGCTGCGGCTGCGCGGTCGGCGAGCAAGGCGAGGAAGTCCACATCCAGCCGATTGCTGGAACGTAATCACTTCGCTACTCGCGACTTGTCAAGGGCTCTGATCAGCTTCTGCCTCGTTTCTTCGAGAGACTCGAAGTATCCTCGGCCGACGACCTGTTTCGCCATCCCGAAGAAGCTCCTTTCGTCGTATGATGCTAGTCTCTGGATGTTGAGCTTCTTCATCAAGACCATCGATGCCGCATCGCAGAGGCTCAACGTCTCGGCGCGTTCCTCAAAGAGTCCTAGCGCTGAAGCGTAGACCTCCTCCTCCACGAGCATCACCGAAATCCCCCCTTTCTTGAGGAGTTTGATCATAGCCCGAGCCATTCCCGGACCACCTCTCCCCCTGAGAAGGAGGGTGGATTCCAGCACGACGAAGTCCGTCGTGTAGGGAGCACCAAACCTTCCTTCGAGGGCGTCGGTTAGCAGCGCCAGCGAGTCGAGATGGTGAATGTCGCTCCTGTCGAAGAGGGCGTAGAAGACGCCGGTATCTATCATCATCGTCATGAAAGTCTACTCGATTGACTTTGCGAGCTCTTCGTCCACACGTTCCGAGGTCCTCCTCGCGATGGGTGCGGCAGCCTTCAGCGCCTCCTCTATTGCGGCTGGGTTCCCCCTGAAACCCTCCACTTCTCTTTCGGCAGCATCCATGGCAAATCGCAGGGCTTCCGTCAGTTTCTTCCTTCCCGACTTCTTGGCGAGCACTTCGAGCCTCTCCTTATCGCGCTTCATGATTCTAATGGTGGTGCTCATACGGATACATGTAGACACAGCGATATATAAGCATCCCCGAAGCTAACGTTGCCAGTGTTTCTGGGTTCTGGCACCATTGGTAGGAGATGGCACTGTGGGCTGCGGTCGCCGTTGGCGAGCAAGGCGAAGAAGTCCACATCCAGCCGATTACTGGAACGTAGAAGAGACCTCACCTGACGAGGAAGTCGGTAGGCAGGTTCCCCCAAAGCGTTCCCCTGATTTTCCCATCCTTGAGAGAGACGCTTAAATTGCCCGCCAGACTATTGGGCTGGTAATGACGGTGGGCGAACCCCGAATTTCGTTGAGACTACTCGGTCCGCGGGGCGATACCAGGGTCGAGATGCTGGTCGACACTGGCTCAACGCTGACGAAGATACCAAGGTCAGTCGCCAGCAAGATAGGCATCGCACCCCGGTACAAGGCCGAGGTGGAGCTGGCCGACGGTCGGGTCATCCAACGAGATGTGTCAGAAGCAGTTGCGGAGCTCAACGATATCACGAACACAATCCCTCTGCTGATTGGCCCCGACGGCGAGGAGCCGCTTTTGGGTCTGACGACACTTGAGGTGTTTAGGTTGAAGGTCAATCCGGTGACGCAGAAGCTGGAGCCTGCCCGATTCATCGAGTATGTACTCACCTGATAGACCCCATGTAATCCCAGTTTGCAAAAGGAAGATGCTCGCAGGGCCGAACACGGCGGCGGCGAACAGGGCGAAGTCCACATCCAGCCGATTACAGGAACCTGAGCGCCTAACGCTGCCGAATACTGTGGTGCCTGACGAGGTGGGCGCTTATTAGGCCAACAACCTTTTTAGTCGAGAAGGCTTGTGTCCGGAATAGCTGAAGGCTTGATATCAGATCTCATTGCTAAAGGTGTGGAGAGAATTGCGTCAAGGAAGGCGCTATCGTCTCAAGACTTGACGGTCCTTCTCTTGCACGAGCAGAGTATGAGCGTTTCGAGGATGGAGAAGGAGATGGAAGGGATAGTCGGTGAACTGAGAGGGCTCCGCAAGGAAGTTGTACCTCTCCTCAACCAGGCAAGAGATATTGCTGACATCCGCGCGCGGATTGAGCGAATAGAAGCGAAGGTCAGCTAGCTCCTTTCCGTAGACCAACGTATCTCTGTTTGACAGCGAAAACCTGAGGTCATTTGGATGACTAGTACGGGCGCTCTGGCAGTTCGGGACGAAATGGATGCGGCTGCGGATGGGCCGTGGGCGAGACGGGCGAGCGGGGAGAGGAAGTCGACATACAGCCGATCACGGGAACCTAAGGAGTCAGCTCTTGCGCGTCGCCTCGCTAATGGTGCGCCAGCTGGTGTTTCGGTTGATACAGACCCAGTTCGCCTCCGCTCGGTAACTTAACCCTTGCAAGCACGCCCCATCCCTGGTCAGCAGACGGCGAACACTCCACCTTCTTTTTCTTGAGCGACTTGATCGTCGCCTTGAGGTCGTCGCACATCAGATAGAGTTCGAGCGAACCGTTCTTCTCCGCAGGGTGAACGGCCATCTCGGCCGGCGGGAGAGCGAAAATGAGCCAGCCTTCGCCGGCGTCCATGTAAGGAAACTTCAGGATGTCGCGAAAGAATTCTCGGTCCGCCTCAGCATCTCTGCTGTAGAGGATGACGTGCGCCCCGGATATCAAGTCGAGTTCGAGCCGACAAGGATTTCGCTAAATAGGTTGTGACCACCTCCCACAGGGGTCGTTTCACAATCAGACGTGTTCTGCCGGAAGGTGCGCGGGCCGTGCGAGGAAGTCCAGATCCAGCCGATCTCGTGAACCTCGAATCTCGCGCCGCTCCGCAGGTTTGCTCGGGGCTCGAATTGGGCGGGCCTTTGAAGGCCTAAGCTTCGAGTCCAAACCAGCATGAGAAGCTTGGGACCTGCCCAACACGGCCAGAAGGCCTGTGCTGTGTCTAATACTTACTGGATTCCGAGTTCATATGGCGTAAATACCTTCGAACCTGTTCACTGCACAGGTTCGGGTTTTGGCAGCGACGATGCCGAAAGAACGCCGAAGCGAGTTGCAGCGTAGGGACAAATAGGGATTTTCAATGTCCAGGACCATCCACGGGGAGCAGGAAATCTCGCAAGAGGTCGGGTCGCTCTTCAGGCAGACGATTGACGGCTCAATGAGGGCCGTCCTAGGCGAAGAGGCCAGAAAGGCGACGCTATTTCACCTCCAGGTACAAGACTACGAAAAGCACCCAAAAGAATTCCATGTTCACCTAGGCGTGATGTTCAAGCTAGGAGCATCGGTGATCGAGAAGGTCATAGTCAGGGACGTTTACAATCGATTGGACCTACGTTTCGACGACGATGGCAACTTTGACTACGAGAATTCCATGAAGTTCGCGTTCAAGGAGGCCTCCAAGAGGCAGTCTGAATTGAAGGAGGAGATAGGAGCGCATGGAGAGCGGTAACCTGGGAGAATCCCTCCTGCAAAACCTCCTGGGCTCGGACTTGAAGGCCCAACTGCTCGTACTCTTCAGGAGGAACCCGGGGCTCATAGACGCGATCGACGGGATTGCGATTCGCGTAGGCAAGAAGAAGGAGTCCGTGGAGGCCGACCTGAAGGACCTGGTCGAGGTAGGGGTCGTGAAGGAGGGGCGCATAGGAGGCACCCCGGTATTCTCACTTGATGGAAAGAGGGACGCCGAGGTGCAGCGCGCGGTCGGAAGCTACCTGATGGGAAGCAAGGGATGAGACCGTTACAATGACAACCACAGCCATGTCCATGTCGAAGAGGGTTGGGACTGGGATTGCAGACTTCGACGCTATGCTAAGGGGAGGGTTCATGCGCGGCGACGCCGTCATGCTGGCCGGAAGCGCAGGGTCCGGCAAGACGACGATTGCACTCCAGTACCTCGTGAACGGGATCGCGGCGGGGGAGCCCGGCATATACCTGACCTTCGAGCAGATGCCCGATCAGATCTACAGGGACGCGCTCAGCTTCGGATGGGACCTGAGGAAGCTCGAGAGCGAAGGCAAGTTCAGGGTGGTATGTACGTCGCCGAGCCTGCTCATCGAGGGATCCGGCGCGGAAGAGCTGCTGGGCGATGCCATAAAGGACGTCGGCGCAAAAAGGATCGTGGTCGACTCGGTGAGCCACCTCTCGATGTTCGTTCCGGATGGTGACCTCCGCAAGGAGGCCTACAGGATGGTCAACTACTTCAAGGTCAGCGGGCTGAGCTCCCTTCTGCTCTGGGAGTCGCAGCAGGAGTACGGGCAGGCATTCAACGTGACCGACATGGGAATGAGCTTCCTCGTGGACAGCATCGTCCTCCTCAAGTTCATCGAGATAGAGTCCGCGATCAGGCGAGCCATGGTCGTCCTGAAGATGAGGGGGAGCGACCACGACAAATCGCTGCGCGAGTACGAGATCACCAAGGACGGAGTGAAGGTGCATTCTTCATTCAAGAACTACCAGGGGATAATGACGGGGTCGCCGACGAGAGTCGCTGCCGAAAGGTTCGCCGACGTCTTCCGCGAAGCGGCGGGAAGGAAGGGCAAGTGAGCTGAGAGCCCTTGGCTGACTACACGATGATCTACATACTTGTCGGGCTGAGCGCTGTGCAGGCGACTCTCACCATCACCGCGGCGTACTTCGCGTACAAGATCACCAAGGCCGTGGGGGTCTTTTGGGCCTGGGGGTTCATCGTGGCTGCGTTCGCCGTCAACGCAGTCCAGAACCTGATTTCAGTGGTCACAATATTCTACTATCCTCCGGACCAGTTAAACGCCCTCCTCGCTCAGTTCAGCGCCGTCCAAATCTGGTCGGGTCAGGCGGTCAGCATTCTGACCGCGACCCTGCTTGCGGGGGGGATGTTCGGTCTGCTCAAGATATTCAGCCGCCCGAGAACCGCGGAGACGGTCCTGCCCGCGAACTAACGTCGCGGAAAGTCCGGAAGCTCGAGGACGTGCTCCACCGTTGCACCATACGCAGAGGCAGACGCCACGTCGGCCGCTGGTGCGCAGCGGGCGAGCAGGAAGTCCCACATCCAGCCGATTACGAGAACCTAGAGAATCAACCCGCGCCTCGCCCAGGGAATTATGGCGACGGTTCAGGGCGAACCTGAAGCGTCAGTGACATCGACCAAATCTCAGGCCCAAACCCAAAGCCATGCACGTATTGGGTCCGTTCAGCTCCGAATCATGGGTCTTTCGGATTGTGAATGCCCCGGCCGGGCATTAGACTTTCTTGATTGAAGGCGGGCAACCAATCTCTCGGCGGTTCTTTTTCAACAAGAGCCCGGTCCCTCTTTCTTAGCGGATAAATCAATTACCCTGCGCTATAGATTGGGCGGTGAATTGTAAACACGTAAGTATCCAGTGAATAAGCCGCCCCCCGAAGAATAGTGCCACAGTACGCCCGAATCAAGCTGACCAGCTCCAACCTTGGGCAGTTGGAAAGGCTCGCCTGGGAGATCAAAGAGATCGCAGAGAAGGCCGGGGTCAAGAGCATAGGCCCGCAACCTCTTCCAACGAAGATACTAAAGCTCACTACCAGAAAAGCCCCGACGGGCGAGGGCACCCACACATTTGACCATTGGCAGCTCAGGATTCACAGAAGGCTCATTTACGTCGAGCCGAACGACAGGGCTATGAGGCAGATAACGAAGCTCACGATTCCCGAGGACGTAAAGATAGAGCTCACTCTGACGAGCTAGAGCGTCATTGCGTTCTTTTCAGATCGATCTTGAAGCCAGGCCCGGCCTAGGCTGGCGGGCGGCGGGCAGGGAGAGGAAGTCCCACATCCAGCCGATAACCGGAACCCAGGATTGCAGTTCGCAACAGGCGCCTGAGGGACGGAGTCCTTCAGTCCCCGTCCATCGCTGCAAGGTTCCGTGACACGGCTTCATTGGTCTTCTCAAGTTCCCTTGTCGGGCTGAATTCGATCCATTCCGTTCCGGCGTCCGTCACAGTCGAATGTCCTGGAGACATGTAGTACGCGTCGCCTTCGTTGAGAACTTCATCGTGGTCCCTGTATTTCACCAACTTCCGTCCCTTGAGGATCATGCCCCAATGAGGGCACTGGCAGAGGTCGTCCGGCAACCCCTTCAGCAGCGGAGCGATGTCTAGTGTCTTGTGGCAGATGATCAGACTCACGTGCTGATCT
>Ga0137396_10002468_pt1 | contig 10148 bp, 13 predicted proteins | sample czc16metaG_FD_108284 | JGI IMG/M metagenome (GOLD analysis project Ga0137396, IMG submission 108284) | Vadose zone soil microbial communities from Angelo Coast Range Reserve, California, USA - czcobulk3.16 metaG | ecosystem: Environmental > Terrestrial > Soil > Vadose zone | place: USA... | reverse complement strand
TCCCGGCCTGGCGCAATCAACGCGGTCGAGACCGACCTGACGGACCTCATCCGCGCGGCGATCGAGCAGGCGGAGGCCTTCCGAAAACCCGCAGTCGAGATCGAAACGGAACTCGGGACGCGGCCCGTCGTGTGCACGCTCGACCCGCTCCGCATCCAAGAGGTCTTCGTGAACCTGATCAAGAATGCATACGAGGCCACGCCGAACGGAAGGGTCACGATCGGCCTCGAGGACCGCGGGTCCCTTGTCGTGATCACGGTCTCGGACACGGGGACCGGGATCCCGCCCGACGTGCAACGACGTCTCTTCGAGGCATTCTTCACCACGAAGAAGAAGGGCGAAGGAACGGGCCTCGGCCTTGCCATCAGTCGGAATTTCGTCACGACCCACGGAGGGGACATCACGGTCTCCTCGGAAGTCGGGAAAGGCTCGACCTTCACGGTCCTCCTCCCGAAACAAGCACCCCGTCCCGGCCGGGGCGTGTGAGCGGACCGGCGGCAAGCGGGGTTTGTCAAGTATTATTGACCGCGATAACCACCCCTCCGGCGCAATCGAAGGAATTAGAGATGGCCAGTACGAGCGCTCCACCTGAGTCCGGACGACGCCCAGGGATCCTGGTCGTGGACGACGACGCGGGAATCCGCGAGAACATCGCGGACCTGTTGTCGACCGAGGACTACCACGTGGTCTCGGCCGGGGACGCGGACGAGGCGATGCGGGTCCTCGAAGCGGAGCCGATCGACTTGTTGCTCACGGACTTCCAGATGCCCGGCCGGAACGGTGTGGAGTTAATCGAGGCCGCCCGAAAGGCGAACCACCCGATTCCCGCCATTCTCATGACCGCGTACCTGTACGTGTACGAACAGATCGACGAGGAACGCCGGAAAGACATCACGCTCCTCCGAAAGCCGTTCGACGCGGACGAAATCCTCCGTGAAGTGGCGGCCCGACTCGACAACGGCAGCGGGCTAAAACACTAGTTCGATGGGCGGAGCTCCTCTGCGGTCACAGGTGGACCCCGGATGCGACGAGTCCTATTTCGGGACCTTCTGCCAATCGTCCAAAAATCGCTTGAGGCCGACATCGGTCAAGGCGTGCTGGGTCATCTTCTTCAGGACGTCGAAGGGGAGCGTGACGATCTCCGCGCCGAGTTTTGCCGCCTCGATGACGTGAAGCGGATGTCGGATGCTCGCGACGAGAATCTCACAGTCCCAGTCGTAGTTCCGGAAAATCTCGGCGATCTCCCGAATCACCTGCATGCCTTCCTGACCCATGTCGTCGAGCCGTCCGATGAACGGGCTGACGTACTTCGCCCCCGCCTTCGCCGCGAGAATCGCTTGGTTCGCGGAGAAGATGAGCGTCGTGTTGATCCTCACGCCTTCTGAAGAGAGGGCCTTGATCGCCTTGAGGCCTTCCGTCGTCATCTGAATCTTCACGACGACGTTCTTGTGGAGTTTCGCGAGCTGACGGCCCTGCTTGATCATCTCGTCCGCCTGGGTCGTCGTGACCTCGAGGGAGATCGGGCCGTCGACGAGGGCGAGGATGTCCTGGATCACTTCGGACCATTTCCGCCCCGTCTTCGCGACGAGCGTGGGATTCGTCGTTACGCCGTCGAGGACACCCCAAGAGGCTGCCTCGCGGATCTCGTCGATGTCCGCGGTGTCGAGGAAAATTTTCACCATGACCGTCCGCCGCCCTCCGATGGCGACCTTGGGTTATGAACGTTCACGGTCCCGCGCCGGTTACTTCTTCGCGCGTCGAAGGATCACTTGATCGAACGCGAGAGGACTCGCGCGACGCTCGTGACACCAGGCGAGGACGATCGAATCCGGATAGCTAAGCCGTCCTCGCGCGGAGCGAAAGAATCCCCAGGCTTGGTCGAGGAGGGATGGGGACGGTCCGAGGATCTGAATCTTCTTCTGGGATCGGAGCCAAGTACCCGCATCGCGGGCAGGGCCGAATCCCCTCCGGTATTGAATGAGGGATATCGTCTCCGAGTAGATTTCGCTCGGTACCAGGATGGTGTCCGCGGATACAGCATTCTTCCGAGCCCTTCGGTGGAAGAGGTCGGACTTTGAGAAGAGCGCATAAAGGAAACTCGTGTCTGCGACCTGCACCGGGTCACCCGTACAGGTAACGATCGTGCCGTAGGCTGGTCTTCGGGTCTTCGTCCTCGAAGGTTGGGAGGCCTTTCAAGTCCAGGCCGCGGTCCGGTCGGCGCGTAAGTTCAATCTGGACGACGTCTCCTTCGGCGACCCCGGCCGACTCCAGGTCCTCCTTGTGAACGCGGAGGGCCAGTCCGTTACCCCAGCGGCGGACCTTCGCGAGCATGTGTCTACATAATGTATACACGTCCGGCGCTTAACCCTTTCCCCGGGGAGGGCGAACGGGACGACATTCGCGTGGTCCGGGCGAAGCTATTTGTCTGGGCGGACCATGCCGGCGGCCTACATGGCCAAGCCGGCCTCCCTCTGGCGACATCGCGACTTCATGCTGTTGTGGCTCGGGCAGTCCGTCTCTCGGCTCGGGGACCAGTTCACCGGCCTGGCAATCCCTGTGATCGCGGTCTATGTTCTCGCCGCCGGGCCCCTCGAGATGGGGTTCCTCGGGTTCGCGGGCACTCTCCCTTTCCTCCTCTTCGGGCTCTTCGTCGGCGTCTGGGTGGATCGGAGGCAACGGCGATCGGTTCTCATACGCGCCGACCTGGGTCGCGGCATCATGATCGCAACCATCGCGGCCCTCGGCTTTGTCGGGCTGCTCCATATGGCCGATCTGTACGTGTTCTCGTTCCTCATCGGAATCCTGACCGTCTTCTTCGACGTCGCCTACCAGGCATACCTTCCCGCCCTCGTCGAGCGCAAACAGCTCGTCGATGCGAACAGCAAGTTGGAGACGAGCAACTCCATCGCCAACACCGGAGGCCCGGCGTTCGCCGGCACCGTGATCGAGTTGTTCAAAGCTCCCGTCGCGATGATCTTCGACGCGGCCTCCTTCTTCTTCTCGGCCGCGACCTTGGTCGCCATTCGCAAGCGGGAGCCGACTCCGGATCCCGGCCAACGTCGGGCCGTGCTCACGGAGATATCGGAGGGGCTCCAGGTCGTGCTCAGGGAACCGCGGCTCCGCCACATCGCGGCGTGCACGGCGTGGTCGAACTTCTTCTCCAGCGCGGTCTTCTCCGCCCTCCTGATCATTTACCTGAAGGACGCGCTCGGCTTCACCCCGCTCACCCTCGGGCTCATGTTCACGATCGGATCCGTCGGCGGCATCTTCGGAGCCGTCACGGCGAGTCGGGTCGCGAAACGAATCGGAGTGGGCGGCGCGATCATCCTTGGGGCCGTCCTGTTTGGACCCGTCATGCTTCCTCTCCCGTTCGTATCGGGGCCGTTCGCCTTCTTCGAAATCGCGGCGATGTTCTTCGTGTCCCTGATCGGCAACCTCTACTACAACATCAATCAGGTGAGCTTCCGCCAAGCGATCGTCCCGGTCCGCCTTCAAGGGCGCCTGAACGCCACGATGCGGACGATCGTGTGGGGGACCTTGCCCTTAGGTGCGATCGCCGGCGGGGTCCTCGGCGAGTTCATCGGGGTGCGACCCGCCATTGTCGTCGGCCTCGTCGGCGGCGCGTTCTCGTTCCTCTGGGTTCTCTTTTCGCCCGTCCGGCACATCAGGGAAATGCCAGAGTCCGCAGCATGACATGAATTCGTCCGGATCAGCATGTGTCTAGAGGACTCGGCCTCCGTCTCGAATTACATCGCGATGATTGCTCCCACGGCCGCAAGGGCACCGAGAGCGACGAGGAGGACGCCGATTACCCGAGAGACCAGGAAGGTCCGAACGCCGAGCTTCTCCCCGAAGATGACGACCGAGATTCCGCCCATCCAGACGAGGCTCATCGATCCCGAGATGAAGAGGACGAGCATGAAGAGCCAGCAGCATCCGATGCAGTAGAGTGAGTGTCGAAAGCCCATACGGACCGCGCCGATCCGGCCGGACTGCCAGTGATGCATGATGAAGGACATCGGCGACGTGCAGTGCGTCAAGCAGACTTCTTTCGTCCGCGTGACTTGCCAGATGCCCGCCGCCACGAGGGTCACGGCGGAGGCGAACACGAACGGGCCTGTCATGGCTCCGATGAGGCCGGATGCCATCAACGCCAACAGGGCTGCGACCCCGAACCCGCCCCAGACGAGGAAATACGGCGTGATGAAGAGGGCTGTCGCGGCGTCGTCGGCAGGCTTCGTCGGCCGACCCGCCTCGAGGCGCGTCATCCCGCGATATGCCAAGATCATGGGCAGGGCCGATGGCAACATCATCGCGACCATCATGACGACGAGGAGGGCGAAGAAGAGGACGAGGTCGGTTGAACCCAACAGGGAGGGAGCTATGAGCGCCATTAGGACGTCCGCGGACGTCCACGTCGCGTACCAAGCGGCTCCGACGGCGAGGGCGACCGCTGCGGCAACCGGGATGGTGAGATGCCGCAGGAGCCCAGTTGGCTGGGCAGGGACCGTTTCCACCACGCCATCATCGGTAGGGGACATGGCGATATGAACGTGAGGAGCCAGTCCGACCGGAACCCCCGGTGCACGGTTTAAGTAGCCGAGAGCTGATGCGACCCCGGGGCCAGGAGGGTTCGATCAATGCCGACAAAATGGAGCTTTGAGGCAGAGTACATCCAGAGCTGCAACTGCGCATGGGGATGCCCGTGCAATTTCGACGCGCTTCCGACGACGGGGAACTGCGAGGCCCTCGTCTCGTGGCACATCCGAAAAGGAACGTTCGGTTCGACGAAGTTGGACGGCGTGACGTTCGCATGGGGCCTGTGGTGGCCTCGGGCGATCCACATGGGTGGCGGGACCGGCCGGGTCTACGTCGACACGAAGGCGAAGCCGGACCAGCGTCAGGCAATCGAGAAGATCACGGGCGGCAAGGAGGGCGGTGGCGTCTTCGCGATCTTCCCGACGACGCTCACAAAATCGTTCCCGGCGAAACCCGCGAAGATCAATTTCAAGTTCAAGGGAGTCGACAGCTCGTTCGCGGTCGACGGGGTCGGCGCGGTCGAGAGCGAGCACATTCGGAATCCCGTGACGGGCGACCCGTTCGAGGGCTACATTCTCTTGCCGGGCGGGATTAACATGAAGAAGTCGACCGTGACGAACATCCGCCGGTGGTGGCTCCGGGACGACGCCCCGGGTTGGAACATGGCCCACGAGAACGTCGCAGGATTTGTGACGGTCCAGCGGTACAACGAGAAAGGTCCGCTCAAGAGCGCCGCCTGATCGGGACTCGGAAGTCGAAAACCGCCGGGCTCATCGTTTCCGGTCGCGGCGCTTCATCACGTCGTGGGCGGCGTCTACGATTTTCTCTGCTGTAAGACCGTATTTCCGCAGAAGCTCATCTGCCTCCCCGCTCTCGCCGAAAACGTCCTGGACGCCGACCATTGCGATTGGCGTCGGATGGTTCGCCCCGATCACCGAGGCGACTGCCGCCCCGATCCCATGGACAATCGTGTGCTCCTCCGCGGTCACGATCCCTCCGGTTTCGCGCGCGGCTCGATCAATCGTCGCGACATCGAGCGGCTTGACGGTGGAGAGGTTGATTACGCGAGCCTGGAACCCCGCGCGCTTGAGCGCGTCCGCGGCCTCCAGACATTTCGCCACCATGAGCCCGCATCCGATCAGCGCGACGTCGGATCCGTCCCGCAAGACGCGCGCCCGGCCGATCGCGAAATCGTCCTCCATCGAAGTGAGCGTCGGCACGTTCGTGCGGGAGAAGCGGCAATAGACGGGCCCTTTCATCGCGGCGGCCGCATCGACGCACTTCGCCGTCTCCGGACCGTCCGCGGGGACGAGGACCGTCATCCGCGGGATGCCGCGCATGAGGGCGATGTCCTCATTGATCTGGTGGGTGGCCCCGTCCGGCCCGACCGTCAGGCCCGCGTGCGAGCAGAAGATCTTCACGTTCAGGTTCGTGTACGCGACGTTTTGTCGAATCACGTTGTAAGTGTGCGCGCTCCCGAACACACTGTACGTCGAGGCGAAGGGGATCTTGCCCGCGGCGGCGAGTCCGGCCGCGACGCTGATCATGTTCGGCTCCGCAATCCCGAGCTGGAACAGGCGGTCCGGGAACGCCTTGCCGAAGTCGAACGTCTTGATGGATTCCGTCGTGTCGGCCCCGACGACGACCACGTCCGGATTGCGTCGACCGAGATCGATCAGGGCCTTCGCGAAGTACGACCGCTGGCTCTCCTGCTTCCACGGAGGTCCGGTCAGATTGCCGCCTCCGTCGCATCGAGCTCCGCTAGGGCGAACTTCAGCTCCTCGTCGCTCGTCGCCGCGCCGTGATACTTGATCTTGTTCTCCATGAAGGAGACGCCCTTCCCCTTCACCGTCCGCGCGATGACCGCGGTGGGCCGGCCCCGCGTGCGGTGAGCCTCCTCGATCGCTGCGAAGATCTGACGGAAGTCGTGTCCGTCGATCGTGAGGACGTGCCAGTTGAACGCCTCCCACTTTTCTGCGAGGGGCTCGAGCGGCATGATGTCCTCCGTCCGGCCCTCCTGCTGGATCCCGTTCCGGTCGATGAACGCCGTTAGGCTGTCGAGGCCGTACTTCGACGCGGCCATCGCGGCCTCCCACGTCTGCCCGACGTCCTGCTCGCCGTCGCCGAGGACGCAGTAGGTCCGCCATGCCTTGTGGTCCATCCGGGCCGCGAGCGCCAGGCCGACGGAGAAGGAGAGGCCTTGGCCTTCCGCCCCCGCGGCATTCTCGACGCCGGGCGTCGTGCCGAGCTCCGGATGGCCTTGGAGGCGGCTGTTCAGCTTGCGGAACGTCATGAGCTCCTCGACCGGGAAGAACCCGCGTTCCGCGAGGGCCGCGTACCAGACCGGACAGGCGTGGCCCTTGCTCAGGACGAACCGGTCGCGGTCGGGCCAGGTCGGATTCATCGGATCGACGCGCAGGACGTGGAAGTAGAGGGCAGTCACGATGTCGCAGGCGCTCATCGACCCGCCGGGATGGCCGCTCTGGGCGTTGTGCGTCATCCGGATGATATGTTTGCGGAGGGTCACGGCCTTCCTCTTGAGACCCGCGATGAGTTCCTCCGAAACGTCGACCACGAACCGCCTCGCCCCCGCTTCCCGACCGGGAACAAGCCCGAGAGGGCATGCGGGTTTTAAGGGCTTCGCTCGCGACGCGGGTGACGCAAGAAGCGAAGCGCGTTTCCGACGATGACGACCGCGACAATGCCGACGATCACAAGCCGAGCCGTCGCATCTCCAATCGGTGATAACAGAGAGAAAGACAAGACGATCAGGAGGATCAGCGGCTCGTACCGCCATCGATTGAACCGCGTGCGCGGACTGCGCACCGGCGTGGGAGCGAGCGCCACGAAACGGCATCCCGTGTTCAACAAGATGAAGGTGACGCTTTCGGCCTCGGTCGGACCCACTCTGTGGCGTGTCGACCGCTTTTCCCAAATGGCCAAACGGTCCACATCGGGTTTCATATCCGTCTAATAAGGCCCAAATACCCGTCTTCGACATGCGCCGAACCAGACTGAGGAAGAGTGGGATGCAACGAAAGTTTCTCGGCGTCCTGGCGGCCGGCGTGATCGCGGCGGTCGCCATTGCTGCAATCGCCTTCGGCCCGGCGGGCCTTGGAAACCTCTCGAGTCCTGGATCGAATCCGAACGAACCGGGGACCGTGACGGGGCCCCAGCCGACGGCGTTCGACGCGCCGACCTGGCACCAAGGCGACTCCTGGACGTATGAGGTGAACGCCTCGTCGAGGAGCCTGCAGCCCGACGGTCCTTCGGCCTCCGGCCACCTCACGCGCACGGTCGTCTCGACGAGCGCCTCTCAATACAACGTGAGCCTCGAGGGCACGTTCCATGTCCGCTGGATGGTCGAACCGACTCCGCTGGCGGACGCGAGCGGCGCACCCGCGATGACGATGTGTCAGTCGATGCTCGAGAACGCGACCGTGGGCGGGTATTCCTGGTATCGCGCATCCGACCTCGCGCTCCAGAAGGAGGTCCGGACCGTGGCGGTCCACGGCTCATCGAGGACGCAAGCGGGGGTCTACGACGCATCGTATTCGGCTACGGTCGAGACCACGTTCGACCCCGCGCTCGACATCTGGTCGTTCCCGCTGAAAACGAACGAGACCTGGAACGCGACCGGCAACGCGACGGTCCATGCCTGGATCCAGTGGCAGCTCACCGGTCCGAACGGCTCTTGGAAGGAGGTCGCGAACTTCACCTACACGCATTCCGTCCGGCTGTTCCTGATGAGCGGTGAGGCCGTGGACGTCTCGACTCCCGCGGGCACGTTCACGTCGATCCCCGTGAGCATGGGCCGTCCGGAGCTCGACGTGACCCACGCCCAAATCACGGCAGATCCTGCCGACCGCGCGATGGGGCTCGACCACGAAGTCCCCGTGGAACAGAACCACGCCATGCAGGCCTGGTTCAGCGGGACCGCGAAGAACGTGGTGAAGGCGCAAATGTTTGCCGCCGGCATGCGGTTGAACCTGGTCCTGAGCACCTATCATCTCGGGTGAACCAGGAGCGCGAAGGAACCCTTATTCGCCCCGCACCCCTTCGCCAGGTCGATGCGCATCAAAATCGCGCCCTCGATCCTGTCGGCGCGGTTCGACCGCCTTGGCGAGCAGGTGAAAGAAGCCGCGGAGGCGGGTGCCGACCTGCTCCACATCGACGTGATGGACGGGCACTTCGTGCCGAATCTCACGATGGGGCCGGCCATCGTCTCATCGATCCGGCCGCTGACCAAGATCCCCTTCGACGCGCACCTGATGGTCACGCATCCTCAGAACTTCGTCGCATCCTTCGCGGATGCCGGTGTCGACGACCTCACGGTCCACGTGGAAAGCGATCACGACGTTCGGAAGACGATCCGCTCGATCCGGGACGTGGGCGTGAAGCCCGGCCTGGTCCTGAATCCGGCGACCCCGTTTGACCGCGCAATTCCGTTTCTCCCCGAAGTTGACCTGCTCCTCGTGATGACCGTGCAACCGGGCTTCGCGGGCCAGGCGTTCCGTTCCGACGTCGTCCCGAAGATCCGCGAGGCGCGGGCCTACCTCGACAAGGAGCGACTGAAGGCCGAGCTCCAGGTCGACGGCGGCATCAAGATCGACACGGCCCCGATTGTCGCCGAGGCCGGTGCCGACATCCTCGTGTCCGGCTCGGGGATTTTCCCGGATCATGTGGCAGCGAACCTGAAGAAACTCCGCGAGGTCGCCGAGCGATCCGCCCGCAACCGCCAGTGAAACTGGATTCCTCGCAAGCGGAATCTCGGCCATTCACGTGGAAAACCTTTAGGGCTTGCAGGCTTTCGAGTCTCCGACATGGCCCGCCTCGGCTTCGTGATCGAACTCCTCCTCCCCGTCGCCCTACTGGCAGTCAATGTCGTCCTCGGTTATGGCGGGATCCTCGTCACCGTAGTCCTCTTGGTCTGGCTCGCGACCGGCATCCTGTTGACGCCGACCCCAGACGAGGACCGCTAGCTCTTCTCATACAACGAATCGCCGGACACGGACAGCTCGACCCACTCGTCGATCGACCGCACGTCTTCCAGGAGGACGTTCACCATCTCCCCCTGCTCGTCCTCCACGATGAAGGAGTCCAGCACGTCGTCCGCCTCGTTTGTGTCGCGCACAATCCCGACGAACTCGCCGTCCGAGTCGACTACGTTCAGGCCGGTGAAGATCTGGGCGACAGGCCCGGAGAGCGTGATCCGGTCGACGACCCCGCGCACATAGCGGCGACCGAGGCGCATCCGACCCCCAGACCCTTCGCCGAGCACGAGGACGTTCGGCTCCTCGCCGGCGACGTAGCCGACCTCGATGCCTTCCGGGTCGACGACCGACATCCCGACGAGCGATGAACCTCGCCGCGTCCCCGCCAAATACGACACGCACCCGCGGATCCCGGAGAGGCGATCCGAACCGCTGCTGCGAAGGCGAGGCGCCTACTGAAGCTTTTCGGGCAACGGCCCGCGGCCCGTCCGTGCCATATAGTTATCAGGCAGGATACCGAAGACGCGTGATTTATACCCGCTGACCCGACATTCGACGACGTCGTTTCCCTCCCTGTCGGAGGGCATCCTCTCGGTTGGAGCCCATGGCCCGCTG
>Ga0137396_10002467_pt1 | contig 10148 bp, 8 predicted proteins | sample czc16metaG_FD_108284 | JGI IMG/M metagenome (GOLD analysis project Ga0137396, IMG submission 108284) | Vadose zone soil microbial communities from Angelo Coast Range Reserve, California, USA - czcobulk3.16 metaG | ecosystem: Environmental > Terrestrial > Soil > Vadose zone | place: USA... | reverse complement strand
GGACGGAACCCAGCACGTTCTGGCCGCCCGGGGCGGGCAGTTTGTGGTGCCGGCCCTGGAACGCGTGGGGATCTATACGCTTCGGGTCGGCGGCCGGTCACATCGAATCGCCGTAAACTCGGCCCCCTCGGCGGCCGATATCACACCGGTGAGACCGTCCTCCCCCCAATTGTCTGCTGCGCCCGTTGTGGTCTCGCAACGTGGGATCGGCCTAGCGCCGGCGCTGCTGATCGCAACTTTTCTCGTGTTGCTGGCGGAGTGGACGCTGTGGCTGCGCCGCCTCGTGCCTCTGCGGCCAGCCGTATCTCGACCTGTCATTAGACGATGAACGGACTGCGGTTCGAGGTCCCCATCGCTCTCGCGTTGTTGATCATCCTCCCGGTGGTTGCGGTGGTCGCACGACGACGATCACCGTCCCGTCTCGCGGTGGGACTCCGGCTCGCAGCGCTGGCGCTCGTGATTATGGCGCTCGCGTCGCCCACGATGGCAGGACGCGGCGGTGATCTCACGATTATTTTCGCCGTCGACCGCTCCGCCAGCATCGCTGCGACCCAGCGTCGGGCCGCGGAGGAGTTTGTGCGTTCCGCGGCCGCGCAGCGACGGCAGGGCGATCGCGTGGGATTGGTGACATTTGGCGCTGAGGCATTGGTGGAAGAAATGCCGAGTAGTAACCCCCAGCTGGCGTTTGCGACCCAACCGGCGCCGCACGCCACGGATATTGGGGGGGCGATCCAGGCGGCGCTGTCCGCTCTGCCAGCCGAGGGGGCTGGGCGGATCGTGCTGCTCACCGACGGTAACGACAACCGCGGTGGATTGGACGACGCCCTTGCGCTTGCGCGGAACACAGGGGTGGAGATTTCTGTAGTGCCGCTTCAGGCGGGCGCGGGATCGGACGTACTGATCGACGACGTGGTGGCGCCGGCGGAGGTCAGGGTGGGAGAGCAGTACACCGTGACGGTGGCCGTAGTCGCCACCGCACCGGCGGTAGCAGAGTTGACGGTGACCTCCGGGGGAACCGTCATCGGTCGACGCTATCTGGATCTCCAGCCAGGGCGCACGATCGTGTCCTTCCCGCAGGTGGCCCGCGCGAACGGATTGGTGCACTACGCAGTCTCCCTCACCGCTACGCCCAGCGAAATTACCGCCAACAAATATGGGGAAGCGGTCGTCATGGTACGCGGGGCCCCCGTCGTCTGGTACGTCGCTCAGCAGCCGGGACCCCTCATGCACCTCCTGACCGCGGCGGGGCTCCAGGTGCATGCGCTGAGCCCACAGGCGTTGCCCTCGACCTCGGCGGGGTATCGGGGCATCGCCGCCGTTATTTGTGATGATCTCCCTGCCGCACGGCTGTCCCCCGCGCAAATGGCCGCCCTGCGCGACTTTGTCGGGGGCGTGGGCGGTGGGCTGGTGGCCGTCGGCGGACTCAGTAGCTTCGGCGCGGGGGAGTACGGGGGCACGCCTCTCGACGAGGCCCTGCCGGTCACGATGGACATGCGTCACCGGCTCGCCATCCCGACGATGGCGATCATCCTGGTGATCGATTCATCCGGGAGCATGGGAGCCTATGGCCCGCGGCCTGGGAAGCTGGATTTGGTCAAGGAAGCAGCGCAGTCGGTGATCGACCTGTTGCGTGAGGATGATGTCATCGGCGTTGTGTCGTTCGACCAAGAAGCCCGGTGGTTGGCGCTGCCGACTGCTGCCCGCAACCGCGACCAGGTTCTCGAGCAAATCTCCCGCCTCCAGGCAGGAGGCGGAACCGACATGCACCGGGGGTTGAGCTTAGCCTACGACTACCTGCACCGTTCGCAGGCCAGGCTTCGGCATGAGATCGTGCTCTCCGATGGGCTGACTGATCCGGGCGACTTCCGGGGGCTGCTCACGAAGATGTCGCAAGAGAAGATCACGACTTCGTCTGTGGCGGTTGGCGCCGACGCGGATCTCACGCTGATGCAGGACGTCGCCCGCTGGGGTGGGGGCCGTTTCTATGCGACCCGCGATGAGGCCACGATTCCGCAGATTGTGACCGCGGAAGCATTTATCGCCTCCCGGGCCCAGATCATCGAGGAGCATTTCACACCGCGCGTGCATTCCAGCGGTCTGGTGGACGACTTGTCCTTCCCGGAGCTGCGTGGCTACGTGGCGGCATCGCCGAAACCTTCTGCCACGGTGCATCTAGTCTCCGCACAAGACGATCCCATCCTGGCGAGTTGGCAGTACGGGCTCGGCCGCGCCGTCGCGTTTACCTCGGATGCCACGGGGCGCTGGGGCGCCGACTGGATGCGGTGGTCCGATGCCGGACGCTTCTGGTCCCGGCTGGTGCGGTGGGTCAGCCGGAGGGAGTCGGATGATCTGCAAGTCGTTGTCGATCGCAGGGGAGACGGCGCGACCGTGGTCGCGGAGGCAGTGACCGCCGCAGGTTTTCCTCTAGACGGCCTGGAGGTGCAAGCATCCGTCACGGGTCCCGTCCGCGCACGCGTCCCGTTGGTGCAGACCGCGCCTGGGCGTTATGAGGGGCGCCTAGACCGTTTGGTCATGGGTGCCTACGCAGTGACCGTGTCGGCGCGTGACGGCACCGGACGCGGGCGCCTGGCCACATCGGGATTTGTGATCCCGTACTCCCCGGAGCTGAAGGATCTCAGGGTGAATCGATCGTTGCTTTCGCGTCTGACCGAAGCCACCGGCGGCCGAATCCTCGAAGATCCCCGTGCGGCGGTGGCGCCTCCGCGGGGAGCGACGGCGCGCACGACAACCTGGCCTCTGCTTGCTGCGGCGGCATTAGGCCTGTTCGTCACGGAGATTGCAGTTCGCCGGGTGCCCGCAATCACGCAGTACGTGGGCGCCCTCCTCACCGCCGGACGCGCACGGATGGCGCGGCCGCCGTCTGCGGCAGAGGTCGACGCCGCACGGCAGTACGAGCAGGCCGATCAGTGGACCTTCGCGCGGCCAGATCCCAGCGCATCCGAATCGATGCAGCAGGCCGCCCGCCTGTATATCGCCCGGTTGAAAGCCGCCCACAAAGGAGATCACAGGCGACGCGGGAACGAGACAACAGAGGAGAAGGATTCAGACTAACGGAGGCTCGTTGTGATGAAACCAGACCTCTTTACGTTTGAAGAGCCGGCACGGGTGACTTTCGGAGTCGGCGCCCTGGCGAAGCCGCCGGAGCTCGTGGCCGGTTTGGGGGCGCGTGCGTTGGTGATTTCCGACCCCGGCATCGTCAAGGCGGGGATCCTTGATCGGGTGACGAGTCTGCTGCAGGGGGCGGGGGTCACTGGGGATGCGTTCACCCAGGTCGAGCCCAATCCCAGCATCGAAACGGTGAACGCGGCGCATGACATGTTCCGTCGTTCGCGCGGGGCATTTGTCGTCGCGGTCGGCGGCGGGAGTTCGATGGACGTGGGCAAGGTCGTGGCCGTGCTGGCCGCGCACGGGGGGACCGTGCTGGACTACGAAGGAGTCGGCAAGGTGCCGGGTCCCGGCGTGCCGGTCGTAGCGATCCCTACGACCGCCGGCACGGGCAGCGAGGTCACGATTTTTTCTGTCATCACAGATCACAAGCGGAAGTTCAAATTAGCCGTTGGCAGTCCATTCACCGTTCCGCAAGTGGCGATCTGCGACCCGGAGCTCACCCTGACGATGCCTCCAGCGTTGACCGCCGCCACGGGAATGGATGCCTTGACGCATGCGATCGAATGCTACGTAAACACCGTGCACAACCCCATCTCCAAGACCCTGGCCCTGGAGGCGATCCGTCTGATTGGCCGAGCACTGCGCCGCGCGTTCGCAAATGGCCGGGACCTGGCTGCGCGGACCGAGATGCTCCTGGCGTCGACCATGGCCGCAATGGCGTTCACCCGGACACGGCTGGGAAACGTCCACGCCATGTCGCATCCGCTGGGCGGGCACTTCAATGTCCCGCATGGGGTGGCGAACGCGATCCTCTTGCCGCATGTCATGGCCTGGAACATGGTGGCCTGCTACGACACATATCCCGCCGTCGCCGGGGCGCTCGGTGAGCGGGTGGCAGGACTCGCCCCGTACGAAGCCGCTCAGGCTGCGGTCGACGCGGTGCGGCGGCTGTCCCGCGACGTGGCGATCCCGGAACGGCTGCGGGATCAAGGCGTGACGCGAGAGGGGATCCCGCGCATGGCCGACGATGCGATGACGAGCGGCAACATCCTGGTGAATCCACGGGCGACCACGCGTGCTGATATTGTGGCGCTCTTTGAAACTGCGTTCTGACGCCGTCGCCGACATCTAGAGTACCTCCCCGACGTTAGGTGGTCGTGCGTAGCGACGACAGCCGCCTCCACCACACGATTGCCCAGGCGGCATCCGCTCTGGCTGCGTCCCCTTTCTCCATCGCGCTGACGGGCGCGGGGTTGAGCACCGAGTCGGGGCTTCCGGATTTCCGTTCCCCAGGGGGGCTATGGGGCGAGTACGATCCGATGGAAGTGGCGACTCTGTCGGCGTTTCGCCGCACACCGGAGAAATTTTATGATTTCTACCGGCAGCGGCTGGCCCGGCTGGCTGCGGCGGCGCCGAATGCGGGTCATCAGGCCCTCGCGCAACTGGAAGCCTCCGGCCGGCTGGGCGCGATCATCACGCAGAACGTGGACGGGTTGCATCAAGCAGCCGGGTCTCGCCAGGTGATTGAACTCCATGGCAATCTACGCGAAGCCGCATGTCCGCAGTGTCAGTGGACGGGACCCATCCGCCTCATCACCGAGGCTCTTGAGGCAGGGACGCTGCCCGCCTGCCCAAAGTGCGGGGCGCGGGTGAAACCGAACGTCGTGTTATTTGAAGAACTGCTTCCTCAGGAGGCGTACCAACAGGCGGAGGGTGCCTGCCGCCGCGCAGGAGCGCTCTTGGTGGTCGGGTCCTCCTTACAGGTGACGCCGGCGGCGTGGCTCCCGCAGGTTGCTCACCAGCACGGCGCGAGGGTGATCATCGTGAACGACGAGCCGACCCCGCTTGACCACATCGCCCACATCGTTCTGCGCGGTCGAGCAGGAGCCATTCTGCCCCCTCTTGTGGCGGCGCTCCGGGACGCTTGATGCGCCGGCGTGGTATTTGCTCTTTCCTATGCCAGCGGGCCGTTCAGAAGGAGCGTCCTGTGCCACGTGGAACTTGTCCTAACCGTTTTCCTGATCGCTGAAAGTGAGCGTGCGTATGGCTGAGACGGAAATAGGAGTGATCGGTGGGTCGGGGTTCTATGCGCTTCTGGACGGCGCCAAGGAGTTGCGAGTGGAGACTCCCTACGGTCCCCCGAGCGACGTCGTCACGGTCGGGATGGTTGCCGGGCGATCGGTCGCGTTCTTGCCCCGCCACGGGAGCCACCACACGATCCCTCCGCACGCCATTAACTATCGGGCGAACATCTATGCCCTGAAGTCGCTGGGAGTCAAACGCATCCTGGGGCCGGTCGCGGTGGGCAGCCTGCAGCCGCACATTCGACCCGGGGATTTGGTCATCTGTTCCCAATATGTGGATCGGACCTCAGCTCGCAAGGATACGTTCTACGACGGCCCGGTCGTGACGCACGTAAGCATGGCAGAACCCTTCTGTCCGACCTTGCGGACTGTTGCAGCTCAAACGGCGCACCAGATGGAATGGCGAGTGCATGACGTCGGCACGGTCGTCGTGATTCAAGGGCCGCGGTTCTCGACACGGTCGGAGAGCCGGTGGTTCCGGGCGCAAGGCTGGGAGGTCATCAACATGACGCAGTACCCGGAGTGCGCCCTCGCCCGCGAACTGGAGATCTGTTATGGGAGCGTCGCGCTGATCACCGACTATGATGTGGGGGTGGAGGGCGATCCGGGGGTGTCCGCCGTGACCGCGAAAGATGTGATGGTACAGTTTCGGGACAACTTGACGCGGCTGCGCGAACTCATTCTGCGTATGATCGCCGCCATTCCCACGAAGCGCGACTGTCCGTGCGCCACGGCGCTCGAACACGCCCGCGTCGGGTAGGGGAGATGCCGCGACATAATCGGAGGACGGAGCCGGTCGCTGCCGTGGAGACCACACCCATGACGAATACCACGATCGATTTACGCAGTGACACGGTGACGCAGCCAACAGACGAGATGCGTGGGGCGATGGCCCGCGCGGTCGTGGGCGATGATGTGTTTGGCGAAGATCCCACCGTCAACGAGCTGGAGGCGCTTGCGGCCTCGATGTTGGGCAAGGAGGCGGGGCTGTTCGTGCCCACTGGCACGATGGCCAACTTAGTCGCCGTCCTCACCCACACTCAGAAAGGCGACGAGATCTTCGTCGAAGCCGACTCGCACATTTACTGTAATGAAGCGGGCTCGATGTCTGCGGTCGCGGGGGCGATGCCGCATCCCATTGCCGGTCGTTCGGGCTACATCGCGCCGGAGCAATTGCGGGAGGCGATGCGTCCGTCCAACGTGCACTATCCCGTCCCTCGATTGGTGTGCATAGAGAATACTCACAACCGCGCCGGGGGCATTCCGGTCACACCCCAAGAGATGGACGCGATCTGCGTGACCGCGCACGAGCTCGGGCTCGCGGTCCACGTGGACGGAGCCCGCCTCTTCAACGCGGCGGTGGCCCTGGGCGTCCCGGCGCCGACGCTGGTGCGCCGTGCGGACTCGGCGATGTTCTGCGTGAGCAAGGGTCTGTCGGCGCCGGTGGGCTCGGTGGTGGTCGGCAGCCGCGCGTTTATCGACCGGGCCCGACGATTCCGCAAGATGGTCGGGGGGGGAATGCGGCAGGCCGGGGTGATTGCCGCGGCGGGGGTGGTGGCCTTGAAGACAATGGTAGGCCGCCTGGCTGAGGATCACGCCAATGCCCGCGCGCTGGCCGAGGGGATGGTCGGTCTTCCCGGGCTGTCTGTGGACGTGGAACGAGTCCGCACGAATATGGTGCAAGTGGGTGTCACCGGGCCCTTCACCGCCGCGGAGTTTTGCAGGCGGTTGCGTGATGCAGGGGTCTTGGTGTTGACCAGTAGCCCCACGACGGTCCGCATGGTCACCCACCGGCATATCAGCGCGCACGACGTCAGTCGCGCGCTGGAAGCGATCCGTCATACCACCGCACTTCCCGTCCGCCGTTAACTGGCAGACCTCCGGAGGGGTTTCCTCGCTTCAAGCGGAAGTTAGGCCTGAAGAGACCAGATCATCTGGGGGTTGCCGATGGTCCGGCGCTCTGGTGACGACGCCGCAGGGTTTGTGGAGCTGCTGCTACCAGCGCAGCCTCGCTATGTGGCTGTGGCCCGCGAGCACTTGCGTGTCTCCGCAACGAACGCCGGCTTCACGACAGCGCAGGTCTTTGAGATGAGTGTGGCGATGTCGGAGGCCTTCACCAATGTCATCGTCCACGCCAACACGACCTGGGTGACCCTCCGCTACGCGGTCGAGCCCCACGCGCTCACCATTGAAGTGGAGGATGACGGGGAAGGGTTCGACACCGCGATTCTCGATCAACGCTACACCGCGAACGCCGAGCGCGGCCGGGGCCTGCACCTGATTCGCTCGCTGATGGACATGGTGGAGTGCCAGAGCAGTCCCATGGGAACATTGGTGCGCATGACGCTGCGCAAGGCCGCGCGCGTGCGAGAGGGGCGCCCCTGGAAAGTGGCGGCCCGCCCCTTTCGGTCCATCGGGCACATTCGCCGGAAGATCGACCGCTACAAGCGCGACCTGGCCTTGATGCGGGGGGACGTCGAGCCCAGTGATGAGCACCTGGACGATCGTGCCATCTTGGAGCGTTTTGCAGAGACTGAGGATAAGAAGGGACTGATTGGCGACCGCAAGCTGCGGATCAAAGCGCTGCAGGCAATGTTGGAAGAACTTCTCAAAGAAGACGGCGAGGCGCTGCGCTAGAGGTTGTCGATCGGGACCGGGTCGACGGGGTCCGCCAGCTCGATGCCAAAGACCTTACTGTAAAAATAGAGTTCGGCTTCCAGGCACCGCCGAATCGTGTCCGCCCGACGGAATCCGTGCTGTTCCCCCTCGAACGCCAGGTAGGCCGTTGCCACGCCTTTGGCTCGGAGCGCTTGGTACATCCGTTCGGACTGGTTGGGGGGAACCACCGCGTCCTCCAGCCCTTGGAAGAAGATCACGGGACAGGAGAGCCGCTGGTGAATCGGAGACCGCGCCACATAGCGGTCGCGGTGCTGCGGATAAGGGCCCACCAGTCTGTCCAGGTAGCGCGATTCGAACTTGTGGGTCTCTTTCGCGAACGCCTCCAGATCGCTGATCCCGTAATACGCAGCACCCGCCCGGAATACGTCTCTGAAGGCGATTGCCGCAAGAGTCGTGTACCCACCGGCGCTTCCGCCCCGGATTACGAGTCGCTCCGGATCCACGAGGCGTTGGCGGACCAAGTGTTCTGCGCCGTTCACACAGTCATCCACATCGACGATGCCCCACATTCCGTTGAGGCGCTGGCGGTAGGCACGGCCGTAGTTGGAGCTACCCCCGTAGTTCACATCCAGCACAGCAAACCCCCGGCTGGTCCAGAATTGGATCTCAGGCGCGAACGCAGTGCCGGCAGCCCCGGTGGGTCCTCCGTGAGCCATGACGATGAGCGGGGGGCGCTTTTTCGCGGGAGCCGCATAGTCGGAGTTTTTGGGGGGATAGAAGAGCCCATGGGCTGTCACGCCTCCTTTGGTTGGGAATTCGATCGCCCGGGGGTGGGAGATCCACGTGGGCTCCACGACGCTGACGGGTGACTGCCTGAGCACTGTCGGTTGACCCGTAGATAGGTCGAGCCGTACGATCGCGAACGCTTGAGAGGGCGAACTACCGCCCAATACCGCCTGCGTTCCTGCAAGGCGCAGCGAGGGCAACACATTTGTGTAAGGGAGCTCGAGAGGTTCGAGAGTGCCCGTCCCCGCGTGCAGCCGTCCCACCAGCCACCGCCCGCGCCAGTTGTAGGTGCAGATAATCTGATCAGGCGATTCGAAGGCATAGGTCGACATGCCAAGAAGCCACTGGGGCCGACCAAACTCTGCGTCCATTTTGCACAGGGGCACCACGACGCCGTCTTTCCACCGATACAGGTTCCACCACCCTGTGCGATCTGACACAAAGTGCAGCGTCCCGTCTGGTGACCACTCCGCCTGAAAGATAGACTCCTCCGGTCCACCAGCGACCCGCTGGCGGCGGACAACTGCGCCGTCTGGGCCCATGATGCCCACCCACAATTCAGTCCCGTCCCATGGCATGTTGGGGTGGCGCCAAGTGAGCCACGCCAGATGCGATCCGTCGGGACTCATCCGCGGGGAAGCGTAGAAATCGTTCCCGTGAATCAAAATGGCGCCCGCATTCTCTTCCTGGAGATTGATGCCCACGAGAGTGTTCACTGCTTGTCGTTGCGGCACGGTGTGGTCCTCGCGGATACACAGCAGCCGATCGCGGTGATGATCCACGACCATATCCGCATATCGGAACGCGTCCGCGGGTGTGATTGGCTCTGGCAAGCGGCCCAGCCGGCGACGGTAGAGCCGCTGATCGGCGAAATTTGAGAAGTAGACGACGCCGTCGTGGACCGCAAAGGCTCCCCCTCCGTACTCGTGCACGCGAGTGCGCGCGTTGAACGGGGGCGGTGTCACATCGGCGATGGTGCCCGTGGCGGCTCGGCGCACGATGACGTGGCGTCCCCCCTCGGCAGGCCGGTGCTCAATCCAGTAGATGTCCCCTCCATCCACGGCGATTTGCCCGAAGGACAGTGCTGCGGCCGCCACGAGATCGGGGGTGATGGGCGACTTCCATGCGCCATGGGGCGCCTTCAGCTTGCCTGTCATAGGTCTCTGGGGCGTTGCAGCATGGGGTGGACGACGAGCGAAGGCCTGCCGATGGACACCTGTTGGGTCACACTGCCGCCCCCGAGAGTGTGTGCCGACTTTTCCTCAGCGTGGGGGCCCAATTGGATCCGACCAGGAGTTGTCATAAGAATCTGCCTCCGACCTCAAGTGGACCGGTGCTAGAATCCGAGGACCGCACGTCGGTCAGGGAATTACACGCGCATCCACAGAGTGGCCGACTGCACAGCTGGTAAGTGGCTCCCGAATCCGGATGGATGCGACCAGCAGTGCGATCTCGAAGCGAAACTAGCCCTGGCATCGTAGCATGCCACTGAAACGATTGGCAATCTCAACGGCAGGACTTGAGGCCGTG
>Ga0137396_10002466_pt1 | contig 10149 bp, 10 predicted proteins | sample czc16metaG_FD_108284 | JGI IMG/M metagenome (GOLD analysis project Ga0137396, IMG submission 108284) | Vadose zone soil microbial communities from Angelo Coast Range Reserve, California, USA - czcobulk3.16 metaG | ecosystem: Environmental > Terrestrial > Soil > Vadose zone | place: USA... | reverse complement strand
GAGTACGACGGAATAGACACCAGCAGGACCAAAACAAGGAGCAGAGCCGCATTGCGGGATGCATCACGTTTTGTCACACGCACACTACTCCACTACGGCTTACCGGCTGCGATTGCTGGGGGAAAAAGCATTCAGCTGACCCCAAACATTGATCGACTACTTACAGGAATCGCTGACCATCTTTATTTCCGTGACTGTCAAATGTCCGTGCTCAGCATCACTCTTCTTCATGCCGCTGTCCTTCGCAGCTTGTTTCGCGTCTTCCTTCATGTTGTGCATTTTTGCATTCGAGACAACTCCGGTAGCAGTCACCGTATGACCCACATGCTCGGCGAGAGCCACTCGACTGCTCCGCACCTCCCAGGTGCTTCCGTCATTTCCCGTGAGCAGGAACTCTTTGGCGCTATCACCTCTTGACAGGCAGCCGGTGATATCCCGTACCTCTGCCTTTTCCTTCGCAAATCCAAACGTACAACTGGCAAGAATCACCCACAAAAGTAGCTTGATTTTCATATTTCTCCTCTCAGGATGAAAGCTTTGCGCTCGACTGTGATGACGATAGCACGGAATACGCTGTGGAGGGGGGTTGGATCGCTTTCGGAAATATCGTTAATCGTCAAACCGCCGGGTGAAGAGGCGCAAGCACTAAGCGGCCCATAGGTCGGGTCCATCGCAAAATCGTGCTGTGGCGCTGCCTGGCTTGGGTTTGGCTGAGGGGCAATTGAGTTGATAGGGACAGGTTCCGAATCCTGCTTCGAGTAGATTATCGGGGATTGTCGCTTAATTTCCAACTATCTACTTAGGAATCAGGTATCTCTAGTAAGGGAACACAATCGGTTCACTTCGTCGTTGAGAAGAGCAGGGGTATTCGCTTCCGATAGTTGTGCGCGGACACTTCCCGAACTGCCTGCCAGACTGCGCACGAAGAAAGAAAACCCTTGCCGTCGGGTGAGAAAAGTCGGGCAACGATTCGGGGCGTTCTCACCCCCGCTCCTGTCGTGTCAAGGTAGAGGTCTGATCAATGCGAGTAACTGTAGTAAAACTGTAGTAATTCTATGCTCAAAACCAAGCAAATCCAGTCATCACTAATCAAGACGTTCAGCTTGTAGCCCGTTGAAAAATAGAATAGAGTCGAAGATTTTCAAAACCGTTCGGAACCTGCCGGTGATCTCAAAATCCGCCGGGCTTCGGCCCTTGACTCCCGCTCCCGGCACTAGCCTTAGATCTTTGAAGGAGCGCAGGTTTCCTGGGGATTCTGGATTCAATCTCGCAATTTGCACGGACTAACTGTTTTGTCAGGAATTGCGACTCGGGCCATCGGGCCTCGACAGACTGATTCTGCGCGGTGCTTTGCAGTTCCGCGACCAACACTCTATTTCAGGCAATCTACCAGAAACAAGGTCGCAAGTTCGCGGCTGTATGTGTAGAAATATGATTTTCCGTCGGTTGTCAGCAGCAAGGAGTAGAAGGTAAAACCAGCTAGGTCGGGAGTTGGGAGCTCTTTCCACAAAACTCTCTTGCCTGTTCGACATTGAGTAGGACTGACCGCGCACCTAAAGTCGAGGAAGTAGGTGCGGCTGCTAACGAAATTCCGATGACTGGCTGGGCCCTAAGCTAACCCTGAAGCGCCTGAGCAATCTTCTCGGCGTCTAGAGTCAAAAGGGAATCCTGCAAATGGAATGCGGGTGCAAGCCGACGGGACACCGCTTCTCTCAAAGACTCGGACTCACTAAGACTGCTGGTCGCAGCGCGGGCGGGTATCGCTTGTTCGATGGAGGGCGGATTCGCGATCTCGAATTTGTGCGGCATACCCAGGAGTTGGGGTTTTCGCTCAACGAAGTTAAAGAACTGCTCGCGTTGCGACAAAGGATCACGCCTGTTCCGAAGTGCAATCCATGCTCGAGGGCAAGCTTGTGGACGTGCGGGAGAAGATGAGAAGTGTTGGCGAGTTGGAAGCGGAGCTTGCAGGGGGCATTCCGCAATTGCAATCGCGAGCTGCGGCTGAAATGGGAAGTCAAGCATGAGAACTGGGGAAACATGCCAAACGCCTTGGGAACCTAAACTTCCGCGTGCGAAAACTCCTGTTTGGACAGAATTCGACCTAGGTCTCCAGAACGCTTGCACCCAGTTGGTAGAGCAGCGTTGCTTCCGCTATCGTTGCCCTTAGGTGTTCAAAAAGGTCGGTGATAGGGACCAAATTCTGAGTCAAACAAGGGTCACGATGTTTGCTACCTCCTGGATTTGCTGCATCCCGCGAGGCTGTTAACCGGAGGGTTGTAGGTTCGAGTCCTACCTGAGGAGCCATCTTTTTCATGAGCTTAATTTAATTTCGCACGTTTTACACTCTTCTGAACTCTTCTGACTTTTGGGGGTTCTGGTCTGAGGCCCGACGTTGGATGCACCAGGCTTACTCGACCGCATTTCGTGAAATTACTTCGCGGTACCACTCCGCACTGAGTTTCGGTGTCCGCTTCTGCGTTTTGAAGTCAACGTAGTGGACACCGAATCGTTTGCTGTAGCCGTCCGCCCATTCATAATTGTCGAGCAGGCTCCACAAGAAATAACCTTTGATGGGGTAGCCTTCCGAAGCAGCGCGGTGCAGGTGTGTGAGGTGATTGCGCAAATACATTACGCGGTCCGTGTCCTCGATACGTCCGTCCGCGGTTACCACATCGTCAGCCGAGCAACCGTTCTCGGTGATATAAAGCGCCGGCGCCTTCCAAATATCGCTGACGTTGCGAATCGCCCAGTAGATCACTTCAGGGCCGATGTAAAGCCAGTCCGAAGCCATGCGCGGGTAGGAAGCCTGGCGCCGTTCCACCGAGTAGCCGGCCGGTGACGCGCTGGCGCGGACGTACTCCGGTGTGTACACGTTGAGGCCGACGAAATCTAGCCTACTGCCGATGGCCTTCATGTCACCGGCCTCCACCTTGGGAGCGTTCGCGCCCGCGCGCTCCAGATAGCCGTCAGTGTACTTGCCTTCCAGGACCGCGGTGAGGAACGGGGCGTTCCCCTCGCGAGTCGCGCGCCGCGCAGCCTCGATGTGTTCGTGGGTTTCGATGACGGGCACGTACACCGTGGCGTTCTCCGCAAGACCAATCTGCGTTCCGCTCCTGGCGGTTGCCCTAATTGCCTGGACCGCCAGGCCATGCCCGAGAATCGCATGGTGGCGAATCTGATTCACATGTGCATCTGGCAGCTTCAGGCCCGGGGCGAACTTGCCTGTCTTGTAGCCCAAATCGGTGAAGCATACAAATTCGTTGGTGGTGAAGAAGTGCCGGACACGATCAGAGAACCGCCTCGAAACATAGGCTGCGTAATCGGCGAACGCATGCGAGGTAGAGCGGGACTGCCACCCGTCAGGCAAAGCCTCTGGCAGGTCCCAGTGAAAGAGCGTGATGTACGGCGCGATATTGCTTTTGAGCAGTTCGTCGACGACCCGATCGTAATAGGAGAGGCCTTTTTCGTTCGGCTTGCCCGTCCCCTTGGGGAAAATACGCGACCACGAGACCGAGAATCTGTAGCCAGTGACTCCCAGGTTCTTAAGAAGCCTCACGTCCTCTTTGTAGAGATGGTATGAATCGTCAGCGACATCGCCCGTGTCTCCCTGAAATGTTCTGCCCGGCGTGTGCGAAAAGGTGTCCCAAATCGATGGTTCCCGTCCATCTTCATTCGTCGCTCCCTCTATCTGATAGGCAGCGGTCGCGCAGCCCCAGAGAAAACCAGTCGGAAATCGCAGCGAATTCGCACTGGGTACTTGAGCCAGTGCAACTCGCGGGAAGGATCCGGTGGCTAAAGCAGCAGCCGTGCCAGCTAAAGTCTTACCGAATTGGCGCCGTGTCAGATTTGTCATGAAAGTCTATGTTGACCTGGATGCCCACAATTAAGACCGACCGCAACTGCCAACTGTGAGACTTAAACCGTTCATTTTAGAACTTGGAAACTGTATTGTCACCGTAGTTAGCTGACCCAGATGCTGGTGCCAAGCTAATCGGACCTCCGGACTTTGGGCCTGTTCGACCTGCGTATCTCATTATCTTGGGTCAATGACCGCGAGCGCCGGTTCTCCATACGACTCCACATATAACTGACCGCTGTTCGGGTCGACCGCAAGGGCGTAAGGATTTTTCCCCGCGTGGAGCGTTTTTAGGACACTGTTCCGAGCACTGTCGATCACCGTGATGTCGCTACTATGCGTGTTGGCGACATACACCCGATTTCTTTTCGCGTCCACTGCGACCGCCTGGGGATGCATTCCCACCTTCACCGTCGCGATCACCGCGCGTCTTACGCCGTCAATCACAGTTACGGTGTCGTCTCCGTGATTCACGACGTATGCCGTGTTGGTGACAGGATTGATGGCAATTGCACAAGGAATCGCGCCCGTTGCAACGGTTGTAGCAAGGCCAGACACCTCATCCACCACGAGCACTTCCGAGTTTCCGGATCGCGTCACGTAAAGTGTTCCGGTTGCGTCATCCAATGCTATGCCCCAAGCATGTATGCCCACGGGAACCTTACCGACAACGGAAGGTAGTCGGTTAAGCACAATCAGATTCGTATTCTCGTACCCTAACAGGTACACCTTGTCCAACCGCGAATCTACGGCGATCGCATCCGCGGAGGCAGCCTTCACTGTGGTTGTGGAGTTTGTCGTGCCCTCGATCACCGTAATCAGGTTGCTGAAAGTATTCGATACATAGATCCGGTTTGTGGCGGGATTGACCGCTACAACGTAAGGGTGCGGTCCTACACTGAGGGATGCCAGCACCGAATCGTTTTTCCCGTCGATCACACTTACCGAGCCACCTTCGGAATTGGCAACATAGACTCTGTCCGTTACCGCATTCACGGCGATTGCAATCGGCCCCGCCCCTACCCGTACGTTCGACATGGATTTTGTTTTTGGATCAAAGACCGACACAAACCCACGGCTTGTTTCGACGCCATAGACTTTCCCGTTTTCCGGGTTCAGTGCGACACCTCTGCTGCTGATCAGCGCGGTCGAGGGCTGTTTTGTCTGCGCATGCGCCTGGATCGAGAAGGCGACGCAAGCGAGAAGCGCGACGACTACGGCCATGGATACTTCAACTGCGCTTTTCGGACATCCCGAGCGCCGCGGCGAAAGAAAAGACCCGCCCAAGCAGAGCTTGGACGGGGCACCCCCGGGAGTCAAGGCGCGAGCGCAGGTTCGGATTGTCTTATCCACGACTTGTGGGAACCTCAGAAGCACTATACGACGATCTTTTGTGTAGCACCGCAGCTCTGGAGTTGCCAGCAGGTTCTCGTTCGAATACATTCACAGTCAGATTTTTACAACCCTCTTTCGTCATTCGATTTTTTGATCCGTCAATCGATAATTCGTTCCTTTCTCACTCTTCTCATCAGTGCGGCGGCCATTCTCTCGCCTGCAGTGACTCTTGCACAACAGGCTTCCTTCCGTGTCCTGGCGTTCTATACCGCAAAAGGCGAACTGGACCATATCGCATTCGCGGAGCAAGCCCTGCCATTCTTCGCGGAACTCGCCAAGAAAAACAATTTTTACTTCGAGTCGACCACCCAATGGGAATCCTTGAACGCCGAAAAATTAAAGCGCTTCCAGTTGATTATGTGGATCAACGATTTCCCGACAAAAGCGGAGCAGCGCGCGGCGTTCCAGGACTACATGACACAGGGCGGCGCCTGGCTTGGCTTTCATGTGTCTGCTTACAACGATGAGAGTACGCGCTGGCCCTGGTTCGTTGATTTTATCGGTGGCGGCGTCTTCTATGGCAACAATTGGCCTCCGCTTCCCGCGAAGCTCATCGTCGACGACCGCGCACACCCGGTTACGCATCACCTGCCAGACACATTCACTTCACCGGCAAATGAGTGGTACATCTGGAAGCCCAGCCCTCGGCTGAATACGCACGTAAAAGTGCTGCTCACGCTCAATCCGCAGAATTATCCGATAGGACTCAAGGACACCATCATCGGTGGGGATCTTCCCGTAGTGTGGACAAATACGCGCTATCGGATGATCTACATGAACATGGGCCACGGCGACAAGATTTTCACTAGCAGGGAGCAGAATAAACTATTCGAAAACGCCGTTCTCTGGCTCGGCGCTCGCAAGTAGCCGTCGCGTGCGTTTGCTTTGTGTTCCTGGAGAGACCAGAAAATGACATTTGTCCTGAAACCTGATGCCTTCGCTTATGGGAAATGAGATCCGCTCTACCATCAGGCCCAGAGTAGTGTGGTCACTGAATCGCTCTTCAAATTCACATCCGCTGACATTCCGCCCATTTGCAGGGTGACCTTTCGCTCGCCGGCAGAATTGCTCAGCACTAGTACGCGCTGGCCGTCGGGATTCTCCACGCCCACGTGATCCAAACCAGTCACCGCGGTTTGGGAATCGAATCGACGCGCTCCGCGGCGCATAAACCGGGCGAAATGGGCGAATGCCCAATATTGGCCGCTGCGCGTGATCTCTTTCGTTTGGGAATGAATGGTGACAACACCGCCGCAGGGGAACGGCCCGATATTCGGCCGGCCCTTCTCATCGAGCGCGAGATTCCAACCAGTGATTGAATCGCACCAATTGCGCAGTGCAGCGGTAAAGGTTCGTCCCCATTTCGTCCAATCCGTGAGATAGTCCGGATTGGTATAGTCCGGCCCGCCTTCGGTCCAGTGCATCCCGACATCAGGAAAAGCATCGTGAACTCGGCTCATCATTTCGGGCGTCCCGGCGTATCCGTGCCAGGCAACACCGTTACAGGATGCGCGCAGGATAGGGTCCTCGAGTTCATCAGTTGCGCGGCCCCAGAGGTTATAGTTGTGATCGAGGATCCAGATCTTCGTCACTAGGCCATTTTGCTTTAGCAATGGGCCGAGTAGCTTTACGAATTCAATCTCATATTCCTGGGGCCAAATGCAGGCTGGCATTCTGCCGTCCTGGTCGGTATCGACCTCGTTTTGCGGAGTGACTGCTTGCACTGGCACCCCTTCGGTGGCGTAGGCCTGAAGGAACTTAAGAAAATATTGCGAATAGGTCCCTATGTATCTCCGCCGCATTGATCCGCCCAACATCGTTCCGCTAGATTTCATCCAGCCGGGAGGGCTCCAGGGCGAGGAGAAAAGAAACAGATCAGGATTCATTTGTCGGGCCTGGCGCAACATGGGCAGGATGTATTCACGATCGTGAGCGATGGAGAAGCGCTTCAACTCGGGGTCGGGGTCGCCCTCGTCGTAGCTGTAGGCCTGAGTCGAATAGTCGCTTGCCCCCATGCAGGTGCGGCACACATTCAGGCCCATCTCTGAGGGATGGAACATTTCATGAAACAACTGCTCCCGCGCGGGACCAGCCAGTTGGTTGAACAGGTAACAGGCCGCATCGGTAAAAGCCGCGCCGAACCCCAGAATGGCTTGAAACTTCTTGCCAGGATTCAGAACAATCGCCGGCTCCGAAGGCTTACCGGAGGCCTGTTGCCAGGAAATGGTTTGAGACTGAGCACAACGCAACTGCTGAGCGCTGACCCAGGATCTGATGTTGCCAGCTGGCATTGCACTAGAAGTTTCATCGTTGAGACCTGCGACCATTTTTGAGGTTGCGGTGTTGGCAAGTCCAAGAGCAGAGAGTGTGAGAAAAGTTCGTCGTGTCGATTCTGGCATCGTGTCTCTCGTAAGGAAAACGATTACCGGGAGAATATATCATCGACCGATCGAGGCTGAGCCGCCAGCGAAAGAAGCGAGCGTTGCGGAATTGCCGCCGTTCTCGCCGGACCATGGGCAGAGGTGAGAAGCTAACCGTCCATCGAGGGGATCTCGCTTAGGAGGCCCTAGGTCGCAACAACACGACGTCAGGTTCTAGATCATCTCATGGCCCCTCAGTCTCGGAGGCATCGTCTTGCCGATCGCGCGCATCGTCAACCTTGCCCCGTTGTTCGGGAGTTAGCAAACTGTAGACTTCGGCCTGGAATCGCGATGTGGCCACAATCAACTCTGCCATCAGACGCGACTGTTGAGTGGCAAGTTTTCGGATATGTTTTTCGTCGAACCTCCCGTTCTTTGTCGCGGTGACGAGGAGCTGCCGGTTTGCACTGAGTCTCGTCAACACGGGTTCAATCCGCTGCCGTTCGGCTCCCACCAGGACTTGGATCATTACTATCTGCGATTGTGTGAGCTCCAAGTAGCTGACCAATGAAGCTGAAAGCTGCAGCGATGAAAATGGTAGATCCGCCACCACGACTTCGCCTTCTTGCGGTCGAGAAGTTGGCATTGGCACAGGCTCCGGAATACCTGGGCTCAACACTTCAATCGCCGGTCCCTCTGATGCTGGATGCGGCTGCCCCCGAGTGGACGCCCAGGAGAACTGTCCGGCCATAGCCAACAGTACAACGATACCGACAGCAACACTCGCTCTTCCGGATCTGCCGTTCTTCTCCTCACGTTGCCGATTTCCGGGCTGCGATCCTCAGGGCTTGATCATCAGCGCGGAAAGGCTGCGTGGCGTGATAGCTGAGAGCCCGATCAACAATACTTCGGGTCCAATTCCTGTCACTATCAGTGTCGGACTTGTATCTGTTGGCGCCGGCAATTTGAAACCCGTCGAACACATTGCTCTAGTGCAGGCGGCAGATTCCGCGCTGTATCGCGCCAAAGCCAAAGGCCGAAACCCCGTAGAGATCGCTGAACTCAAGGTTGCGCCCCAATAGTGGAAGAAACAAACCTTGCGATAGCACCTTAGTGGACTGCGCTGGCACCGAAGTGCTATTCACACCCGGGGAGAGACGATTTACTTTATTGGGCGAGCAGTTCTGGGGGAGGGCTGCCCGGGCGTCCGCTGACTCGAAAGAGTCGGGACGCCTGTTAATTTTTTGGAGATAATTACACCGCTGATTTCCTTCCGGAGTTTTGGCTTTAGTGCAAGAAAAATCACGTCACGCGATTATCGGCTATATTTGCCCATTATTTCAGCCTTACCCAAGATGTGATTCTGCATTGCCTGCTCAACTTCCCGCTTGCTTGCGCCTGCTTTGAGATTGAGCTTGTTGTCGAGCGCATACAACTTAAAAAAGTAACGATGAGGTTTGCCGGGAGGCGGGCAGGGGCCTCCGTAGTCGATTTTGGGAAAATCATTGACGCCTTGGAATCCACCGCCCGGTAATTCGCCAACCTTCGGCATGGCTTCTGGAAGATTAGAAGTCGTCGACGGCAGGTCGAATAATACCCAGTGGGTCCACGTGCCCCTTGGCGCATCGGGATCGTCAGCAATCAGCGCGAAACTTTTGCTGCCCTGCGGAGGATCCATCCAGGATAATGCGGGGGAAACGTCGTCGCCGTCGCAAGTAAATTTTTTCGGAATATCTTTTCCATTTTGAAAACTTGGGCTGGAAATACTGAATGCCATCGGTGCTCCTCCCTTCACTGAGAAGTAACCTTGCTCTTTGATGCGGGGAAGAGCGATAGAGCTTAACTCTGCCATCATCAGCGCGAGAATTGACCGTAGCAGGGATAGTGCCAAGGCTCGCCTACTGGGCTTTACAATCTCTCTCCACTGCGCGCTCTGTCAGTAAGTGGAAATAGTGAAATTAACCGTAATGCGTGCTTCGGTTTCGACCGGCTGGCCCGCCTGAAGGTAAGGTTTAAAGCGCCACTGTTTCACCGCTTCCCGGGCCGCTGCGGAGAGAATGGCCGGCCCGCTGAGCACCTGCAGATCCTGGATGTTCCCGTCTTTTCCGATCAGAGCCTGTAGCACCACCGAGCCTTGCACTTTCATTTGCTTTGCCAGCATCGGATAGTTGGGATCGACTGGATGCGAGACTACTTCGGCGGTACCTGGCGAAAGGCGAACCTGTGCCGTGGCATTAGTCACCCCACCGCTAGGGCTTTGGGATATGGCAGAAGGAGCTGTTTCACTGCTAGCAGGCGATTTTGGTCCGAGATCGAGCTTGATAGAAGGGTTACCGGGTGTCACAGTCTGATGCTGGTCTCCGGCGACCACCTCGACCTGTAGCGGCGGGAGCACTTTTCGATTGGTAATCACCGGTGAGGGATTTGTGTCTGCAGTGGGCGTCGCCGTAACTTCAGTCACCGGCTTTTTCGACTTTGATCGTGCTGCGGGAGTTGTTTGCCCTTTGCTCGCTAATCGTTGAGATTCCCCGGTAGTTT
>Ga0137396_10002464_pt1 | contig 10151 bp, 10 predicted proteins | sample czc16metaG_FD_108284 | JGI IMG/M metagenome (GOLD analysis project Ga0137396, IMG submission 108284) | Vadose zone soil microbial communities from Angelo Coast Range Reserve, California, USA - czcobulk3.16 metaG | ecosystem: Environmental > Terrestrial > Soil > Vadose zone | place: USA... | reverse complement strand
TCCGTCGTGCCCGCCGCGAAGAACGCCAGCAGCGCCCACGCGGTCTGGCTCGGCGTCGACTCGCCCACGCCGGCGAACTCCGGGTCGTCGTAGCTCTCGCACGTCTCGCCCCAGCCGCCGTCCCGGTTCTGGTGCCGCTCGAGCCAGCGCACGGCGCGCTGGACGTACTCGTGTCGGAGGTCCTCGCCGATCGCGCGGAGGCCGCGCAGCACCGACCAGGTGCCATAGATGTAGTTCACACCCCAGCGGCCGTACCAGGGGCCGTCGTGACGCTGGGCGTGGCGCAGGAAATGAACCGCCCGCCGGGCGGGCTCGAAGTCCTTGCCGTAGCCGAGCGTACCGAGGAGCTCGAGGCCGCGCCCCGTCAGGTCCTCGGTCGAGGGATCGAGCAGCGCGCCGTGGTCGGCGAAGGGGATGTTATTCAAGTAGAGGCGGTTGTTGTCGGCATCGAACGACGCCCAGCCACCGTCCTGGCCCTGCATACCGAGGAACCAGCCGAGGCCGCGTTCCTTGGCGGCCTGTGCGGCGTCGGCGTCCACCCGCACCTTTTCGAGCGCCATGAGGACCATCCCGGTGTCGTCGAGGTCGGGATAGAAGTCGTTGCGGTACTGGAAGGCCCAGCCACCGGGCTTGACGTGCGGCCGCTTGACCTGCCAGTCGCCCGGCACGAGCACCTGCCGGTCGATCAGCCACTCCGCCGACCGCCGGAGCGCCGGGTGGTCCGGCGCGAGCCCGCTCTCGACGAGCGCGCTGACCGTGAGCGCGGTGTCCCAGACGGGGGAGGGGCAGGGCTGATAGTGGATCTCGTCGGCGTCCTCGACCGCGAGCGCCTCGATCTCCTTGATCTGCCCGGTGACGAGCGGGTGGTCGTCGGCATAGCCGAGCAGCCGCATGGCGAGGATCGAGTTCGCCATCGCGGGGTAGATGCCGCCGAGGCCCCCGGGCACGGCGAGCCGCTCCTCGAGCCACGCGCGGGCCGACTCGATCCCGCGCTTGCGAAGCGGGCGCTTCGTGAAACGCTCCCAGATCTTCAGGCCGTCGTCCACGGCGATGAAGAAGTTCTTCCAGAAGAGCTTGCGCCAGCTGAACGGCTCCGGCACGCGCGGGAAGCGCAGGCTGGTCTTCTCGCGCGCGTCCGGCCACAGCTCGTCGAGTGCCAGGTGGGGCGGCAGCCACTTCACGGGCTTGCGGTCCATGATGATCAGGAGCGGCACGATCACGGTCCGCGACCAGTACGAGACCTCGTAGATGTTGAACAGGAAGAACGGCCGCGGCAGCAGCATGATCTCGACCGGCATCGCGGGCACACCGTTCCAGTCGTACTCGCCGAAGAGCGCCAGCAGGATCTTGGTGAAGACGTCTGCCTTCACGGGGCCGCCCATCTCTCGGATCCGCTCGCGCGCCGCGACCATCGCCGGATCGTCGATGCCCACGCCGGCCAGCTTCATCGCGAAGTACGCCTTGATCGTGGCCGAGAGATTCGCCGGGCCGTCCTCGAACAGGTTGAAGCTGCCGTCGGGGATTTGGCACCTGCGCAGATAACGGACCGCCTTGGCCTCCTTCTTTCGGTCCACGCGATCGATCAGGTGGCAGAGGAGGAGGTACTCGGAGGTGATGGTCGTGTTGGCCTCGAGCTCGCCGACCCAGTGGCCGTCCGGAGCCTGATGAGCGAGGAGCCACGCCTGAGCTCGGGCGATCGCGTCGTTGAGGTGTATCACGGAGGCTGATGGTAACATGCTGACTCGTCGAGGGTAAATGCTCTTGGAGCTCATCGTCGGCACCGTGACGCTCCGGCCCTATGTGTTCGGCTTCCTCGGGCTCTTCCTGGCCGCCGGAAGCGCGGACCTCGGCTGGCGGCGGACCATCCTCTTCGGGAGCGTCGTCTGGCCGATCGCGTGGCTCGCCGAATTCTCATCGACGCGCACCGGCATCCCCTTCGGGCTCTATCATTACACGGGCGCGACCCGTGGGCAGGAGCTCTACATCGCGAACGTCCCCTTCATGGACGCGCTCTCGTTCACGTTCCTCGCCTACGCCTCGTTCAGCCTGGCGCGCGCGATGCTCGCCGGCCGGAACCCGTCGCGCGCGGCCCGGGCGCTCCTGGCCGGGACGCTGATGCTGGCGCTCGACGTCGTCATCGACCCGCTCGCCGTGCGCGGTGACCGGTGGTTCCTGGGGCGGATCTTCTACTACCCCGCGGGCGGCGTGTACTTCGGGGTGCCGTTGTCCAATTTCGTGGGTTGGCTGCTCGTCGGCGCCCTCGGAGTCGCGGCGTACCTGGCGGTCGCGGGTGGCGTCACGGCCGGCCGCCTCTGGCCGGGAGTCGCGCTATACTACGTCGTGCTCGTATTCAATCTGGCCGTGACCGCGTGGATCGGCGAGTGGACGCTGCTCGCCGTCGGCGTCGCGCTGCACGTCGTGATCGCCGCCACGATTCTATATCTCCGGGGAGCGGCGGCGGGTGCAACGCCCGCCCTCCCGAGCGAAGGAGTCCAGCAGGCATGAGCGTTCCCCTTTCCCAGATGTGGGCGGTCGCGTCCTACGTCCTGAAGCAGCGGCTTCGGGGCACCACACGTTATCCCCTCGTCCTCATGCTGGAGCCCCTCTTCCGCTGCAACCTCGCATGCGCGGGGTGCGGCAAGATCCAGTACCCGGCGCAGATCCTCAAGAAGCACCTGAGCGTGGAGCAGTGCCTGGCCGCGGTGGACGAGTGCGGCGCGCCGATGGTGTCGATCCCGGGCGGCGAGCCGCTCATGTACCCGGAGATCGGCCGCCTCGTGACCGCGCTCGTGGCGCGGAAGAAGTACGTCTACCTCTGCACCAACGCGATCCTCCTCAAGGAGAAGCTCGAGGCGGGCCTCTTCGAGCCCTCCAAGTACCTCTCCTTCAGCATCCACATGGACGGCCTCCGCGAGGAGCACGACGAGGCGGTCTGCCGCGACGGCGTCTTCACCGAGGCGGTGGAGGGGATCCGGGAGGCGCTCCGGCGCGGCTTCCGCGTCACGACCAACACGACGCTCTTCGACGGCGCCAACGCGCTGCGAATGCGCGAGTTCTTCGACGCGATGATGGACCTCGGCGTGGAGGGCATGATGATCTCGCCGGGTTACAGCTACTCGAAGGCGCCCGACCAGGAGCATTTCCTCCGTCGCCAGCGCGCCCACGAGCTGTTCTCGACGATGCTCGCGAACCCGAAGCGGCGCTGGAAGTTCAACCAGTCGCCGCTGTTCCTCCAGTTCCTCATGGGTAAGCAGGACTTCGAGTGCACCCCGTGGGGCAACCCGACGTACAACATGTTCGGCTGGCAGCGCCCCTGCTATCTCCTGCAGGAGGGCTACGCGAAGACCTTCCGCGAGCTCATCGAGACGACGAAGTGGGAGGCCTACGGCCATCGGAGCGGTAACGACAAGTGCCGTGACTGTATGGTTCACTGCGGCTACGAGCCGACGGCCGTGAACCACACGTTCAGCTCCTGGCGCGGCTTCCGCGACACGGTGGTCGCGACGGTGACGGGCCGGGTCTGACGCGGCGATGACGGAGGAGACGCTCGAGGGCTGGACGCCCGAGATCGGGCGGGGGATCACGCTCGAGGAGGTCATCGACCGGGCCTTCGACTACCGCGGCAACGTCACGGTGGTGAGGACCGATGGCACCGAGCTCGAGGGCTACCTCTTCAACCGCGAGCGTGCCGTCGCCGAGCCCTTCGTCCAGATGTTCGACCGCGCCGGGGACGGCCCCTACGACATCCGTTACGCCGACATCCGCACCGTCCGCTTCACCGGGAAGGACACGGCGGCCGGCACCTCGTACGCGGCCTGGCTCCGCGCCAAGGAGTCCAAGAAGCCGGCGTCGGGCGCGTGACCCGCGTCGCCGTTTTCACCGCCGTCGACCTCGAGGCGCGCACGCTCGCTCGCCTGCTCGGCCTGCCCGCCCTCGGCGGCGGCGATTGGCCCCACTTCGCGGCGGGTGCTCTCGATCTGATCGGCGTCGGCCCCCGCGCGCGCCTCCTCGAGGTTCGCACCGCGGGCCTGGCACCGCCCGCGCTCGTCGTCTCTGCGGGCGTCTGCGGCGCGCTCTCGCCAGAGCTCCGCGCGGGTGACCTCGTCGTACCCGACGTCGTTCTTGGACCCGCCGGCGAGCGCTTCGCGACCGTCGAGCTCCTCGGTCTCCCGCGCACGGGGGCCCTCGCGACGGTGACCGACGTCGTCGCGACGCCGGCGGCGAAAGCGCGCCTCTGGGTCGAGACGCGCGCGCTCGCGTGTGACATGGAGTCGGCGGCGATCCTTGCCTGGGCGCGCTCCCGGGGCATTCCCGCGGCGGTGATCCGCGGCGTGAGCGACCCGGCGGACCGGGGCGTCCCCGCCGACCTCGCGGCGGTCGTCGAGCCCGACGGGCGCGTCCGAACCGCCCGCGCGGTGCGCGCGGTGCTCGCGCGGCCGCGCGCGATCGCCGACGCGATGACGCTCCGGAGCGGCACCAGCGCGGCGTTGAAGGCCGTCGCCCGCGCGCTCGGTCGCGTCGCGAGAGAACGGGCGTGACCTGGGCGCTCATCACCGGCGGCACCGGCTTCGTCGGCGCCAACCTCGTCCGCGAGCTCCTGCGCGACGGTCGCGCGGTGCGCGTGCTCGCGCGACCGGGCGGAGACCGGCGCGCGCTCGCGGGGCTTTCCGTCGAGATCGTCGAGGGCGACCTGCTCGACGCGGCTTCCGTGCGCCGGGCGGTGCGGGGTGCGCACACCGTCTTCCACGTCGCGGCGGACTACCGCCTCTGGGCACGCGACCCGGACGCGCTCCACCGCGCCAACGTCGGCGGCACGCGCGCGGTCCTCGAGGCGGCGGCCGAACACGGCGTGGGTCGCGTCGTCTACACCTCGACCGTCGGCGCGCTCGGAATCCCGGCCGACGGCGGTCCGGGAACGGAAGACACGCCGGTCTCGCTCCGCGACATGGTCGGCCCCTACAAGACCTCGAAGTTTCTCGCCGAGCAGGTCGCGCTCGGCTTCGCCCAGCAGGGGCTCCCGGTCGTGATCGTGAACCCATCGGCGCCCGTCGGCCCTTGGGACGCGAAGCCCACGCCGACAGGCCAGATGGTGGTGGACTTCCTCAACGGCCGGATGTTCGCGACCCTCGACACGGGTCTCAACCTCGTCCACGTGCGCGACGTCGCTCGGGGCCACATCCTCGCGGCCGAGCGCGGACGCGTCGGCGAAAAGTACATCCTTGGGAACGCGAACCTCTCGCTCGCCGAGATCGGCCTGCTCCTGTCCGAGGTCACGGGGATCCGTCCCCCGCGCCTCCGGATCCCGTACGCGGTCGCCTGGCTCGCGGCGGCGTCGATGGAGGCCGCCGCGCGGATGACCGGCGGCACGCCGAGGGTTCCGCTCACCGCGGTGCGCATGGCGCGGAAGCGCATGTACTTCAGCCCGGCGAAGGCGATGCGCGAGCTCGGCCTGCCGCAGACCGACGTGCGCGAGGCCCTCCTCGACGCGGCGGAGTGGTATTCCGCGCACGGCTATGTCAAGCTCGCCGCCAGGAAGACGGCATGATCGCCGACTTGGCCGCGCGGCTCACCCGGAAGAGCCGATCGAACTTCTACTACGCGTTCCTCACGCTGCCGCGCCCGCGGCGCGAGGCCCTCTACGCGGTCTACGCGTTCTGCCGGACGGTGGACGACGTCGCGGACCTCGGAGGCTCGGGGGGCGCGGACCGCGCCGCGCAGCGGCGCGAGCTCGGGCGCTGGCGGGCGGAGATCGCGCGATGCTACGCGCGCGACGGCGCGCCGGAGCACCCGCTCGCGCGCCGGCTCCAGGCGGCGGTGCACGCGTTCGCGATCCCGCGTGACGCGTTGCTGGCGATCGTCGACGGCGTCGAAATGGACCTCGACCGTGTCTCGTACGAGACCGCCGAGGAGCTCTACCCCTACTGCTACCGCGTCGCCTCTGCCGTCGGCCTCTGCTGCATCGAGATCTTCGGCTACACGGATGCGCGCGCTCGCGAGTACGCGGTGCACCTCGGCACCGCGCTCCAGCTCACGAACATCATCCGGGACGTCGGTGCGGACGCGCGTGACGGTCGGGTGTACGTCCCGCAGCAGGACCTCCGGAAGTTCGGCGTGACGTTCGAGGACCTGCGCGCGGGCCGGTACACGGACGAGTTCGTGCGGCTCATGACACACCAGGCGGAGCGGGCGCGGCGCTTCTACCGGCTCGCGCGTGAGGGTTTCCCCACGGAGGACGCGCGCTCGCTCGTGCCCGCGCAGATCATGGGGCGGATCTACCTGGCGCTCCTGGATGAGATCGAGGCGCGCCGGTTCCGCGTCTTCGAGACGCGTATCGTCGTCCCGACGGCGCGCAAGGTCGCGATCGCCCTCGGGTGCTGGGTCGCGGCCCGGTTCGGGCGCGCCGCCCCGGCTCGCGCGGCATGAAGGTCGTCCGGGGCGAGCGTATGAAGGCGGCCGTTCTCCGCGAAGGCGGCCGGCTCGTCGCCGAGGAGTGGCCGTGCCCGGCGGTCGGCGAGGGCGACGTGCTTCTCCGCCTCAAGGGCTGCGGCCTCTGTGGCTCGGACATCGCGAAGATCGTGGACCCGCAGACGCGAGTGCCGGTCGTGCTCGGCCACGAGGTTGTGGGTGAGGTGGTGGCGATCGGCAGGGGCGTCGGGGACTATTCGCTCGGCGACCGTGTCGTCGCGGCCCACCACGTGCCGTGCGGTGACTGCCACTACTGCCGTCGCGGCAGCGAGTCCATGTGCGGCGCCTTCAAAGCCTCGAACCTCGACCCGGGTGGGTTCGCCGAGTACGTCCGCGTGCCCGCGGCGAACGTCAGGCATGCGATGTTCCGCGTACCCGAGCACGTGAGCGACGAGGCGGCGTCGTTCGTCGAGCCGCTGGCCTGCTGCCTCCGGGCCGTGCGGCGCGCGCGCGTCGAGAGCGGCGACACCACCGTGATCCTCGGACTCGGGTCGATCGGCTGCCTCTTCGTCCAGCTCCTCGCCCGGGTGGGCGCCCGCGTCGTCGGGTGCGATCCGATCGCCGAGCGCGCCGACGTCGCCACGCGCATGGGTGCGGTCTCCGCCGGGCCCGCGGACGTCGCGGTGGCGGCCCTGCGGGAGCTCTCGCAGGGGCGCGGCGCCGACCAGGTGATCGTGACCGGGGGCGGCTCGGAGATGCTCCCGTGGGCCACCGAGGTCCTGCGCGACGGTGGGAGCGTCCACTATTTCGCCGGCGGCGCGGGCGACGCGCTGCCGATCCGACTCGACACGCTCTACCACCGCGAGCTCACGGTGACCGCGACCTACTCCTCCTCGCCCTCCGACCTCGCCGAAGCCTTCCGGCTCATCGTGAGCGGCGTCGTCGCGCCCGCCCCACTCGTCACGCACCGGATCTCGCTCGATGGACTCCACCACGGCGTGGACTTGATGCGCCGCCGCGAGGCGCTCAAGGTCTACGTGACGCCGTGAGGGCGGTCGTCTTTCACGGCCCGGGGGACCTCCGCGACGAGGAGCTCCCCGTGCCCGAGCCTGGGCGGGGCGAGCTCGTGCTGAGGATCGACGCCGCGCTCACCTGCGGCACCGACGTGAAGACGCTGCGGCGCGGCCATCCCGTGATGATCCCGAGGATTCCCACCGTCTTCGGCCACGAGCTCGCGGGCACCGTGGCCGCTGTGGGAGCCGGGGTCCGGCGCTTCGGCGAGGGCGACCGCGTCGTCGCGGCGAACTCCGCGCCGTGCGGCGACTGCCGGCTCTGCCTCGCGGGGCGGCCCAATCTCTGCGAGGACCTCCTGTTCGTCAACGGGGCGTACGGCGAGTTCATCGCGCTGCCGCCGCGCCTGGTCGCGAAGAACGTGGTGCCGCTGGGGCGCTCGCTGCCCGCGGCGCGCGCCGCGTTCGCCGAGCCGCTCGCGTGCGCGCTCCTCGGCATCGAGCGCGCGCGGGTCGAGTCCGGCCAGACGGTGGTGGTCTTCGGCGCGGGGCCGCTCGGATGCCTTCTCGGGCTCTGCGCCGCCGCCCGGAAGGCACGCGTGCTGCTCGTCGGCAAGGCGGGCTGGCGGCTCGATCGCGTGCGCGAGCTCGGGATCGGGGAGTGCCTCGACGCGACGGGAACGGACGACATCGTCAGGGACATCCGGGCCAGAACCGGCGGGCACGGCGCCGACGTCGCGGTGGACGCGACGGGGCGGCCCGAGGTGTGGGAGGAGGCCGTGGACGCCACGAGCCGCGGGGGGAGCGTGGTATTCTTTGGCGGCTGTGCACCCGGCACGTCGATCAGACTGGATACGCGCCGGGCGCACTACGAGGAATTGACGCTCCTGGGGGCGTTCCATCACACGCCCGAGCTGATCCGCCGGGCGGTCGAGCTCATGGAGTCCGGGGTGCTGGTGCCCGACGGTCTCATCACCCACCGGATGCGGCTCGAGGCTGTCCGAGATGCGCTCGACCTCATGGCGAAGGGCGCAGCGCTGAAGGTACTCATCGAATCATGAACAGGTGGACGGGGCTCGTGGCCTGGCTCGCGGCGCTCGTGGCGCCCGCCGCGCCCGCGTGGGCGTTCGACAACGAGCAGACCTTCGCGAAGGGGAGCTACGTCCTCTCGCTCGAGGGCGGCTACGGCGAGCAATTCAACCTCGAGGGCCACCGCACGCAGAGCGACATCAAGTTCTTCAACCTGGGGATCCGCGCGTCGGTCCTGCCCTTCGACACCTTCGGCGCGGGAGGTCCGCTCCACGGAGCGCTCGAGCTCGGCCTCGGGCCCTTTTATCAGCACTACACAGACCCGAAGCCCGCGTTCTGGGCCGGCCTCGCCGCGGTGGCGCGCTACCACTTCCTGGCGCTCGGGCGCTTCGTGCCGTACGCGGAGCTCGCCGGAGCGGCGGGCGGCACCGACCTACGCGTGCGGGAAATCGCCTCGGACTTCTCGTTCCTTCTCTGGGGCGGCGTGGGCATGTCCGTCTTCGTCAGCGACTCGACCGCGATCTACGCCGGCTACCGCTATGAGCACAACTCCAACGCCAACACCTCGCGGCCGAACCGTGGCTGGGAGTCGCACGTGGGCGTGGCCGGGGTGTCGTATTATTTCCCATAGGGGGACCAGATGAAGTCCACGATCGCCGAGATCCTCTTGGCCGGGCCGCGCGGCTTCTGCGCCGGCGTGGAGCGGGCCATCGACATCGTCGAGCTGGCGCTGTCCGTCTGCCAGCCGCCCGTCTACGTGCGCAAGGAGATCGTCCACAACCGCCACGTCGTCGAGGAGCTCCGCACGAAGGGCGCGATCTTCGTGGACGAGCTCGACGAGGTGCCGGACCTGGCGACCGTCATCTTCAGCGCTCACGGGATCTCCCCCGAGGTGCGGCGCGAGGCCGAGCGACGTGGTCTGCGCGTGATCGACGCGACGTGTCCGCTCGTGACCAAGGTCCACCTCGAGGCGGTCCGTTACGGGCGCGAGAACTACTCGATCGTCCTGATCGGCCACCAGGACCACGACGAGGTGATCGGCACACTCGGCGAGGCGCCGGACCGCATCCATGTCATCGCCAGCGCCGAGGAGGTCCAGAAGTTCGAGGTGCCGGATCCGAACAAGATCGCGTACCTCACCCAGACGACGCTCTCCGTGGACGACACGCGCGACGTCATCGAGGCGCTGCGGCGCAAGTTTCCAAAGATCGTCGGACCCTCGCGCGACGACATCTGCTACGCAACTCAGAATCGCCAGGCCGCGGTCAAGCGCCTCGCGAGCGACGTGGACGTGCTGCTCGTGATCGGTGCCGCGAACAGCTCGAACGCGAACCGCCTGGTCGAGGTGGCGAAGACGGCGGGCACGCGCGCCTACCTCATCAACGACGTGCGCGACATCCGTCCCGAGTGGCTCGCCGACGTCGCGCGCGTCGGCGTCACGGCGGGTGCGTCGACGCCGGAGATGCTGGTGAGCGAGACCGTGGAGGCTCTCAGCGGCAACGGGGTCGGGGTGCGCGAGGTCCACGTGGTGGAGGAAGACGTCCGCTTCGCGCTCCCCCAGGAGCTCGACCAGATCGCCCGCGAGCGCGGCGTCCCGCTGCCGTCGCGGACCGCGATGCGCCCGCTCTAGCGGCTCGGCGCGCATCGGGGGGTAGCGCGAAGGCGGCCAAGCGCCGCCTTTCGTCTTTCGCGGCAGTGCGAGCCGAG
>Ga0137396_10002463_pt1 | contig 10152 bp, 7 predicted proteins | sample czc16metaG_FD_108284 | JGI IMG/M metagenome (GOLD analysis project Ga0137396, IMG submission 108284) | Vadose zone soil microbial communities from Angelo Coast Range Reserve, California, USA - czcobulk3.16 metaG | ecosystem: Environmental > Terrestrial > Soil > Vadose zone | place: USA... | reverse complement strand
CTCGACGCCGCTGCGGCATTCGACGTTCGAGTTCGACTCCGGCGACTGGAAGTCGATCATCCGCGATGGGCGTGGCATCTGGCTCTACGAGGTCCGCCCAGGCGGCACCTGGTTCAAGACGGTGTACGACTACCAGCACCGTCATGGCGCGCTGGGACGGCTTCTCGACTTGCTGTTCTTCCGGCGTCTCTTGCAATTGGCGACCGAATGGAGCTTCGAGACGCTGCGGTTCTGGTGCGCAGGCGATGAGCGGGCGTGCGCGCGAAGGCGGAGCCGGCTGCGCTTTCTTGCCTTCTTCGCAAGGCGCCTGCTCGGCGTGCCGCCGGCGCGCGGGTCGGCGCGAAGCTGGTTGGGCAGCGGCCGCGAGCCGCAGCTCGACGATCAGCCTGGTGCAGTAGAAGTTTCGCGCACCCGGTAGTGGATGCAGGCAAGTTGCTCGGGCCGTCGCAGGAGCCCTCGCAAGAGCAGATGCCCCAGGCGCGTATCGGGCTGCATCAAGAGAAAACCGTCGATGTGAAGCAACTCGCCTCCCTGCGGATCGCGTTGCACCGCCGAGCGAAACTCGACCCGCAACCCCGGGACGGGCAGCGGCAGCCCGCGTACGCGGATCTCCTGGCCGCGGATCGATAGACCACCACCGCGCACCGGCATCACGCTCATCGCGACCTCGACGCCCTCGTCGACGAACACCTCGAAGAGCGTGGGCCGGCCGCGGTGTGAGCGCACCACGAAGTCGGAATCGAAGACGCGCAGGACGCCGCCCGCGTCGAGCTCACGGCGAAAGTGCATCGACCCGTCGGCCCGCTGAAAGACGCGGAAGCGTGCTTCAAACTCACCGTCGCTCTCGTACAAGCCCTGGCCGATGAGGAACGTCGCAAACCGCGACCAGAAGCGAGCGGGCAGCGTGTGGAGCTCCACCGAGGCCCGGACCGAGAACCGGGAAGGATTCGAGTAGAAGCGCACGATGAGCGGATCGACCTCGTGCACTCGATTCCCCAGCACCTCCGCCAGCAACGGCCATGCGTCCCCGTCCGCCCGTCGGCCCCGCTCACGCGCGCGCAGCCCGTGGCGATAGACATGCCGCGCACGGAAGGACGACCATGTCTGGGCGAGCAACGCGAGCGCAGCGCCTCGATCGGAAATGATCCCGCGCGCCGGGTCGCGCGCCGGCAAGAACAGCGCTCGCATCGCTTCGCTGGCGTATCGGCCGAGCAGGCACCACCCGGTGCGGAAGAGGCGCGTCATTCCTGCAGCCAACGTGTGCGCGACCACGGTTTCGTAGGCAAGCGCCCCGGACAGCGCCGACCGGACCATCAGGCGGGTGCCGAACGCGATCTCCATATGCTCGGCAAGAAGGCGCCAGGTCGGCTCGGATCGCCCCCGGGCCTCGGCGTAGAACCGCGCTTCCAGCCCCGCCTCGCGCACGGCGGCGAGGTCCGAATAGTGAGCTTCGAGCCACAGCTCGTCGCGGGTTTCGACCGGCCGGGCGGCGCCGCAGGCGTCCGCGTAAGCTTTCCAGGCAGCGCCGCGGGGCATTCCATCGGGCGTGACCGGCATGAAAGCGTCTCCCATCTCGTCGTACGCCGGGGAGAAGCCGCAGAAGCGCCCCAAGGCCACCGCCGATGCGGCGAGAAGGTGAAGGTGCGCCAACCTGCAGGGATGCGCGCGATAGAACGCGAGAAGGTTCGTCAGGCGCCGGCGTGCGCGGAGCTGGCGGACGGCGAAGCCGATGAGGGCTTCTTCCCCGGCCGCGGGCAAGTGCCGGCGTGCATCGGCGAGGTCGCACTCCAGCGGAGTGAGGTCGAGGTCGTTTGCGGAAGGAACACTGAGGCCGGCTTCCACTTTGATCAGCATAGCCGTGGGCGGCCGCCTCCCACCAGTGATCGATTCCGAGCATGCAGGCGCCTTGCCTGATTTGCGCTAAGCTCCATGCCAGGTTTGAAAAGGCAGACGGAGGGTGACTGACCATGAGCCGTATCGCCATTCTGGGAGCGAGTGGCAGGTTGGGCTGGCAACTGGTCACAAGCGCTCTAGAGCGTGGCTTCGAGGTCAGCGCCCTCGTCCGCAGTCCTGAAAAGATCACAAGCGCCAATTACAACTTGACCCTCATCGAAGGCGATGCCGGGTCCGCAGAAAACATTCAGCCGGCAGTGGAGGGATGCCGATTTGTCCTGTCCGCCATGGGCTCGTCCAAGCCGGTGATGACGGCCTGTGTGCGGAATCTGGTCCAGGAGCTGGAACCCGTCAAATCCCTCAAGCGCTTCATCTTCGTCTCGTGGCTCGGGGCCGGGGACAGCGCGATGCAGGCGCAGGGTGTGTCCGAGCTCCGCTCCGTCATCAATCGGGCGACGCACAAGAAGATGTTCGAAGACATCAGCCGGGCCGAAGACACCATCCGGGTGAGCCGTCTGCCGTATGTGATTTTACGCCCGACGCGGCTGACGGATGGCGGGCCGACCGACTCCATCGTGGCGGTGGATACGAAAGAGGTTCCGCCGGGCCCGATCTCGCGCGTTGATCTCGCCCGCTTCGTCTTTCGGATATTGGAAGAGCCTGGCTGGGAACGCCGCGAGGTGACGGTCGGGTCCAAGTGACGAGCGTAGCACCTTCAATAATGACGTTCACGTTCAGCCCCCGGAGCGAGACGATCTCAACTTTGACCAGTCGACGCGCCAGGCGCTGCCCATGCGGATCCAGACCAGCGGCCGACGGCTCTCGGGCGGTGTGGCGAGGGCGAGATGGTAGAGGTCGTCGACCCGGGCGTGGAAGCCGCGGGTGTGCGGCGTCTCCAGGAAGCCGAAACCTTCCCGGTCGAGGTGATGGCAGAACTCATGCAGCAGCGTGTGAAGGAGGCCGCGATAGGACGTCACCTTCCCGAGCACAGCCGTGCGCATCCAGATCCGGATCCGCTTCTCCTCGAAGTCGTAGTCACCGAAAAGTTCAGAGTGTCCGCCCTCCCAGACCATCCGCGGCCTCGCCCCGAGCACCCGCAGCCTGGGGCGGCCGATCTCGTAGGTTTGCGCGAGCAGGCCGAGGATCGATTCGCCTGCGGCCTTCGCAGCTCGTGGGTCGCCCAGGGCGACAGCTTTCTCCAGGAGCTTGGCGCGGGCCTGGAAGTCGCGGGCGTCGGGGAGAGCTGCAAGCCTGGTGAGTGCGTCACTTTGGTCGAATTCGCGACGTGCCTTGGGCCCCTTCGGAGGGCGGTCCGTGATCACGCCACGAACTTACTGCATACAGATAGCGCTCAGAATTGGCAGGCCAGCGCCAACCGCCCGAGCAGCCGCCCTTGTCCGGCCCCGAGCGCGACCGCAGGGCCGCCGACGAGCGAGACGCGCTGGCTCCAGAGAGCGGCGGAGACGACCGGCCCCAGTACGTGCCGCGCGCCGCCTTCGGCCTCATTGTCCCCCAGCATGCCTTCCAGATCCTGACCGACGTACTCGACGCCCGCGCGTATGAGCTCTGTCAGCCGTAGGGTCGCGCCCGCCGTGACCATCACGTCCAGGGTATCGCGCGTGCTCGCGAACATCCGCTCTCCGTGCACGGAGAGAGCGAGCCGCGCCCGCCCCTCATCGTGCCCCGCCGTCAAGCGCGCCCATGCGCCGCTCTGTCCTTGCAGCTCGCGGATCAGTCCGCCGCTGAGCACCAGCTGGGTTCCACGCATCGACAAGGGCAGGGCGGACCAGCGCAGACCCACCATCGCCCCCGTCCGTGCTGATCCGGCTGCGTCCTCTCCCTGCGCTCCGATGACGACCGCCGACAACCGCTCGACGAGTCCGAACTCGCCGCCGACCTCGAGCAATGCCCCCGACGTGCCGGTGTTTCCGGCGAAAGCGCGCGTCGGGCTCCCGCTGCCGTAGGTGACGCGGGCAAGCGCGACGGCGCGACCCGGCGCGATGACGCGCGCCGGGTCGTTGTAGAGCCAGGAGCGATCCACCGCGACCGCGGTGCTCGGCCCCGAGGAGGCGATTGCCTCCAGCGCTTCGTCAGACAGGACCTCTTGCGCTCGTGAGGCCAACGGGAGTGCAAGAGCGATAGCGATCGCAGCGGTTGCTCGCGTAGTCATTGGATCACCAGGGGCCAAAGGTTCGCTACTTCGCGACCGCGCTCGATGCAGTCCTGCGGGCAGGGTAGGGGCGATCGCCCATCAGCCCTTCCCAGAGAATGCGATTGAACCGCGCCGCGTCGATCCGGTCCTCCTTCGAGAAGTCGAATCCCTTCGTCTTCTCCGCCCACCAGGCGGCATCGTGCGTGGGCGTGAGCGCCTGCGGCGCCTTGCCCGCGCCGGCGGGAGGCAGCGGCAGCGCCGTTCCGCGCAGGTAGTCGGAAGGCGTCGCCTGGAAGGTCCAGCTCGCCTGGGTCAGATCGAACACGTCCGTCATGGGCCGCACGCCGCGATCGTGCAGGCTCAGGTGCTCGAGGCCGAGCACGTCCTCGATGGTCCGGAGCATGTTGACCGTGGAGTACCTGGTCGACACGAGCGCTCCCTGTTTCACGTACGGCCCGACCACGTACGCGGTGCTCCGGTGCGCGTCGACATGATCCGGTCCGTCTTGCGCGTCGTCCTCGAGCACGAAGATCAGCGTGTCCTTCGCATACGGGCTCTGGGCCACTTTCTGCACGAGCAGCCCCACCGCGTAGTCGTTGTCCGCCTGCTGCGTCTCGGGCGTATTGACGCCGTCGATGGCCTGGCTGAACGAACCCATATGGTCGTTCATCAGCCGCACCAGCGACAGCTCAGGCAGGTTGCCGTCCGCGACGTAGCGGTCGAATTCGCGGGCCCACTCCCGGTATCGCCAGAAGTCGGGCAGCTTGCTGTCGAAGCCACGGAAGTAAGGGTCCGTGACCTCCGACAGGCTCGTGTGCGCCGGGTAGGCGACGCGCAGTCCGATGGCGAAGGGGTCCCGCACCGGCGGCAATCCACCGAACGCAGCGGGTGCGAACAGCCGCACCAGGTCGAGGAAGAACCCATAGTTGCGAACCGTCTTGCCCGCCCGCAGTGCCGCGTTCCAGATGTAACCGGCTCCGGGCTCCCCATCGGGACCGTCCAACTCCACCTCGTTCGCCGTTCCCGGCAGCAGGTCGGGGTCGAGCGGGTTGATGGGGTTGGCCGCGTTTCGAGCGGCGCTGGTGGGAAGCGCCATGTTGATGTCGCGTGCCGTGCCTTCGCTGTCATACGTCGCGCCGCGGCCCGCGTAGTTGACCGGCGTGGTCTTCTCGTTCGCCTCTGCCGAGCGCGCAGCGGTGGACCACTGCCACCCATCCATGCTGACTTCTCCGCTGCAGGAGAAGTTGTCCAGGTTGACGAAGCTCGAAGCGAGCGCGTGGAAGTTCGGCGTGATCCCCTTGCCGAACTGGGTCAGGCCCGGGTCGCCGTTGCCGCGACCCAGATCTCCGAGCACTTGATCGTAGGTGCGGTTCTCTTTCACGATGTAGACCACGTGCCGGATGCGCTTGCGCAGCTCGCTCATCACCTCGCGGTCGCCCTTCGTGAGCGCCAGGTTGAACCCGCTGTTGCTCGCCACCCGCTCAGTGAGCTGCTCGAGCGCGTCAGGGCGCGGCACCGGAACCGTGAGCAGTCCCGCCTTGGTGAGCTGCCAGACGTACTGGTTGCCGGACCCGTTCTGCGGGCACTCGGGCTTCGCGCCAGAAGGCGAGGTGATCGTGCAGTTCGCCGGGTTCGGCCCTGCGCTGCTCTTGCCGTTCACCACGTAGAGGGTCCGCCCATCGGCGCTGACGCTGACCGAGTTCGGATACCAACCCGTCGGGATCAGGCCTTCCGACTCGAGCTCGTCATCGCCGATCGCGATGACCGCGACGGAGTTGCTGCCACCATTGGTCACGTAGAGCCTGCGCTCGTCGCGCGAGAGCGCCAGCGAGTTCGGGCTGCTCCCCTTGGGCAGGGGATCGCCTTCGACCAGGCCGGCGGGAGCGCCGGTCGCGACCCGCGCCGCGATCGCATTCGTGCGCGTGTCGACCATGAAGACGGAGTCGCTGTTGTCCGCGGCGACGAACAGCTTCGCCTGCCGGCGGTCGAGGATCATCCTGTTCGGATTGCCTTCGACCGCGATGCGCTTCACGACGCGCGGCCCCGAGAGATCCACCACCACGATCTCGCGGTCCCGGAGGCTGGAGACGTAGGCCGTCGAGTTGCCCTTGACCCGCACCCAGTAGGGATACTCGCCGCCGGGTACGCCGCTAAGTGCGGGATCGATCTTCCCCGGGCGCAGATCGAGATCGGCGGTCCGCTTGCGGGCCGCAACGTCGACTACGCTGATCGAGTCGTTCTCGTAATTCGCGACGACGAGCAGGTTTCCGTCGGCGGTCAGGTCGATCCCCGCGGCGTGCGGACCCACGGTCGGGCCGGCGACGCCTGGAACGCCCTGGGTCAGCCCGTTGCCCGGACCGTGACCGAGCGCAATGGGAGCGCCGTCTTCAGCCCAGAGCCCGCCCTTCATGGAGTACACGTGGATGTTGTCGTCCACGCCGCCGGAAGCGTAGAAGCGTTTGCAGTCCGGCGCGAAGACGAGCCCGCTGAAGGTGTTCGGGATCTCAAGGACCTGCTTCTGCACCGGCATGCCCTTCGATACGTCGAAGACGAAGACGTACTCCTGCGAATCCTCGGCAATGTTCTGGCCCGCAGCGTCCGCGATCCGGTTGTACCCGCTGGTCAGGATCAGAAGCGTTTTGCCATCCGGGCTGAGCAGAGAGGTGACGGCCTGACCTGCGATGAACGCCGGCTGGTGTGCGAGGCCGGGGTTCAGATCGATGAACAGTGAGCCGGGCGCCGCGGTGGGCGTGATCTGTTGGCCGGTCGGAATGAAAACGGCGGTCGCGGCGCTTGCTCCTGCCGCGAGAACCAGGACCGCTGAGGCCGCCAGACGAATCGAACCGTTCATGGAGCTCTCCCTTTTCCGGCCGCACGGCTGTTTCCGTGCGAACCGGGCGGGCAAGCTACAGAACCGACGGTGGCGTTGGCGTCACATCTTCAGGACGATTGCGGGCGCGGGGAGCGACCTTGGTCTGCGACGATGCCGTCGCGGCGCGGCGCGGCGACACGCCGAATTCATGCAGAAGTAGCCGCAAAGACAATCGTCATGCCGACAGCCCCGACTTTCCCAGCGTTCGTCGTTTCATCGCCAGTCGATGCTGCGCGGCCCCGTGCGTTGCGCGACGGCGCATGCGCGGAGCGCGGTGTCGTCATTCAGCCGGTACCGTCACCCACGCCTCTGGGCAACTCGTGACGCTCGGGTAGTACGCCCCATAGCTTTGGCAGTAGTACCAGTAGCCCGGAGCCACGCCATACGGCGAGTAATCCGGTGGGTAGTATGGGAAGACAGGCCCGAACCCGAAGCCGAAACCACGTCCCTCGAAATGGCGCCGGTCGAAGTCATGTCCCTCGAAGTGGTGCCCCTCGAAGCCATGATGCTCCATGGCTCCACCGCCGTGACCGCCCTCGAAACCACGGTGCCCCACGGCTCCACCGCCGCGACCGCCCTCGAAACCGTGACCGCGAGCCCCCTGCGCCTGGCTGGGCGCGCTGACGGCGAGCACCATTGCCAGCGCGGCGAACGCTACGATTACGATTCTTTTCTTCATGTTGCTGCCTCAATTCTCTTCCCACACTGTCGGATGGCGACTGCACCAGGAAGATTCACCCCTGCGGCACCTTGGTCGCTCTTGTCGTCACTCCTTTTGGATGACAGGCCATCAGTCACGCTGGCGGAGGGCGACGCGACGGAGGGGCGGCTCGTCCGGGTGCTGCCCAACTGGCTGGCGCACGCTGGCGCGTTTACCTCGTCCATCCAAGCCGGCGCCACGTGCCGCACAGGGTGACCGCGTTTCGCGATCTCGTCCTCGAAATGCTGCGCCGCCGCCCGCTTCCGACGTTGTGAGTTGAACCGCGCAGCCGCGGTCCGCATCTTTGCTTCATGGTCGAAGGCGTGCCGCACGCGCCCGAGCGTACGTTCCGCCGCCTCGTCTGGACGCTGGCCGTCGCCTCCGGCGCGACTGTCGCGAACCTCTATTACAACCAGCCGCTCTTGGCGGAGATCGCCCGCTCCTTCTCGGCGAGCCTGCACGCGGTGGGGCTGGTTCCCACCCTGACCCAGGTCGGGTACGGGCTGGGAATGCTCTTCGTCGTGCCTCTGGGCGATGCGCGCGAACGGCGCAGCCTTGTCGTCGCATGCATCGGAGCGGTCTCGGTCACGCTTGTGGCGATCGCGCTGTCGCCGAATCTGCCCTGGCTTCTGGCCGCGAGCCTCGCCATGGGCATCGCGACGTGCGTCCCCCAGATCCTGGTGCCGCTCGCCGCGAACCTTGCCCCGCCCGGCGAGCGCGGACGCGCCGTGGGCACCGTGATGAGCGGCCTCTTGTCCGGGATCCTGCTCTCACGCACCCTCTCGGGCTTCCTCGGCGCGGCTTGGGGGTGGCGCGCCGTATACCTCGTGGCGGCGGCGCTGATGATCGCGCTGGCAATCGTCCTGCGCATCAAGCTGCCCCGCTCGGAGGCGCACTCGCAGCTCCGCTACCTGCCTCTCCTGCGCTCGCTCGGCGACCTGGTGAAGAGCGAGCCCGCGCTCCGGCTGCATGCGGCCCTGGGCGCGCTCACGTTCGCGGCGTTCAGCGCCTTCTGGGCGACGCTCGCGCTGCACTTTCAGACGCTCCCCGCGCACTACGGCCCGCGCACGGCGGGAGCGTACGGAGCGGTCGGCCTGGTCGGGGCCCTCGCTGCCCCGCTCGTCGGCAAACGCGCCGAGGCACAAGGCGACCGGCGCATCAACGCCATCGCCACCGTCGCCATCCTGGCGAGCTTTGCGGTGCTGTGGTCGTCCGGCGATTCGCTCTGGGGCCTCGGAGCAGGGTGCATCCTGCTCGACTTCGGCGTGCAAGCGAACCACATCTCCAACCAGACGCGCATCTTCGCGCTGCGCGAAGGAGCCCGGAGCCGGTTGAACACCGTCTATATGGTGACGTACTTCACGGGCGGCGCCCTGGGCGCCTACGCCGGGGCGCTGGCGTTCTATACGGCCGGTTGGAGCGGTGTCTGCGCCGTCGGCGCGGCCTGCGCGGCTGCAGCGCTGGTGATCCTGGCCGTCGCTCGGCCCCAGCAAGTACGGGCAGCGGCGGTAGCGGGCGGGGAGCGCTGAGGCGGAATCGCCCCGCGCCGGCGAGCTGAAGTGATACGTCCACGTCCTCTACCTCGGGACAGCCTGATTCCTCGCTTGGTGCGCGATGCTCCGCCAAGCTAATTCCACCCATCATCGTTTCTGCTCCGACTCGAGTTGGATTGACTCGGCCGTGCGCGAGGAGCGTCGTCTCGGTGCCCCGCAGCTCAGGAACCTGTTTCCAGCTGAGACAGATCGACCGCGGAAGCGGAGGGGAGATGCATCGCGCACTCGATCATTTCATGGCCCCGCTGTTCCTGGGGATTGGTGCGTTTGCTTTCCAAGGCTGTGGGTCATCCGGTGGAGGTGGTGGCAACCCGACCGTGCCGCCCGTCACCATCGGGCCGAGCGGCGGCACCTTCGACGACGGAAGCGGTGTCAAGGTGACCGTGCCGGCCCGAGCGCTCTCCATCAACGTGCAGATCAGCGCGACGCGGACGAATGCGCCGGCAACTTCCGGTTACGGTGCTCTGTCCAATCCGTATGACTTCCAGCCCGCCGGGCTCACGTTTTCACAGCCGGTGACCGTCACGTTGCCACTGCCTTCGGGCGCGCCAGCGAATGTCACCATCTACTGGTCCCAGAAGGGCAATTCATCCGCATACGACGACGTCAACGGTGTGGTGACCGGCTCCAGCATCTCGGCGCAGGTCACGCACTTCAGCACGGGTTTCGTGGCTACGCTCCTCTCGATGGCCAACTGGGTTCATGTCGCCCACCCGCACTGGAACTACTGGAAGCCGACCGATCAGTGGCTAGGAACGGAATCGACGTCGGGAATCGACATCTCCTCACCGACGGGTGATGCCGACGCCTCGTTCGGGTTCGTCTACGGTCCGTTGGTGCCCACGACAGTCGATCAAGGGGAGGCCCTGGGTTCAGCCGGAGGGTGGAACCATCCCAACACCGGCGGGGTCCCCAAGATCACACACGACCCGGCGGTGGCGCAGCGCCGTGACATCGCCAACCGCGGTGTACGTCGGGTGTG
>Ga0137396_10002460_pt1 | contig 10156 bp, 9 predicted proteins | sample czc16metaG_FD_108284 | JGI IMG/M metagenome (GOLD analysis project Ga0137396, IMG submission 108284) | Vadose zone soil microbial communities from Angelo Coast Range Reserve, California, USA - czcobulk3.16 metaG | ecosystem: Environmental > Terrestrial > Soil > Vadose zone | place: USA... | reverse complement strand
TGTACCCGACTTATCCCCAACCGTCCCAGTGAAAGTGCAGGTTGCCCTGGTATTCGCGGTACCATCAGCGTGCGTCACAGTAACAGCCTGCCCGGAACAGGTTCCAACAAAGGTTCCAGTAGACGTGAAAGCGGAATCATAGGTGAGAATCATGTTCCCGCCCGCGGCCCGAGCTGTAGGCGGTGAGTTGCTCACTGTGAAGCTCCCACTGGCAGAAGTAGGTGCAGCATAAGCTACTGGGAGTAGTAGAAGTAGTGGCGATAAAAGCGCTAAGAGAATCCTTAATGTTTTCATCTAGCTTTTTCCACCTCCCAACATTTTCTAAGTATTCAATGCCCCTTCGTCTCCTTAGGGCCGAACAAGAGGCTTAGGAGAGCATGAGGATTGGAAATGAGGCAAAACCAGCATCCTTGGAACTTTAATTTAATACTGCCGGTATCCCAGGATTGAATTTAGAAGACACCGATATAGAATAAGCCCCAAACCACTGCCGAGTCCGCGGCGTCGACGATAGGACAAGTTCCAAGGTCGGTGGTGTATATGCACGCAGGGTTCGCAGAATCGTAAAAAAAGTTAGTCCCACTTTTTACATCAGAAGTCATATCTTGACTCGGCGCTCCACGCACGCCTTAACAAGGTCGACTTAGAGAAGGGGCTAGAGAAAGTATCAGTATTATTTGGTACTAATATGCCAAATCCCCCGTGTGCAATAGCTTACAACTTTTGACCACAGTTCGGACAGTAAGCAAATTGCCCCACCTGATAGACCCGACCGCACGCTTTGCATGCTATCCCAGAATGGGTTTGAGTCGGAAAAGCCACAGACGGAGCTGCCGCTTGCACTTCGCTTCCGGCGAACCCCACGGCAAGTAGGAGCAGACCTATGATGCTGAGAACGATTCCAAGACCTTCCAGAGCCCCCTTTGTGGTGCATGATGGTGCACCCGTATACTGTTGAATAATGGGGACATCGCTACAATACGTGTTAGACTCCGCGACAGCAATCGGAACACCGATCAACAAAAGGACAATTCCCCCGACGGCGTAGCTTGCCCACTGCCTCTTCAACGGCCTCGTCAAGTGTGCTTATCGTCCTTTTTTGAGTATTAAGACTGATTGGTGTCGAGCAATAGGAAAAAGCCCGTCAAATTCTCAGACAAGAGCCGTTGTTTCGTGCCAGAACTGAACTGACCCGGCGATTTGGTCGGTGGCTCCGGAGCAGAAGAAACCAGGGTTCTGTACTAGGACAGTATACGTTTCTGCTGGGAGCCGAAGGACACTATTGAAACTGGTGCTCTCTTGGTTGAAGACTGAGTTCTGACGAGAGTCGCTTATCGAGATGAGTAAAGTGTCGGGCGACGATGACATTGAAATCGTTACTCCGCCTGGTTGGCTCAACGAGACCTGAGTAGTGACCATCTGACAGTCCTTGAGGCTAGTGGGGTTGATGGTCTGGTCGATGACCCTGTGAACCTGGACAGCGCGAGAGGTTGAGGGGGCTAGTGATGTTGAGTAGAATCCCGCCTGCACCAGTGTCGCTATCGAAAGGGTAATCTGGTGACTGCTTCTCCCCGCGAGAAGAGCAGCATCCTGAGAACTGTGATCCACGAAACGGAGGTCGAACTGGAGATAGCTGTTTGGCGAAAAGGTTGAACCTCTTGCTTCGATTGCTGGAAAGGGTATGTCATCGACCCATAGTGCGAACTGCACCTGGTCTATTCTGGTGTCAAGAGAGTTGGTGCTCCACACATGGGCGGTCAAGTCGAACTCGATGCTCGCCAAAGTACCTGGGTTGTAAGTCCTAGAAACTTGAACAATCTCAACAGTCAATCCTTTCACAGATTGGTAACTCAACCCGTAGGGAACCGCGATTGAGGCAATCGTCGCAACTACCACTATTCCGACGACCCACAGAATCTTCCGTCCTTTCCACCCGCTACTAGAAGATACTGGTATTGAGCCCGGATTCGCTGACAACCGCGAGAGTCAGGATGATTGATCCGGCTAATAAGAGGGCTGGTCGAAAACGATGATCCTCGTTGTCGAAATCAAAGTCCAGCCGCGTGAACATAGCGGTGGAAAACCTCTAACCCCAACCGTATGGCGGTCCCCCAAGCGCTAGCCATACAAGCAGAGCGATTACCCCAAGAATCAGCAACATCCAAGAGCCATTTCCACCACTCCCAGTTGGGAGGCTCTGTATACTCGGTATTGGGCATCGACAAGCGTTAAGCCCGTGGAATCAGAATGTCTGATCTGTCTTGGGTCTCTCTCCCGAGAGGATTCGATTCAATTCCCTTCTACAACATTCTCCTATCGGCAAGGGCTTAGAGGACAAGCCTCCCCATTTGAAATACAACTCGTTCTGACACTCTGGGCAGACTCCGATTGTTTTCTTGATTCCAGCCGGAAGTTTCAATGGTGATCAGTCAGGCTGGTCTAATTCATCTGGGAATGGTCACGGTTGTGTGGAACTCTTTTTCTGGGGCATATGGTAGAGATTTAGATAAGCTATTGTAATTACCAAGAAGGAGACCGCAAGAAAACGAATCGACAGATTATCCAAAGAAGACAGACCCCACCAGAATAGGATGACTACCCCTATCCAACACGCCAGATTAATCGTAACGAGGATTTGTAAGACACGCCAACTCCTTCTCCCTTCTTCACTCATCGAATCGCGCTCTAAATTGGTGCTAAGGGGAGTTAGGCACAACAGGGTGTCGGGGAAACCTGATTGAGAGCAAGAAAGCCAACCCCACTACGGTTGAGGCTGAAGCCCAGCTCAGAATAGGTCTGTAGATAGAGTAGATCGAGCTAAGCGGTAGAACGAATACATTGAGGGAAGCGAACTCGTTTCCGACCGACAGGTACAGGTTGAAACATATCCAGAAAGATATCAGGCCTACCACCGTCCGTCTAATACGGTCCATGTTGCGCCATTTGAGGGTCGATCTCTCGCCTCTCTGCTGGGAAATCGTGAATTTCACCATCCAGGCGATGCAGCCAACTAAGACTAGAATAGCCACACCGTCGAGAGCGATTTCCAACGTACCCATACTTTTCGCCCTAGTCTAGAGGGATCTAGCCGCAGATAGGGCATCTGCGGTTCAGTACGGCATCCATCTGCCGAAGAGCCATGGTTTCCAACAATCCAGCCTTACAGAGTCTCGAATAATAACGTGGCGCAAGCGGATTGGCTGGGCGGCTCAACCGTCAAGCAATCCTTTTGTCGCTCGTTGCTTATTTCTACAGCTCGGTAGACTGTAGGGGCCGTTTCGAGTGGGACGCTCTCAGCTTTGGTTCGCAAGAGTCGTTCGACTGACAGGTCCGGCCCTTGTGACCATCTCTATAGTCGCCGTGGTGCCGCTTCTCGTCTTGATCTCCTATCCTGGCGGAGAGCCTTACTGGAATGCTTACTTTCGTGCTGTTCCGTTTGGAATCACGGTTCTGTTCATGGTGATGATGATACCAGGCGCTCTGCTCTCCCTCATTGGATCGGCGATCTCTCCGCCAGACCCGCGGCTCGACCTCTGGCTGGATCTTGGAAGGTTCCGCAAGTACATCAGCTCTCGGATCAAGAGTGAACCACCTGCAAGTGGTGGCCTTTGGGCCTCGTTCGTGACCGATAGGCCGATGGCCCTGGGATGGACTCTCGGGGTTAGTGGGAAATGTCTCGTTGAATTTGAAGAGCACTTCCTCTCTCTCGGACAGCCCGGTAAAGACATCGTCCTAATTGAGCCCAAGGCGGTCTCGCGGACACGTGCTACAACCCTTGAGCTTGATACCGGACGATGGAACTACGGCAGAGTGACTCTGCCTTTCGACTCGGCTTCTGACGCCGACAAGGTCGAGCAAGAAGCAAGGAAACTGCTTACTGAGCACGATAGGTTTCACTTTAGATTTCGGCAAATACCGCCCTTTAGCCCTAAGACTTCACGTGTGAGCAAGCTCCTCACCTCTCTGAACAGGAAACTCTTGGCTTGGAAAAGGCCGGAGCCACCTCAGCCTTGAAGCTCAGATGGACTAGGCTGAGGATTCTCTTGTTGGTGACCGGGGTAGTCTCCGTTGTTTTGTTTGTATCTGCGGAAGAAGTGGGGCAGATTTCTGGAAGTGGTCTTTTAGAGGCCGCCCTGACCACTGGATTCGCTTTTTTCTCTTATCGCCTTTGTTCTGATAGGTTCTGTTGGACTTGGCAAGAAAGGACTCAGAGACTTTAGGAAGTTGAAGAATCAGAGAGTGGCTAAGTGTTCGATTTGTAACGAGCCTCTGCCAGAGGCGACTCTCCGACAAGTTAGACGACTCCACTCTTTCCACTACCAGACTGTTCATCCTGATGCCTGGAGTTGGGACCAGAACTGGCGTAGGAAGTTGTTTCTCGGAACCATCGTTCTATGCATATTGCTCTTCGTCTCAGGTACATACATCACTCTTATCGGAAATCATCTTGGTTTTGCTCTCATCGCGCTATCGATGATTCCAGTCTTGACGTTCGCATCGTTGCTGAGTCTCAAGCTTCGCCAGTTCAGAAGAGAATGGACGATCAGAGAAAGGGGCGTTTGACGGAGCCAAGTTGGTGACGCCTTAGCTGTGAGAACTCGAACCCTCAGGCTCGCATTTTTGGGTTACCTAGCGGTCCTCGTCTACTTGGTCCAAGCCCAGACGCTTGCAGTAACTGGTGTCGCGCGTTTGCCGTTGAGCTTTTTTGCGACCTACACCACCCCATTTTTCCTCTTTCAAATGGGACTACTCACCATGCAACTTGTCGGAGTCATTGGAATGAGTCTTGTGAACAAACGACAGAGACAAGAGCAAACAAAGCCTACCCGATCAACTTCGCTTGCGCCTGGTCGCTAAGAAATCATGAGGACCGATGCGAAATGGCTGATCTTGTTTGGAGTCGCGTGTTACGGGTTCGGAGCACTCTCTGTCACTGCTGATGAACTCTACGGAATCGCACAATTCTACGGGGATAAGGGTGTCTACTATTTCCCAATCATCGGAGCAAGGGGGCTTTGGGAGGCGTGGGTCTATGTGTTCACAGGGTTGGGAATTTGCTTCTTTCTATGTGCTCTGTCGGTTCTTATGATTCAGCAGACAAAACAGAGGGGAGAAGAGACTTTGAAAGCTCCTCCATAGACTCATCGGGATTAGTCTATGTAGAAAGATATACATTCATAGCCCGGGCAATCCGCGTCACGCTTGCAGGCGCCTTGAATCCGAAACCTTCATGAGCAAAAACGCTAATCCCACGTGGGCCAAGGGCAAGCTTTGGAGCTTCTAACAGTTCTAGTCTTGGCTTTAGCCTTCTCGAATTCTCTGGGTCCCACAACAACGGGATTGCAGGATCAAGCGAATCATCCCTTCAACTCTGTAGTGGTTATTGCCATGGAAAATCATGGCCTTGGTGACATCATTAACAATCCTTCTGCTCCTTTCATGAATCAATTGGCTTCGTCGTACACCCTTGCCACTAACTATACAGCCGTCAATCATCCTAGTCTGCCAAACTACCTGGCGCTTATCTCAGGGCAGGATTTTGCCTCATGGAGCAAGACCGATTGCAACCCAGGTCCCGCGTGTGGTGCCGGGAACGCCTCGAACATCGTCGACAGCTTGGAGAGCCGAGGACTCTCATGGAAGGCGTACATGGAAGACTATCCTTCCAGCTGCGGGTCCCACTGCTCTCCAGGAGATTGCTTCGTAGGAGATATTGGAACTGGCCAGTATGCGGCTCGACACGACCCCTTCGTCTACTTTGGCGACATAGTTGACAGCACTTCTCGATGTTCTAAAATCGTTCCCGCTAACTCGGGAGGAAAAGGCGGTCCTGACGACCTCTTTCTCTCAGACCTAGCCTCACCTTCAACCGCGTCAAATTTCATGTGGCTAACGCCTAATCTCTGTAACGACATGCACGATTGCCCTATCTCCACGGGTGACTCGTATCTCTCCCAAGTAGTTCCGAACATCCTAAACAGCACCCTCTTCAAACACCAAAAGGCAGCGTTGTTCGTCACATTTGACGAAGGCAACGGCTACTGCCCGCTCAACGGAGGCTCCCAAGATTGCGTTTACGCAGTCTGGGCTGGACCAGTTGCGAAGACCAAATTCCAGTCGGCCAACCAGTACAACCATTATTCTTTCTTGAAGACTCTAGAAACTGTCTGGAAGCTACCCTCGTTGACCAGCAATGATAGAAGCGCCACACCAATGATAGAATTCTTCGCACCCCACTCCCACAACGGACATGGGGCGCACGAAGTCTCTGACGACGAGCATAGCAAAGCGAACGTCGAAGATCATCGACAGCATGAATCTCGTAAAGCCCCGGCCTGTGAAACCTGCGAGCGCTTCTCCAAATAGCAAATAGCTGAACACGACATCTAAGATGCATCACTAAAACTCTTCAGCTCAAGCCCTCTACTCCTCTAGGGAATCCTTCTGGAGTAACCTCCCTTTTCTGGGAAGCCATCTCGGTTTCGCACGTGTGATAGTGGAAGGTGTACCGTGATGCCTTGGTAATATTCGGTAAGGTATCTATTACTGATAGGATCTATTGATACTAACACATTGATTGAACGACTGAGCTTTTTTCATCGCTCAAAAGGCCGCTTGTACGACCAAAGTCATATGCTAAGTAGGATAGAGACGAACCTAATGCCAGAACCTGCTAGGGATGTGTTAGCATTGGCATCACCTGTACTCGGCTCGTTTAAATACAGAATTCTGTAGCAATCCAGATGATGATGCTCTATTCATGAGACCAGCAATCTCGATACTACGCTTGTCCGTGGTGACACTCGCATTCGTCGGATTGATACTTGCAACCATCGTAGCGATACCTCAGTTTCCGGTCGTCCCAGTCTCCGCCACAACACCGGGAATAACAGCCAACTGCAGTGCTGCAGTTGAGGATTCCTCTTATACCCCGATGACCGCGGTCAACGGCAAGATACTCTTCGGCTGTTCTCATAGAGCAGGCTGGCCTCCGACTTGGATGAGTTGTCAGGGCGGGTGTCCAACCACCTATCCAGCTGTCAACGTATCGCAGACAGCCAACTACACTCCCATCTTCAAGCTTCCTCAATATTTCACGGGTCTTTTCGTCGCCACGACGACCGGGTGCTCACCACCCTCTGCAAGCGGCTCTCCACCGCCGCAGATCTTTAATGGTACGGCTATCCAATTGTCTGGGGTCGCTTCATCACCTAGCTTCTACTACTACTGTGGTAGCTACGAGAACGTAACCTCAACCGGTGGCACGTTGACAGGTTTCTCGATAACATGGACGTCAGGATCTGCGGTCTTTACACAGACCATTCCTTCCGTGACGGTACCGAGCACGTCGCCTCCTCCGCCCGCAATGAATGGTTGCGTGACGACGACCGTTGACAGCCCCGTCATGCCTGTGAAGGGGATGCTGGAGTTCGATTGTATCGGTGGTGGTCCTTATCCTGCCTTCGCTGTATTGAATGGTGCAAACTACACTCCGACGTTTACGCTCCCTCAGTATTATACGGGTCTCTCTATCACGCCAATCGCGGACTTTGTCAGCAACTGTGCGAATCCAAGTCCCGGATATCCCCTGCCTATGCCGATAACTAGCGGCACGCAAGTATTCTTAACGAACCATACAGATTCTGGAGGCTATTACTACTGTCCGAGTTACGCGAATGTTCCGATGACCGGTGGTACGCTTCCAAGCTTCACTGTATCGTGGGGGCAAGGAACGACATTACTCACCCAGACAGTACCGTCGATTACTGTCCCAGCTTCTAACGATCCTCCTGTCAGCGGCACATTCAGCTTCCACGGGGTCACAGTGACGCTGTCCGGAAGCCTCTCTGTCGGCTCAAGCGCCGTATCCGGCACAATCTCCGTCACCGCGACCAATAGTAGCACTGGAGCTGTGCTCTTCTCGAAGTCTTACTCTTTATCGAATCTGCCGCTTAGCAACAATATCGCGAGATTCTTGCTCAATGTCGGAGTCAGCCCCTACCCTCTCTCGGCAGACGTCACGGTCACGCAGACTGGTGGGGTGTGGTCTGCTTCGGTCATGCTGACTAGACAGCTAGCCATTACCGGTGCTCGTACTGTTGGTATCGTCGACTTCTCCATAGTGGCACTCGACTATGGGTCCTCGTTAGGCGGTCCTAGGTACAACCCTGCCGCGGATCTGACTGGCAGTGGAACGGTCAACATTATCGATGTCGGAATAGTTGGATACTACTACGGAGCAGTAGTGTTCTATTAGCAGACATCGCCTCGAAACATTCTTGTTAGTCTAGTCCAGTCCTCGGATCATTCTCTGCTTTTGTCTCTTGCTCATTCTCCTCTTTGGTCGGAGCATGCTGGGTTGTCTTTGATACCATTGGCTGGGAACTGTTTCCCAGGGCGAGGGAGTGGCTCCTCCTTTCCCACGAGTTCTCCTCCGCGTTTTCATCTCCGAGGCTTCTACCTTGAGCAGTCCAGGACTTACAACAATTACACGGTATCCGTCCAGTCTGGCGTGGCGCAGATACTTGTGAAGGATCTACTTTGCATCCAGTGTGTGTTCGATCCGGAGCTGGACGCTGGACCCTCTGACTTTGATCGCGTCGAGTTTGGATTTTAAGAACTCCACGGCAGACCCCACGTTCCCTTCCAGATCTTTCAGATCTACGGTAAGCAACTGTTACCACACCAGTCAGGTTTGGTACCATGTGAAGCTTCCTGTTTCGTCACCTAGTCCCTTTTCCGACTTGGTAAGTGTTAATGGTATGGTACTGGTACTGTATGGTTGTCTTGCCTAGCGACAGGGTTGCTTCTGGTGTTCGGGTTTCTTCGTCTTTGTATTCTAGCTACAAGCGGTTGTGTTTGGTGCAGAGGGTTAGGCCAAATGAGGTTGTTGAGGCTGCTATGGCGGCGGCTGTTATGTCCGGCGACTTGCGGGCTTTTCTGAAACAGTTGGGTCGGAATGATGCTGAGCAGGTTGTGGTTGAAACGGATCTTAATCGAACCTTGGATGAGCTGGAAAGACTGGTTGGAACGGGCTGGTTTCAATTGCTTGAGAGTCAGGAAGGCCGGGGAGAGTGGCCGAACCTGAACGAGCAGGTTGACGAGCTGATGCGTGACGCTCAAGAATTGTTGCCAAGAACTCATGATCCCCGTCTCATTGCCAAGGCGCGTGATCGGCTGAGTAAAGCCACTGTCTATTTTGCGATGGAACGATGGGCCGGGACGGCTGGGTCCCCACAGGCCAATCTACTCCGCGAAGCGTACGAGAAGCTATCAGAATCCAAGCAAATTCACCAAGGAATAACTGAGCCAGTTAGGCTCGATTTACATGAACATGCTAATGCGTCAGCTCAGAACCCCGCAAAAAAGGCTTGAGAGACTCAATTTTCAGTTCGGAATAACCGGTTACGCCCGAACCTTTCAGACAGTATCACTGGCACGGCTCTTTCCCTCGCCCGGAAAGACTATGACTCTCCCCTCCTTGTCCTTCACAACTCTGATTCGAATTTTCCGGGGAGGCTTGCTTATTCCTCGCTGCCAGAGCATGCTGTTCGTTTCTTCGCTGAGCGAGACTTCGGTTGTCTTCATCCTCTGAGCCACGAACTCGCGCAGGAATCGGACGGCTCTCGGAGTCCTCTTCTCCCGCGGAGCGTTCCATATTCGTCGAAGATTGAGATCATAGAATTTTTCCTCGACGATCTCCAGCTCCTCCTCCTCTGGCTCTTCAGGCTCAGCAGGGGCTTCAGGCGCTTCAGGAGCCTCGATGACCTCCTTGGGCTCCTCAGAAATCTCCTCGAGCCTTTCTTCGCTCTCCTCTTTGACAGGGGAGACTTGTTCAGGCTTCTCGGCCAGAGAGTCTTCTTTCTTTTTCTTCGGAGTCTTGACCGCTTTCTCCTTTGAATCGGTCTTGGCCTTTTTCTTTGGTTTCTTCTCTTTGCTCGTTAGCATCTACACCTTGATCTTTGTCTTTCTCCAGTGTCTCTGTTTCGGCGTTCGCCGGACCTTTCCCGAGGTCTTCGCCACAACCCATGAAGGTACGGGCTGCGCTTGTTTGAGGGCGTGGGACAGATGATGCTTCTTCCCCGATGGTTTGTGGCGTGCCATCGCTAGCCTCTCCTGATCTTGATCTCCTTTTTCTGACCTTGGAGCTGAACCA
>Ga0137396_10002458_pt1 | contig 10161 bp, 9 predicted proteins | sample czc16metaG_FD_108284 | JGI IMG/M metagenome (GOLD analysis project Ga0137396, IMG submission 108284) | Vadose zone soil microbial communities from Angelo Coast Range Reserve, California, USA - czcobulk3.16 metaG | ecosystem: Environmental > Terrestrial > Soil > Vadose zone | place: USA... | reverse complement strand
GTTCGCGAAGCTCCTGGAATTTTCGCTGGCCGATCTTGTAGGCGAGCGCTTGGCCGGGCGAGACGATGTAGCGATCGATCTCGACCGCGATCTCGCGCTCGGGCTTGGCCGAGTTGGCCTTGAAATAGCCGATCGCGTGCTGGCGGCTCCATCCGAAGGCGTGGATGCCCGTGTCGACGACCAGTCGGACCGCGCGCCACATCTGATAGTTGAGCGCTCCGAAGTGTGAGTACGGATCCTTGTAGAAGCCCATGTCGTGACCGAGCGTCTCGGCATAGAGCGCCCAGCCTTCGCCGTAGGCTTCGTAGCCGCCGTACTTCCTGAAGTTCGGCAGATCCGGTTGCTCCTGGGCCAGCGAAACTTGAAGGTGATGGCCGGGGACGGCCTCGTGGAGCACCAGCGCCTCCATCTCCCACTTGGGCCGGGTGCCGACGGCCGAGAGGTTGGCGGAGAAGTATCCGGGCCGGCCCGCGGCGAGCGACCCCGCATCGTACGCGCCAGCGCTGCGCGACGCGGCGTTGTGCGCCGGCATCGGCACGACACCGTAGGGCAGGCGCGGCATCCGACCGAAGAGCCGGATCACCTCGGGATCGGCGCGCTTGGCGATCTCGCGGTAGCCGGCCAGCAGATCCTCGGGCTGAGAATAGAAGAAGCGCGGGTCGGCGCGCAGGAACTCGAAGAACGCGGCGAGATCTCCGGCGAAGCCGGTGGCGCGCATGACCCGTTCCATCTCGGCACGGATCTGCCTGACCTCCGCGAGACCGATCTCGTGAATCTGCCTGGGCGTCAGACGCGTGGTGGTCGACTGCGCGACCAGATAGGCATACCAGGCCTGTCCGTCGGGCAAGGCGCCGGCGGCCAGCGAATCGCGGCAGTTGGGGACGTACTCGATCGCGATGAAGTCGCGCAGCCTTCGGAACGCTGGCAGCGCCTCCTCCTTGAGGAGCTTCGCCGCTTCGACCTTCAGGGCCTCACGTCGGTCCTCCGGAATCGTCGTCGGCATCCTTTGAAAGGCGCCGAGGAGCGGGCTCGTCGCCGGATCCTCGACGAGGATCGCGTCGGCCTGAGCGGCAACGTCGCGTAGCGTGATCTTCGGCGGCGTGACGCCTCGACGGAGTCCTTCCTTCATCGAGGCGATCGTCTGCTCGATGAGCACGGGCATCCCACGCAGGCGGCTCAGAATGGCCTCGTAGTCGGCCGCGGTCCGGGCCGGCATCTGCTCGCCGAGAGTCTGAGGGACACTCTGGTGAATGCCGGAGAGCTGGTTCAGGGGTATCAGCTCCCACGGAAACCGACGCCCCTCGAGCTGAGCCTCGGCCTGGCGCCGGAAGAGGTCGTAGTTCAGCGCATCCGGCGGCGAAAGCTTCGCTCGCTCGATCGTCGCAAGCGCCCTGACCGGCAAGTCGAGGTCAGCCTTGCGACGGGCGAGCGCGGCCGCCGACCGATCGGTCCAGCGGTCGTTTTGCCCGGCCGCGCCGACTTCCGTGGCGAACTCCGGGAACTCGTCGAGCAGGTACTCCCAGTGAAGCTGAAAGAGCCGATGCAGGCGCGTGTTCTCGGGAGTCGTTCCGGCCTCGGCGATCACGCTCTCGATGCCGGCCCGGAAGGAGTCCGCGGGAGCGCTGAACGAGGGCCGGGGTGCCCAGAGAAGCACCACGAGGGCTCCGAGGCTCAGCAGCGCCGGGGCGCGCAGCTTCGAGACCACGATCTACCTCGGCGCGTCGGCGCCGGCGATCACACCCTGCGCTGCAGGAAGTCGGTCACGATCGGCCAGGCCAGATCGGCGTAGTGCGGCTGGAAGCCGTCGTTGTCGGGGTGGCGGAAGCCGTGGTTGGCGTCCGAGAAGAAGTGCCACTCGACCGGCTGTCCATTCGCGATGAAGCTCTCCCAGAGCGGTCCCTGGATCGCCGGCGTCGCGATGAAGTCCTTGCCGCCGCAGAACACCAGCGAGGCGCACTTGAGCGTCCGGGCGAGCTTGAACGCGTGTCTCGGCCGGTGGGAAGTCTCGGGCTCGTCGCGGACCGAAGGGTAGTAGAGGACGATCGCGCGCAGTCGTGGATGATCGGCCGCGAAGGGGATGAGCAGCCGGCCGCCCATGCAGTGCCCGATCGCGGCGGTGCGCACGGGATCGGAGCCCATCCGCTCGACGAGGTAGTGCCAGGCCTCGTCCATCTTCCCCAGGAACTCGACGTCGGAGTGCTTGGACTGCAGCTCGGCCCCGGCGCCGATGTGCGTCGTTCCCGGGACGCCGAACATGTTGAAGAGACTCGGCGCCAGGACGTTGAACCCGAGCGCGGCGAGGCGGTAGGCGTCGATCTTGTAGTCGGCGGTGACGCCGTGGGCGTGATGCACCATCATGATCCCGGGCCGCTGGCCGGGGCCCTCGGGATGAGCCATGTAGCCGGGAATCCCGTCGTGCTCGAGCGTGGCCATGCGCGCGACGATCGTCATGTCCGATCTCCGTTACCCGTCCGCGCGCTCCTTGATCGAGACGCGCCAGTGAATGCGGTCTTCCTCGGGTGGGTAGTCACCCGCGGCCTTGTGATAGGAGCAGCGGTTGTCCCAGATGACGATGTCGCCCTTGCGCCACGTGTGCCGATACTGGCCGTCGGGCTGGATCATGGAGCCCGTCAGCTCGTCGATCAGCGCGTCGCTCTCCGCGGCGTCCAGGCCCTCGATGCGCAGGATCTTGCCGGGATCGAAGTAGAGCGCCTTGCGTTTGGTCTCGGGGTGCGTGCGGATGATCGGATGGAAGACCGGCTTCCACTCGCGATCCTCCTGGTTCAAGAGCGCGGTCGCCTTGCGGCGACCGCCGTACGTGAAGGCCCCGACCCGACCGTCGAGGCGTTGCTTGATCCTCTCCGGCAGCGCGTCGTAGGCCGCGTACATGCTGGCGAACAGCGTGTCGCCGCCCCGGCTCGGCACGGCCAGCGCAAAGAGCTGGGTGGCCTTGAACGGTTCCTGGTCGTAGGCGCCGTCGGTGTGCCAGCCCTCGGCGCCGCGCCGATAGATCGCCATATCGAGCGCGCCGTCGGCGCCGAACTTGTTGACGCCGAGCAGGGTGATCTCGGGATAGTCCGGATGGCGCGTCATCTTCGACGGGTGCGGGCTCACGAAGCCGAAGCGGCGGCTGTAGGTCAGGAAGTCGTCGATCTCGAGCTCCTGGCCCGGCACCACGACCACGTTGTGGTCGAGCCACGCGCGATAGATCTCGGCGAAGCCCGCGTCGTCGAGCTTCTTGACGTCGACTCCGTGGATTTCCGCGCCGATCTGCGACCCGAGGCGTCGAACCTGGATCATCGGTCCTTCCTCCTCGCCCGAGAGGCTATCACAGCGTCGGCTCAGAACCAGTTGGCCTTGTCCACCACGTTGCGAAGCGGCTGACCGGAGAGGAAGCGGCGCGAGTTGTCCAGCAAGATCTCGAAGCGCCGCTCGTCCAGGTGCGGGCCGTGCCCGGCGGTGTGGGGTGTGATGAGCACGCCGGGCATCGTCCACAGCGGATGGTCCGCCGGGAGCGGCTCCTGCTCGAAGACGTCGAGGCCGGCGCCGGCGATCTCGCCCGCTCGCAGCGCGGCGACCAGGTCGTCGAGCCGCGTCGTCATGCCACGCCCGATGTTGATGAAGAACGCGGTGCGCTTCATGCGCTGAAAGCGCGCGCGAAGCATGAAGCCCTCGGTGGCCGGCGTGTGCGGCACCGTGAGGATGACGAAATCCGCCAGCGGGAGGAGCGAGTCGAGCGCGTCGGGCCCGTCGAGCTTGACCACGCCGGGCGGCGCCTCGCGACGCCGCGCGTCGATGCCCATGACGTGCATGCCGAACGAGGCGGCGAGCCGCGCCGCCTCGCCGCCGATTCCGCCGACGCCGACGATCAGCGCCGTGGCCTCGGGCAGGTGGATCACGCCGCCGTCCATGGGCTCCCGGCGCCACTCGCGCTTGACCTGCCGCGGGAAATAGTGGTGGAACCCTCGCGCGAACGCGAGGACGAACGCCATGATGTGGGCGCCGATGTGGTCGTTGTAGATCTCGCGGAAGTTGGTCACGGTCGCCGGGTGTGCGATGAGTCCGGGCGAGTAATAGCCGGCGGGCGGCGCCGCCTGCGGCGCCTGCAGCCAGCGCAGTCGCCGCGCGTCGCGAATCAGCGCCGCCGGCATGGTCCCGAACGCCGCCTCGGCGTCGCCGACGGCGCGCGCGGCCTCGGCCTCGGTCTCGGCGACGACCACCGAGAGCTGGGGTAGCGCGGACGCGAGCCGCGAGGCCCAGCCGCGGGTCGTTGGATTCTGCGGAGGCAGCATCAAGAGCGTCGTCATCGGCGTCTATCCTTCGTGATCGTGCGCCGCGCGTCATGATCGTGCGTCGCATACGGCGGCTGCCGCGAGAGCTTAGTGGCCGCGCCGCGCGCGGTCAAGCGCTCAGACCGCGCGCGCGGGCGCGGGCTCGGTGGGCGGGACGCCGCCGGCCGGGCCCGGCGCGACCTCGCCGTCCTTTCGGCTCATGACCGCACGGGGTAGGAGCGGAATGAAGAGGAGAACGAGCGCCGTCGTCCCGGCGTTGAGCCAGACGAGCTCGTGAAAGACCCAGCCGCGGCTGTCGAGCAGCCACGACCCGATCACGTCCGATCCGCCGAGCGCGAAGTTGCGCGCGCTCATCATCAAGGCGAACCCGAGGCTCTCGCAGCCCGGCGGAGTCGATCGCACCGCCAGGTCCATGAGCGCCAGCTCGGAGCAGATCACCGCGAAGCCGACGGTCGCGTGGATGAACGGCGCGGTGTCGTGACCATAGCGGAGATAGAGGAATGTCGCGAGCACGTTCAGGGTGATCGCCGTCGTCAGGAGCTGACGCAGGTTGAATCGCCGGCACAGCACACCGTAGATCAACGCGCCGACGAGGCCGGCCGCGCCCTCGATGCTCTCCATCAGCCCGATGTATGGAGCGCTGAAGTGCAGGGCGTCCGTTTGCATGAACAGGAGCGGTGTTGTGAAGCCGGGCGAGATGTAGACGAGAGCCAGAAAAATCCCGCTGGCCCAGAGCGTCCTGGACCCGACGAGCGTCGAGAGCTCGCGAACCGCGCCGGCGAGCACGTCCCGATTGCGCGCCGCCACCGGTCGCTCGGTCAGCACGAAGAAGGTTGCGGTGGTCAGGACGAGGAGCAGCGCCGTCGCGCAACCGACCGTCCATCCGAATGCCGAGGCGGCGAGGTAGCCGCCGAGCACCCCGTTGCCCACCGAGACGGTGCTCTGGAGCGCCTGACGGATCGAGGTCACGCGCCCGGAGATCCCGTACTTGCGCCCGGCTTCCACCATGAGGCCGCCCATCACGGTGCTGGCGATCACCATGAACGCGTTGGCGCCGAACGCGGTGAGCACGAGCGGCGCGGCGGCGCGGGGCACCACGCCCATCAGGAACCAGCAGCCGGCCGCCAGGCCGGCGCCGAGCAGCATGTAGTGGCGGCGCCGAGTGCCGAAGAGCGGCAACGCGTCGGACAGGATGCCGGCGAGCGGTTTCACGTTCCACGCGAAGGTCGTCACGACCATGAACGCCGCGAGCATCTGGGCGTTGAAGTGCAGCTCGTTCTTCAGCAGCAGCTGGAGCGGAAGTCGTCCGATGACCCCGGGCTGGGCGATGGTCGTGACGAACGCCCCGAGGCCCACCATGACGTAGTACTGCCGGAGGGTGAGGCCGGTGTCGGGCACCTCAGGACGCTGTCCCGCTTCCACATCGACCTCCGCTGTGTCTTTATATCAGGAACGGAGGGGATCGATGCCACGACTCGCCCGGCTGTCCCAGATCGCCCGGAACAATCTCCTGACCTTTCCGGCGCAGGTCAACGAGACGGCGCCGTTCGTACGCCCGGCGAAGCCGCTCGCGGCCTGTCGCCTCGCGATCGTCACGACCGCCGGCCTCCACCGTCGCGGAGATCGGCTCTTCACGCCCGGCGATCAGACCTATCGCGTGATCGCCTCGAACACGCCGACCGTCGACATCATCCAGAGCCACACGAGCATCGGCTTCGATCGCGTGCCGACGATGCGCGACGTCAACATCTCGTTCCCGCTCGATCGCCTGCGCGAGTTGATCGCGCGGGGCGAGCTCGGCGGGCTCGGACCCAGCTGCTATTCGTTCATGGGCGCCCAGCGCGAGGTTGCGCGGATCGAGAGCGAGACCGGCCCCGAGGTCGGCCGTCGGCTCTCCGATGAAGGCGTGGACGTGGCCCTCATCACGCCCACGTGACCCAACTGCACCCACACCGGCGGTGTGCTGGCCCGAGCGCTGGAGCAGGTTGGTGTCTCCACGACGTCGATCAGTCTCGTTCGCGAGCACACCGAGAAGGTGAAGCCGCCGCGGGCGCTCTTCGTGCCGTTTCCGTTCGGGATGGCGTTCGGTCGCCCTGACGATGTCGAGCTTCAGCATCGCGTCCTGCGCGCCGCCCTCGATCTCCTGGCGGAGCCCGCCGGGCCGGTGCTCCGCGATTTCCCGGCGGAGCTGGAGCCCGGCGATCAGCCCGGGGCGCCGCCTCAAGCCTCGGCGATCACGCCGAGCGCGCACATACCGGACGACGTGGCGATGGAGACGACGCAGATGCGCCGGTATCACGAGCGCTGGCTCGAGAAGAGCGGTGGCCGCACTCATCTGGGCCTCACCGGGATTCCGACGACGCGGTTTCGCGGCGTCGTGCGCTTCCTGGAGGGCTTCGCCGACGGGCAGGAGGTGGACATGGGCGAGCGCCCACCGGACGTGCCGTTGCCGAACTTCATCCGCTACTGCGCCGACGACCTCAAAGCCCTCTACTTCGAGGGCCACCTGGCGATGAAGCCGGCCTCCGGCGGCGAAGAGATCGCACGCTGGTTCTGGGGCGAGACCGCGGCGGGCCGCCTGCTGCGACGCGTGCGCGACCGGCTCGACGGGTCGAGCGATCCACGCTCGAAAACCGCCGCATTCGGGATCGCTCGCTAGCCCGGCGGGATCGACGCGGTCGTCAGGGGGTCTCGAGGCAGCGACACCACGGGCTCGAGAGCACGCGGCCGACCGGAATCCCGCGCGTCCGGAACCGTGCCTCCGACGCGGCGCGCGTCCTCGCGGCCGGCATCGGTGAGATTGCGCTGCGTCGAACAGTCGAACAGTCGTCGAGCCGGAAGCCGGCCGGATCGCCCACGCCGGGCGTGGTCACGGCGTGGCGCATGAAGATGACTTGTCCACCGCCACGCAGGAGCTGCCACAGCGCCTCGTCGGCCGCCGCGCGCGCGGGCACGGCACGGACGAGCGACGCGAGCAGAAGGCGTAGTCGCATCACGAGACCCGGCGTGACGTGGAGTGTAGCATTGGGGGCGCCATGAGTCGGATCGCTCGTCGGCAGCTCCTCCACGGAACCCTGGCCACCGCGGTCGTGGCGGCGGCGCGACCCGCACGGGCCCAGGTCGCCGACGAGGCGCGCGCGGCCATGGCGCTGGCGGCGACGGCGTTCGTCTCCCGGCTCGAAGCGGGTCAGCGCCGCGCGGCCGTGTTTCCGTTCACCCAGGACGAGCGGATGAACTGGCACTACGTGCCGCGCTCGCGCTCGGGTGTCGCGTTCAAGGAGATGTCCGCCGCTGGCCGCGCCGCCGCGCACGAGCTCATCAAGGCTTCCCTCTCCGGCGTCGGCTACACGAAGGCCGTCAACGTGATGAACCTCGAGGAGGCGTTGCGCCAGCTCGAGACCTTCGGCGGGCTCCTCCGCGATCCCGAGAAGTACTACGTGAGCATCTTCGGCACGCCGGCCGCGGGAGTGCGCTGGGGGTGGCGCCTCGAAGGACATCACCTGTCGCTCAACTTCACGCTCGCCCCGGGCCGCCCAGTTTCCGTCACGCCCGCGTTCTTCGGCGCGAATCCGGCCGAAGTGCCCTCGGGCCCGAACCGGGGGCTACGGACGCTCGCCGACGAGCAGGATCTCGCGTTTGCCCTCGCCCGCGGTGTCGATCCGAGGCTGCGCGGCCGTTTCGTCATCGCCGCGGAGTCGCCGGGTGACATCGTGAGCGGGCCGGGTCGCTCGGACAGCCTGAGAACCCCGGCCGGCATCACCCTCGGCGACCTCGGCGCCGAGCCGCGCACCCTGGCGCTCCGCCTCGTCGAGATCTACGCCCGTAACATGCGCACGGACATCGCCGACGAGGAGCTACGCCGGATGCGCGAGGCGGGGGCCGAGAACGTACGCTTCGCGTGGGCCGGAGCCATCGACCCCAGGCAGCCGCACTACTATCGGCTGCACGGCCCGACGCTCCTGATCGAATACGACAACTCGCAAAACCGTGCCAACCACATCCACTCCGTCTGGCACGATCCACGAAACGACTTCGGCGTGGATCTACTCCGCGCCCACTACGAGGACGCACATCCCCGTCACGCTTGAGGACACAACCATGGCCATCGAGAACGTCAAAGCGCTCACGTTCGATGTCTTCGGCACCGTCGTCGACTGGCGGTCGAGCCTCATCCGCGAAGGCGAGGCGCTCGGCAAGAAGAAGGGGCTCAACGTCGACTGGCCCAAGTTCGCCGAGGCCTGGCGTGGTCTCTATCAGCCCGCGATGGACGAGGTGCGACACAGCCGGCGCCCGTGGACCAAGCTCGACGATCTGCACCGCGAGAGCCTCGACAAGCTGTTGGTCCAGTTCGCGATCAAGGGTCTCTCGGAAACCGAGATCGATCATCTGAACCGCGCGTGGCATCGCCTCGACCCCTGGCCCGACTCCGTGCCCGGCCTCACGCGCCTCAAGAAGAAGTTCGTCCTCGCAACGCTCTCCAACGGTAACGTCGCGCTGATCGTGAACATGGCGAAGTACGGGGGCCTTCCGTGGGACGCGGTCCTCGGCGCGGAGGTCGCCCGCCACTACAAGCCCCAGCCCGAAGCGTACCTGGCGACCGCCGCGCTCCTCGGCCTGGCGCCGGGCGAGTGCATGATGGTCGCGGCTCACAACGGCGACCTCGCGGCGGCGAGCTCGGTCGGTCTACGCACGGCATTCGTGCCACGGCCGGCGGAGCACGGTCCGGGGCAGGTGAAGGACGTGAAGCCGGCGCGCGAATGGGACGTGGTCGCAAGGGACTTCGTCGATCTCGCCGTCCGGCTCGGCTGCTGAGCCGGCCCGCGCGTTCCCGGGTATCATAGGCGCCACTTTCGAACTCGCGAGGAGCCGCACATGGCGACGATCACCCAGTCCGTAGACCTCGGCAGCCGCGGCCGCGTGGCCGTACTCACCGTCGACAACCCGCCCGTCAATGCGCTCAGCCAGCACGTGCGCAAGGGCTTGCACGACGGGATCAAGCAGGCCATCGGCGACGGCGTCGTCCAGGCGATCGTCATCGTCTGCTCCGGGCGCACCTTCATCGCGGGCGCCGACATCACCGAGTTCGGCAAGCCGCCGATGGAGCCCTCGCTCCACGCGGTGCTGGACCTGATCGAGAGCTCGCCGAAGCCCGTCGTCTCCGCCATCCACGGCACCGCGCTCGGAGGCGGGCTCGAGGTCACGCTGGCCTGCCACTATCGCGTCGGCGCGAAGGGCGCTCGCTTCGGGCTGCCCGAGGTGAAGCTCGGGATCTTGCCGGGCGCCGGCGGCACCCAGCGTCTGCCGCGCGTCGTGGGCCCGCAGAAGGCGCTCCAGATGATCGTGAGCGGGGATCCGATCGGCGTCGACGAGGCGCTCAAGGTGGGCCTGATCGACGAGATCGTGGACGGCGACCTGACGGCGGCCGGCGTCGCGTTCGCGGACAAGGCGCTCAACGAGAAGCGGCCGCTCAAGAAGATCCGCGATCTCGACGACAAGATCGCCCCGGCCCGGGGCAAGCCCGAGATCTTCGCCGAGTTCCGCAAGAGCGTGGCGCGCCAGACGCGCGGCTTTCGCGCGCCGGAGAACTGCATCAAGGCGGTCGAGGCCGCGGTGAACCTTCCGTTCGCCGAGGGCATCAAGCGCGAGCGCGAGCTCTTCGTCTAGCTCCTCAACTCGCCGGAGTCGTAGGCCCAGCGCTACTTCTTCTTCGCCGAGCGCGAGGCCGCCAAGATCCCCGACGTCCCGGCGACGACCCCCGCGAAGGAGATCAAGAAGGCCGCCGTCATCGGCGCGGGCACGATGGGCGGCGGCATCGCGATGAACTACGCCAACGCGGGGATTCCGGTGATCCTCAAGGAGACAACGCAGG
>Ga0137396_10002457_pt1 | contig 10163 bp, 11 predicted proteins | sample czc16metaG_FD_108284 | JGI IMG/M metagenome (GOLD analysis project Ga0137396, IMG submission 108284) | Vadose zone soil microbial communities from Angelo Coast Range Reserve, California, USA - czcobulk3.16 metaG | ecosystem: Environmental > Terrestrial > Soil > Vadose zone | place: USA... | reverse complement strand
CTTGTATTTGTTGAATATGTCCATTGCTGGATCTTTCTTCATGTCATGATCCCGGTACAGATGCTCCTGTAGCTCGTAGTACGTGTTGAAGGTCCGTTCAATATTCTGTACAGCACAGACGAAGCACAGAATCTTGTCCTTCACCACGACTGAATCACAGCGCCTAGTAGCTAGTCGGTTGGAGATGAATAAAAAGAGAACCTGTAGGCGAGACGTTCAGCTGTTGAACCGATATTAAGGGCAGGAAACTGAGCCTCAGAAGCCCAAAAAACGAACGCCTTAATGCTGAACCTGGCGAGCCAAACATTCGGCCGGAGGCGAAAGCTCGTTGTGTGACACATGCGCCGCGCACAATCCGAAAAAGAAGAAAAAGTAAGGGTCTGACGCTTCTCCAGCATCCGTTCGCTCGAAGTTATTTCTCATCTTATTCATAATCCTTCTACCATCTCGCGAAGTTTAGAATAAGCCGTCGCACGCACGTGTCCTGTCATGTCCAAGGCCTGGGTCTTCATCAAAACGGCTAACAATAGTGTCAGGGTTTGAGAAGTCTTAAATTCTCGGAAGACCATTCTTCCCTTTGGTACTCAGGCATGAGAAGAGGAATCTTCAATCAAGATAGTGGTACGGCAACGCTGCGGACGATCTATCTGGATGGCGCTCCGTTGGCTGTAAGGGTCTCCAGCCTGATGCTGGGAGACCAGCGTAACTGACACACAGGACCGTTCCGAAGATCCAGCTCTACGGTAGAGAGCTGGAAGACTACGAGTCGGTGAAGGCTTGGAAGAACAGTATGCAACCGGCCAGCATCGAGTCCTGGCGCCGGCAGAAATGCGATCTACGAGACTACCTTCTCTGGCGAGAGAAGGATCCGGACTCGATACTAGCGGAGAGGAAGGCGAACAGGTCTAGGGACCCTGAAGCGAGACTGGAAGAAGTCGGCTTACAGAAGTACCGTCAAGCCATGCTGGACCGGGGCCTAGCACAAGGGACGGGACAGAAAGCCTTCGTCAGCATTGTCAGCTTCTTCAAGCATAACTATCAACGGCTTGTCTTCGCCCAGTTTCCAACTCTCACCATGGACCAGTTCAAGGGAGCCAAGAGGCTCAAGAAAGAGGAGATCCAGCGCCTCTACGAGTTCTCTGACAATCACCGTGACAAACTCATACTGCTAGCAGGCGCCGAGTCCGGCCTCAGGGTCCGAGGACTTCAACAGTTGCGGCTCGGCTGTTTCGTTGCCACTGAAGACAGGTCCAAGGAAGGGGTCCAGTGTCAGAACGAGGAAGACCTGTCCGGAGCTACAGTTCCATGCCGGATACAGCTTCCAGTGAAATTCTACACTTCACGCCGAAAACGGGAAGGCATAACGTTCGTCTGCCAAGACTTTGTAAAACTGCTCATAGAATATCTTGGGTTGCGCAGGAAGCTAGGCGAGCCCATCAACGCACGGACTCCGATATTCCCAACCTACCGGGCGAGACTACGGGTCCTAGCTACTGGCACGATTGTTACTCGTCAACGTGACAGCTGGGCAAGTCCAGGGAGCAAAGTCACCGCTTCCGTCACGCAAGGAGGAATGATGGCTCAGATGATGGAAGCAGAGGTTCTACAGATCGGATGCGAACCACTAGTGGACGAAGGTATCCAAGGTCTCTTTCGAAGACTGAGAAAGAGGGCCGGCATCAACTACGATCCTGAGACTGAGAGACCCGCGAGCGCTCACAGTCTACGGAAATATCTTCACAGCACACTCGACGCGAGCGGAGTCAACAGCACCATGGTAAATGTGATCGTCGGCCACAGCAACCAGATAGCCGACCACTACAGCGGACGCAGAAACCTAGACGTTGAAGAGGTCCGTCACGCCTACGAGTCGGCCATGCACCGGATCGCAGTTACAGAAGAATCCAATGGACCCCGAGTCTTGAAGCTGGAGCGCAGAGTTCACGAGCTAGAATCATACAGCAAGAGCCTTGAAAACCAGATCTCCGAATGGGCTCCCGTGAAAGACCAGCTTGCAGAACTCCGAGAGTTTCAACAACAATTCCGCGACTGGCTTAACAAACACAAAGGCCAATCAGACTCCTAGAACGCAGCCGACAGCTACGAGCGCTATTCGGAAACGGACTTAGAAAAGGGAGCTTGCTCGGGGTCGTGGGGTCTTGTCTCAATGTTCCTGTGTTCTTCTCGCTGTTTCTGCGTAAACGAGGATTCGACAAACTCGTCTTTCCTGTAGTCGTAGTCAGCTTGAGTTGGCTTTTCAATGTCGCGAATGTACGCTTGCGCCCTTTCAAGTGAATGTTTGGCTTGTGCGGCAAGGCTTTGTCGTGGACGCTCGTCAGCCTAAGCAGTAGCTGCTCAATGGTTTTCTCGATGGCCGGCGCCAGTTCCGGATAGGGAGCTTGCTTGTCCTGCTCGTCCGGCAGAAGATTTCCCGCCTCTTCATTCCTCAAAGCCATCCAGTACCCGTGATCGACCAGCTCGTCAATTTCCAGCAATAGCTTTCGAACCACCACAGCCGCCACCAACTGCTCGCTCTCAGACTCAACCGACAAACCATCTATACACTCCTGCACGCTTCCTGAGGAAACCGCCCTTGCCATCGCTATCTCTAACAGCTCATTCGGCCACTTACGCTGAGCCTGACAGAGCCGCTTATACCTAGTCCAAGTATCCACCTCAAACCTTACACCCACCTGCATCCGGTTCAATCTCATATAACACGAACAATACTAGACCCCAACCAATAACAATTACTCCCGAGAAACCAAGCCAAGCTTACACGAATACTGTTAATCCCGTATCAGTCATAGGCCTATAGCCTTGTCAAGAACAAGATCGAGAACTCTATCGGCCTACTCAACTGATCCTCAGTTCAAGAAACAGCTTGCAAGCATCTTGGGCACCCAAGTCGAAGGGCTTGCCGCGAGAATGTTGACCGTTGAGGGATTTGACATAGTCTATCGAACTGGGCTTCTCTTGTTAGACCTTCAGGAGTCTCGCTCAGATGTCCCAATCTTCTTCGACTGGGGTCAATATCAAAAATCACCTCTTGTTTCAAAGCGGTATTGGAACGTAGAAGCAGATCCCATTCGCTACGAGAAATATATTGAACGAATAGACTTCGTAAAGAAGAACGACAGACTGAAGGCATTCCTCGAGGAAATAGAAGCGATCTTCAATCACAACTGGGAAAAACACAAAGAGAAACAACTCTCCGGATGGCCAGGATCGCTAGAATCGGGTCTACCCGACTTCATAGCCAAGAGGAAGAAAATCCTCTATGCCATTGAAGTAAAGACAGGAAACGCGTATCTTCTCGCCAGTCAGGTGAAGGCGTTGGAGATGGCAGAAAAGCACCATATCAAACCGTTCATTCTCCACTTGAACGTATCAGCGAAGATCAAAGAAGCTTCACTTCTAGACCTCAAGTCGTATCCTAGGAAGCGACTAAGCCATTGAACGCGCGTGTCTCATATCATCGTGTCAATAGTGGTACTGACAACGGGTTTGGTAGCAGGCTGAGAAACCCAGCTAGCTTCCCAGAAAAGGGACGTTACGCTCCAGAGTCGTGAGCTGATGATACATGGTTGTAAGCAGTAGTAGTTACAACTGGTTGTAAGCTAGTGCGCTTCGAGTAGCCAAAACCCTATGGTGCTACCCGTCATCCTCTAACTTTACCTCTAAAGGTTGACCCGTCCCCTCATGGTATCGTGCGAAAATGACATGGCTCTCGTACATGTGACTCCTACCATAGCGGGAGACCGTCTAGAATATTGGGTGGTAAGAGTGGTAGGGTATTCAGTGACGTTCACCCACGGTTTCTCGCTCGTATCTGAGCAAAGAACGGACCCATGCTTCCTAGAGGTTCGTGTTTCGAATCCTGTTTCCTTGTGAAGTAGCAGAAAAAAATAGGGGCAGGTCCGTGGTCTGACGGACCTATGGGAATCTCGTTAAGCCGTTGACCTGTATGCTACGGAACAGGAAGGTCTGTCCATTGGCTGTTCCTGCGTTTCCAGTAGACCATCCGCCATCAGTGATCACAGAGACTGAAGAAATTGTTAGACCCTGTGCGTTGGCCAACGTAACCGCTGTAGAGTAGGTACCGTAGAAAGGTCCTCCTATCTGGGTTGAATCCCAGCGGAGCCCCGCGGAGTCCGATGCCATATTCGGAGTAGCACATTGAGCTGTAGGACAAGCAGGTTGCCAGGTGTTGCTGGGGGTGCAGTCGGCAAATGCGGGGAATGAGCCAAAGTAGACAAAAATGTTCTTGCCGTTGGACATGTCTATTTGGAACCTTGGTGAACCGCCACCGTCGCAGCCGTGTTGAATGTAATACTGACTCGCAAGATATGTTAGCTGGCCAAGAGTATCGCCCTTTACATTGCGCGTTACGAAGCCTCCGAAAGTGAATGTGTTATCAGAGAAACAAGTAGGATAACCCGAGCCACACACTGATTGTTCGTAGACAACGGTGTCACAGACTCCACTTGAATCGCAGAAATGTTCAGGTTTAGCAGTTCCGAAGAATGTCGCGCCGTTAGTCCGGCCCGGTGGAGTAGGATCGGATATGACTGTCAGTAAGATGTTGTTGATTGCCAAGGACGTGGCTGTTGCAGTTCCTAGAGTCAATGCTCCTGTGAGAAAGTCGTAGTTGTATGAGACCGTTGTGATGATGGGACTGAACTTTATGCCGATATAGCTCGGGGGAGCTGATGAATCGGCAGACACGGCTGATATCCCGCTGAATCCCGTTACCATTAACGCCGCGATAGCGAGAATAGAGATCTTTCTGAGAGTCTTCATTTGTTTTCATCGAGTGTGCCGGGGGTTGAAATATATAGTATGTTCAAGCCCGCAATATTTTCGAGACTCGATATTATCGAAATTGGCAAATTTCCGAGACTAGATAATCTCGGATCCCGATATGTCGCAGGATGATATAAGAGGTGACCTATCAGAAATCAGAAGACAATAGGGCCGGATATAGCGCTTGGCGAGGAGAAGAAAGCGTCTGAAACTGGTAGTCTGTCCAGTTAGGAAGCCTTTAATCGAACAAGCGTCCACTATTGCAGGAATGATATTTTCTCAGGTTGATGGTCGAAAGGCTCTCGCGGAATGGAACAGAATTTTCCATTCTGAGACTCCACAGAAATTTCGGAAGATCATTGTTCGTCCGAGCGGTGAAGCTAGAAGGGTTCAAGAATTGAACGCTGTCCTGTCAATGAACCGCGCGTTATCGAGGTCTCGCGCCATTACAGAAATTGATCCAATAGTCAGAAACAGCGCTCCGGGCTCTTTCGTTCGTGAGACGGGTTTCCCTAGCCGGGTTGCTGCTCAGGGTGTTGTCGTTGATAGTGTTGTTCCGATCGAGGGCAGGAGCCCTAGCTTGCCTCTCAACCCGATACGCGAATACTGGTTGAGTCTCTTCGACAGGGAGCGCGGGAGATCTTCACAATGACAGAAGAAGGTCCCATAGTCGGAAGCCGGCCCCGGCCTCCGCTCAGAAGCGTGGACGCGGCTCCCGACAGTATTCCCCGTGTTCCTGTTACTTGGGTCCGACCCGAGCCGACAACTGCGCCGCCCACGGGCATCCTTCTGAATCCTGAACAGGGACAGACAGGGTCCGCGCCGTTTGGTGCGACTGGAGCAATGCAATATTCTAGCACGTTCAAGGGTCCCATTCCACAGGTACCGCCAGGCTCTCAACAGTCTGAGCCGTCAACGCCGGCCCCGCCAGTGTCTGACCGTTTTACTCTTCTCCGAGGACTAGGCAAGCCCCAATCGGGGGCTAACACTACTCAGGACGGCCGCTAGACTCGGGTTTTTTCAAACCTCTCCTTTTTTCGGCGCTGAACGTACGTTTCTGTATCGGGAGCTTCGTCTAGGCCCATCTCCCTGAACAGTTCTCTCAACGAAACCAGTCAGGCAGAGCGACTATTGGACCAAGATACCGGTAAGTGTGGGTCCAAGAATTGCGCTTGACATCGTCCACAACAGTATCGAAAGAATTAGGCGAGCACCATGGCACCAGCAGGTCACTTTGGCTTATCTTTCTCTGTTCCTTGGCCGGCGAGTCGGCATTCGTGGCGACCGAGAGGTCAACCAGTGGAGGTTCCATCGAAAGCGGGATTGGCCGCGGCAACGGAACGGAGACTCGGACAATTGTTTCCGGGGACTGAGTCGTCAGGGGAAGTTCCCTTGCCTGTCTCAAAAGTCCAAACCATTTCTCTCGCTCAGTTCTCACATCTGGCTTGTCTACGGGTCCTGGCCTGAACTCCATCGGACCCCTGACAATGCGATGTAAATTCTCGTCGTATCCGACAAGATCAAAGTCAACCTCGGCTATCTTGATCCTCGACCCACTCTTGGATGCGATTAGGGCTCGTACCTCATTCAGGGGAAGGCTAGGAACCAGCCCTCTGGTAGACTTGGCCGATTCTGAAACAATCCTCCTCCATTGGGCCTCGCCTATGTCGTAATCGTACTTCTGCCGTCCAACTCTTGTTCTTTGCAAGAATCCGCTATCTGCTAGTCTTGACAGCCTCGGCCATGTCGTACCCCAGTTGAACATTGGGCTCGGCGAGCCTTGTCTGAAATCTCGCATAGAACGTTCGGAGCAGGGTCCATGTTCCAGAACATGATTGATAATTTTCCAGTCGTACGTGTCCAACATAGCTAGGCCAGAACTGGCCTAGAAATAATCGAGAGCCCCTATAACAGTTCGTGATGTGAACATGAGCAAACCAAGATTGCCCTGTTGGACTATCCCTGTGACGGATGCTTTTGACAGAATAGTCGAGCAAGCGATTGCAGCAGACACGCATGTCTCAAAGGCCGAATGGCTACGGTCAGCTGCGAGAGAGAAACTTGAGCGGCTAGGGTACTCTCTCACTCCAGGGACAAAGAAGTAGAATGTTTGCGGATAGGTCCTCGCTGGACCTTGGAGTCCACACTCTAAGTTTGCCTGGTTCCCTACGAACCACGCAGGTCTCCAGCGAGCCCCGCATATCAACGCCCCATTTTCGACCGGCCAACAGTCGAGGAGGAAGAGGAGATGCCAGCTTATAGTGCGCGGCTTCCCCGATAAAACATCTGCTCTAGCCGTCGAGCCGAAGGACCCGAACCTATTTGATTTCATCAAGAAGACTTACCTGGACCCGAAAATAATCGGGGAGGACAACAACAAACTACTACTGTTCTTGATATGCTGCTCAACCTTCACTTCAAATCCTCTAAGCGCGATTGTGAAGGGCCCTAGTGCGGCCGGCAAATCTCATCTTGTGAACCGAGTCCTAGACATCTTCAGAGAGCTAGGGGTTGTGATCGAGTTCAGCAGAATAACTCCCGCTTTCCTAGAGAACATGGCCACCAAAGACAAACCCAAGCATCTCAATCCAAAGAATCCTGACTATGAAAATAGTCTAGCAGAGTACGAGAAAGAAATCAAGAAGCCTAGAAGCGTCGACCTAACAGGGAAGATACTCTTCATTGATGAGCTGAGAGGAATACAGAACGCTCAAGCTCCAAAGCTGATAATCAGCGAAGGAAGACTCAGGCTAGGAACTGTAGACCAGCAACGCGAGTCTACAACTGTAGAAGTTCGTGGGACCCCTTGCATCATTACGACCACAACCCAAGCAGCTCTAGAAGATCCAGAGTTCGAGAATAGAGTACTACCCGTTCAGATAGATGAGACAGAAGACCACACCAAAGAGATCTTAGAGCATGAAGCTGAACGATTCGCAGATCCGGCCGAGGACCTGACCGAGTACTCTAGAATGAAGGCCATGGTCGAATACTTCAACAAACTACAAGTTTTCAAAGTGGCTAATCCTTTCGCAACAGAGATCCAGAACGATTACCCTACCAAGAACATCGAAGCTCGAAGAGACTTCAAGAAGTTGCTGGCTCTCTCGAACGTTGTAACCTGGCTGTATCAGCACCAGCGCCGGCGAGCAAAGAAGGGCCTCGATATTGTAGTTGTGACGGACCTTTCTGACATCGAGATCGTCAAACGATTAGCCCTCTCAGCTCTCAGAGAGAGCATATCGGGCCAGTCAGAAAAGGAAGACAAGCTATTGGAGTTCGCAAGATCAGCGCTCAAGCCTCTAAGCGTGCACGACTTCATGGTTGGAACCAGAAAGACTGTCAGACGCAGCGAACAGTGGGTCCGGGACCATGTAAACAGGCTAGCCGCAGAGGGATATCTGGAACCAGTCGAGCAGAACAAGAAGCCCTTCACTTGGCACTATGCAGAGCTACAGCCGGAAAGCCTAGACATCAAGACTGAGAAGTATAGCAACGAGATCATGTCAACTTGGGCAGACGCATACGGCTACAAGCTCTTACCACTGGGTTTGGACAGGTCCCAGTTGACAACCCAACCTTCCGCACTGTCAACTTCTGAACCCAATAGCTCCCCAAAGTCAGAGTTTGGGGAACCAACCTTACCCAACCGGACAACTGGGGATGGACAACCCGTCAAGCCGCATGCGTCCAACCCCAACCCAAGTACGAGTATACTTTGTCCACGTTGCAACATCTCCTGGCCTGACCAACCTAGCTTGAACAATCATCTGTCAACCTACAAACACAACGAGGGGTCCTAGGCTTGAGCCGAGCTTTCCGCTGCAAATCATGCTGCGAGGTCATCGTCCGAGAAACAAAGTTGAAGATTTGCCCGGCATGCGTGTTTGAAGAAGGGCTGAGGAAGCATAGAGAGCTAGCGCATCGGCCCTCAACAACTCGGAAGCCAAGGCGTCCTCGGTGGCTCTGGCCACCATTGGGCGAACGATGGACTTACAGGAAGTAGAGGTGAACACAGTCGAGGACTAAGGAGCCCGGGGTATTCCGCTGTCCAAGGTGCAATTATCGAAGCGAGCTGGGAGAAGACCCTGCTGCGCAGGAGAAGGCGATCATCGGCAACCTTGGCCACATGATATCGCATCTGAAGGAACGGACCCCTAGGCAGAACAACCCGATCCAGAACGCGTAGCGTCCTGGTTGGTACTCAGGCTGAGAGCCTAGGGGCCCAGAAAAGGCTGGCTTCATTCTATAAGAAGAGGCTTGCTACTCGAGGCCATGGCGAGGCCGAACACTCGGAAACCCTCACAAATGTTTCATTCATTCATCAAGGATCCCATCCACGGCTATGTCAAGATCAGCGAAGCCGAAAAGACAATAATTGATACTCGACCTGTACAGAGACTCCGACGACTGCGACAACTCGCCGGGTCGGAATTCGTCTATCCCGCTGCTAATCACACTCGGTTTGAACATGTTGTCGGGGCAATGCACCTTGCGGGCGTTCTCTCCGAGGTTCTTCCAACTAGTCTTGACTCTCAGACGCAAGAGCAGATGCGTCTGGCGGCTCTACTGCACGACATTGGGCACGGTCCCTTCTCACATGTGTTTGAGCCGCTTATGGTCCGCCATCTGAAGAAGACCCATGAAGACTTCGTTCCCTGGCTTGTGAACGAGACGGAGATCAAAGACAAGCTCGACAGTGCAGGTTTCGACCCTCAAAAGCTCGGGCTACTCGCCGTGGGCCGTCTTAGGGACCGAAAACGGCCCTACCTCGATCAGATCATTAGCAGCAGCGTCGATGTTGACAAGATGGACTTTCTCGTCCGAGACTCATTCCATACCGGAGCAGGATACGGCTCCGTTGATGTTCACAGACTCATCTACACCATGGACGTGATCAATGGAAACCTCTCAGTAGATGGAAGAGCTGTCGCAACCCTCGAAAGCTTCCTACTCGCGCGACTCGAATCGTTCAGAACCATCTACTTCCATAGAGCCTCAAGAGCAGTCCAGATCATGATAGTCCAAGCTCTGGAAGCCGCAAAAGACGAGCTCAACCTACTAGCCTTCGACCAACCAGAAGACTATCTCCGCCTAGACGACTACAAGGTCTGGACAGACCTGAAGGAGTGCAAGCAATCCAAGAAAATAATGCAGGACCTAGAAGCTAGGAGACTGCTAAAGTGCTCCTACGAGAAGACCCTCTTCGCCCAAGAAGAACTCATATCAAACGTGATAACGAAAGAGAGCGTGCGCGACAAGATCAGGGACGAGATCGCCAACAAAGCACGGGTCAGGAGCGAGGATGTGATGATCGATGTGCCAACCCTTCCCTCAGTGCCCTATCATAACGCTGT
>Ga0137396_10002456_pt1 | contig 10163 bp, 7 predicted proteins | sample czc16metaG_FD_108284 | JGI IMG/M metagenome (GOLD analysis project Ga0137396, IMG submission 108284) | Vadose zone soil microbial communities from Angelo Coast Range Reserve, California, USA - czcobulk3.16 metaG | ecosystem: Environmental > Terrestrial > Soil > Vadose zone | place: USA... | reverse complement strand
TGCTCGACTTCAGACGTCCCGATGCCGAAACCCAGAGCGCTAAGCGCTCCATAGGTCGTCGTGTGGCTGTCGCCACACAACACCACCATGCCCGGCCGGATCATTCCTAGTTCGGGCGCGATGATATGCTCTATGCCCTGCAGCGGGTCATTCGTGTCGAAAAGCGGAATCCTGTACTCGTGGCAATTACGTCTCAGATTCGTCGCTTGCAGTGCTGACGCCGGATCCTCGATCGTCCGATACATGTCTGGGTGGGTGGGAATGATATGGTCAACCACCGCCACATTCTGACTCGGCGCGGCAACCCCTATTCCCCGTGTGCGTAGCCCGGCGAACGCCTGCGGACTCGTGTATTCATTCAGGATATGCAAATCCGCGTACAGCAGGACGTTGTCCTCGTCCAGTCGCACGACCGTGTGGCCGTCGACCAACTTTCCGTATAGCGTCTCAGGATGCATCACAGCACGCTGTTCGCATTGCTCTGCTGCTCGGAAATCGGCAGCGTGTTCGCCCCGCGACCGTCTGCCACGACGCATTCAGGCGGCACGGCGGTGCCGTTCAGAACCGCCACGACGCATTGCGCCGCCACCATGTTCGTCCGCTGCAACCCCTCGCGCGTCGAAGCCCCCGCGTGCGGCAACGCGATCACGTTCGGCAACGCGATCAATTGTCGGGTCACCTCTTTGTAGCGTGCGTCGGACTCGCTCATGAAAACATCAAGGCCCGCGCCGGCGAGCCGCTTGCTCGTCAAAGCCGCGAGGAGATCGCGGTCTTCAACCAAACCACCACGCGCCGTGTTGATGACATAGGCCGTCGGCTTCATCTGTTGGATGCGCCCCTCGCGGATGAGGAAGCGAGTATCAGGCGTCAGCGGAGCGTGGAGTGTCAGGTAATCACTTCGTGAAAGGATTGCAGGCAGGTCGACATACTCAAATCCGCTCGCCCTGGCGAGACTCTCATCGCGCCGCGGCGTGTGTACGAGAATCGTCGCTTCGAACCCAGTCAACCGCTTGACGACGCTGCGCCCAGTTCGGCCAAGCCCGACGATGCCCACTGTCTTGCGGTAAAGATCGGTGCCGAGCGGAATCGCCCATGATCCCCCACTCATGGAGTGCTGGCCCTCCCGGAAGCGACGCCCGAGTGCCAGCATCAAGCCGATGGTCTGATCCGCGACTGTGGCATCGTTTCCGCCGGCAGCGATCGTGGCCACGCGGCCGAGATCCCGAACCGCCGTGACGTCCACGCGGTCATATCCAACTCCTCGCCTTGATATGACCTGCAGGTCCGGCAGCTCCCTCAGGAGCTCGCGCGTTACCCGGGCATGGCCGAGGATCCAGCCGGCCGCGCCCTTCAACCACCGCACCAGCGTCTCATGCGGAACGTCGCCATCCGCTTGACCCGCAGGCAGTTCGGCAACTACTGCCTCACAGCCCTTGGAGCGCAGATACGACATCGTCTCCGCGTCGAAGAATCGCTGCGTAATCAGGACTTTGCGGTCAGTGGAATGGAGCAATCTTCCGCTCCGCAAGTACAACGCCAGGTCAATCGCCATGCCTCACTGAGGCGGCGAGCTGGCTCACCCATCTCTGAGCATTTCGCGACGACTCTATCCGCGAACTCCCGTTGTCGACCGCGATGTCGGCGAGGAGATTCCACTGATCGTTGACCGAGACGGTGCAGTCCGGTCCATCCGCAGACAGCGAAGATTGCGGGAACAGTGACCGAGGCGTCAATGTTGATCACATGCGTCAACGTGTCTAGTACCATACGCTGAACATCACGCCGAAGGTGCGTGGCGGAGTATACCGCGAGAGATAGATATGATTTTGCGGGTCGAGGAATTCCGGCAGCGTAGCGAAGTAAGGTGTGAAGTCCGGAAAGCTGACGAGTGCGCGCTTGTCCGTTATGTCCCTGACAAACAGGTTGACGAACACTTTGTCACTCGTCGAACGCCAGCCCAAGTGGACATTCACGAAACCGTCGATACGCGTCTTGTCCAGAATCACCTGTGGCGTGTTGTTCGCATCCACGAACTGTATCTCGCTGCGATACGTATAGTCCGCACCGGCCATCAGATTGCCGCCAGTTGAAGTCCATGGCAGTACAATCTCGCTCGAGAAATGCAGCTGCTGCCGCGGTGTCTGTGGCAAGGTCTTGCCGGAGTAGCTGATCGTCGAGCCATCGTCCTGCAGAGCGTTAAAAACACGATATTTCGCATCGGTATAGGCGTAGGTGCCCGCGAGCGTCAGCCACGAGACCGGCAAGTAGGTGATCTCGGCTTCGATACCCTTGACGCGGGCCTTGCCCGCATTTGTGGTGCGATAGGAGTTTACCGCGGGATTCGAATCAAACGCCGTGCGTTGAAGATTCGTATAGTCGGCGAGGAACAATGCGGTGTTTAGGCTGATCCTGCGGTCCAACCCCAACAGTTTGGCTCCGAGCTCGTAGTTGATGACGGTTTCCGGATTGAACGGCGTCCGCAGGCCTTCGCTGGTACCGGCCCCGGCGTCAAACCCCCCGCTGGTAAAACCCTTGGCCACCGTTGCGTAAATGAGCCATTGCTTTGATGGTTTGTAGGAGAGTGTTCCCTTGGGGGTAAAGGCGCCCCAGGAGTGCGCATAGGACCCACTGCTCTCGAAGGGCGTCACTTCGCTGTGTCCCGAGCGATGTTCCCAGGAATACCGCGCTCCCACAGTTAAGTCGAGGGTATCCAGCAGTGCGTAGGTCGCCTCCCCGAAGACCGCACGACTCGTGGTGAGCACCTCCTGGTCATGCGCAGATTGCGCCCCCGGCGGAATCTGCAGCGATAAGACGGTGCCAAGCACCGGGTTTGCCGTGTAGAGCGTGTCATCAAGCCGATTGAGGTGCAGATAAAACAGGCCCCCCAACCATGTAAGTCGCGATCCCAGGGGAGAGGCAAAATGAATCTCTTCGCTGTATTGCCGATCCCTCACCTCCTGAACAGCGACCAACTGCCCGGCGGGATCCCCCGTTGGGTCATAGGTGAGTCCGGTTGTCACAGACCGGTAACCGGTAATCGAGGTCAGGGTACCGGCATGCATCGACCACTCCGCGGTGGCCGACAGCCCGATGATGGTATCCGAAGCCTGAGGTGTCACCGCTGCGTTAGTGACATCAGGGCCGAATTGCAGCCCAGGAAAGAGCGATGGAGCGAACGTCGATTCCAGCCCCCCCACTCTGGATTGCGAATTATCACGGAAATACTCTCCGCCCCATGTCACCTTCACGTCGTCCGCCGGCAGCCAGAGCAATTGCGCCCGCATCGCCCCGGACCTCTCGCGGCCCTCTTCGCGATTCTGAACGACGTTGTCGACGTATCCGTCGCGTCCGTGGAGCAGGAAGGAAAACTTGCCGGCAAGGACACTCGAAACCAGCGGTCCGGTAACAAGGCCATTGACGTCCACGACGTTGTTATTGCCGTAGCTCAGTTGGCCTTTGAAGGTCGGCGCAAAACTCGCGGCGATCGTGCGCAGTATCACGGCGCCACCGGTCGTGTTCCGCCCGAACAGTGTACCTTGCGGGCCCCTCAGGACCTCTACGCTCTGCAGATCGAATAAATCCGGCGTCGTGTCATGAACACCCGTCCTTGGCACGCCATCGATGAACACCGATACGCCGGCATCGGCCCCCGGTGTGTCATTGTCGACACCAGTCCCGCGTATCGAGAAAACGGTTTCCTGCCGGGTCACCTGTGTGAAAACCAAGTTCGGGACCGCGAGCTCGACGTCGGCCAAGTTAGCTATGCGCTGATTATTCAGCTGCTCTCCGCCAATCACGGACAGCGTGACCGGCGTATCGCTGAGCTGCGTTTCACGGCGAGTTGCGGTAACGATGATCTCGGGCAGACCCACCTCTCTATCGCGTGCGCCTGCCGCTGGTGTCTGTCCCCACGCTCGAGTGGAAGCCAACGAAGACGCCACTATCACAACACAACATATCAGGATCGTGCGCTTCGAATTCAGCGATGTGCCCAGCATCTCGTCCCCCTATCCCGTTCTCGCGACCGGTCCCCTGGCTGATGCCCTCGCGACCCTGTCTCTGGCCGTAGTTTCCTGGTGTTGCGCGGAGCCACTTGCGATGCGCTAGACGGGAAAGCAGAGTGCCGCGCTCAAAGCCGCCGCGTCAATCTTGACCGTCTGCGTCAATGAAGGAGCCGCCCCGGCGCTACGTGCGCCGGCCGGCACGCCAGACGGCGCGCAAACACGGCGTCCGAAGACGTGCGCGGCGTTGTGACGCGCTAGGGTTTGTCTCGGCTGACGACTGCGTGCCGATAGGCCGGTAGCACATTCCACAGGGTGAGGGCCCCCAGCAAGAATGCCGACGGCACGACCAAGCGCAATGAGAGCGCTATTCGCGCGGGGTTGTGGAAGACATGATCGTTGAATATGCCGACGAGCAGCGGCCCCAGTGTTGCCGCGAAGCTATTGGTCGTCGCGATGTACAGCGCGGATACCACGGCGCGCATGCGATTTGGCAACAGGTCGGCCAGGCCCGCCTGCACGATCCCAAAGTTAAAGCCGATAAGATAATTCAACAGGCCGACGCCCACGAGAGCGAGCGTCGTACTCTGCAACGTAAGCACGAGCCCGGCAACGACGCATCCGCTCGCTGACAAGAGACCAACGAACGGCTTAGCGTCGACGCGCCCGCGTTTTGCCAGCCAGTCTGCCGCGACACCGCCGCTTATGGCACCCAAGGGCCCCAGGAGCAGCGTGAGTGCGCCCAAGCGCAGGCCTGCATCGCCAATGCTCCAACCGTGGGTGCGGAAGAACAGCGTGGCACCCCACGCATTCACGGTCGTTGCGCCCAGCGAAATCAACGCGAAACCGATGATGGTGCCGCAGATCGCGGCCCACTTGGTCTTGAATTCGCGCCGCAATTCCGTGACCGGCAGAGCTGCTTCGGCCGAACGGCCATCGTCGCCCAAACGCTGCGGCTCGCGGACGCCCAGCAGAGCAGGCACGACGAACAGCCCAGCGAGTCCCAGCAGAATAAAGACCAGCTGCCAGGATGCCAGGACCCCTAGCAGTGGCACGACGGCTCCACCGGGTCCGAAAGCCTTCATCAGAACTCCGCCTCCCCCCAGTGCGAGTCCGGATCCCAGATACAGACCGATCGAATAGACACTCAGCGCGCGCGCACGCGCCGTGGGACCGAAGTAATCTGCGAGGATCGAGACGGCTGCCGGCATCAGCACCGCTTCCCCCGCCGCCACCGACATTCGCGCCACGAACAGTTGCTGAATACTCTGTGCAAGACCGCAGCACACGGTCGCGGCGCACCAGAACATCACCCCGTAAACGATGAGGTTGCGCCGGTTGCCCCGATCCGCGAGCCGTGCCAAGGGAAAGGCGAAAATGACGTAGACCACGGCAAAGGCGGCGCCTTGCAGCAATCCCATCGTGGTATCGCGAACGTCAAAGACGGCCTCTATAGGAACAACCAACAGCGCCAGCACGGATCGATCCATGTAGCTGATCGCTAGCAACAACATCAATACGAGACAGACGTACCAGGCGTACCAGCCGCCCTCGCGCCGTGCATCGGCAGCCTTCACGTGTCGCCCCTGGCCCGACACGGTGCCTGCGCAGCGCTCCCGACGCGGGGCCGATTAACCACGGGCAGTCAGGCTCCAGCCGGCCGGTCTGCAAAAGGCATGCGCATACCTTGGAAATCTTTCTTGCAATCAGGTCGCCGGAAATGTATTAACAGTCTACTGTTTGGTCAACATGGATGACCATAGTCAATATAGCAAGCAATGATCAGGAAGCGACTCGCCGGCCCGCGCAGTTTGCCGGATGTATCAAGATGACAACGGACAGCAACTATCTGAGTGCCGCACAGGCCGCCAGAGCCCTCAACGTCAGCCTGCAAACGTTGTATGCGTATGTCAGCCGCAAAGGCGTTCGCTCGCTGCCGATTCCCGGCACGCGCCGGCGGCGTTATTGGAAATCAGACATTGAGCGGCTGCGCGAGAAGAAGCTCCCCGCTGCAGTCACTCCGGGGCCGCTCAAGCATGAAAGTAAAATCACGCTCATCACAGAAAGCGATATCTTCTACCGCGGGCGAAATGCCGTGGAGCTTGCCGAGCATTCCTCGTTCGAATTCGTCGCGGCCCTGCTGTGGGGATTCACGGACCAGGAGCTATTCGGGAAAATTGCTCCGAAGATACCTCCGCTGTTCACGCAGATGGACCGATTGCTGGCCAACGAAAGCGAAGTCAACCGCGCCACCGCGCTATTCACCTTGCTCGAACAGGCCAATCCGAAGGCGTACGATCTGTCCGCCATAGGCATGGCCCGGACCGGAGTCGACATACTGCGCTGTCTGGCAGCGATCACCTTGCGCACGGCAAAGGTCACTGCTGAGCCGATTCACGAGTTCGTGGCACGCAACAGGGGACTCTCGCCGCCACTTGGCGACCTGGTACGCCGCCTGCTGATTCTTTCCGCCGACCACGCATTTGAGCCCGGCACCGTTGCGGTCCGTACCGTCGCGAGCACGGGTGTGACGCCGTGGCGATCACTGATCAGCGGATTTTCGGTGACGCTCGGCCGGCGCGGACGCATGGGCAGCTATGACGCGATTCACCGCTTCGTCGTCGAGATTGTCGCGTGCAGTAAGCCGTACGCGATGGTGGTGGGGCGCATACGAGACGGAGACTCCCTGCCGGGATTCGACAGTCACAGATCCGTCGATGTGCACCCGGCCGGCGATCCGCGCGCACGCGCAATGTTCGCGTTTTGCGAAGTCATTTTCGCCAAAGACCCTGCCTTCGCGCGCCTGAGGGAGGTAGCGGCAGCCATCAAGGAGATCCGCAGCCTGGACCCCAGTTTCGCGCTCATGTGCGTGTTCGCAGGCTTGAAAGTCGGGCTGCATCCTCAGGATTCCCTGTTTCATTTGGGACGCGCCGCTGGCTGGATTGCGCACGCGATCGAGCAGTATCAGGCGGGAGAGACCTATCGCCAGCCCGAGACCTACCAAGGACAGCTCCCGGTCTGACCAGTGCGCAGATTGACGAAGTGGATCAATCTTGACGGAATTTGCTCCGGAGTCAAACTGAGCGGCGCTCATCGCTGCGGCCAACGGATCTCATTGCTCGAAGGGCGCCCACCGCAAAGAGGGGAAATCGGCGCGACAGCCGGAAAATATGACGCAGACACACAGGGCCTCCGGCGAGGTGGTTGTGCTGGTTCCGACCGGAATGCTGGGCGCCGGAATTCGGCGCGAGCACGTTCGTTATGGCATTGCGGCTGGCGCTCATGCCATCGCAGCGGATTCGGGCTCCACCGATAGTGGCCCGTCTTATCTCGCCCGGGGCGTGTCGAAGATGAACCGAGAGTCGATCAAGCGGGACCTGGACATCCTGATGGACGTGGCGTCCAGAGCAAAGATTCCCCTACTTATCGGCACCTGCGGCACTTCCGGCACCGACTCAGGTGTCGACTGGACACGGGACATCGCCATCGAAGTGGCTCGCGAACTCGGTATTACACCGAAAATCGCCTGTCTCTACAGTGAGCAGACTGCGGCTGATCTCGCATCAAGGAACCGGCAAGGCAAGATAGCCCCCCTGCCCCCGATGGGTCCCGTCAGTAACGAGGTGTTGGAATCCTGTGAGCACATCGTAGCTCTGATGGGCCCGGAACCCTATATTGCCGCCTTGCAGGCGGGCGCCGATATCATACTTGGGGGGCGGACGACTGACACCGCCGTCCTGGCAGCAGTTCCACTGCTCAACGGTGCCGGCGCCGGACCGGCCTGGCATGCGGCAAAGGTCGCCGAGTGCGGGGGGCAGTGCACGGTCAACCCACGACTGGGCGGTGTTCTCATGCGGGTCGGCAAGGACGCTTTCGACATCGAACCGCTCGACCCCGCCAATCAGTGCTCCCCGGAGAGCGTGTCGGCGCACATGCTCTATGAGTCGAGCGACCCCTATCGGCTGACGGAGCCGGGGGGCCTACTGGACGTTACCAAAGCCGACTATCAGTCACTCAACGCCCGGGTGACCCGTGTGACCGGCTCGCGCTGGGAACCGATGCCCTACACGATGAAGCTCGAGGGGGCCCGCGGCGGCGACTTCCAGACCATCATGATCATGGGCATCGAAGACCCTGAGGTCCTGGCCCATCTGGATGAGTTTCACGATACGCTGCAACGAGTCCTGACGGACCGGATCAAAACGACCTTTGGCGACGAGGCGTCATCCTTTGACCTGTCGCTGCGCTTTTACGGTTGGAACGGCACCTCCGGACGGCCTGTGCCGGCGGGCACGCCAGCGCCCCGCGACGTCGGCGTGATGTTCGTGGTCACAGCGCCGACACAAGATCTTGCCAACCGGATGGCTAAAGCCTGCAATCCCTATTTCTTTCACACGCCCTTGCGGCTCGGTATCGAGCTGCCGAGCTACGCGTTTCCGTTTACCCCCGCTGAAATGCCCCGCGGTCAGGTGTATGAGTTTCTTCTCAACCATGTCGTGCACACCAGGGACGGCTTCGAGCTCGTTCGCACCAACTGGACCGACCTGGCGCAGACGACCCGCGGGGTGCCTGCAAGTGCCTAAGGTTGTTGAAGTCTGCCGACACGTGCGTTCGAAGACTGCCGGTCCCTTCTGGGTGACCGTTGATCTGTTTTTCCGCAATGGGGAGCTGTTCCGCCGTTATCGAGATGCACCCGCGCTCGGAGCGGAGCTGTTCGAACGTCTATATGGAACAGACCCGCAACTCGTCAAGCGTCAGCCGGTGGACAACCTGAACATGATCAAGATTTCCTTTCCGCGCCCGAAGCCACAGGGTTGGATGGGAGAGCGCGACATGCACGGGGGGCAGCTGTACACACGGTTGCTCGACGTCGAAATAGGCTAGGCGTTTCGCCCTACCGCCAGCCATAGTTGCTGCCGCGGCACCCAGCCTTATGATATGCGCCCGCTAGCGCAGCGGCGCAAACACCGCTACACGCGGTCTCACGAGGAGGCTCGCGTACGCAACGAAGAGGTTGTGTGTGGAGGGATCGAAGGCCAGCGTGTGCGCTCCATAATGAAGCTTGATGGAATCCAGCACCTCGTATGCGTCGGGGGTAACCTGTCGGATCACCGTCAGCACCCCGGCCTTGCCTGCCGTATAGATGCGGTGTAGTTCAGGATCAAAAGCGACCGAATCGGGACCTCCTCCAACGGGCACGGATGCACTGACGCGGTGAGCGTTTAAGTCGAATATCGTCAGAACAGCATTGCCGGCGCAAGCAATGAACAGCCTACGACCGACTTCATCGATTGCCATCCCGGTCGGCTCAGTGCATCCAGGCAGATCCCATCGCTGCACCACCGAGCGAGCTGCCACATCCACCGCCGCCACCGCATTAATGTCCCTCAAGTTTTGGTACAGCAGTTTGGTCTGAGGGTCAATGGCCGCGAATTCGGGCTTACCGCCGAGCGCGATAGTCGACATCACACGCCGAGTCCCCGGATCTATCAACGTGGCCTGATGCGCGTCGCCGTTGGCGACGTAAATGAGACCATGCAGCGAATCAAAAAAAATCGCGTCCGGGTCTTCGGCGACGGGGATCCGCGCAATCGCCTTCATCGTGGACGGATCGAAGACATCCACGGCATTCACTTTGCTGCGTGTGACGTATGCCAGTCGCAGCTGCGGTTCGAGTACTACGCCGTGCGCCACAGGCTCGGATGAAAATATCGAGACGTCCCTGCTCTGTGGCAGAGCTTTCTGATGCAGATCGACCTTGTAGACACTGCCCGTGCTCTCATCAGTCACAAACAGGAGTCGGCCGCTGACGGTCAGGTAATCCAGAACAGTCAGCAGCGCGCCCTTGGGCAATAGCACGAAACCCTGAAACTGAACACTAACTGCCTTGCCAGGCTCGCTGATCCAGACAAGGCGTAACAGCAGGACGGCGGCAATCAGCACCAACGTGATGACACCCCAAAGCGTTCCCCTGATGACTTTGCCGGATGTTGGACCCATACATTCTGTTCTCAGCCGTGCGCCGAGAAGGCGAAGCAGCTGCTTGATCGGAAGCGGATACGCTGCCGATGCAGTATGGGGTCGCGGGATCAGCCGTCAATCTTGATTTCAATAATCAACACGAGCCATGCACTTGGTGCGCGGGCCATCAGGCGGTGAGAC
>Ga0137396_10002454_pt1 | contig 10167 bp, 17 predicted proteins | sample czc16metaG_FD_108284 | JGI IMG/M metagenome (GOLD analysis project Ga0137396, IMG submission 108284) | Vadose zone soil microbial communities from Angelo Coast Range Reserve, California, USA - czcobulk3.16 metaG | ecosystem: Environmental > Terrestrial > Soil > Vadose zone | place: USA... | reverse complement strand
GCGAATAACTCTTCTCGCCGATCTTGGAGATTTCGTCCACTCCCACCGTCCCCACGGCGTGCTGACCGCCGACGCCACGGGGCCTCGCTCGTATGGTTGACACGCGCGTTCCGCAAGAGGTCTACTTGCGGAGGGGGGTGAAACCGTGAGAAAGCTCGTCGCGGTCTCCCTGCTGGCGGTTGCGCTCCTTCTCATTCAGGCTTCGGCAGGCCACGCAGCGGGCCCCGAATTCCCCAAGCCCCCCGGATTTCGTGGGCATCCTGGATTCCCCGGTCCTCCCGGATTTCCAGGCCCCCCTAGATTCCCCGGCCACTCCCGTGGCGACGGTGACTTCCATGGCGACGGTGTCATCGTAGTCGGCCCCTCAATCTGGTGGGACCCGTGGTGGTATTACCCTCCACCCTACTCCTACTACCCGCCGCCGCAGGTCGTCGTAGAGCCGGCGCCAGTCATCGTGGAGGAGCAACAGCCCCAGTCGTACTGGTACTACTGTCCGCGCGCCCGAGCATACTATCCGACCGCTCCGACGTGCCCCGAGCCGTGGATCAAGGTCCCGCCGCGAGCACAGTAAATGCACGCGGCGCTCGCCAGATTTAGAAGAGCTCAGGGAACGCCTTCATGTATATCTGCATCGACTGCCGCGCGGCTTCCCGTCCGCGTAGTGGTGTCCGACTCCGAAACGAAGTCATCTGTCCGGATCATGCGCGTTCCACGCATCCCAGGTCTGGCGGGTGGTCCGAAGATCTTGCTGCCTCCACCACCGGGCAGGACGGTCAAGGCGCACGCCACGACGACCGCTCTCTGGATGAGGTCATACGGCTCGGTGCTGGTGCGCGTCCCAGCGTTCGGCTAGACCTCAGGTCAGCCGTTCCCCACTGAGGTCACGGCTCTCCGGTGGTAGCTTCGTTGAAGAGGTGAGAGTCCATGAAAGCGATTCGACTCGGGCTCCTGATCAGCCTGATCGTCACGGTGGGTGCAGCGTGCGCCGGCACTGGCGCCACTTCGCCGCGCAGCACGACGACTACGACCTTGATGGCGGGGTGGGAGCACCACTTCACGGTCGAGTGGGCGGCGGCTGAGCAGAGCCCGAACGCACGAAAAGTCAGCGGCTACGTCTACAACCAACACGGCGAGTTCGCCACGCACCTTCGGGTGCTCGCGCAGGCGATCGACCCTGCGGGCGCGGTGGTCGGTCAGCGCATCGCCTACGTGCCCGGCGGTGTCGGCGGATTCGGGCGAGCGTACTTCGAGGTTCCGAACTTGCCGGCCACCGCTAGCTACCGGGTCAGTGTCTGGGACTACACTTGGTTGCAAGCTCCCAAACACCCGTGATGTTTCGGGGAATCGCACGTCTCAGAAACGGGCCGATTCAAGCTGACTCAGCTTCGTCTGCTGGCTCCAGAGCCGTGGAATAAAGTTCCGCCCGTGTAGACGGCGCTCATTCCTCATCTCACGCCTCAGTCCGTGGGGCGCTGGTACGTACCGTGGCGTTCAGCTAGACTCCCGCCAGCCATCCCAACCGAGGTGCTCAATGCGGCGGGTCGGCGCGCTCCTTTTCGTCGCCGTCGTGATCCTGCTCGCGGGCGCCTGCGCCAGGCCCGTGGAACAAGAGCCGTGGGCGATCTTCCGAGGTCCTCTGATCAGCGTACGACAAGCTGCGTTCACTGCGTTCGAGGTGATCGGCATCGATGTCACGGTAAACGACACACTCTACATCGAAGGAATGCGACCTTTGCGGATGAAAGGGTTGGGAATCGCTGGGGGCGAGACCGTCCGCATCTGGCTTGAACCGCTGGAGACCAACCGGACCCGAGTGCGGATCCATACCGTGTATGGAGGAAACGCGCAAACTGATTGGACCGGAGCAGTGTTTCGTGAAATGACGAGAGTCCTCGGGGAGTGGGAGTGATCAGTGATCACTGAGCGGCGCTGACCTGTCCTGTCGTACGAACCCATAGTTTAGATCGTTGTTATCGAGGTGCCAATGCGCCGGATCAGGTTGTGCTGATCCGAAGGGGAATTCGTATGCTGAGGCAATCCCTGTTCGTTCTTACCGCGTTTACCATCGTTGGATGCGCTTCCATGCAGAACACCCCGGCTCAGGACGCCGTGTGGGCCGCCTACAACCAATGTCGTGCTGAGGGGCGGGTTCCGGCGAATGAAGAAGGTCGGTGTTTGACGGACGCTTAACCGACGACCCGGGCCGCTCCGGCGAACCTACCGGCCGTGCCGACCCTCATACATCCCGAGCAGAAGGACGAGACTGAGGACGGCGTCCCTGTCACGGTCCGCGAGGGCGCTCCGTTGGACTTCACGGTGCGAGCGTGCAATAGCCGGCTTGGCGTCCGTAGCGGGTGCCGGACCGGCGTTCGCCGGGCCGATAGTGCCCACAGGAGCCACGCCGGAGGATACGAGCAGTACGCCCACGATGGCGAGGATCACAGCGACGCCGAGGAACCTCATTAGCTAGCCCCCCAGGTAGACCGGCCCTGCACTCAGCGCCGCTCACGCTACCGATGCTGAGCCCCTCTGCAAATCAGGCCAATCCCGTAAATTGTGAGGGGAGATCCCTTGCGCTGGATAAGCAGAGCAGGGCTGGCGAACACACGCCCAAACTCACCTGCCCGTGCGGTGTGGTGCTTGAGAGGCGGGTCTCGCCTCAGGATGCCGAGCTGGATCTGCTCCGGGCGGCGTCGCTGAACTAGCCTGACACCGGAGCCCAGCTCACGCCTCGTCGGCTTTCTGCTCCACGACCACCCACCGAAGCCACCGGAGGAGGGCGTCGATGTTGAACGAGCGCCGTTCTCGCATTCGGCGGTCCACTTCGCGGGGAAGAGCCTGCCGACGTCGTTGGGCTTGCCGTCGGTCGAGGATTACGTCAATGTCGGCGTGCTTGGCAAAACTCTCTTTCAGCGTTGTGTACATGAGGGGATCACGCCGCGCGATGATGAATAGAGCCCGCTGCACAGGTCGAGGCTCACCCTAGCGGCGAGGAAGCCAACTGGTTGCAAGGGGCTCCGCAACCCGTTTGATCTTCAAAGCCACGTGAACCCTCCGAGCGTGAGTGACCGCCTCCGACGCCTGCCCTCGTCAAACTGGAGGCCGCCCGAGTCTAGAGCCTCTGGACCGTTGACATGGCCGGTCTCCTGTCGCCGGCGGCTAGCTCGCCACGAAAGGTGTAGTCTCACCGCGGTAGCCATCGTCACATATCACGTCCACCATAGGTGTCAACAGTGCAAAGATTTGCACACCGTGGCTCTCGATCATACGGCCGCTAACCGCCACCGGTTAGGTCCGAATGGCTAAGCCACCGCCCGAGAAGAAGGCGAAGGCCAGGGCTGTACAACTTCAGTTCCCTGGCATGCCGCCGCCCCTACCGCCCGGGATAACTCGCATCCTCCCCATGCAACTCCAGATCGGCGACCGGATGACTGACTCAACCGGCGAATGGGAAGTCATCGGCCGACCCTACATGACCGCGGGTGGGAAGAATGCCAACGTGCGGGTCTAGCGTGTGAACAAGCCCGGCGTCACCGAGACGAGAATGTGGGGAGCGTATGAGAAGGTCGTGGTGAGGCGAAGCACCGAGGAGGGCAAGCGATGATGCGACTAGGACGAAGGGCCACACTGCTCGTCGCCCTCTCCCTGCTCACCTCGGTTGCGACAGCCCACGCCGAGTGCGCGTGGGTGCTGTGGACAGAGAGTGCTCCATCGGGTGTTGCCTTGAAGGAAACCGACAACTACGACAAGGGCTCGAAACTCATTCAGCGATTCCGGGGCGGTTCTCGCCAACGAGGTTGGTGATTCCGTACGAAGCGAACCAGGAGGCTTTCGAGAGTTCCTCTGCCTCCCCGATACCGTGGACCCGCGCGGACCAAAAGCGGGGACGCGATGAGCCATAGGCACCTTGCTTTGGCATGGCTGCTCGGACTGGCCGTCGCTAGTTGCGCTACGAAGATGTCTGACGAGGAGCAAGCCAGCGCGGCCCGAGTGCGGATCACCAACGACTGCCAGCCGTTCGGCGGCTTGGCGCAGATCGCCCTCGCTCACGATGTTGCACCGGTCGAAGATAGAGCGCGTCTTATGCCCGCTGACCTGCATGGCGACGCGCTCCGGGATGGCGGCCCTCACCATGTTGCGAACGGCTGAGCGCCGGAGGTCGTAAAACAACTTCCGCGGCATGGAATACCAGTGACACGCCAACAGCTCGGCCGCGCGACCGACGGTCGATGACCTCACGGAGTTGTGTCGAGAGCACGAGGACGCGGCCCTCCCGTGTCTTGCTCATCTCCGGTCGGAGACGGATCACACCACCGGCGCGGTCCACGTCGCACCACTCTAGGCCGAGCACCTCGCCGCGGCGCCAGCCGGTGAGATAGGCGAAGTGCAGAATGTCTTGGTGGTCGGCGGGCAGATGCTGGCGAATGGCGAGATAGTCGGCGTGCTCCATGAATCCCTGGCGTGGCGGCGCCTCGGTCAACTTCCCGAGGTGGGGCTGGCGGCTGAGCTTGCCGGATTGAATACAAGAATGAACATGCGCCGGAGCACGCCCAGGTCACGGTTCACGGTGCCGGCAGCCTTGCCTTCCTCCAGCCGTGCCGCAGCAAACTCCCGTATCCGGGCGGCGGTGATATCTACTGCGCGCATGCGGGCGAACATGGCCCCCAGGTTGTTCACGCGCGCCCTCGACCACTTCAGCGCCTTGGGTTCGGCGGCCCGGGTGGATATCAGCGACAGAGCGATCCGCCGACTTGCTGGACTCCCGGTATTTCCGCCCGCGATGACTGTAGCGAATCCACCAGACCGGGCCCCGTTTGAAGACGTCTCCCGTACCCCGCATGGTTGTGCCCCTCGTGTGCCCATGCGATTCCCAGGACGATTTGTCGGCGCCCCGCACGGCGGTTGGAGCGACCAACGCGGGGTTACGGAGAGGTCGCGAACGGTGCCAGCCTTTGGGAGCAGGGGGCCGGAGGTTCAAATCCTCTCACCCCGACCATATCCACGTCCGCGACGTGCGGGCCGTTCCCCCACCAGCTCGGGCCGGACGGGCACTCGTCTCGCGCCATATCTGTCAGCGACACGGCCGGACCGTTCCGGAACCTATTGATTGTCTGAAACCTCTCGGCGTGGCCGGACTTTTGCTCATTCTGATGCGGCAGGAGGACCTGCCCATCAAGCCGCGATGCTTCACCCACGCGATGTGCGCGACGGCAGTCGCTGTCGCCATGTTCGCCGGGGAGGCCGTAGCCCAGACCGGCGGCTGGATCCTGGTGACGCCGCCGCCCGTTCCCGAGAAGCGCGCGCTGATGAAGGTGTACGGCGCGGGCTCCGAGGCGGAGGTACAGGCGGCCGTCGCGACCCTGCCCGGAGACGATCAGGTACGGCTGGTCAGCAAGATCTACGAGATCCTCACGATCCCGACGCTCTCGGCCCGAACCGAAGCGCTCCTCGACGCGCTGCAGGACCCAGCCGCTCCGGTCTCCCGTTGGCGGTCCATCGATACGTTCGAGTCGGCTACCTCGTGCGAGCATCAGCGCCAGCGCGCCCTTCACAGCTTCGAGCGCGCGGCGGCGAAAGTGCGTGCCGCGTCTCCCGATGGCGGCGACGAGCTCGCGTTCGAGGAGTGGACGATCTTCGAGGGATTGGCGGCCTGCCGGATGAGCCGCTGCGTGCCGGAGTCCGCCGTTCTGATCCGCTGACACCGTAGGACGACCACAGCGAGCACGCCGGGCACGGCGGCCTCACCGCCCGCACCCAGGGCGCCCCGGATCCTTCCTCCCACCAGCATCTCGAAGCCGCCGAAGTATTCGGCCTCCTCGAGCTCGACACCGCTCACCGCGCGAAAGCAAACACTCGATTCAAGACTCGCCGGATCAGGCTAGAATGCCGACGGATGGCCTTGACGAAAGGAGCGACGCGCACGCCGACCCTCAGGAAGAAGGCACGCATGAGCATGGTCGCCGTCCTGGCGTTGTCCGCAGCGCTCGTCCTTCTCGGCTCCCCCTCCTGGGCTTACAACTGCCCCGTCGTGATCAAGCAGGCCGAGGACACCATCAAGAAGGCGGAAGCCGGCAAGGGGAGCCCCGAGACGCGACCGCTCATCGACGAAGCCAAGAAGCTCCTGGCCGAGGCCAGGGCCCATCACGAGAACGCCAAGACGAAACGCGACCACGGCGACTCGGTCCGCAAGGCCAAGACCGCCATCGCCTACGCCGAAGAGGCCATCATCCTCCAGAATCCATAGCGCACGCCATTGGGGGGACGTCGCCAGCGTTTTGCCGGCCACGCGGTCTTCATCACGGGCGCATCGTCGGGCATCGGCGCCGCCCTGGCCCGCGAATTCGCCCGCGAGGGTGCGGACGTGGCGCTGGCGGCTCGACGGCTCGATCGGCTCGAGGCGCTGGCGGCCGAGATCGCGAAGACCGGGCGCCGGGCCGTCGTGATCCCCTGCGACGTCACCCGGGATGGCGACCTCGAGCGTGCCGTCGACCGCACCCGGACCGCCTTCGGCAAGCTCGACGTCGTCGTCGCCAACGCGGGCTTCGGGGTCAGCGGGAAGCTCGAGCGCCTCTCGCTCGACGACTACCGTCGCCAGCTCGAGACCAACGTGTTCGGAGTTCTTCGAACGATCTACGCGGCCCTCGACGACCTCAAGAAGACCCGCGGCCGCCTCGTCCTGATCGGCAGCGTCAGCGGCCACGTCGGCGTTCCCGGCTCGTCGGCCTACTCGATGAGCAAGTTCGCCGTGCACGGGCTGGCCGCGTCGCTCGGCCACGAGCTCGCGCCGTACGGCATCGCAGTGACGCTGATCAGCCCGGGCTTCGTCGAGTCGGAAATCCGTCAGGTGGATAACCGAGGCGCGTGGCACGCCGAGGCGCCCGGGCGTCCGGTTCCCCCTTCGATCGTCATGGCGACGCCGACCGCGGCGCGAAAAATCGTCAGCGCGGTCGCCCGCCGACGTCGAGAAGCCGTGATCACGGGCTTCGGGAAGACCGCGGTGTTCCTCCAACGGCATCTGCCCGGAGTCCTCGCGGTCACAATTCGACGTTTCGGTATCAAAGGACGGGGAGAACCGCGTTAATATGAGCGCAACGGCGCCGAGGCGCCGGGAGGGAGGCGAATGCTCCATTTCACGATCGACGGGTTTCGGGGATTCCGCTCTCGCTTCGACGACGCGCATCTGATCCAGGAGGTGCTCGAAGACGCGCCAGCGCAGCTCGGACTCAAGCGCGCTATGCCGGCCTTCGTGCTGCCGTACTACAACGGTGTCGTGCCGGAGGACTGCGGGATCAGCGCGTTCGTGTTCCTGGCGGGAGGCCACTTCACGCTCCACACCTTCTCGTTCCGCGAGACGTACTTCGCCGATCTGGTGGCGCCCGACGACTTCGACCCGGCCAAGCTCCGGGCATTGCTCGAGGCCGTCTTCCCGTGCGCGCTCACCAGCGTCCGGACCGTCGAGCGACAGGACCTGAAAGACTCCGAGCCGGACGTCGAGAATGATTTCGGACCGCACCTCTTCCTCAACATCGACGCCTACCAGGGTCCGCGGGACCTCGACGCGCTGTTCCAGCTCTTCGACCGGCTCCCGGCCGAGATCGGCATGACGCCGATCATGCGGCCCTACGTGATCCGCGACACCACGGCCGACGGGCAGCCTGTGCTGAGCGCGCTGACGATGATCGCGGAGAGCCACGTGAGCCTGCACGTGTTCCCCCGCGAGGAGCGCGCGTACTTCGACATCTTCTCGTGTCGTTTCTTCGACCGGTCGTTCGTCGTGCCGCGGCTCCTCGCGCAGTTCCCCGGCGGGAGCATTCAGGAGGCACTGGTCGCGCGAGGCAGCCGCTACCGCTACCTCCGGACCGAGCGAGCCGACGAACACGCCAAGTCGCGCACCTGGCTTCCTCAGCGATAGGAGCGAACATGACTCGCGAGCCGCGTTTCGACGACCCGAGCCTCGTCCGCGAACCCATGACCGTGACCGAAGACGGCGGGCGGGGTAGCGTGCTGTCCCTGCTTGGCCGGATGGGCAAGTCCGCCTTCCAGGGCCGGAAGCTCGGCGAGGCCTTCGAGGCCTGGAAGTCGATGATCGAGGGCGACAGCCTGATCTGCCTGGGCTATGCGGCGTCGATGTCGAGCGCCGGGATGTGGCCCCTCATCACGTGGCTGGTCGAGCGCGGCTACGTCGACGTCCTCGCGTCGACCTCGGCCAACATCACCGAGGACCTGCTCGACATGATGGATGGCACGCGCGTCTACCGTGTCGATCCCGAACACGTCGACGACGTCGCGCTCGCCGAGAAAGGTTACTACCGGTTCTACGACCACATCGTCTCGTCCAAGAAGTACGACCAGATGGAGACGGTCGTCACCGGCCGGTTCTTCGACGAGCTCGCCGACACCTGGCGCAAGCCGACGATCCCGACGGTCCGCTTGCTCTTCGAGCTGGGCAACTGGCTCAACGCGAAGGGCTTCGAGAACTCGATCCTCGCGACCGCGGCGCGCGCGCAGGTGCCCGTCTTCTGCTGCGGGCTGCCCGACGGCCCGATCGGCGAGGGCTACAGCACCTCGCCCAAGGCCGAGCAGGCCCCCGTCGTCGACTTCTTCAAGGACTACCGGATCGCGACCGACATCATGGACCACGCCATGATGTCGAACCGGGGCACCTCGGTGGTCTTCCTGGGCGGCGGCGTGCCCAAGGACTTCCTGCAGATCACCGCGACCAGCGTCCGGACGCGCCACGGCAACGTGGACCCCACGCCCCACAGGGCCTCGATCCAGATCACGACCGACAACACGGTCTACGGCGGCCTCGGCGGCGCCACCCTGGCCACCGAGTGCATCTCCTGGGGCAAGGAAGCGCACGGCGGCGCCAACGTCATGTGCTTCGCCGACGTCACGATCGCGCTGCCGATCATCTGTCAGGGGCTGGCCGAGCACTTCGGGCGCGGGCATCGGCGCGAGCAGCCCAAGCCGTTGAAGCTGTCCGAAGTCTTCTAGAGCCCATCGCGATGCGGCGAAGCGCTCTGCTGATCGCGGTGGCGATTCTCGTCGTCGCCGCGACCGCGCAGGCGCAGGGCCCTGGGCGGCCGACGCCCGAGTCCTTCCGGATCGAGTGGGTGCGGCGCCCGCCATCGATGCGCCCCGGCGTGGACGGCTACATCTACAACGACTCGCGCTGGCGAGTGACCAACATCCGTGTCCGCGCGGTGGTGGTCGACGCCGCCGGCGCCACGGTCCGCGAGAGCACCGTGTCGGTGTGGGGCAATGCGGTCCCGGGGACCCGCACGTTCTTCGTTCTGCCCTCGATCGGCGAAGGCGAGGTCTATCAGCTGACGGTCACGACGTTCGATCTGATCTCGGAGCAAAACCCGTAGCGATCGACCGAGGCCGATCGACGGGCCCCGGGAGCGTGCCCTCGCGGTCGTTCACCTCGGCCGGAATCGCACGACCGTATAGCCGAGCGACGAGGCCTGCCCGAGCCTGAGTCGTCGCCTCAGACGGCGGCGGTCTGGGGCTCGTTGACGGAGCTCGTTGCGCCGGTCCGACACGCGTCGCTCGAGAATGACCTTCACGCCGCGGACTGCGTCCAGCCGGCGCTGGAGGTACTCGAACAGCGTCACGTCGTGGCGGCGGACCACGATCAGGAGCTCGACGTCGGGGAACGAGAGCGACGGAAGCGCCGCGAGGAGCAGGGCCGCGTGGCGCGGACAGTAGCCGTGGGTTTCCGACGGATCGTCGAAGGGCGCCTTCTCGCCCAGGTCTCCGGACCGGCCTTCGACGCGGCACGACGCGCAGATGATTCTCATTCCGGTTCGAGGACCTTTGCCCCCTGCCACGACGACGCCTACCGCCTATAATTCCGGAAAAATCCAGCGCGGCCGCCACGCGGGCACGACACTGTAACACCTTTCTCTCGCCCGATTCGAGCGTCGTGCGCCGGGCGCACTGCCGCGTCCGGCTGGGGGTGTACCATGAAAGCGAACAGGGGAGGCGAGCGTGATCGACGCGAGATTGACCTCGGGGACGGCGCTCTTGCTGGTGACGGCGGCCGTCTCAGGCGCATGGGCCCAGGACATGGAGCGGTTCGCCATGAGCCAGGTCCGGCTGTCCACCGATCCCGGCATCGCCACCGGCTGCGCGCGCATGGCTCGAGTGAGCGACGACTCG
>Ga0137396_10002453_pt1 | contig 10168 bp, 13 predicted proteins | sample czc16metaG_FD_108284 | JGI IMG/M metagenome (GOLD analysis project Ga0137396, IMG submission 108284) | Vadose zone soil microbial communities from Angelo Coast Range Reserve, California, USA - czcobulk3.16 metaG | ecosystem: Environmental > Terrestrial > Soil > Vadose zone | place: USA... | reverse complement strand
GGCGATCCTCCAGATCGTCGACGCCGGGTCGGGAATCTCGACGAGCCTGCTGCCGTCGGTGTTCGATCTTTTCGTTCAGGGCGATCGGGACCTCGATCGCCAATCCGGGGGACTGGGCGTCGGCCTGACCCTCGTGCGCCGCCTCGTCGAGCTTCACGGCGGTCGGGTCGAGGCGGCCAGCCCGGGACCCGGGCGGGGCAGCATATTCACCGTCCGTCTCCCCGCGCTGGTCGACAGGCCGCTTAGGGGCGGCCCGTCCGTCGAGGCGTCAAGCGCCGCGCCGCGCCGCCGCATCCTGGTCGTCGAGGACAATGCCGACAACCGGGAGATGATGCGCATCCTGCTCGAGACCTCTGGTCACGAGATCCACGAAGCGGCCGACGGCGTGACCGGCGTGGAGCTGGCGGTTCAACTCGAGCCCGACACGATACTGATCGACATCGGCCTGCCCGGCATCGACGGCTACGAGGTCGTCCGACAGATCCGCTCGAAGCTGCGCGACCGCTCCCGGCTGATCGCGCTCAGCGGCTACGGCCAGGCGCGGGACCGGCAGCGGGCCTTCGAGGCGGGCTTCGACGAGCACCTGCTGAAGCCCGTCGATCCCACGCGCCTGCTGGCGGTCGTGATGGCGCCTCGCGCCCGGCGCTAGCCCGCGCTCGCGGCGCTTACAGTCCCTTCCAGTAACGCCGCCCCTCGAGGCGCACGATCCTGCCGTAGCCCGGCGCCTCGAAGTGGCCGGCCGCGACGAGGATCTGCTCGCGCTCCAGACGGTCGAGGAGCGCCTTGCGCGTCTGCCGCGTGAGGTCCGGATCCATGTCGGCGCGCGAGACCCAGTCCGGCTCCAGCACCTGCACCGGGCTATGTGCCGCGTCGCCCAGGACGAGCGCGCGCTCACCCTTCGAGGTGACGAGGATGCTCATGTGCCCGGGGGTGTGGCCCGGTGTCGGCACCGCCGTGAGCTCGCGCGTCAGGCTCTGCTCGCCCTGCATGAACTCGATCAGGCCGAGATCGGCCAGCGGCCACACGCACTGCGGCGCGTTGACCCATCGCGTCGGCTGCAGCGCGGGGTCGTGGCACGATTCCCAGTCCTTCTTCGGCATCCAGTAGCGCGCGCGGGGAAAGGTCGGCGCGTATTTTCCGGCCTCGGTCTTGAGGTTCCAGCCGACGTGGTCGCGATGCAGGTGCGTCATGACGACCATGTCGATCTCGTCCGGCCTGACGCCCTTGTCCTTGAAGTCGTTCATGAGCAGACCCCACGGGGCGTCGGGGGTCTCGGCCGGCTTGGGACCGAGCCCGGTGTCGACGAGGATCGTTCGCCCACCGGCGCGGATCAGATACGAGCCGAGATTGAAGCGGACCTTGTGCTCGTGCAGATGCGACTCGTACGTCTTCCAGTTGTCTTCGGGAATGGTCGGGAAGAAGTTGCAGGGGTCGAACTCGAGCATCCCGTCCGACAGCATCATGATCTCGACATCGCCGACCTTGACCACATTGCTCGCCATGCCAGCCTCCGACCTCGCGCGGGATAAACGACGCTCAGCGCCGAAACTTTACAGGAGACCACGCGCCCGCGCCAGCCCAGGTCGAGACGTGCTCGACGCGAACGAGCGCGCTACTTGGCGCCGAGCACCACGATCTCGACCTTCGTCACGCCGTCGCCCGTCATGCCGAGCGCCCTCGCGGCGGCCAGGCTGACGTCGAGGACGCGATCGTCTACCCACGGGCCGCGGTCGTTCACCCGAACCACGACGCTCCGGCCGTTCTCGACATTCGTCACACGCAGGCGGGTCCCGAAGGGCATCGTGCGGTGCGCAGCGGTCAGCTTGGTCATGTCGAACGCCTCGCCCGAGGCGGTCGCGCGCCCCTGATGACGTTGCCCGTACCACGAGGCGAATCCGACGACGCGGGTTCCCGGCGCCGGCGGCGTCGTCGTGGCGCGACTCGGCCTCGTCGAGGCGCAGCCCGCCGCCGCGAGCGCCAGCACGGCGAGACTGACGCCGACCAGCTGGTACGGCCGACACTGCGTCTGCACGACCGTGCTGGTGCGCGCTGGCTCGGGCGCGCGACCCTAGCGGGCGGCCGTGGTCCGGGCGGACGGCATCTCCCCGACGAATTTCAGAGACTCGCGCCCTCGGATGACGTTCGGGGTCACGATCCAGGATCCACCGCAGGTGGCCATCGCCACCTTGCCGGCCGTTCTGGGCGAGGCGATCGCGGCGAAGCCGCTGCCGATCCCACCGAGAAGGCAGAACGTCGCCTTGAGCGGCGCGTAGATCACCGTTCCCAGCGCGCTGCCGGCCGAGGACCCGACCTCGACGGCGGTCGACGAAGAGTCGGCCCAGCTCGGCGCGCTCGAACCTAACAAGCTCAGCGTGAGCAGCAGCATGACGATAGGTCGCATGATGTGGGTCCTCCCTGTCAGTTTCGACGCTTCAAGATACCCCAAATCGCCGCGCGACGCGCGTCTGGGCGGAAGGCCCGGGGACGATCACCTTCTCTTGGGACGGACCGGCGATCCGTCTCGCGTGTCAGTTGCTCGAGCCGCCCCGACTGCCCCAGTCGAAGAACAGCACCTGGACCCGATACGACGCGGCGGGCATGACCGCAGTGGTGAAGTAGGCGCGATTGCCCGGAGGCACGCTGCCGAGCACCCAGGTCGACGAGGTCCCGACGACCTTGCCGGAGGCGTCGAGGCCCTCGATGGAGAGCTGCATCCGCTCCGCCGGCGTTCCGGGGTTCGTGTTGTACACGTACCCGCTCATGACGGGTCGCGACGCGCTCTGAGCCACCTGGTACTCGATTCGGAAGTAGCGGTCGAGGGTTTCCTGCGCGTAGTTCGCCGCCACCGCGCTGTCGGTGGCAAGCAGCGCCACGGCCGCGACCACGAGAGCGAGACGAGCTCCACGCATCGGCGCACCTCCGCCTCAAAAACTCGGAACCATGGGTAGCGGTTCCCCGAACCCAGGTCCCGCACGTACCCGTAGGATGAAAGGCGCCGCGTCGACGATTCGCCATCGACCGATTCAGCCCGATTTCTCGGTTCGTACCGTGTAGCCCTTGCGCTCCATGCACCGGTTGAAGACCGTCCGGTCAATGGGCGGCGAGCCCGGCAGCGCGACCGTCTGGGGATCGTGCGCTTCCTTCCGGCACAACGCCATGTCCTGGTCGAGCCGCGCCGGCGTCACGCCCCGCTTCTCGTAGACCCACTCCTTGTCCGCGCACCCGCCGAGCAATCCCGCGACGCACAGAAGGATCAACAGGTGCCGCATCACTCGATGACTCGGTCGGCGCGCTGGAGCAGCGACGACGGAACCGTGATGGGAAGCGCCCGCGCGGCGCGGAGATTCACGACCAGCTCGAAGCGTGACGCGCGCCGGATCCCGAGCTCGGCGGGCCTGGCGCCTCTCAGAATGCGGTCCACGAGCTCCGCGGTCTGACGGAAGACATCGGTCCAGTTGGCGCCGTACGCGAGGAGGCCGCCCGCGTCCGCGAAGTCGCGGAATGGGAACACCGCCGGCAGCTTGCCGCGGCTCGTGAACGTCGCGAGCCGCTGCCGATGCGCGAGCGTGATCGCGTCGGCGAGCACGATCAGTCCCTGCGGGTGCAACTTGCCGACCTGGTTCAATGCCTCGCGAAGCTCTGACTCGCCGGTGATCTCGATGGGCGTCAGCTCCACCCCGCGCGCCTTCGCGGCCGCTTGCGTCGCGCGCAGATCGGCGGCGCCGCTCGCGCTGGCCGAGCTCCAGAGCACCACGGCCCGGGTGAGCCCGGGCACGACCTGACGCAAGAGATCCAGACGCCGCGCGCCCAGCTCGGGGGCGAACGTCGTGAGCCCCGTGAGGTTCGTGTCCGTCTTCGGAGGCTCCCGGATGAGCCCGGCGGCCGCCGGGTCGTCGAGGGAAATCATCACGATCGGGACCGTCTTGGTCGCCTGTCGCGCGGCTTCGATGGCCTGGGAGCCGAAGGCCACGATGACGGCGACGTTCAGTCGCACCAGATCGTCGGCGTGTTGCTGATAGAGCTCGGGCTTGCCCTGAACGTAGCGGTACCAGATCTTGATGGACTGGCCGTCGACCCAGTTGCGCTCGCGCAGGCCTTCGCGCAGGACCGGCGCCGAGTCCGGGGTGGGCTCGTTGGCGAGATAACCGACCCACGGAATTCGCGTGTCCGGCTGGCCGGCGGGCGATCGCGGCGCGGCGACGATCAGCGCGACGGCCAGCAGCGCGCAGCCGGCACGCGCGATCCGCCGCGCCGCGGCGCGCCTCACATCCGGGCGAGGGTCTCCCACGCCGCCACCTGCACCGCGCGGAACGGCGTCGCCTCGAAGGCGGAGCCGGTCGCGCCGGTCGGAGAATGCTCGCGGCCCGTGACGTAGAAGGTGGCGCGCCAGCCGAAGTCGGCGTAGCGGGTGAGACTCAGGTCGTAGCCCTGCCGCGCCATCCCGGCCGCCACGAGGCCGAGGCCGGGCCAGCTCGAGAGCCAGGAGCGCAGCGCGGCCAGGGGAGCTTCCGGACCGGCGTCATGGAGCTCGCGACACCGAACAAAGCCGAGCGCCGCGATCAGCAACGCGCGCCGCCGGTCGGGTGCGTGCGGGTCGAGAATCATGGCCGGAGCCTATCAAACGGTCGGGGAAATTGGTATGATTCGCCCGATGGCGCAAGGACTGCTTGAGCTGGTGGGGCGAGTCATGATCGATCCGGAATTCCTTGCCGAGCTGCAGCGTGCGCCGGAAACGCTCCTGGCCGAGTACGAGCTGAGCGACGCCGAGCGCGCGACGGTCCAGCAGGCGCTGGTCAGGCTCGCGAAGACGCCGTCGAGCGAGCGGCGACACCAGTTCCGCAGCAGCCTCATCAGCCGCGTGGCCACCTAGGCCCCGCCTCACCCCGCGCGTGCAGGCGTCGGCCGAAACGCTCGCGTTCCTGCACGACGTGCGTGTGTTCGAAGCCTTCGCCGATCCGGACCTCGTCGCCCTCGCCGAGCGCCTGCGCGAGCGTGAGCTCCGCCGGCGCCAGATCCTGTTTCGCGAGGGCGATCGCGGCGACGAGATGTTCATCGTACGGCGCGGCACGATCCTGATCTCCAAGGCGGTCACGGGCAAGGTCGAGCAAGTGCTCGTTCGCGTGGAGCCCTTCGATTTCTTCGGCGAGATGAGCCTGTTCGACGGCTCGCCCCGCTCCGCCACCGCCCAGGCCGAGACGGACGTCGAGCTGCTCGTGCTCGGACGCGACAGCCTGCAGGCGATGACCGAGACCGCGCCCCGTGCCGCCGCCGCGTTCTTCTACGCGATGGTCCAGGTCTTCATGGAGCGACTGCGCCGGTCCACGCAGCAAGTTGCCGAGGCGACCCGCTGGGGCCTCGAGGCCACCGGCCTCGACGTCGAGGCGCGCTGATGCAGCGGCCGGCGCCCGCGAAGTTCGAGCTGCTCGTCCGGCGGGACGACACGGAGGATTTCGAGCTCCGCCAGGTCGCGAGCGTCATCGGCTATCTCAACTCGCGCCCGCGCCGCGTCGATCAGGAGTCGTACGAGATCTCCGAGCTGCGCTCGCGGCTGGCCGCCGCGCCGGGCTTCATCCTCAAGAACAAGACGACGGACCGGTTCCTCCTGCTCTCCGCGCAGGAGCGTTTCCTCTGGGATCAGATGGACGGCGCCACCGCGCTGCAGGCGATCGCGACCGCGTACGTCTTGAAGTACGGCGAGTTCGATTTCGAGATCATCCCGAGCCTCCTGCGCAAGCTCCAGCGGGCGCAGCTCTTGACGTTCGAGCCGACGTCGCGGCTCCGGGCGGCGCTGGCGCGCAACCGAGGCCGGGTCATCGTGAAGGCGATCGAGCTCGTGTTGACCGGTCTCGAGCGCATCAGGATCTCGAGCCACAACGTCCAGTCGTTTTTCCAGGCGCTCTACCGATACGGCGGGTTCCTCCTCTTCACGCCCATCGCCGCCATCGCGTGCGCCGTGCTCGCCGTGCTGGGCGCCGCCGCCGCCTTCGTGCTGTTTCACGACGTGCACGACATGCTCGAGGGCTTCGGCGGCCATGCCTTGCGCGGCATCCTGACGGTCAAGCTGCTCTTCTTCGCCAGCGTGGCGCTGCACCAGTTCGTGCACGGGCTGGCCTGCATCCACTATCGGCGTCGCGTGCGCGAGTTCGGCTTCACGTTCCTGCACGGCTTCGTGCCGACGTTCTACATCGACGTCACCGACATCTTCATGGCCAGCCGCCGCGCCCGCGTCATCACCGCGGTGACGGGCGCCCTCGTGCATCTGGCCCTGGGCGCCGTCGCGTTCGTCGTCGCCGCCCAGGCTCCGACCGGCAGCTTCACGCAGGCCTTCGCGGCCGCGTCCGGGATCATCCAGTGGCAGGCGCTGGTGATCGCGCTCTATCCCTTCTGCTTCATCGAGATGGACGGCTACCACGTGCTCGTCGACGTGCTCGGCGTGCCGACGCTCAAGCCCGACGCGATGACGTACATGAAGGGGCTCCTCACGGGCGCGGGGCGGATGCGTCAGGGGCGCGAGGAGCTGCTGTGGATCGGTTACGTGGCGCTCTCGGCGCTCTCGGTCGCCGCGTTCATCGCGTTCAACGTCTGGATCATCGTCAGCGCCACGCACTGATTCGGCGCGCCGCGGCGAGCCTCAGCCGGTCGCGTCCTCGAGCAGTGCCTCGACCGCGGCCGCGATGTCCCGCGCCCGCGCGTCGCCGCCGCGCCCACCCGCCGCGGATGGGTCGTCGAGTGTCGGCGGTCGCTCGGTGCGGGCGAGCCTGACGATTTCGGCCTGCGCGCGCGCCCGCAGCGCGTCGCCGACCAGCGCCGCCATCTCCGCGATGACGGCCAGCCCGAGCGCGGCGCGGTCGCCCGCGGTCGGGGCCGACGACAGCCCGGCCCGGAGCGCGTCGCGCAGCCGATCTGAGAGTCGTATGCGCCCGCGTCCGATCTGAACCACGTCGCGCGCGACCGGTCCCCACTCGAGCGAGACGGCGCGGGCGCCGGATTCCACGAAGAGCGCGAGAGGCTCAGCCGCGCGCGCCGCGACCGCGGCGGCCACGCCCTGCCACACCGCGTCCGGTAGCGGCCGGCTCGCCGAGGGGGCGGGCTCGTCGACCAGGATTCGCGCAAGATCGCCGTTGGGTCGGAGCAACAGCGCGTCCTCGAGAGGACGCGCCAGCGCCCAGAGCCCGCAGCGCACGCCGTCGGACGCGTCGACGATCCGGCGCGGCGTGTGGCGGACGATGCTCTGCCAGTCCGGGCGATAGTAGGTGATGCCGCGCCAGACGACTTTCTCGATCCGGTCACGCAGCTGCACGTAGAGGTCGTCACCGACGAACAGACGCTCCGAGGGCGCGGGCTTCCACGCCAGGCCGCCGGCCACGAACGTCGCGAGCGGATCGGGGACATCGGGCTCGTAACGGAACGACTCCAGCAGCGCCAGGAAGAGCTGCTCGGTCGGATAGGGCCCGCGATAGGCGAGGGGACCGGCGCCCTGCTCCAGCGCTCGCGCCGCGATGAAGTTCAGGACGGCGGTTCCGCCGCCCGGAGGCAGCCGCGCGGGCTCGCCGAGGACGGGAATGCGGTCGATCCGCGCCCAGTCGAGCGCCTCGAACAAGGTGAGCCGAGCTCCGTGCCAGCCGTTGACCGGGGGCTCGGCGGCCTGCCAGAGCCGATCGGACCAGCCCCACGGCGCCTCACGCGTCGCGCGAGGCTCGATACCGAGCCACGAGCCGTCCGGAATTCGGACCCAGGCGCTCTCGAGCGACCCCGTGGCCGTCGGCCGGAGAACGGTGACGAGGGACCCCCGGCGATCCACGATCTGCACGAAGCAGAATGATACAATCGAGCCGTCAATGGAGACTTGGCTCTCCGCGCTCGAGATCGCGGATCTCGTTCGGCGAAAAGAGGTCAAGCCGCTCGAGATCCTCGATGCGATCCTGGCGAGACTCGAAGCGGTCAACCCCATCCTCAACGCGTTTTGCCTGGTGACGGCCGACGTCGCGCGGGTCGCCGCGCGCGAAGCCGAGATCGCCGTGATGAAGGGCGAGCCGCTCGGCCCGCTTCACGGCGTGCCCCTGTCGGTCAAGGACGTCCTGCCCACGCGCGGCTTGACGACCACGGGTGGCTCGCGGCTCTTCGCCGACTTCCTTCCGGACGAGGACGCCCTCGCGGTCGGCCGGCTGAGGGCGGCCGGCACGGTGCTCCTCGGCAAGACCAATACCTCGGAGTTCGGTCACAAGGCGTTCACCGAGAACCCCCTGTTCGGCGTCACGCGCAATCCCTGGGATCCGACGTTGACGCCGGGCGGCTCGAGCGGCGGCGGCGCGGCCGCGGTCGCGAGCGGTGTGGGCCCGATCGCGCTCGGCACCGACGCCGGCGGCTCGATCCGGATCCCGGCCTCGTTCTGCGGCCTGTATGGATTCAAGCCGTCGTTCGGCCGCGTGCCGGACCGCGCGGTGTTCGGCGGCTTCGAGCGCGTCAACCACGTCGGCCCGATCACGCGCACGGTGCGCGACGCGGCGGCGGTGCTCGACGTCGTGGCCGGCGGCGACGACCGCGACCGCGGCTCGCTGCCGCGCCAAGTCGGCTCGTTCCTGGAGGCATGCGACGGCGAGGTGAAGGGCCTTCACGTGGCGTGGACTCCCGATCTCGGCTACGCGGCGGTAGACCCCAGGATCCTGGCGATCTGCGAGAACGCCGCGGGCGCGTTCGAGACCCTCGGCTGCCACGTGGAGGTCGTCAATCCCGGGTGGGAGAATCCCGAGGAAATCTTCGCCACGATGATCGCCGCGCAGTTCTACGCCGCGTGGTCCGATCGGCTGCCGGACGCGGAGCCAGACATGGATGCCTCGCTGGTGCGGTTCATCCGTCGCGGCGGCGCGGTCACCGCGCGCGACTACCTGCGCGCCGTGACGCGGGTCGAAGAGTATTGGCGCGAGGCGCAGACGTTTCTCGAGCGCTTCGACTTGCTGTTGATGCCGACGGTCGCGGCGCTGCCGTTCGCCGCGGGCGCGCACCCGCCGCGCGAGATCGCCGGGCAGGACGTCTCGGTGCTCGGCTGGATGCCGTTCACGTACCCGTTCAACCTGACCGGCCAGCCCGCGGCGAGCGTGCCCGCGGGATGGACCGAGGAGGGCCTTCCGGTCGGTCTGCAGATCGTGGGGCGCCGCCACGCCGACGCAACGGTGCTGGCCGCGTCGGCCGCCTTCGAAGCTGCGTCGCCCTGGAGAGATCGCCGTCCGACCATGTGAGGCCGCGCCCCGCCGCTCCCGATGACTGACCGCGCGCGATGGGCGCTCGTCACCGGGGTCCTGTTGGCGCTCCTCGCGATCGTCATCTGGCTCGTCGCCGCGGACGCCCCGATCGTCCGCTTCCTGGTTCGCCTCTATCAAGACAAGAAGTTCCTGAAGGAGACGGTCCGATCGTGGGGCTGGATGGCGCCGCTCGTCTTCATCGCGATCCAGGCGCTCCAGGTCATCATCTCGCCGATTCCCGGAGAGATCACCGGGCCGGTGGGGGGTGCGCTCTTCGGAACCTGGCTCGGGCTCTTCTACTCGACGATCGGGCTGACGGTTGGCACCCTGTTCTGCTTCTGGGTCGGACGCAAGTGGGGCGAGCCGCTCGTGCGGCCGTGGCTCAGCGAGCACCACTGGAATCGGATGAGCTTCATCCTCGAAGCGGAAGGCGCGATCATCTGCTTCATCCTGTACCTGATCCCGGGCTTCCCCAAGGACATCCTCTCGTACCTCTTCGGAATCAGTCCGATGCCGTTCTGGCTGTTCGCGGTCGTCTCGACGGTCGCGCGGATTCCCGGCACGTGGGTCTCTTCCTACTTCGGCGCGCACGTGGCCGAGCAGCAGTACATCTACGCGATCGCCTTCATGGCGATCGTCATCGCGCTCTGCCTGCCCCTCTATTACCATCGCGACCGCATCCTCAAGCGCTTCCACAAGCAGCGGCCGGACAAACGAGAGGGCCGAGAAAGCGCTTGACGGTCCTGGCCGGGCTCGATAGACTCCCCGACACGCCATGGGTACCTCGACTCACGGGTTCTTCGGCTCTTACTTTTACTTCGGCGAGGTCCGCCCAGGCGCTCTGACTTGAGATAAGCAGGGGCCGCGGGCGGACCGAAAGCCCGCGGCGCCGATCGAATCCAGGCCGCGGGCTCTCGCCCGCGGCCTTT
>Ga0137396_10002451_pt1 | contig 10169 bp, 8 predicted proteins | sample czc16metaG_FD_108284 | JGI IMG/M metagenome (GOLD analysis project Ga0137396, IMG submission 108284) | Vadose zone soil microbial communities from Angelo Coast Range Reserve, California, USA - czcobulk3.16 metaG | ecosystem: Environmental > Terrestrial > Soil > Vadose zone | place: USA... | reverse complement strand
TCTGCCCGGGCCGTTGTGGCGCCGACAGATCTGTACGCAAGGCGGCTGCCAACCAAGATGTGCGAAATCTCGCGGCCTTCACCTCGCAGCTTACCCGGCTGGCGCTGCCACTGTGACACCCGAGCGTCTCGGAGTCCGCCGCCGCCGGGGGGCCGGAGCTACCGAGAGAGGGCGGCGAACAGCCGGGCGGGCGTGACCGGCACTTCGCGGATCAGCGCGCCGAGGTCGGCGACCGCGTCTTCGACCGCATTGGCGATGGCCGCCGCGCCGGGGATGGCGCCGCTCTCGCCGACACCTTTGATGCCGAGCGCGTTGATGGTCGACGGATGCTCGTCGAGCGCGACCGCGAGCGGGGGAAGCTGGTCGGCCTTCGGGATCGCGTAATCCATCAGACTGCCGGTGAGGAGCTGACCGTTTCCGTCGTACACGACTTCTTCCATCAGCCCGGCGCCGATGCCCTGGGCGGCGCCGCCCTGAAGCTGGGCCTCGACGATCATCGGATTGATGGCGCGACCCGGATCGTGCACGATCGCGTACGCGAGCAGGCGGATCTGGCACGTCTCGACGTCGACCTCGACCGCCGCGGCGTGGGTGCCGAACGCCCACGTGACGGTGTCGGGATAGAAGTAGGTGCACGCGTGCAGGCCGGGCTCGCCGGTCGCCTTGAGTGCCTTCGACTTCACCGCGGCGTGAGCGACGCGACCCAGGCTCACGGCCCGATGCGGCATGCCCACGACGTGGACCTTGCTCTGCTCGATGCGCACGTCCTCGGGCGCGCACTCCAAGAGCTCGGCCGCGACTCGCGCGGCGCGCTCGCGGACCTCGCGCGCGGTCTGCGCGACGGCGGGCCCGGAGTTGGCGGCCACGCGACTGCCGCCGGTGCCCATGCCGAACGGGAACATCGCCGTGTCGCCCGCGGAGACGTGCACGTCGTCCCACGCGGCGCCGAGCTCGGCGGCGGCGATCTGCGCCAAGGTCGTCGCGTGGCCCTGCCCCTGCGCCGTCACGCCGATGTAGACGTAGACCTTCCCGCTCGGATCGACCCGTACCGTCGCGCCCTCGTAGGGGCCCAGGCCCGTCCCCTGCGCGTAGCAGGCCAGGCCGACGCCGATGCGGCGCACACCGCCCGCGCGCGCCTTCTGCCGCCGGCGCCACTCGTCGTAAGGCAAGAGCGCGAGCGCTCGCTCGAACGCGGCGGGGAAATCGCCGGGATCGTAGGTGACCGCCACGCCGTCCTTGTAGGTGAGGCCCGGCCGGTACGGCATCTCCGCGGGGCGCACGAAGTTGCGCCGGCGGATCTCGGCCGGGTCGAGGCCGAGCCGGCGAGCGCCGATGTCCATCAGGCGCTCCATCACGAACACCGCCTCGGGCCGTCCGGCCGCGCGATACGCCGCGTTCAGGTTCTTCGTGGTGACCACACTGGTGCCCGTGTTGCGGTAGTGCGGCACGCGGTACGGCCCGGGCATGTGGTTGACGGTGTTCGCGGTGAGCCCGTCGCCCTGGAGCGGATAGGCCCCGACGTCGGCGACGAACGAGCCGTCGATCGCGACGATGGTGCCGTCGCGCGAGAACCCGATGCGCGCGTCGTGATTCTGCTCGCGGTCGTGGCCCATGCACGCGAGGTTCTCGCGGCGGCTTTCGATCCACTTGACGGGTCGCCCGAGCCGGTGCGCCGCGGCCGCGACCAGGATCTCCTCGGGATAGATCGGCCCCTTCGGACCGAAGCCGCCGCCGACGTCGGGCACGACCACGCGGACTTCTTCGACCGGCAGCCTGAGCGCCGCGGCGACCGCGTCGCGTAGCGTGTACGGGCTCTGGGTCGACGACGAGACCACCAGCGCGCCGGAGCCGCGGTCGCGGTACGCGAACACGCCGCGCGTCTCGATCGGCACGGCGCTGAGCCGCGGGTGGCGCATCCGCTCTCGGATGACGAGATGGGCTCCGGCCATGGCACGCTCGGGGTCGCCGACAGAGCCGCGCGCCACCACCGCCGTGTTGTCGGGCCAGCCCTCGTGCACGCGCGCCGAGGTGGCCAGCGCCGCTTCGGGCGTCGACAGGGAGGGGAGCCGCTCGTATTCGACCGTCACCGCGTCGAGCGCGTCCGCGAGCTGATAGGCGCTCTCCGCCACCACGACCGCGACGGGCTCGCCGACGTGGCGGACGACGTCCCGCGCGAGAACCGGCTGGGCCCAGGCGCGGCCCTTCTGCGCGCCGCCGTACGCGGTCGGCATGTTCGGCGCGATCTCACCGAGGTCGGCGGCGCTCCAGGCGAGCACGACACCGGGCAGGGCCCGCGCGCCCGAGGTGACGACCTTCGTGAGGCGCGCGTACGACTCGGCGCTCCGCACGACGCCCAGGTGCAAGGCCCCCTCGCGCGTGAGGTCGTCGACGAACCGTCCGTCGCCCGTCAGGAGGCGCAGGTCTTCTTTCCGCCGCGGCGAGGCGCCGATCATGTCGCATCGCAATCTACCACGCGCGCGCGGACCTCGCCTCGGCTAGACTTTCCGTGGATGGTGGACGTCGAGCGCGTGTTCGCCAGGCTGACGTGGACGCAGCTCGTCGGCAATCTCGTCGGCGCGTTGCTGACCTGGTTCTATTTCCGGTTCGTCGACTTCACCGCGCCGCAGTTCCAGGCGCAGATCTCCCGCGGCGAGATCGCGTTCTTCGTGGTCGCCTTCGGCGGGCTGATCTCGACCGGCATCGCGTGGGGCTCGCGCTGGGCGCGGCCCCTCGAGCGGCCCGGCCCGACGCCGGGCGCCGACACGGCGCTGGTGCGCCGCCGCGCGATCATGGTGCCGTACGTCTTCGCGGCGCTCTCGCTCGCCGGCTGGGTCATGGCCGGTCTCATCTGGGGCATCCTCTATCCCGCCCTCTGGGGCTTCTTCGCCCCGGGGCGCTCGCTCCGGTCGATCTTCGGCATCACCTGCGTCGCGGGCACGGTGACCGCCGCGCTCGTCTTCTTCGCGGTCGAGCACCAGTGGCGGCGCGTGCTCCCGGCCTTCTTCCCCGGCGGCGACCTGAGCGCGGTGCCGGGGGTGCTGCGCCTCCGCGTGCGGACGCGGCTGCTCGTGATCTTCGTCATGCTGAGCGTCATCCCGCTCTCGGTGCTGGGCGTCCTTGCCTACACGCGCGCCGCCGCGCTGCCGGGCGCGGATCCGGCGGCGGCGCCACGGATCGTCGAGAACATGCTGGCCCTCATCGTCTTCATCGTGGCGGTCGGCACCCTGGCCGCGATCGGGCTCTCGCTCTACGTCGCCGGCAGTGTCGCCGGCCCGCTCGGCCAGCTCCAGGGCGCCATGCGCGACGTCGAGCAGGGCGACCTCGAGACGCGCTGTCCGGTCGTGACCAACGACGAGATCGGCGCGGTGGCCGAGGGCTTCAATCGCATGGTCGGCGGCCTGCGGGAGCGCGAGTTCTTGAAGGAGACGTTCGGCAAATACGTGAGCCGGGAGATCCGCGACGAGATCCTCGCCGGCCGGGTCACGCTCGAAGGTCAGGCGCAGGAGGTCACGGTCCTGTTCGCGGATCTCCGCGATTTCACGCCCTGGGTGGAGGCGACCAGCCCGCGCGAGGTCGTGCGCGATCTCAACGCGTACTTCACCGAGATGGACCGGGCCATCCGCGAGCACCGCGGGCTCGTGCTCCAGTTCATCGGTGACGAGATCGAGGCGGCGTTCGGCGCGCCGGTCGCCTATCCCGCGCATGCCGAGATGGCGGTGCGGGCCGCGCTCGAGATGCGCCGACGCCTGCGCGCGTGGAACGACGCGCGCGCCCGGGCGGGCAAGACGCCGCTTCGCCACGGCATCGGGATCCACACGGGCTCGGTGCTGGCCGGGAACATCGGCAGCGCCGAGCGCCACTCGTACGCGCTCGTCGGCGATCCGGTCAACCTCGCGTCGAGAATCCAGAGCCTCACCAAGGAATTCGGCTCCGACATCCTCGTCAGCGGAGCCACTCGCCGGCATCTCGATGGCCGGTTCGATCTCGTCCAGCTTCCGGCCGTGCGCGTGAAGGGAAAGTCGCTCGAAGTCGAGGTCTATCGGCTAGTGTGAGGCGGACGTGACGAAGCGAGTCCTCATCGTCGATGACGAGCCGGTCTTGATCGGGTTACTGCGAGAAATCTTTGCCCGCTTCCAGCACGGGCACACCTACGAGATCACACCCGCGCATACCGTGGCCGACGCGTACGACTTGCTGCGGCGGGAACGCTTCGATCTCATCCTGCTGGACGTCGTCGTCCCGGCGATCGGCGACCCCTGGCCCTGGCTCCAGGGCCTCGACCTGCTCAAGCGCGTCCGGCTCCTGGGCCTGAAGGCGCCGGTCTTCATGATGACCGGCGTCCGGAACACCGAGAAGGAGGCCGAGGCGTTGATCGAAGGGGCCGCCGGCTATCTACACAAGCCCTTCGATCTGCGGGAATTGAACCGTCTCGTCACGCTCGCCCTCGGTTGCGATCCGGCTCCCGGCGCCTGACCGGCGGGTCCGGGCCGAGGAAGGCGCTAGTGTTGCAGCCGCTCGACGAGCGTATTGAGACGATCGGAATCGTGAGCCATGAGATCGAGAAACCAGAAGGCCGCGGCGTCGGAATCGACGCGCACGACCAGCGCCAGCACATCGATGGGCGTGCCGCCGTCGGGCGGCGTGAACTCGAGCTTCGCCGCCTGGCCCGCGCGCAGTCGCCGGCTGACGCGCACCTTCATGCCGGTGGACGAGATCTCGACGCAGGTGCCGTCCATCGTTCCGTTCGAGGCGGCGATGCGCACGCCCAGCTTGACCGCGGCGCGCGCCGCGGGGCGGCGCTCGACGGGACGCTCGGTCCGCTGCTGACGGGAGAGCGCGAACGGACCGAGGTAGGCGAGGACCTGGCCCAATCGCTCGAGCGTGACGGGTTTTCGGATGAAATCGAGCGCGCCGAGCTTGAGACACGCACGTGCCTCCATCTCGGTGGCGACGCCCGAGACGACGACGATCGGCACTTCGGAGTCACGGACGGCGGGGAGGTTCAGGAACTCGACGCCGCTCATGCCCGGCAGGCGGACGTCGAGGAGGATCGTGTCCGGTCGCGCGCTGGTCAACGCCTCGAGCGCGGCCTCGGCGCTGCCGACGACGATCGGCTGATAGCCGAGCTCGGCGATGAAGTCGCGGAAGATCTCGGCCAGCCGCTCGTCGTCCTCGACGACCAGGATCCGCATCGCGCTCATGGCTCGGCCACACCCCAGAAGACGGGCTCGGGCGTCAGCCGGACGCCGAAGCGATCCGCGACGGCGGTCTGGACGCGGCGGGCGAAGGCGACGACATCGCGCGCCTTGGCGCCGTCGCGAGCCACGATCGCGAGCGCGTGCTTCGTCGAGAGCCCGACCGGCCCCTCGGCCCGGCCCCGCGTGTAACCGGCGCGCTCGATCAGCCACGCGGCCGAAAGCTTCACCTGGCCGCCCGGCAGCGGCCAGCGCGGCATCGAGGGGTCGCCGGCGCGTGACTCGACCGCGGCGAGCTCGGCGCCGGGAATGATCGGATTCGTGAAGAACGAGCCGCAGCTCCGGCGGTTCGCGTCTTGAGAATCGAGCACCATCGACTTGGACCGGCGAATGGCGATCACGCTCGCCCGGACGTCGGCGATCGACGGCTTCGCGATGCCGCGCGCGGCCAGATCTTTCTCGACGTCGGCGTAGCGGATGGTCGCCGGGCCGCGCGGCCGCAGCCGGTAGCCGACCGAGAGAATGACGTACCGTCCCGGCTCATCGCTCCGGAACAGGCTGTCGCGATAGCTGAAGCGGCACTCCCGATTCTCGAAGGTCATGATACGCCCGGTGGACGTGTCCAGCGCGCGCACGAAGGTCACCGTCTCGCTGACCTCCTGACCGTAGGCGCCGACGTTCTGCATCGGCGTGGCGCCGACCAGCCCCGGGATGCCGCTCAGGCACTCGAAGCCCGCCCAGCCGCGCTCGACGCTCGTGCGCACCAGGTCGTCCCACGGCTCGCCGGCCGCCGCGATCAGCTCGCCGGCGCCGTGCGCCTCGCGTGTGTGAACGCCACGCAGCCCGATCTTCACCACGAGGCCGTCGATCCCTTCGTCCGCGACGACCAGGTTCGAGCCACCGCCGAGTACCCGGAGCCGGAGGCTCCGGGCCCGCGCCCAATCGCGGGCTTCGAGCACGGCGGCCTCGCTGCAGGCCTCGACGAAGAACCGGGCCGGCCCCCCCACGCCCAGCGTGCAGTGCTCTGCCAGGCGGACCTGCTCGAGCGGTGTCATACCCTTGAGAGTATCGCGTCACCCCTGGGGTTCCCTCACATGCTGCGCTCCATCCGGGGATCCAGCTGATCGCGGAGCCAGTCGCCGACCAGGTTGATCCCGAGGACCAGAAGGAGGATGGCGAGCCCCGGAAAAAGCGCGAGCCACCATCCGGTTGTGATGTAGTTGCGCCCCTCGTCGAGCATCGCGCCCCAGCTCGGCGCCGGGGGCGGGATGCCGAGCCCGAGGAAGCTCAGCGAGGCCTCGGCGATGATCGTCCGGGCCACCGAGAAGGTCGCGACGACGGTGACCGGCGGCAGCACGTTGGGGAGGATGTGGCGCCAGAGCAGATAGCCGTCGGTCGCGCCGAGCGCGCGGGCGGCCTCGACGAACTCGCGCTGGCGCAGCGAGAGCGTCTCGCCCCGGACGATTCTTGCGTAGGTGATCCACCCCGTCACCCCGAGTACGAGAATGACGTTCGCGAGGCTCGCGCCGAGGACGGCGAGCACGGCGACGGCCAGCACGAGCACCGGGAATGCGAGCTGCACGTCGCCCAGGCGCATCAGCGCGTCGTCGGCCCAGCCCCGGTAGTAGCCGGAGAGGAGCCCGAGGCCCACGCCCAGGACGCCGGCGATCACGACGGCCGCGAGGCCGACGATCAGGGAGACCCGAGCGCCGTAGAGGAGGCGGCTCGCGACGTCGCGGCCGAGCGTATCCGTGCCGAGCGGGTGCTTCGCGCTGCCGCCGGCGTTCCACATGGGCGGCGTGAGGCGATCGACGAGGCTGTTCTTGACGGGATCCAAGGGCGCCAGCGCGGGGGCGAGGACGGCCATCAGGACCGTCACGCAGATGACGATCAGGCCGAGGGCCGCGCTCTGGTCGCGCGCGAGACCGATCACGTCAGGCGCACGCGCGGGTCGACCACCGTGTACAGGAGATCCACGATCAGGTTGAGGCCGACGAAGATCAGCGCGAACACGAAGACGCCGGCCTGGATGACCGGGAAGTCCCGGCCCGGGACGGCCTGAACGATCAGCCGCCCCATGCCCGGCCAGGAGAAGACCGTCTCGATGATCACGGCTCCGCTCAGCATGAAGCCGAGCGAGAGCCCGGTGACCGTGATGACCGGAATCGCGGCGTTCCGGAGCGCGTGACGGTAGATCACGAGCCGCTCGGCCAGGCCCTTGGCGCGCGCGGTCCGGACGTAGTCCTGCTGGAGCACTTCCAGCATGCCGCTTCGGATCAGTCGCACGTTCTGCGCGAGCGGGGCGGCGGCCAGGGTGACCGCCGGCAAGATCAGGTGGCGCACGCCGCCGGATCCGAAGGCGGGCAGAAGGCCGCCGAGCTCGACGGCGAACAACAGAATCAGCATGAGACCGAGCCAGAAGCTCGGCATCGATTGCAAGAAGAGCGACGCAAGGCGGCTGGCGTGATCGACGAGACCGTTCTTGTGGGTGGCCGACGCGACGCCGAGCGGAATCGCGAGCCCCGTCGAGATCAGTAGCGCGGCCGCGGCCAGCTCGACCGTCGCGGGCCAGAGGTGCTCGAGCACCATCTGCATCGCCGGACGCTTCTCGCGGATGGAGGTCCCGAAATCGCCGCGCGGGACCGATCGCAAGAACTCGAGATACTGGACGTGAAGCGCGCGGTCCAGGCCGAGGTGTCGGCGGGCGTCGGCGATCTCCTGCTGCGTCGCGCTCTGGTCTACGAGAAACGGAGTGGGATCACCGGTCAGGCGGACCAGGAAGAAGACGGCGGTGACCACGCCCCAGAGCACGAACACCGCGTGAAGCGCGCGACGGAGCAGGAAGGCGCGCATCGGCTCCGGATCATTTCTTCACGGCGACGCCGCGGAAGTCCATGTTCAGCTCGGGCAGCGGCGTGAAGCGCAGCACGCGCGCGCTGTGCGCGTAGACCTTGACCTCTTGATACAGCGCGACCACGGGCGCCCAGTCGCGTACCTGCCGCTGCAGATCGGCCAGCAGTCGCAGGCGCTTCTGCGCGTCGACCTCGCGGCGCGTGGCCGTGTAGAGCGCCATGAGCTCGGGTGGATAGGGCGCCCAGTTGATCATCGCGATGGCACCCCAATCGCGCAGATAGTCGTCGGCGTCGAGGTTGTTGCCGGTCCGGCAGGCGGCGAACCCACCGTTGGGCGGCAAGGTTCCCTTGGTCGCGGTCTGGAGCAAGGTCGCGAAGTCGACGGGCTTCAGAGTCACCTGCACACCGACGTCCTTCAGCATCTCGGCGACCGCCGGCGTCATCTCGTCGAAGCTCTGGCCGTAGTGCTTCGCCGGGAACAGGAGCTGGAGCGTCAGAGGGTTCGTGTCACGAAAGCCGGCGTCGGCCAGAAGCGTCCGGGCGCGCGCCGGGTCGTACGGGTAGGGCTCCTGCGCGGCGTAGCCGTAGGAGACCGACGCGACGGGCGAGGCGTTGGCCAGGGCGTAGCCGTTGAAGATCTTCTTGATGATCGCTTCTTTGTTGACAGCCAGGTTCAGCGCGAGCCGCACGCGTTGATCGGAGAACAGACCATCTTTCCCGCCCGAGTCGTACTTGTCCTTCGGCCGGCCGTTCACGTAGAGGCGACACGAGAGCTTCTGGGGGCTCGCGGCCACCTTGAGCCTCGGATCCTGCCCGAGCGCGGGCGCGTCGAAGGGCGGCACGCCCTCGATGAGCCCGACCTGACCGGCCCGCAGCGCGGCGATGCGCGCGGCGCCCTCGGGGATCGTCTGGAATCGCATCTTCCGAAAGAGCGGGTGCGTGCCCCAGTAGCCGTCGTTGCGCTCGAACAGCATCGACGTCTTGCGCTTCCACTCGACCATCTTCCAGGGACCGGTGCCGACCGGACGGTCGTTCAGCCCGTCCACGCCGTTCTTGACCGTGTAGGCCTTGGGTACCATCGGCTCGCGGCCGATGAAATCCCAGAGCGTGGGCGCGGGCTCGCTCGTATGGATCCGAACGGTGTAGTCGTCCACCTTCTCCCAGCGCGTGACGAACGGGTACGTCTTCTCGAACTGGGTGGCGGCCAGCACGTCCTTGATGGACCACCGATCGAGGTTCCGGCGGAAGAAGCGATCGAGGTTGAAGAGCACGGTGTCGGCGTTGAACGGCTCACCATCGTGGAAGGTCACGCCGCGCCGCAGCGCGAACTCCCAGGTAAGCTCGCCCACGGGCTTCCACGAGAGCGCCAGGCCCGGCGCCGGGCGCCCCTGAGCGTCCACATCGACCAGGCCCTCGAACACCTGACGGATGTAATTCGAGCGAATCGAGCCCATGCCGATGCGCGGGTCCATGTTGGTGGTGTCGTCGGCGAGCGCCACTATCAGCTCGGCGTCGGGATCGATGGCGACGCCGTCCACCGCGCGCGGCGGTCCGGCGGGTTGCTGCCCGGCCGCCACCAGGGGCCATGTGAGCATCGAGGCAACGATCAGCAACCGTGAGCGACGGATCATCTTCGGCTCCTCTCGCAGAATGCCCATCACTACAAAAGAGCCGGCAGCCTTGTCAACGTGGGGGTCGGCTCTGTCGGTCGGCGCTCGGCCCCGCCCGCTCGATGAGCCGGAAGACGACGAATCCGAGAATCGTCGCGCCCATGACGAGCGCGGCCAGATAGATGGGGGCGGCGGGGCTGCCGAAGAGGTCACGCACACCGCCGGCCGCGAGCTGCACGGCCGCCATCACGACGTAGTACGTCGCGTAGTACACCCCGAGCGCCGTCGCCAGGCGCTCGCTCGGCACGACCCTGGGCAAGAGGGCCATCAGCGCGCCGGGGGGCGCGCCGATCGCGAGGCCGACCAGGCAGTAGGCTATGAGCGGGTGTGGGGACGCCGGAATGAGCATCGTGACCACCGCGGCGACGAGGCCGCCCGCGACGATCAGGAGGTTTGGCCGGCCGAGGCGATCGCTGAGCAGCCCGCCCAGCGGCACCGAGAGCATCGTGAGC
>Ga0137396_10002448_pt1 | contig 10172 bp, 10 predicted proteins | sample czc16metaG_FD_108284 | JGI IMG/M metagenome (GOLD analysis project Ga0137396, IMG submission 108284) | Vadose zone soil microbial communities from Angelo Coast Range Reserve, California, USA - czcobulk3.16 metaG | ecosystem: Environmental > Terrestrial > Soil > Vadose zone | place: USA... | reverse complement strand
GTAGCCGGAGTTGCCGCAGGACTGAACGTCCATCCATGTGGGATAAACACTCTTAACGGCGGCGGTCGGGTCGGCGTAGGGAATTTTTACTTCGAGGTAGACGTTGTCATATGCGGTGGTGGTGGGATTGTGGACCATGGTCTCGATGCGGATTTTGTCTCCCTTTTGCACGCGATAAGCGTACCCGGGGAGTTCCATCCAGTCGGTAAGTTCGCTGCCGGCGCCGAAAATGTGCTCTTCCTTATTGGGGCAGAGGAAATCGGAGCGATTGGTGTTCCAGAAGGCGGTGTGATGAAGGACAGTGCCGGGGACGGTGTTGCCGTTGGCGTCGACGAGGCGGGGAGTGTAGGCGCGGAGAAAGGCGTCGAGCGGAATGCTCCAGAAGACGTCGGGGGGCTGAGGCATCTTCATGTGATCGGTGTTGGCGGGTAGAGCGAGCGGGCCTTCGCGGAGGGTGATGGTGTGAGTGGCGGGATCAACTTGCTGCTCAAGCTTGACGCCTTTTGCGACGGCGTGCTGCATGCCTTCTTGCATGAAGCCGCCGTGATTGTGGTGCGTGTGCGCCATGTCGTGAGCGGGCGCGGCGGATTGCTCTTGTTGCTGTTGCTGTTGCTGAGCGGCGCTGGTCAGCGAGAATGCCATTGCGATGCTGAAGACGGCTATTGCCCGCAGGCGTGGCAGATGGTTTGCCGATACGAGAGAATTCATAGTGCACCTCGCTGATGCGGCGTGGCACGGCATAGTGACATGTCTATGATATGCCTCTGACAGCTCAAATGAGAGAATCCAGCGCTTGTTGTGCGAAAAGGTGAGCGGAGGATTCGCGGGGACTTGCTGGCTGGTTTGATGCTGATGGCGAGCGCAGCGTTGGCGTGCTTTGTTAGTGAACCCGGGACGAGCGAAAGCGTCCCCTTATAGTTTGGATTCCAAGGGCCGGCAAGGAGTGCAGTGACACAGAAGACGAACGCGGCTAGGCTATTGGACCAGACGGGAATCCAGTACGAACTGCGCGATTATGAAGTCGACCCGGAGGATCTCGCTGCCGAGGCGGTCGCGGCCAAGATCGGGCTGCCAACTGGCCAACTTTTCAAGACACTGGTGGCGCAGGGCGATCGGCACGGTAACTGCATGGCCGTGATTCCTGGCGATACGGAGTTGGACCTGAAGGCGCTGGCGGCTGCGTCCGGTGACCGCAAAATTCACCTGGTTCCCGTGAAGGACTTGCAGAAACTTACTGGGTACATTCGGGGTGGAGTGACGGCCCTGGCGGCCAAGAAGGCATATCCGGTCTATGCCGACGCGAGTATTGAACGGTTTAAGGTGATTTCGATTTCCGCAGGACTTGTCTCTTAGGACTAACGATCTTCGGGCGTGCTCCGAAGTTCGCAAGAGGCTTGACCGAAAACTGAAAGACATACATTCGAAGCGTGCCGCACTCGTAAAATTGGAAAGCGAACTAAGGACAGCAGTGCGGAAATGTAATTCTCAACTCAAACGCACACGGCGCAAGAAGGCTCGCTGTCCAGTCTTGACGTTTGGGCACAAGGATGCGGCGTGAAGATCAACGCGGTCGCCCTCGCCGACTACGCGAATATCGAGGAACCGAAAAATGAAAGTTGAAGGGTTGTATGTGGCGGAATGCCCGTCTCATCCGGCAGCAGTAAAGCTCGTCAAGGATGTTCTGGCCGCAGAAGGCGTGATTGCCGAGATTCAAGAAGTGCTTGTTAGGGATGAGCACATGGCTGGCGAACTCAAGTTTACTGGTTCTCCGACGATCCGGATCAATGGGCAAGATGTTGCGGCCCAAATGCAAAGGACGCCAAACTTCGCGCTGAGTTGTCGTTTGTATCCCGGCTCCAAGCAAGTTGGCCTTCCACCACCAGAACTGATCCATCGTGCAGTGCTCGAAGTCCGGAGTGGAGACAGAACGTGAAACAAGGGACAGGCACATCTGCGTCATTGACCGCGATCATGGCAGCCGTCGCAACGATAAGCTGTTGCCTTCCGGTTGGATTTGCTGGTGCCCTTGGAATGGGGCTTGCGAGCGCTTTTTTACAACGCTCCGTCCTTGGCTGTTGGGTCTTTCGATGGCTTAATAGGATTCGGATTTTGGCAACAACATCGCGCAAAACAATGTGCCGTCCGGGGTAGGTGGGTGGGCAACGTGTTGCTTTGGACTGCGTTGCTTGTGGTGGTTGGGATGATTTTGTTCCCGCAGCAAATCGCTGGTGTAATTGCGGATCGGTTTTGGCGATGAAGAAGCGAGCGGCAATTATTGGCGTGATCGCTTTGTTGCTACTCGTGGCCGCGTTGTATCTGTGGGGTCCTTCCTCGGTCCCGCGAGGCCAAGAACAACTTGTCACGCTGTCGAATGCAAATTTCAACGAGTTCGAGAACCCTTTCGATGCAGACACGAACGTTCCCGGGCTCGTGTTGCTCCTCTCACCGACATGAGCAACTTGTCTGCGGGGGGCCTCCGCAGTCCAGCAACTCCTGGTTCGGCACAACGAGCGGATTCGTGTGCTGATTGTTTGGGAACCGATCCTGCCTACGGATTGGAGTTCACCAAGCAGCAGCACGCTCGGGCGAATACCGGACAGTAGTGTGAAGCAGTTTTATGATCTGAACCACGTCGTGGCAGGCAAGTTGAATGAGATTGTGGCAAGGAAACCGCCGCAGGCGAAACCAAATTGTTGTGTGCGGAACGGATTCTATTGGGACGAAGCGATTCTGTACCGATCACAGGCCCACTGGAAGGACGATCCGAGTTCAGACTATTGGGATGGTCCTGTTGTTCGAATTATTTCCGACTTGGAAAGAACGCTAGACCACCAACGTTGATCTAGGTAAACCGCAGTCACCATAAAACCGGACTCCGATGTGTCGCAGCGACACTTCGCACTAATAGTCGATGGAAGCGAGTACTTCTACGGAGCGAACGAATACGTCCATTTGACCGCGAAGCGCGTCTCGCGCACTTGCGGAGGATTTGCCGGAGCGATGCTGGCGAACTGCGTTCCCACGTTGTAGATGATGTAGAGATCGCTGTCGGGCCGGTAGTTGTACCGTAGGCGAAGGTTGGCGCTGGCGGCTTGCGTGTTGGACGTGTCCATCTGCAGGATGCTGGTGAAGGTCAGGAAGCGATTGAAGGAATAGTTTGTCTGCAAGCTTGCCAGCACGACAGAGAAATTTCCGTTGCGCAGCGGCAATCGGAAACGGTCCCACGTGGTGGAAGCCGCGATCGAAAATTTCGCGGTTGGGCGATAATTTCCTCGGACGCGAAATTCATTCAGTGTGCCGCCGTAATACCCGCCGAAGCGCTCGAACAAATTGTAGGTGAAGCGGCGATCCTGGCCCGAGCCGTAGGTCAACTGATGGCGGGCGAAGTGGTATAGGCCGTTCGGAATGAACACGTTCTTGTAAATGTGAAAGGGCGTTGTAATGCGCTGCGTAAATACGTCCGCGATATCGTTATCGGTGTACGCGCCATTGTTGAACTCCGCGCGGAACGTGCCTTGCCATTCCTGCGTGGAAACTTCGCCATGCGTGTCCGGCGCGTGCAGCATAAACGCCTCGAATTGCAATTCGCGAACGCCCTCAATGCTCGGTCGGACCTTGAACGTTAGGTCCCCGTATGTTTCGTCAGAATCCGTTCTTTCGACGAAGCCCACTTCCGGGTTAAAGTTTGGCCCAGTCTTTCTCCGTTCGACCAAACCCTCGAGCCAGTTGGAACGGTAGGCCAACGAAGCCCCCACATCGCTCGCTCCGCTAGGATTCCCTGGGGACCTCGTGCCCGCCATGTGGGCATCCACGAACCAGTCTTTGAAAAAAACCAGACGGGTGTCGGCGCCGCCCGTTTGATTGAACAGGTCCAGAACGTTTCCGGACCGTTTGTCGATGCCCATGACACCCACATACGAACCGGGCCACAGTGACTCTTTCAAGCGAACAATAGCGAAGTTCGAATAGGGATTGGGACCGCTCGAACGCGTGTCTACATCCATGATGCCGAGTTCCAACCGGCCTAACGTTCCGGTCAGTTTTCCTCCGCCATTGATCGGAACCTGGTTGCCGGTGATCGGGTCGATGCCGATTTGACGGCTGAAAAACAACTGGTCTTGATCGCCAAGCGAGAAATTAAAGACGCCGGCATTCTCCAGGAAAAACTGGCGCTTCTCGGGAATGAAAATCTTAAACGGGGTGAAGTTGAAGGGCTGCAAATCCACCTCGGTATCGGCGAAATCAGTATTCCCCGTCACATTCAAGAGCAGGTTCGAGCTCAGCCCGTATTTGACATCGACTCCACCGGTGAGGGGGAATTTGGGGTCTTGTCCGCTTTGCTTGTCATACCTCGCGAGCGCGTACGGCTTTACGATGAAGAGTCTTCCGCTCCCAATATCTTTAATGCCCCGCAAGTCGCCAGCCTCGGATACCTTGGTGATGCCAAAGGTTCGCCGGAAGGCGCGCCACAAATCTTCTTCATTCTTTCTGCGAAGGAAACGCTTGAAATTCACGCCCCAGAGAACATCCATGGAATGGGTGAAGTTCAAGGTCGTGAAGGGAATTTCTATGGTTGCGAACCATCCATCGGCCGCGATGTGCGCGTCGGACGACCAAACGCCATCCCATCCCGGATCAAAATCCGTGCCAAAACCGCTACCCTGTTCTTCGACGATCAGGCCGTCTACCTGCGTGCCCAGCGGATTGACCTCAAATACGTACCCGCCACGTCGATTATGGTTGGCATCGATCAGAATTTCGAAGTGATCGTCTAGATCCTGGCTGACATCGCGGCGCAATTCCGTGGCAATGATTCGAGACGGCTCCGAGTCGTAGCAATGAATTCCAAAATAGACGGCATGACGCGTGTATAGAATGCGAACTTCGGTTTTTTCCGTGGCCGGTTGGCCCTCGTGCGGTTCGCGCTGCCGAAAATCGGTCATCGGTGTGGCGGATTGCCAGAGTGGGTCATCCAGCGTTCCATCCAGCTTTGGAGCACGCTCCACGGGAGTAGCCTGTGCGTTCTGGATAGCTTCTTCCGAAGTTTTGGGGTCTGTCCATAACGAATGGGCTTCGACACAAGCAGGGACAAACAGCAACAGGGCGGCTGAAGCAACTCTTGCGAGGCAGCCCCCTGTTAGTTCGATTGGAGCGATTGCGTCCCTCCGTCGAGCAAGGGGCCGAATGGGCCCGGCCGTTTCAGCCCCTCAATACACTACTGACAGCTTTGGCTGATCATCTTCAGATTGGTAACCCGGAGATCGGCGTACTCGCCTCCTCCGGATTGTTTCTCTTCCTTTTCCTCATTCTCTTCACGCATCTTCGTGCCCGCCACCGTAACTTTGTGCCCGAGATGCTTTGAGAGATCGACCGCTTTGCTGCGAAGCCCGTAGCGCTTGCCGTCTTCGGATGTAATCGAATACTCGCCCGCTTCATCGCCCTTTTGCAAGCAGCCGGTTACCGTTACAGCCTCGCGGTTAGTTGTCTTTGCTTGATTTGCCCGCGCTGTCCTTACTATCGAGCCAATACCCAAAGCAAGCACAAGCGCAACGATGCTTCTAGCCCATGAACTTTTCAGCATCATACCCAGCACCTCTCTCTCTTGAAATATGGGCCGGGAAACTCTTGACGACACGCGCGAATAGACTCTCCATTCACCGGAGAACAGCTTCGTAAACACTCATTCGCGCAACCGGCTTGCCGTCTGCTTCCTGTTCGGGCGCATACACCCGGTGGGTTTCCGGGTCGACGGCGAGACTGTGGACCTTCTTTTGAACGGGAAAGTCTTCGAGCTTCCGGTAGTGGTCTGGATCATCCATTTGGAAGACGGAGATCGCTCCACTCGAACAGGCGACATAGATTCGTCTCAGGCCGGGATCGAATTTGATGACGTCAGGGCCTCCGGCCATCGGCAGAAATGCGATGGGCCGGTTCTTGTCTAGATCGAACACGGTCATCAGTTCGTTTCCCTCACAGGAAAGGAAGGCGCGGTGATGCTCCGGGTCGAGAGTCATCCCATGGTTTTCTTTACATCGTCCCACGGGATACCGCCCGACGACCTCATCGCTCGCAGGATCGATGACAGCGAAAATATTCTGATCCTGCAAATTCACGTACACCTTCTTCGCAACGGGATCGTATTGCGGCATTCCCGTCTCACTGTTGAAATGAAGAGTTTTGACCAGAGTGTCGGTGCGGACATCCACGATCGCCTCGGCTTTCCCTCGTTCATCGGAAACGTAGAGTTTATGAAATGGCGCGGCGTAGGCGCTGCCGTCCGGCTTGGCTTCCGTTGGAATCTTCTTGATCACTTTCATCTGGCGAAGGTCCACTACGCCAATGGTGTTGTCGTACGCGTTCGATGTGTATGCCTTCTTCAATTCGGGGACGTACTCAACGCCTTCCGCACCTGGAGTGTCGGTCACCGTGGCCACGATTTTGTTGCTTCGTAGATCGATGACGTACATCTGCCCGGCTGCCAAATGAGCCGAGAGCAAGTAGTGATCGTCAGGGGTGATGGTGAGATAGTCGAACCGCTTTCCGGGTGGTCCCGGCAAATCGAACTCCGTCAACTTTTTCAGCGTGGGAATGGCAGGCCTGGCGGCAAGTCCAAGAGCTCCGGACAGTACAAATACTCCGGTCACCAGAAGAATGGCTTGCCTTCGCATGTAACTCCTCCGCCGCTCTCTCGAGAAGATGCAGTTCCTAATGTGCCATCGCCTGTGACGCATCGCCCTTGCCGAGCTCGTCGAGAGCCGCTTTGAAACTGGTGGCTAGCTTGTCTGCCGGGCCTCTGCCCCAGTAATGGAGGAAGATCACCAACGGCCGGTCCCCGGTCATATGGTGATGAATCGCAACTACGTCTATGCCGTTTTTGCGAAGCGCCTTCAAAACAGGGGTTACTTCGGCTTCGAGCATTGCGACGTCCCCGGCGACCGCCGCGTTTTCCTGAGTGCCGACAAAAGCCGCCCAGGTATTCAGGCCCATGCGGGCGTTGATCGCCGCGCCGTGCTCTTTCATCTTCAAGTCGTCGCGTCCGACGGTGATTTTGTAGACCTCGCCCGATTGTTCGCCTTCGTGTCCGACGATCTTAGCAATCTTGGCGGTGTCCAAAGCCGTGCCCGCACCAGTGTTTGCTGGAACGGCGGCTGCCGCCGGCACATGGCCGATCAAATCCAATCCGGGTTTTACGCGCTTGGCAAGATCCACCGCTTTTCCCATCCCATGAACATGCATGAAGTACACATGAGGCTCTTCCCAGAAGAAATGGTTGTGGAGGGCCGTAACTTCGATCCCATTGTCGAGAAGGGCCGACATAACGGGGTTGACTTCATCTTGTAGCAGCACTAAATCGCCCATCATCACGTCCGATCCGTCCGTGCCCTTTGTTAAAGAAACCCAACCCCCGAATCCGAAAGGTGTCGGCGTGGGAAAGCCTTGCATCGTGACCTTCAAATCATTGCGCGGGATATTCACCTTCAATACACCCGCTTTGAAATCGCCTTTGCGATCGAGGGACTTCAGCACTTCTTGATAGTCGGCCGGCACCTCCTGCGCCCGAGCAGAGATACTGAACAGCATCAAACAGAAACAAAGGAAGACAACGATCCTGCCCTTCTCCACAAAACGGTCCATATGAACCTCTCCTTGTATTGTCAACAGCAACGTTCAGTTCGGCTGGTGGCGAACGAATTCGTACAGTGCGTCGTAGAGCGGAAACTCCCGCGCCAGGCGCTCCTCGTCACTTATCCCGGATAGCGCGAAACCTTGGGCGATGGCCCGCAATCCAAGGCTTTCGGAGCAGACATGCTCCTGTCCTTTGACATCCGCTCCACGGACGATCAGCGCCAGACGGTGAAGCGCCGGGTCTACGAGTTTGTAATCCTCTAGAATTGCCTCGAACGTACAGCGCTCTCCCCGGTGGTTCAGCTTTACCTCAGGAAATCGAGTCGCGTCGAAAGGTATCGCGTCTTCGCGGCGAGCCGCCTCAAGAAGCTGATCTTCGGGCACAAAGAGAAATTCGGCCTCGGGGTCAACAAAGCGCCGAATGAGCCAGGGGCAGGCTACCCTGTCGACCTTAACGTTACTGCGCGTTATCCACCTCACCGCAAATCTCCTTCACGGCCCGACTCGTCTTGAAGACTACTCAGTGCCAAGCTGGCTCGTGCGATAGAGCACATGGGCCCAGCAACTCGGAGCATTTCGCTTTCAAAGTTCACCATCCTTAAAGACCGTCATTGCGGCACGCTAAGAATGCGGCGACCCAGTTTTTACCTGCTGTCCGGGACGAATCGCGTCTGTCGCGTTGCGGATGACCTCGTCTCCGGGCTTGAGATCACCGAAGACCTCTATATTTCCGTTCACACTCAGACCGGTGACCACATCCACCCATTCCGCCTTACCATTGCGCACGCGCTCGACGAAGGTGCGTTGTTGATCGTTCGTCACGGAGGAGACCGGCACAAACATGGTTGCAATCGCGCGATGGACCGGCCATTGCACACTACTGAAACTGCCGGGTGACAAGCGGCCATAGGTGCTATGGACATCCAGCTCCACGGGCATCGTACGCGTATTCAGCTCTACGTCATGCGAAATACGCGCGATCGGCGCATGGAACGTCTCGCCCGGACGGGCGGGAACCGTGAACGCCACCTGCTGCCCTACTTTCATTTCTCCTACATATGCTTCTGGAACCGGCACGACTAAGCGCAAGTGACTCGTATCTACAATCTGCACAATGGGCATGGTTCCAGATGGGCCGGACGCTGGCCCGACCAATGCTCCAGGATGCAGATTTCTTGTGGTCACGACCCCGTCAAACGGCGCGTAGATGTTCAGATATGATTCAAGTTGCGCTACGCTGCGCAGCGCGTCCCGCGCAGCCGCAGCATTGTGCTCTGCGGACTGCACCAGCCCTTGATCCGCGGAAACGGTTTGGCTGGCCACCATTACGTCGTTTTCTGCGACCACTCCCGGCGTCTGGGCGGCTGCAGCCAAATGCTGGTATGTGCCTTGGTCTGACGCGAGCTTGGCCTGAGCGGTGGTCGATTGTGATTCCGCTCCGCGTACCGCGGATTCTGCCTGCGCACGCTGCGCCACGAGTTCGGGGGCCGAAAGGCGGATAATGAGTTCACCTTTGTGCACGCGAGACCCGCGATCCACCCGAATCATGTCCATGAAGCCGGTTACTCTTGGATAGATGTCCACCGTCTCGAAAGGTACGAGTTGCGCCGGCAATGTAAACACCGTTGCGAGTTTCTGCGACGCAACCGGGACAACTTCCACTGTCTGCGCATCCGTTTGCGTCTGTTTGCCGTCCGCGGCCTTCGGACTGCCGTTGCAGCCAAAGATCAACAGCGAAAGTGACAGGCCAACCATTGCGGTTTTCATGCGATCTCCAACTTCTGGGCAAAACGACTGTGCGGGTCTTCAGGATCGAGGGACGGCGATGTGAGGGAAGCGTCTTTTTGCAAGACGCCAAACACCGTCGGTAGCAGGAATAGCGTTGCAAGTGTGGCGGCGAACAGGCCGCCAATGACGGCGCGACCCAGAGGCGCTGTTTCTTCACTGCCTCGGCCAATCGCAAGCGCCATTGGAATCATTCCCGCAATCATTGCTAGGCTCGTCATCAGCACGGGCCGCAAGCGTTCCGCTGCGGCCGCGCGTGCGGCGGAAACGGGGTCGGCGCCATTCCGGCGATTTTGCTCCGCGAAGGTCACCAGCAGAATCGCGTTTGCCACGGCGACACCCATCGCCATGATGGTGCCCATGAAACTTTCCAGGTTCAGTGTCGTGCCGGTGAGTAATAGCATCAGGATGGCCCCGACAAGTACCGCCGGAGCGCTGGAAATGACAATCAGCGCGAGGCGCAACGACTGAAAGTTCGCCGTGAGCAGGAGCAGAATAACTACCACCGCCAGAGCCAGACCGATGGCCAACTCGGCAAAGATCTGCTTTAGTGCGCTTACCTGGCCGCGTACTTGGGTCGTAACACCCCGCGGCGCTTGGCCCGCCTTCGCAATTGCCCGATCAATCTCCTTTGCCGCTCGTGCAAAGTCTTTGCTCCCGACATTTGCCGAGGCGATGATCATCCACATTCCGTTCTGCCGGTCTAACTCTCCGGCGACGGTCGTTGACTGCACTTCGGCGACTTGGCTCAAGATCGGATG
>Ga0137396_10002447_pt1 | contig 10172 bp, 9 predicted proteins | sample czc16metaG_FD_108284 | JGI IMG/M metagenome (GOLD analysis project Ga0137396, IMG submission 108284) | Vadose zone soil microbial communities from Angelo Coast Range Reserve, California, USA - czcobulk3.16 metaG | ecosystem: Environmental > Terrestrial > Soil > Vadose zone | place: USA... | reverse complement strand
CAGGTTCGCTTCAGCCGCGGCGTGAGCAGCCGTGGAATCCGTGGACGCGCCCGACTGCTGTGGTGTTCCCGCCGCAGGCGTTTCCGGCGCCGCGCCCGCTGCCTCGGCAGTTTCCGTTGCCGCGGCAGGAGCAGTTTGCTCTGCCGCGCTGTCTACCGTTGAATTTGTTTCCGTGTGCGCATTGTCGGGAACGGTTTCGGGTTCGGGCGCTGGCGCGGCGGCTTCCGCATTGGTCTGGTTATCGTGGTCGGAAAACATGGTTGTCGGCCTCCGGAAGATTACTTCGCTTTGGGTAGCCGCTATGCGGCCCCCGTGTTCAGTCGAAATGATTCCTTGCTGATTCCCTGTCTGGGTTTAGTGCAAGGAGGTTCACCGCAAAGCGGTTACTTGGGACACAGATGCTGCGGGCGTCGAAAACGCTGCAACCATGCAAGGATACTCGCCGCCTCGACCTTGTGTCAATGAACCTGCGAAAAGGCTCGGTGGCGATTCTATGACTCGAACCAATCCAGAAAAATTGCGATTGTCTCAGACAAATTCAACGGGCCGCACGCAGCCTGAAATGTTTTTTTTCGACCCAATAGTTGATCCAATCGTCTTCCGTGCGCTCAATTCTTACTTTCTGAAGAATCCTGTGTTCGGCTCTGGTCTCGTTCAAGCTGATTGCAATCATCCAACCAGGATTGTCCAGTGTGCCGATCTTGACGCCCCATTGGTGTTCCCAATCGCGGTTACACTGTTGGCGATACCATTTTTCGAGGAGAGTAAGGCCCGTTTCCATCGGATTAAGCTCGCGCGTGTCCGGCCTGCGTCTTTTCCCGCCGAAAATCGGGAGCGGAAACTTCCACGGTGCGGCACATCTCGTACAGTCTCGAGCGCATACGCGAGCCAATGCGCTGCTCTAGCGCATCTTCGCGCGTCGGGGCAATCAATTTGCCGTTCGGAAGCCGTGTCGCATCGCCTTCTGTGGTAGGGTTATCGAGATAGTTCGTCGTGATGATCGTGGTGCGATTCTCGTTGTAGCGTGCGTTCAGCACAATCCCGACGATGTCGCGCACCCAGTCCGACGGTTTGCTCGCGCCGAGATCATCCAGCACCAAAATTTCCACCGTTCGAATTGGCTCGAGAATCTTCATCTCTGTCGATTCGCTTGCCGGATTGTAGCTCGCTTGAATTTCTTTTAAGAGTTCGCGGTAATCGCAAAACAATCCCGCATGCCCGCGATGAATCAATTCCTTCAACGCCGCCACCGCCAGATGCGTTTTCCCCACGCCCGAGGGCCCCATGAACAACAATCCCTTTTCGGACGAGCCGGGATATTCGCGCACAAACCCTTGCGTGAAGAGCTTTGCCTGCTTCAGCGAATGCGCGTGCTGCGGCATCCAGGTCTTCCCGTCGGTCAAGTCGGTAACATAGCTCTCAAAATCGCAATGCTCGTAGCGCTTCGGGATTTTTGCACGGTCCATCACCAGCGACGCACGCTTCTCCATCCCGCAATCGCAGGCCACCGCCACTCTGCCCGCCGCGCCATCCCCGCGCGGCACCAGCTTCCATCCCGTCCCCCTGCAAAGCGTGCAATTTTCCAGCGCCATAGTGTGTTCGTCTGTGTAGTGGCCGGTCTTTAGCCCGGCCTTCTTCGTAGTGGCCGGTCTACAGACCGGTGCTTGTATCTTTGGACGCTCACAGCATACGAGTGTCAATCGAACAGGGCAAGACATCTACATTGGGAAAACTGTGGAAGGAACTACGAACTCTCTTCTCTAAAACTGACTACTGACAACTGACCACTGAAAACTGCTCTACCGCACCAACCGTGGCGTCGCTCGTACAATCGCATGCAGTGGCGCTTTCTCCCGGGTATGCGACGCCGCCACTCGCGACAATTCCTGCTGCACCACTTGCGCGAATTCACCCATCTGCCGCTCCATCTCGATCATCTTCTCGCGCATGTTCAAAATGATTTCGATGCCCGCCAGGTTCACGCCCATATCCCGCGCCAGCGTCAGAATCACGTCCAGCCGCTCGAGGTCCGAATCCGTGTACAGCCGCGTGTTCCCTTGCGAACGCGACGGCTTCAGCAGCCCCACGCGCTCGTAAAGCCGCAGCGTTTGCGGGTGTAGCTTATACAGCTCCGCCACCGCGCTGATCATGTAGCCCGCCTTGGCCCGTTTTTTCGCTCGCACTGCCATTGCCGTTTCTCTGTAGGGACGGCCTTCTGAGGCCGTCCGCTCTTTCAGACTCCAGCCTTCGTGAACAAATCCTTCCGTGGATCTCCCGGCGAGACGCTCTCCAGTTCCTTCATCAAATTTCGCACCCGCTCATCCGTCGGCGGAGGCACGACCACTTGAATCTCCACGTACTGGTCGCCTCTTGCGCCATTCCTCGCGCTCGGCACACCTTTTTCTTTCAGCCGCAGCGTCTTCCCGCTGTTCGTTCCCGGTGGGATCCTTACGAGCGAGCGGCCGTCCATCGTCGGTACTTCTATTTTTGCTCCCAGGGTCGCTTCGCTCACGGTGATAGGAATCTTGGTATACAAGTCATCGCCGCGCCGTTCAAAAAACTCATGCGGTTTCACCACTACGCGCAAATACAAATCCCCCGCCGGCGCGCCCATCGTTCCGGAATTGCCTTTGCCGGGAACGCGCACTCGCCCTCCATTCGCCACGCCCACCGGAATGCGCACCTCGATCGACTCCGTCCGCCGCACACGCCCTTCGCCGTTGCAGGTCTTGCAAAGCGTCCGCAGCTTGCCGGTCCCGCCGCACCGTGTGCATGGCACGTTAAAGCGCATCTTGCCCGCGGCCTGCTGGATCGTGCCCGTGCCCCCGCAGGCGGCGCAGGTTTGCGGCGAGCCCACGGCGCCTGTTCCATGGCAAGTCCCGCAAGTGTCCAGCCGCGTGATAGAGAGCTTTTTCACCGCGCCACGCACGGCGTCCCAAAAACCAATCTCAATCTGATATTCCAGGTCGCCGCCGGGTTCATGCTCCGGCTCCATCGCGGCGCCACCGCGTCCGCCGCTGAAGAACTGGCTGAAGAGATCGCGGAAGCTCGATCCGCCGCCGGCCGCGCCGGAGCCACCGCCAAAATCAAATCCGCCAAAATCAAAGTTGACGTCCTGCTCTCCGCCGTGGCCGCCCGCTCCACCCGGCCCGGCCGGCGGAAGGTTGTCGCTGTAAAAGCCATACTGATCGTACATCTGCCGTTTCTTAGAGTCGGAGAGGACGTCGTAGGCTTCTTGCAGTTGCTTGAATTTTTCTTCCGCGGATTTATCGCCCGGATTCAAATCCGGATGATATTTCCGCGCCAGCTTGCGAAACGACGCACGAATATCCTTGGCGCTCGCCTTGCGCGGCACTCCCAGCAGTTCGTAATAATCCTGTTTTGCTGTCGTCGGCATGATTGCGCCGCTTCGGGCGCGAAAATCTTAGTAGGGGCATCCGCCGTGGCGGATGCCCCTACGGTTGCTAATTCACGTTAGTTCGGCCGCTTCGACTCGTCCACGTCTACGTACTCCGCATCAATCACGTCGCCAGGCTTCTTCTCCTGCGCGCTGCCCGGGCCGGCGGAAGACCCTCCTGCTGGGCCAGCGCCGCTAGGACCAGCCTGTCCCGCCGCGGCGCCCGCCGCCTGAGTGGTTTTGTACAGCTCCTCGGCGATCTTGTGCAGCGACCGCTCGACGTTTTCCTTGGCTGCCCGCAGTCGCGGAACGCCGCCTTCATTCACGGCCTTCTTCGCGTCCTCGATGGCCTCTTCGGCTTTTTTCACGTCCGCCTCGGCGATCTTCTCGCGGTTCTCGCGCAGCATCTTTTCGGCTTGATACACGATGCCATCTAGGCTGTTGCGCGCTTCGACCTCCTCCATCCGGCGGCGGTCGTCTTCCGAATGCGATTCGGCTTCTGCCCGCATCTTCTCAGCCTCTTCCTTGCTCAAGCCGCTGGAAGCAGTGATGGTGATTTTCTGCTCCTTGTTCGTGGCCTTGTCTTTAGCGCTCACATTCAGGATGCCGTTGGCATCGATGTCGAACGTGACTTCGATCTGCGGCGTGCCGCGCGGGGCCGGAGGAATCCCGTCCAGTTTGAACGTACCGAGAGACCGGTTGTCTTTCGCGAACTTCCGCTCGCCCTGCATGACGTGAATTTCCACGCCTGGTTGGTTGTCAGCCGCCGTCGAGTACGTTTCCACCTTGCGCGTCGGGATTGTGGTGTTGCGCGGGATCTGCACGGTCATCACGCCGCCGAGCGTCTCCACGCCCAGCGAAAGCGGCGTCACGTCCAGCAGCAGGATGTCTTTTACGTCGCCCGCCAGCACCGCGCCCTGAATCGCCGCGCCGACTGCCACGACTTCGTCGGGATTCACGCCCTTGTGTGGTTCCTTCCCACCGAAGAAGTTGCGAACTAGCGATTGCACCTTGGGGATGCGCGTCGACCCGCCCACCAGAACTACTTCCTGAATATCGTTCGGCGACATCTTCGCGTCTTCCAGGGCCTGCTTCACCGGTTTCATTGAGCGGTCCAGCAGGTCATTCATCATCTGTTCGAGCCGCGTGCGCGTGAGCTTCTCTTCCATATGAATCGGCCCGTTCGCGCCCGCAGTGATGAACGGCAGGTTGATCTCCGTCTCCATCATTTGCGAAAGCTCGATCTTGGCTTTCTCCGCCGCGTCCTTCAGCCGTTGCAGCGCCATCTTGTCCTTGCTCAAGTCAATGTTGTTCTTGGTCTTGAATTCGGTGATGAGCCAGTCCACGATTCTCTGGTCCACGTCGTCGCCGCCCAGGTGCGTGTCGCCGTTGGTGGACTTCACTTCCACCACGCCCGCGCCGACTTCCAGGACGGAAATATCGAAAGTGCCGCCGCCCAAGTCGTATACCGCGATCGTCTCGTCGGTCTTCTTATCCAGCCCATACGCCAGCGCCGCCGCCGTCGGCTCGTTGATGATGCGCACCACCTCCAGGCCGGCGATCTCGCCCGCTTGCTTGGTGGCTTGCCGCTGCGCGTCGTTAAAATAGGCCGGCACGGTGATCACCGCCTTGGCGACTTTTTCGCCGAGGAAATCTTCCGCGGCCGCTTTCAGCTTGCCGAGAATCATCGCGGAAAGCTCCGGGGGGCTGTAAGACTTCCCTGAAATCTCCACACGCGCGTCTTGGTGCGGTCCTGCGATCACTTTGTAGGGCACGCGCCGCGTCTCTTCACCAACTTCATCGTAGCGCCGGCCCATGAACCGCTTGATCGAATACACAGTGTTCTCGGGATTCGTTACCGCCTGACGTTTTGCCACTTGGCCGACCAGCCGCTCGCCTGTCTTTGTAATCGCCACTACGGACGGTGTCGTCCGTGCCCCCTCCTGGTTGGGGATCACCACCGGTTCGCCGCCCTGCATCACGGCCACTACCGAGTTTGTCGTTCCCAGGTCAATTCCAATAATCTTGCTCATTGCCGCCATTCCTCCTGAAACCTTTTGGCATTTCCGTTCGCCTGTAAATCTCTGAAATCAAGGCGAATCCAGCTCAGTTCTCGCGTTCCAAGCCCAGCTAGAGGCGCAGTATACATGTTGAGTGCATGTTTGTCAAGTTTTTTGATGGCATAAATAAATCCCTCATTTTCTTTGTCTTACGGCCTCCGGCCGCCTCTCCTCGTTCCCTTCCGAAAATCGTCATTGACTTTTGGTAATTCTTCGTATATAATACTATGTAGATACTGGGGATGCGCCGGCTGGGGAGATGTTTCCTTGGGCGTTTGCCGCCGTTTCGAGCAATGCGCAGTTTCGTTGTTTCCGTCCGCTAACTCTTTTACAATCAACACTTACAGGGAACTAGCGATGGAAGGCGAAAAATGCTCCTCTAACTCGTTTAGAATCAACACTTATGAAAAAAAGGGGGAGGGGGGTAGCAGTTATGGTTAACTACAATTCCCCCGCACAACGCTTCCCATCGCGATCGCAACCAACTTGGGCGAGTCTCAGTTGCTATGCTTCTCTTAGTGTTTAGGTGAAGTTAAGCCACGACAACTCTTACATTCCGTCGATTTCGCGGTAGAATTCTGTTTCGTGACCCGCAAGGGCAAATCGCTCGAATTATTTCGGAGGATCGCGTGAACCGTCGGCGCATTCTGGCAGGGATTCTTAGCGTGGGCTTGCTCAGCCTATTGGCCTTGTTCCTGCCTTCTTTGCACAAGTCTCCTGAGCCTGCGTCACCGTCGGCACCGGCATTGGCGCAAACGCCGTCGGAGACGGCTAACGCGCCCACGCCGTCTGATACGCCGATCATTCCTGCGCCGGTGGTCGCGGCGAAGGCAGCTCCACTTCCTCCCGCGCCGCAGTCAGCTGACGGTTTATCGGACGTGGATCCGCACAAAGCCTTCGGCTCGAAGAGCGCTCCCGTGACCATGGAAGTCTTCAGCGATTTTCAATGCCCGGCGTGCAAAACACTCTTCCTCACCACCAATCGCCAATTGATGGACAATTACGTTACTACGGGCAAGGTTTACCTGATCCACCGCGATTTTCCGCTTGCCATGCACGCGCACTCGCGCGTGGCCGCGCGCTACGCCCGCGCCGCTGCACAGCTCGGTAAGGTTGAGCCCGTGGAGCAAGCGCTCTTCCAGAACCAGGAGAAGTGGGAACAGAGCGGCGACGTGGATGGCACGGTCGCTGCCGTGCTCTCCGCCGGGGAAATGACTAAAGTACGCGCGCTTGTCAAGGGGGGCACCCTCGACGCCGCCATCGACAAGGACTTCGCGCTGGGCCAGACCTATCGGGTCAATCAGACGCCCACCACCGTCTTTCATTGCAAAGGTCAGACCTATCCGTATTCCGGGGTCATGACTTACGACATTCTCAAAACGTTTCTCGAACAGTTGCTCAGTCAGAAATAGGTTTGGTTTCACCGGAGAAACAATTCAAAGATCCATGATGCAATCAAGCCCATTCAATTTACGCCGAGCGATCATCTGGATAGGCCGACTGGTCCTTGCCGGAATATTTATTTATGCAGGCTATGCCAAGTTGACGATGGGCATGCATCCACGCCCACCTCTCGGAGTGGCCCTTTCGTTCTTTGCGCTGCAGGTTGATTCCTACCAAATGTTGCCGGTGTGGGCTGTAAAATTCGTGGCCAATACGCTGCCGTTCGCGGAAATCGCGCTTGGCCTGCTCCTCTTGTTCGGCTTTGGCCTGCGTATATGGGCCACTCTCATCACCTTATTGATCGTGGGATTTTTTGCAGCCGTTTTGCGAGCGTATCTCTTGCACATGCAGATCAATTGCGGGTGTTTTACGACGCCCGAACCGGTTTCGCTCAAGAAAATTTTTGAAGATGGCGCTCTCGCGGCGCTCGCCATTCTGATGACGGTTTTTGCTTTCATTGAAGCGCGCAAGCCGCATCCCTGGTCGGCTCCCGAGAAAGCTTGAGCTGAACTTGCTGCGATGAAAACTCTTGCTGAATATCTCGAGCTGGCCACGGTGGCCCACGGCCATCTGTGCGCTGGCCAGGTCCTCGGCGTGCGCCTCGCCATGCTGGGCCTGCGCGAACTCGGCATCGACGATCCCATCGCCGAACGCAAGCGCATTGTCACCTACGTCGAAATCGATCGCTGCGTCACTGATGCCGTCGCGCTTGTAGCCAACTGCCGCCTCGGCAAGCGCGCGCTGAAATTCCGCGATTGGGGCAAAGTCGCCGCCACTTTCGTCGACCTGCAGACCGGCCGTGCCGTGCGCATCGCCGCGAAAGAATCTTCCAAGCAAGCTGCCCGCGAAATGTTTCCTGAACTCGGCAAGGACGCCGGCCAGCAAAAAGCCTACGCACAACTCTCCGACGAAATTCTCTTCGATCAACAATGGGTGAAAGTCGAAGTCCAGCCCGAAGATCTGCCTGGCTTCAAAGGCCCTCGCGTCGTCTGCGCCCAATGCGGCGAAGGCATCAATTTCAAACGCGAAGTCGTGAAGGACGGGCGCACCCTCTGCCGCGCCTGCGCCGGCGAACGCTATTACGAAAGTTTGCCCCCAAAGTGAAGACACGATGGTAGTGGCGAACCTGAGGTTCTGAATGAAAAGAATTCTTTTTTCCATCGCCGTGTTTCTTCTTGCAGGTTGCGTAGTCTTTGCACAGAAGACTCCCCCAAAACAGAGAGATAAGTCTGAAGACGAAATTATTGCCGCGGTCGTCCGACATGAGACGTTTACACACAAAGGTATCGTTTTCCTTAGTGTCAATGGTCATGATCCTTCCTCTGAGACTCTACGCTTGCTCTCAGTGTGGTAGGTCCGCGCTCTTCCTGCGTCGCGGGCAGTCTACGTTCCAGTTCCAAATGAAATGGGGTCTTGGAAGGACAAAAAAACCGGAGAACTTGGCAGCTATTTCGAGGCCGGAGTTGGGAAGCGGATCGGTGATACCCGCGTTGAAGTTGTTGCTGGTTGGTGGCAGGCCTGCGGCACGTACGCCGTTGTTCTCCAGAACGGTAGTTGGTCGGTCGAGAGCTACAAGGCCTGGGACATGTGCTGGTGAGCGCTTTATGTTGGGTCTCCTTCCGATAATGAGGCGCTTGCTTCGCGGATTCTGCGATTGTGCCAATGGTCAACCTTCGGAGCTGGTTTGCTCCTTTCGTGCCTCTCCAATGCGCACGATGACATAAGCGATTAGGGCAAACGCAAAAAAGACCAGCAGCATCCAGGCAATCCCCTGCAAAGTCTCGATGGCCGCGCGATAGAGCTCGAAAATCCATCGGTCGAAACTGAGCGAGGCAGTTTGGACTTCACGGCCGCCGAGCGCCGGGTTGATGTATTTCTCCAGGTCGCGAAGTTGCACGCCGGCAGACACTCCCACAACGAGAATCGCGAATTTCATGTACTTCGACCAAGCTGCGCTGATCTCATCGGCGATGATGCGGTGCAGCACGCTGTCGACGGGCTTCGTGAACAAGCGCATCACGAAAAACGACACGCCGAGAGCCGTCACGAATGTAACGAAGAGCAAATAGAGGAACATAGGAGATCACCTCAGAGCCGATCCTTCGACCTGATTCGCGGACGAAGATGCCGGGCGCCGGCAGTTTTCTACTATAAAGGATTCCCGCGCTGTTTCCTTGTTCATGGCATCAAACGCGACCGAGTGGCCTGCGCCATTCTCTAGTGCGGTAAGATGATGCTTTCATGCTGAGCCTGCCACCCATTACGCTGCGACTGCGCGGCTGGAAACTGATTGACCGCGTCGCGCTGGTTTTTCTGTTGCTTTGTTCGATCGCGCTGGGTGCAGGCTGCGGTTTGCTGTTTGTTTACGCCAGCGACCTGCCGGAAATTCGCGCGCTGGAAACCTATCGCCCCGACGTGGTGACCGAAGTTTACGCGGATGACGGCCAGCTTGCGGGCAGCTTCGCGCTGCAGCGCCGCATCCTGATGACCTACGAACAGTGCCCCAAAGTTTTGTACAGCTCTGTTACCGCCATTGAGGATCAGCACTTCGAAGAACACTGGGGCGTCGACTTCCCGCGCATGTTCAGCGCCGCGGTGCGAAATGTCGTTAAGGGCCGCATCACCGGCGGGGCCAGTACCATCACCATGCAACTGGCCGGAAATCTTTTCCTGGACCGCAGCGACCGCAGCTTCCGCCGCAAAATGCAGGAAATTCTACTCGCGTTGCAAATCGAGCGCCGCTACACCAAGCCGCAGATTTTTACCATGTACGCCAACCAGGTGTACCTGGCGCACGGCAATTATGGTTTTGCCGCGGCATCGCAATTTTATTTTGGCAAACCGGTTACGGATCTGAAACTCCAGGAAGCCGCGCTGCTCGCGGGCATGGTCAATGGCCCGAAGTTTTCGCCGCTCACGAATCCGGACCTCGCGCTCAACCGCCGCAATCTGGTAATCCACCGGATGGAAGAGGAAGGCAAGATCACGCCCGCGGATGAGACGGCTACCAGGAAAACGGCGCTCGGTTTGCACATCCAGTATCCGCGCAATGACCTGGCGCCCTACTTCTTCGAAGATATTCGCAAGTATCTTGAATCCACGTATGGCACAGAAGCGGTCCATGAGCGAGGGCTGCGTGTTTACACGACGCTGAACATCGCCATGCAACGCGTCGCCAACCAGTCTTTGCGTGACGGCCTGCACACCTACGAACGCCGCCACGGCTGGAAGGGAAATTTACCAAACGTTTTGCGCGACAATCTTGGCAAGCT
>Ga0137396_10002446_pt1 | contig 10174 bp, 10 predicted proteins | sample czc16metaG_FD_108284 | JGI IMG/M metagenome (GOLD analysis project Ga0137396, IMG submission 108284) | Vadose zone soil microbial communities from Angelo Coast Range Reserve, California, USA - czcobulk3.16 metaG | ecosystem: Environmental > Terrestrial > Soil > Vadose zone | place: USA... | reverse complement strand
ATGCTACTTTGAGCTTGGGACAAGACGCTCTAATAACCGCATGTGGACCACTAACCTCCCGTACCTCCGTCAGATCGCGACTGTAACGACATCCCGACTAAGGTCGCGATCAGGATCGCGGGATAAAGTTGTCCGATGAGCGCTTCTGCGGTGGCCAGCGATCGTGCGACGCGATGCACTGGATAAGCGTCACCATAACCAACGCTGGTGAGAGTGGCAAAGCTGAAGGCGATCATACGGCTCGGCGCACCAGTCGGAATTCCAACGAAAGAGGATCGGAAATGGATTGCGTCCGGGATCTCTTCTACCACCACCTTGTATGCGAACGCCCAAGTCACACCAATCAGCAAATACGCCGCGACTCCACCCATCACGCGGTGTACGCTCACCGGACCCGGGCGAAGAGTGTGGGTGAGCGTCATCACCACGAGGATGGCCATTCCGAATATTTTCAGCGCCGTATCCAAGCCCCAGTGGCCGAGTGACGGGTTGAATTCGACGATCAAATCCGCCGTGAACTCCAGGATGGTCACCCCGACGATTAAATACATAAGAATTTTGTTGCGGATGGTAGCGATAGCGCCCGAGAAAAGCATGAGCGCAAAAATCAGGTCGATTCCAATTCGCCCCAATCGTGACAAACGAAACATGGGAACAAAAATGGTTATGAGGACCAGAAAACCGAGGAATACACTCAGTCCCCGGTCTTCGAGCCAAAAAGGTAACAGCGGCGCTTCACTCTGTTTGCGCATGGTCTCAATTTGCCCGCGGTCACGTGGTTTGGGAATCAAACTATCCCGGTGTGCGGAGGAGTGGCTTACTCCGCCTTGTGCCAACTCGAAGCGGGGCTGCGCTCTTTCACATCTGGTGCGATTTTCGTAGTGCTAGGCCCGAGGTCTCTTTCGTAAACAGTGCCATCCTGGGTGACGATAAAAGTCATGACGCCCGATGACCGGTACTCCGCGGGATATGCCACCAAGGCCAAGGCGCGCGTCATCTTGTCACGGGGAACATTGGTTTTGGTTCCGTTCAGAGAGTTTAGCGACACCAGTCGAAAGTAATAACCGTAGAAAGGCGACGACTCTTTCTCAGTCCCGCGAGCGTTGTTGTCGGCATTCGCCGAGTGCGCGGTAACCAGGCTTTGGGCATATTGGTCGATCGGATCGTCGCCTGCTGCGTTTGTTTGGCCTCGTTTCTTTGCCATTGCGACAGCATTGCAAACTTGAATTGCTGTGACCTCGTTCTCTCCGATTCTTCGGAACAGGATTTCCTTTGTACCGGTGTCGAAATCGAAGAACCATGCGCCGTTCTTTGAGACCAGCGAAATGGGAAAAGGCCAGTTTTCCGCTCCGATGTACAGCACGGTGCTTCCGTCGGGTTCTCGAACCAGGCGATGCATCTCCTGATATTTCTGGCTGAACCGCTCGCGTTCGAGTTTGTCCTCAACTTCGTCCTTCGAAGAAGTGACTTCCGTCCCTGCTCCGAAGATCGCTTCCAGCGTCTGCTCATCCTCTCTTTGGACAGCCTGAAACAGAGCGTTAGCAGCCTCTCCCGGTGATGAGAACGTCTTTGGTTTCGATGTCTGAGCAAGACTTGATCGAGCGGAACCCACGACCAGCAGCGGTAAAACGGCTAACGCGACCATCGATGCAAGTCTGTGTCTAAATGTCCCAACTTTCATATTCATATTCATATTCCTAGTGCGCATGAGTTCTCTCCCTATCGTCAGTTGACTTTGCAGTAATGGATCGGAATTACCTGTGACCTCCGCCTCCGTGAAATCCTCCGCCTCCGTGGAAACCTCCGCCGAAGCTCGATCCCCCGCGAGACGAAAATCCTCTGGCGGTTCCTCCATGGTTGAAGCCGCTGAATGCGCCGGAATGGGTACCAGGCTGGGCGTGCGGCGCCAAAGATCCATGCGGCTCGGAAGCTCCACCGAAACCCCGACTCCCGCCCGCGCCTCGGCTCTGAAATCCGCTTCCACCACGAAACCCGCCGGCATGATTGAAGCCTGCGTGTCCGCGATTGAAGTCGTGGCGATTGGCGAAGATTCTGCTGTGGGAAATGTAGCTGTTGTGGTTGTAAATGATATTGCGGTGGTGCCAGTCAAATCCCCAGTTATGCCATCCCCAACCAAAGCCGCCAAACAAAGCCGGCTCGAAGCCAAAGCCAAAAACCATACCTGGTCCCGAAAGGTAGAGCCCGGGGTACGGATACCAGCCCGGCCAGGCCACGAGAGGCGGTCCATACACGAGCCAAGGATCATATTCCGGCACGTAAACAACCTCAGGGTTGGCTGGCTCGATCACAATTGTTTGTCCCTGGTTGGTTACTTTTTCCAGCGACGTGCTCTTTAAGTTCCCCGACTTCTCAGCACGCTCACGCATCACCTGAACGGCGTTCATTACGTCCTGTTGTTGATTGACGTAGGCATCGCCGAGCGATGAAGTCCAGGAGAGATTCTTATCCATGTTGGCGAGCACGGACGGAAATTCCGCCAGCGCCTTGACACTGGGATCCCAAGGTTGTTTATCGACTTCCTGCCCTAGTTGTTCTCCCTTGAAGTCGGTATGCTGTTGCATCCACCGGTCCGCTTCCACAATTTGCTCAGGATAAGTAGCGGCGGCGAGCACCTGCGCAACCAACGCATCCGAATACAATGCGATCGGTGCTACCAATTGCTGCAATTGTTCCCGCGTCTGTTGCGCGGCCTGTACCGTTGGTTGTGCGGTGGGTTGGTCCGCCTGAGCGAACCCTCCCGGCGCCGCGGCTAATACGAGGCAACTGGTAAGAAAAAATGACAAACTTTGTTTTAAAAATTTCACAGTCAATTCTCCCGTGGCGGGCCGGATCGCACGCTGCCCTCACGAACAGCGTCTTTAATGACACACTCAACTGAGTCCGCGCGCCGCCAATTTTTTTATCAGGCGTCCAAGCCAGCAATACTGCGAGGCACATACCCTCGAACGGTGAGTGGACATGCCGGATGGTCGCACTGACACGCGATTTCCACGTCTTTGCTCCCCGCGTCACGACACGCCTCACCGCAATACTGTTCTCCATTGGGTACATCGCAAAGGCATGGTAAGTGCGCGCACTTTCTCGTCTTTCGATTTCTCATCACAGCCCTCCTATCGCTAAAACAACGCGACTCCTGGATGATTGCATGCAGATTTCCAAACCTTGCCCTGCTACGGACACAAGACCTTGCTAGGTTTTATAGTGAGCAAGACGAAGAAATGAATTGCCTTGTGTCAACTGGCTGATAGCGGCGTCAGCATTTCGACGGTCTCACGGCTGCACGTCACCATCGAGAGGCACTGGCTTTTACTGCTATCGCACTGTAAGGCCACGGCGCCGCCTTCCCCAAGTCCCGTAAATGCGCAAGCAATCCAATGGAACCTCAACTGCTATAGAGAGAAGGCAAGTGACAGCTAGTAGCTGTCAGCTTTGCTCACACCATGACGAAATTGCAGCGCATGAAATGCGGTATCGCTTGTTTGCTTGTGGCTGCGTCCGCGCACGCGCAGTCGAAAGAGCCTGGCCTGTCCGGCGATACCGCGGTCAGGGTAGAAGCTCCTAGATCAAACCTACTGCGAGACTTGGACAGCTCCCTCGAAAAAGTCGTGGCGAAAGTTTCACCCGCGGTGGTCCAGATCGTGGTTAATGGCTATGGTCCCTTGGAGGACCACGGACACACCGACGCAGCGCGAATCGTCCGGCAGCATGCCATTGGCGCCGGGGTCATCGTTGACCCGGACGGCTATATCATCACTAACGCACATGTGGTGGAAGGCGCCGAGCGCATCCGAGTGATCTTGCCGCCCCCGGCAGACTCAAGCATCGAAGTCCCGCCCATCCATGCGGGGCAGATCCTGGAGGCCACCGTATTGGGGAGACATAAACAGTCCGATCTAGCTCTGCTCAAAGTACAGGCAACGCATTTGCCTACTGTGCCTCTCCGGCGTGACGTCCGCGTCCGCCAGGGCGAATTGGTATTCGCGATTGGGAGTCCCGAAGGATTGCGGGATTCGGTCACTATGGGTGTGGTCAGTTCGATCGCCCGGCAAACCGATCCAGACGATCCCATGATCTATATCCAGACTGATGCGTCCATCAATCCGGGAAACAGTGGCGGTCCGCTGGTAGATATCGATGGCAATCTCATCGGCATCAACACCTTCATGCTCACAGAAAGTGGAGGCAACGAAGGGCTGGGGTTCGCCATCCCCGCGGCAATCGTTAATTTTGATTATCAGAACCTGCGTAAGTACGGCCACGTGCAGCGCGTGTCGATTGGCGCCGCAACACAGAACATCACACCTACGTTGGCGGCGGGTTTGGGTCTGGCGAGAAGCTGGGGAGCAATCATTTCCGACATCACTGACGGAGGGGCCGCCGAGGCAGCAGGTCTGCAGATAGACGACATCGTGCTCGCGATTGATGGCAGGTCAATCCTCGGCCTTCCCGACTTCATGGCCGCACTCTACCTCCACCCCTTTGACCAGGTTTTAAAAATCGATGTGCTTCGAGGCGTGACCCGGATGTCCTTCAATGTTCCCGTCACCGTATACCACGACAAGATAGAGGAGTTGGCTGACATCCCTGACTTGAAAAAGATCTTGGTTAGAAAGCTGAACATTTTTGTCGCTGATTTGGACGAGAAGGTAAGACCGCTAGCGCATAGCAGTCGCGGCGACTCGGGAATACTGGTCGTGGCCCAGGGCGGCGGGTCGAACCCCGTGAATACCGGGCTGGAAACGGGCGACATCATTCTCGCCATCGCTCGCACGCCGCTGCAGTCGAGCTCGCAGTTTCTGGAAACGGTCCGTCCGCTCAGATCTGGTGATGCAGTCGTTCTGCAGATCGAACGAAACGGGAAACTGCAATATCTGGCATTCGAGATGGATTGACTTTCCGAATTAGCTGCCGTCCTTTCCCTTAAAGCACAATCACGGAAGCCGTTCTAAGAGCTTCCATTCGGGACACTCGAAGACTTAGCCCGCATGGCCGTCATACACTTCCTCGGCAAAGTTTACCGCCACGATTCCACGTCATTCGGCAAAAGCCCAGAGCACAAAGTGACCTCGGAACGACGGGTGTCGAAAGAGTGACGCGAACTCATCGGTGGACCTGAGGAATAAATCGTAGCCATCCCTGCTCTTTCCTGCATTCACTCAATTGCGACGATCTCCTGCCCCAATAAGTTTGGCATGCCTAATGCAAGTGCCTGCTTGAGGGCGCGGCATTCTTGTCAAGATGGCAAGCCAAACCCAAGCACACAAACTTAGGAGAAAACAGAATGAACACGGTAAAGAAACTCATTGCGCTCATGGGATTCCTGTCAGTCCTGTGTGCAATTCCGACGATGGCGCAGATTCCCAACAAGGTGACGGTTGACGCACCATCTGCGTTTTACGCAGGGAACGCGAAGATGCCCGCAGGTAGTTACTCGGTGACTCAGCCAAATGCGGATGACAACCTTTTGTTGATCGAAGACAGCAGCGGCTCGCACTCGATCTTCGTTGAGCACGTAGTCGCACCGTCCAACACTCCGCACGCGCAGTCCGATGTCTCCTTCAACAAATATGGCAATGTAGATTTTCTTGGCACCATCTGGATCCAGGGACGAAATTCCGAAATGCAGATTTTGCCGTCGAAGGCCGAACAGAATGCAGCTAAAGCAGCAAACGCCGAAAAACACACGCTGTCAGCCAAGAATACTGGCGAACCGAAATAACTGAGGCGACCCGGGGAGGAGAGGAAAGTAACACATGAACGATTTCAAAAGGTATTGGAGGAAAATCACATGTCACTTAAAGGAGGAAGCGAAATGTTGCAAAGCAAGAATGCGGCTCCAAGAAGGCAGAATCTTGCCCTCGCCAGTCTGCTGATTACAGGTCTGCTCGTCGCGGGAAGCACTCCCAGTTTTTGCGCTAACAAGCCCGAGACAATTGCTGCTAGTGCCATGGGCACAGGCACTCAGCTGGGATCTCAAGTCGGCATCACGCTGAACATTTATGATTTCTCTACCCCTGCAGATAAGCAGATACTGGTACAGGCATTCGACAAAGGCCAGAATCAGGGCTTGGTCAACGCGCTCAGCAAGATGAAAGCGGCGGGGCACATTGAGGTCACCGGAACTCTGGGGTATGACTGCAGTTACATCCGGATGATTCCAACCCCGACTGGGAGGAAGATTCGCTTTGTCACCAACCGCCTCCTCCGATTCGGTGAGGTGTACTGGGACACCCGCTCTGCCTCCTACAACTTGACGGCTGGCGAATTCGACTTGAACGACACGGACAAGAGCAAAAGCACGGGCGTCTTGTATCCTGCAGCCGAGCTTGTGATCGATAAGCAGGGCGAGTTGCAAATGAATCTTATTGGGAACCCTTGGAACTTGGTTGACGTTATCGATTGGAAAGGAACCCCCGGCGTTAACTAAATACGGCACGTGGGACAATGCGTTTTGCAGATCGAACGAAACGGGGAACTGCAATATCTGGCATTCGAGATAGAGTGACGGTTGAACTAGGAAACGGCGGCTGCAATGGTTTCCGAAGTTGGGCTTCGTTTGCCCTACCATCCGATTGTCGCAAGCTCGGGAATCATAGCAATGCGGGAAAGCCACCATTTCTGTGGCTTTCCCTGTTCACACTTTTCAGCCCGGCTTATCTCACGCTCACCACGCTACGGCGAGAGCGGTTACAATTCCATCGCCAGCATGCTGCACAAGTGAGCCTTATGCCGCATAAGCACAACCGTAGATTCTGGCGTACCCTCGCGCAATGTTTCTACGGCAGCTTTGCTCTCGCATTGCTGACCTTTGTCTGCTTCGGGCTACCCATCAGCTGCTCCATCATCGAATCGCATGGCAGCCCCTTGCGGCCTGGCGACAACTCTCGGCGCAGCGCAAGTTTTTATTTCGCTCTACCCAGCAAAGTCGAGGCCGATTGAATGACGCCAAGTGACGCTCCCATGGTATTCGTCATTGATGACGATGACTTGGTGCGTGCGGCTATCCAAGGCATGTTGAAGTCCGTGGCCTTGCAGTCCCAGACCTTTGCGACAGCGCAGGATTTTTTGCGCAGCCAGCAGACCGACGGTCCAAGTTGCCTGGTTCTTGACGTACGACTTCCCGGAATTAACGGTCTGGACTTTCAACGCCAGTTGGCGGACGCCGGCCTGCGGATTCCCATCATCTTCATCACCGGTCACGGAGATATTCCGATGTCCGTGAAAGCCATGAAATCCGGCGCGGTCGAGTTCCTCACCAAGCCCTTTCGGGATCAGGACTTGCTGGATGCCATTCATCAGGCTTTGGATCGCGACCGGGTAATGCGTCATCAGAACACTGAGCTGGCCGAGTTACATAAGCGTTACGAGTCGCTGACCGCACGGGAGCGCGAGGTCATGGGCCTGGTGGTGTCGGGCATGCTCAATAAACAAATCGCTGCCGAGCTCGGCACTAGCGAAATTACGGTGAAAATCCATCGTGGGCACGTAATGCACAAGATGAAGGCTGAATCTTTGGCGGAGTTGGTCAGAATGGCGACGAAACTTGATCTTCCGCCCGGGTAGCTTTAGGGACTGAGAGCAACTTTTGGGGACGGGATATCCCAATAAGACGAGATGGATTCCAGGGCCGGTCGCTTCTCGTGTCCTGCGCTATGGATTGGCTTTGGCCTCGGTCGCAGCAGCTCTCGGTTTAGCGCGCACTTTTTTACACTTCCATTTGCCTCAGACGTTTATCGCATTTGCCCTATCTGCAATCGCAATCACGTTTTGGTACGGAGGCACCAAGCCCGGCATTCTTGCGGCCATGCTCGCTTCGGTTGTCCGTATCTATTTCTTCGAACCTGAACTCAATGCAATGTCTCGTGGCGTTTATTATCTTGTGTTTCTGATTTTCGCCCTGCTGATGATCCGGGCCACGCGAGCGCGAAATGAACTAGAGCAGAGAGTTGCGGAGCGAACCGCGGAGCTGACTCGGGCTAATGAAGACTTGAAGCTTGAGATTGCCCAACGCAAGCGAACAGAAGCAGAACTGCGCGACAGTGAGGCATATTTGGCCGAAGCCCAGAGGCTGACCCATACCGCCAGTTTCGCCTTGAACATCGCCAGCAGAAAGATCGTCCACTGGTCTCAGGAACATTTCCGCCTGTTTGATTTCGATCCGGAAGGGGGTGTTCCGCCGTTGGAAGTAGTTCTCCAGCGTATTCATCCGGACGACAGAAAAAGAGTCGAGAAAATCTACGAGACAGCAACCCGCGAAAAAATGGGCTATGAGGTGGAGTACCGAATCATTCTTCCGAACGGCACGATGAAGCACATCCATATGCTGGCCCATCCTGTTTTTAGCGCCTCCCGCGATCTGGTTGAATACGTAGGCACCCTTGTGGACGTGACCGAACGCAAGCGTGCGGATGAAGAGCGCGAGAGATTGCGTCAGGTGCAGGCGGATCTTGCGCGCATATCTCGGGTGACCACCATGGGAGAGCTGACCGCTTCCCTGGCGCACGAGATCAAGCAGCCGATCGCCGCGGCAGTCACCGATGCCAACACCTGCTTGCGCTGGCTCACGCGCGATCACCCTGATGTGGAAGAAGCGCGCGAAGCTGCGTCGAGAATGGTCAAAGACACAACCCGTGCCAACGATATCATCAGCCGAATCCGTTTGATGTTTAACAAGGAGGCTTCACAACGTGAGTTGCTTGACATAAACGCAGTCATTCAAGAGATGGTCGGCCTGGTGCACAACGAGGCGAACCGTTCCTCGATTTCCATCCGAACCCAGCTTGCCGCCGATATGCCCAGCATCATGGCAGACCGTGTGCAATTGCAGCAGGTCTTCATGAACCTCATGCTCAATGGCATCGAAGCCATGAAAGACATGAACGGTGGAGGCGAACTCACCATCCAGTCGCGGCACGCCGAGGATGGTCAACTGATGGTCTCGGTCAGCGACACGGGGCTGGGCCTACCCCCGCAGCAGGCGGACCAGATCTTCAATGCTTTCTTTACGACCAAGCTGCATGGCACCGGCATGGGGCTGTCCATCAGCCGCTCTATTATTGAATCGCATGGCGGCCGCTTGTGGGCTGCCGACAATTCTCCTCGCGGCGCAAGCTTTCATCTCACCTTGCCCACCAATCCGTTTTAAGCAGCTACAATGGGCTGGGTTGGCCGCGACTTCTAGTTTCAACAATGACCAATGATAAAGAAAACTGAGAGGACGGTCGCACAGGGAATTCGTGGTCTTCACGCTGGCTGGTCAAGTTCTGGCAAGATGATACGTCCTGCTTGCATTGTGTTGCTTTTTTTGCTTCTGCAAGGTTGTACCCGGCCAACTGTTCATGAACCGGTTACATTAACTCTACTTGAGGAGTGGACGACCCAGACATTCAGCGAGGGGCGCCAGCAGGAGCTGCAGCAATTCACTCGGGACACAGGAATCCGAGTCAAGCTCCTTCCGTCTCCGGAATCCGCGCGGGATAAACTGATCTTGTGGCAAGAGTTACTCAGGACAGGCGCCTCGGGTCCTGACGTGTACGGCATCGATGTAATCTGGCCTCGGATTCTGAGCGAATACTTCATAGATCTCAAGCCATATTTCGCCAAGGAAGTCTCCCTCCAATTTCCGGCGATCGCCGCCGCCTACACCGTGGATAACAAGGTGGTGGCCATAGCATATCGTGCCGACATCGGGCTTCTGTTTTATCGCACCGACCTTCTGCGACAGTATGGATATCGTGAGCCACCCAGAACCTGGGATCAGCTGGAGATTATGGCGGCTCGGATTCAGGCGGGAGAACGAGCCAAAGGTAAGAAACAATTTTGGGGCTTTGTCTGGCAAGGGGCCGCTGCCGAAGCGTTGACCTGCAACGCGCTGGAATGGCAGGCGGCAGAAGGCGGCGGGCAGATCATCGAGGATGACAGGACGGTCAGTGTGAATAACCCGAACGCAATCCGGGCCTGGCAAAGGGCGGCGCGCTGGGTAGGTTCTATCTCGCCACCCAGTGTAGTCGGGTACACCGAGTGGGACGCGCAGAACGTTTGGGTCGCAGGCGACGCAGCATTCATGCGGAGTTGGCCGACAGCCTACGTCGACAGCCAGTCAGCCGGGTCGTCAATCCGAAATAAGTTCGATATAACTCTGCCGCCTGGCGGT
>Ga0137396_10002443_pt1 | contig 10177 bp, 10 predicted proteins | sample czc16metaG_FD_108284 | JGI IMG/M metagenome (GOLD analysis project Ga0137396, IMG submission 108284) | Vadose zone soil microbial communities from Angelo Coast Range Reserve, California, USA - czcobulk3.16 metaG | ecosystem: Environmental > Terrestrial > Soil > Vadose zone | place: USA... | reverse complement strand
ATGACGAAAATTTTACCGCCTTGATGATGGTGATGGTTGTGGAGGACGTGATTGCAGTCTTCTTACTCTTCCTTACGCCTGAACTGGCAGGGGGACGCCAACTTCAGGCGTCAGGACTACTGTTCATAGGGTTCAAGGGATTTTTCCTATTTCTCGCAAGCTTTGGATTCGGGAGGTATTTGGGCCCGCGGCTGATCAACAAGGTTAGCCAGTATGAGCTGGAGATTGGGGAAGTCGCATTTCTCCTGGCTTTGTCTTTTGGTTTTCTATTCGGGGTACTCTCAGACTATCTGGGTTTCTCCCCCGCTATCGGGGCTTTGCTGGTGGGATTCTTTCTTCCCGTCAAGCAGTCGAGGTATGTTAGAGAGAAGATTCTCCCCCTCAAGGATGCCTTTATCGTGTTTTTCTTCCTCTCGATGGGAACCCTGATCGACACGTCGACCGCGTTGTCCCTCGGTCTACCACTCGTGATTATCTTGGTCGGGGCTGTTCTCGGTAAGCTTGCTGGAGGGTTTTTCGGATCGCGACTTGCCCGGATTGGACGCCCCCTTCTAGTTGGTTCCATTCTAGTTCCGCGTGGAGAGTTCTCGCTAGTACTCGCAAAGACAGGAGTTGATGCCGGACTAGTAGGTCCCCAGCTCTATCCTGTAGCAGGTCTAGCAGTTCTTGTAACCGCCCTCGCGTCGCCCCTGATCGACAGACTAACCCGTCCGTCGCATAAACCCTGAAGAGTGGTCAGTTTAGGCCAGTCTAGATAGATTCCTAGAAGGATCCACCACTCTCCGCTGTGAGAGCTAGTCAGCGAACTTGTAGTGTCGATAGCCCTGAGAGGTCACGTCTATGAGGACGAATTCGTTTTCAGGCTCTGCGACAAACTTTCTTCCATCAGGAAAAGTTTTCCCCTCGTGTAAGATTTCGTATTCGGAAAGAGACACCGGTTTACGATGGCATAGTTTCTCGGCATGGCCAAATTTCTTCGCAATCACAGCCCATTCTTCCTGAACGGTCCAGCTTGATGCCTTGGCCTTGCAGCCACTGCCATAGTTTCCGGACCCGCCTCTCTTCCCCGCTAGATCTATTCCTCTCGTCGCTTTTGTCTCTAATAGCATCGAGAGGCAGCTTTTTTCGGATGCGGAATAGCTATTGCCGCTCTCCCTCGCGTGCACTAGTCCGTCAGCCACCTTGTCTTGGTAATCGGCTTGGAATTGTTTAGTCTCCATGAAGTGTTTCATGTAATCGGCCTCTGCTTTCTCGAACTCCTCTCTTTTCTTGTAGCCTTCTGCTTGAGGCTCGTCGCCAATCACGCGGAGGACTTCCTTCCAGCGTGGGAGGCCTCGCCAGAAATGTCTCAACAGGTATGCGAAGGCTTTCTCCGCCATCTTCGGATATGGGACGTGAAAAGACATTGGACCTATCTGATCTACTAACGACTCGCCCGGTCCAGCGCTGATGATGCCGGAGGCAATAGCTTGTTCAGCCCAGTTGTCCACCGCGCCTTCCATGGCTCTCAGATAACATCTCTCGGAATGTTTCCCATGGACTACCGCGGTTGTCGAGAATAATGGTCTCCAGAAATCGTCCTCGTCCTCCATGTGAGTGCCGATGACCGGGTCGATCGCTAACAGACGGGGATCCTCCTTGACAAGAAGGGCGACCGCTCCAGCTCCCTGAGTGGGTTCTCCCGGGCTGGTAAGCGGATACCTAGCGATGTCGGTTGCGCAGATGATACTGTATCTTCCATTGCTCCTGCCTGCCCACACCCAATCAAGTGAGCTTTCCAGAGCGTCTGCAGTGCTCACACATGCGAACTTGTATTCGACACCTGAGGTTCTGTTTAGAGATCCCTTACCATATTTTTGTTCCAGCATTCCATGAACGTAGGCGGCGACAGGTTTGGACTCATCCACACCGGTCTCCGTGGCTATGTCAATTCTGGCCAGGCTTGCCGGTTGAACACTGTTTCTCTCCATCAGCTCAAAGATGGCATTCGCAGCTAAGACCGAGCTGTCTTGGTAGGTGTCCGGAATGGACATCTTTGCGATTCCGATGCCGTGAAGATATTTTGATGGGTCCGACTTTCTCGCCGTAGAGAATTCCGTTGGTTTCTCTGGCCGATTCTCGTCGGCTAGCTCCAAGTACAATCGAGGGATGTAGACAGCTATGTCGTCTATGCCGACTTTGGTTCTCACAGGGCGTTCTCCTGTGGCGTCTTGTACGTCGGAGAGTCCGTTTTCAGTTCACGTAGTGCAGTAGGTGGTTGCGAGAAGATAGGCGAGTTGTTCTACCCTCGGGGGACTTTCCAGTTACGATTGGGCGCGTTTGCGGTGTCGGTCAAGCCACGTTGACTTGATACGCTTACCATAACCTACTTGGTAGCAGTTGACTACCTGCTTTATAATCAAGACCATAGTCTTGGTTGGACATGATTCAAACCCTATTCGGATCATCCCCAGATCTGTCTTCGTTCCTCCTACGGCTTGCGGTCGGGACATTGTTCATGGTACATGGATACCCTAAGCTAACTACCGCCCAAAGAAAGCAAGGTGGTGCCTGGATGGAGAGCGTGGGAATGTCTGCCTCAATGATTCCCTTGGGTGGGGTTGTAGAGTTCTTTGGTGGACTGGCGCTGATTCTGGGGCTATTCACACCCATCGTCGCGGTCCTTTCTGCTTTATGGATGCTATCAACCACATGGTTCTCAATTAGTAAGCTGAAGAAGAAATACGTCGGTGGATACGAGATCGATGTCACATTGTTCCTGGCCGCGTTAGCACTGGCTCTTCTCGGCAGCGGAATCTATTCTATCGACCATCTCCTGGGAATATAGGGGGACACAAGATGTCGGTCAGAAGAAACACAACAGTCGCCAAGACAGCCGCTCCGACGGGTGATACTGCGAACAGTGAACTTGTGAAGAAAGCCTACTTGAACGCGTCTCGCATGATGAAAGAGTCCGGCTTCGGCCTCAAGAGCAACGTCGAAGTGGCCATCGACCTTCAGCTCCCATTCATGGGATACACCATGCCGCAGGGCAGAGGCTACAGAATAGTCGTATCAGGCGGCTCCGTCGGGTCAGGGATGCTCGAGGGCCTGCTGGTTCACGAGATGTCACACATCTACAGGATGGAAAATAACCATCTGTCCCACGACGCGGAAATAATCGAGGAGGCGATTGACAAGATTGGAAAACAATACTTGTCGCATGACTATCAGCAAAAGATCGTCCATGACCTACTGAACGATATTCAAGACTTGTACGCCGACGATCTCTCGATGAAGGTCCTCAAGAAAAATCCGATACTCGAATCAGGTCAGATGAGCAGTTTCCTCCAAGACTGGGTAAAGGATGAACCAGTCGAATCCGGAGATCCAAGAAGAGACCGTTGGGTGAACGCGTCGATCATGGTCCATAACGCACGCGCCATCGGACAAATGACGAGACACGAAATAGAAGATACGCGTGGAAAGGCCGTGGACTCGAACAGGAGGTTTCTATCACAGATGCCTTCAGCGGTCGCAAGCCAGTTCGCATACTTCCAGGACCTAATGGTCAACCTGAAAGAGAACATGACTAGAGATCAGTATCGAAAGCTTCTCGCCGACTACCTGAACCGGTTCTTGGAAGTAGCCGAAAAGAACTAATGCATGGGCTGAGCTGTTCCTGGTGACAGGATTGAGTGAAGGATTCGACTTCAACAGCGCACTGAAAGAACTCGACAAGAGCGAAACCCACCTCACTGTGAGGGTCGAGTTTCGCAGATGGGGCAAACCAGTGACAGTGGTGCAAGGTCTTCCAAAGACCGGACGGTCCCTAGCAGAAGTCGCTCACAAACTGAAAGAACGATTAGCCACCGGCGGGACAGCGAAAGACGGCGTGATAATGTTACAAGGCGACCATCGCGGAAGAATCAAAGCCGAATTAGTCAAGCTCGGATTTCCAGACGACCACATAGAGATATTCTAGGCCCCCTCTAATGTCCTCAACCTTACTTGTTTACCCGAGGGGTCGTTTTGATGACTATGCGGGTTTGGCGGTTATCTGCCCAGCAAGCCATTGATGCCAAAGGCAGGTATACTTGTAGACCCCCGGAACGGTTAGAATTGCAACGAATGTCTTTCCTGGCTGGATGAGACCAGAGTTGAACACAGATGCTCCTTGGGGAGCGATAAATGCTGAGACCGTATGAGCAACGTTATCGTCGTTCACCCATTGCACTGTGTTGTTTGCCCCGATGGTGACTGTGACATTTACGGGATACTGAAACTTCGGCGATGTGAGGAATGTGAAGTTGAAACCGGGGGGTTCTTTCGAATCAGCGCCCCTGGGTATTCTGATGACTGTCATCACTGGCTTGGCTGGAGACAGTGAAACAATATAGACGTAGCCAGCCGTCGCGGAGACGACAATCGCTGTGAGAACAATCGCTAGGATCAGAACCCGCCGCTGTACTTCTTTCATGAGGATCGTTTTCTCGCAGTTGAAGTTAACTCCTCGTTCGGCATAGATCCTCCTCTCGAAATCGCTTCGGTTTTCTGGGGGTGAAGCCTTATGTCGAACTCTAGTTCCAGTTATTTAAATCAAGGAGATTGTTCGGACGGCAGAAGAGCGCTATGCCTGCCCAAACTGCGACTACGAAATCGACAGTTGTCAGTGCGCCTGCCCTTACTGCGCCGAGAACGAAATCTGTGATTGCGCAATTGGATACGATAAGGCAACTGGAGGCTAACAAATGATGAGTCGCAGCTCAGTTAAGGTAAACGATCTGTCTTGGATGACAGGCGGTCCGCAGGGCAGCGGAGTCGATTCATCAGCCAACATTTTCGCTGGAGCATGTGTGCTGGGTGGGCTCTGGACCTTCGGGCTCCGAGAGTACTACTCGAGTATCAAGGGGCCCCACAGCTATTTCGAAGTTAGAGTCAACAGCGACAAGATCAGATCTCATGTAAACAACGTGGACGTCCTAGCGACGTTCGATGCGGAGACACTGATCCGTCACGCAGAGGAAGTGGTTCCAGGCGGAGGAATACTCTACGACCCCACATTTACAAATATCGAGATCGACAAGATCGATTCGATTGAGACTCCTGTCGTTTTGAGGATCAAGGCGAGACTTGCAAAGCAAGGTCTGCCAGGAAACGTTAGCAGTATCCTGGAAGAGTCGAAGAGAAGAGGTGTGAATCTATTCCCAATTCAGTACAATGACATTATTGCCAAGACTGCGGCCCAGATTGGAGAGCACCAGCTGAGCAAGCTCTCAAGAATCGTCAACGTTCTCTCAGTCTCAGCATCCTTCGCAATACTAGGTTTCGACGAGACCTACCTCAACCAATCAATTGAGAGAGCGTTCGCCAGCAAGAAGAAGGTCGTCGACATGAACGAGATAGGCGCAAAGCTCGCCTACGACTCCGCCAAGACGCAATTGAAACAACCTTTTCCCTTCCAGCTCCACCCTATTCAGAACCAACCCAGGCTATTGCTAATGGGTGTTGAAGCAATTGCACTTGGGAAGCTCGTAGGCGGTTGCAGGGTCCAGACCTATTACCCGATTACCCCTGCTGCCGATGAGAGCGAGTTCTTAGAGTCTCACGGAAACTTCGAGACCTCAGGGGGAAACAATCAGGGCCAAAAAGGCTCGATTCTAGTTACACAGACAGAGGATGAGATCGCGGCCATAACCATGGCGACGGGAGCTGCGTTGACAGGCGCGAGAGCCGCAACGTCAACGTCTGGTCCCGGGTTTTCCTTGATGGTCGAGGGATTGGGATGGGCGGGAATGAACGAGGTTCCGCTCGTCATAACCCATTACCAGAGAGGCGGCCCAGCGACCGGACAGCCGACGAGGCATGAGCAGGGAGATCTGAAGTTCATCCTCAGCGCCGCCCACGGAGAGTTTCCGAGAATCGTATTATGCTCAGGGGACATGGAAGAAAGTTTCTACGACGCGATCAGGATTTTCAACTATGCAGAACGATTTCAGATGCCCAGCATCCACTTGATCGACAAGGGACTAGCGAACAACAGCATGACCATCTCCCCGCCAAACGGCGATCTTGTCCCAATTCAAAGGGGAAAAATGATCCAAGGGAATCATCAAGGAAATGGTAACGGAGAGCCGTACCGGCGATTTGCTTTCACTGAAGACGGGGTCTCGCCGAGAGCAGTTCTTGGAATGCCAGGCTATCGCTTCTGGAACACTGGAGACGAGCATGACGAGATGGGACACATCGAAGAAGATCCAGACAACAGGGTGAAAATGATGACGAAGAGGATGACGAAGCTGGAAACGGCGGCAAAGGAGATTCCTGAAGACGAGAAAGTAACCTTCTTCCGCTCCTCCAAGAAACAAGCCGATGTTACAATCGTAAGCTGGGGATCCACGAAGGGCCCCATACTAGACGCGATGAAACTACTGGAGAAAGACGGAATCGGAGTAGAATTTCTCCAAATCAGACTCGTAAGCCCCTTCCCAACAGAGACCGTCAAACAGAAACTGGTCGGAGCCAAACTCGTTGTCGGAATTGAACAGAACTATTCAGGCCAGATGGCCGCAGTGATAGCCGAGAAGACAATGATAGATGTCAAGAACAAGATTGTCAAATTCAACGGCAGGCCAATGTCACGGGACGAGATTTACCAATCGGTCAAACAAGTCGTTTCAAATCCCGAACAAAACAAGAGAGTGGTATTGACCCATGGCGCTTAAGCTCACTGACCTGAAGACAGACGTTCACAACGACTGGTGTCCAGGCTGCGGAGACTTCGGCATCGAAGCTTCGCTCAAGATGGCGCTAACAGAGATGCCGGTTGACATTAACAAGGTTGCACTGTTCTCTGGAATCGGTTGCTCTAGCAAACTTGTACACTTCACTAACGCCTTTGGAATTCACACGCTGCACGGAAGGGTCTTGGGGTATGCACAAGGCGCCAAGCTTGCAAACCCAGATTTAGAAGTAATCGCAGTCGGAGGAGACGGAGACGGACTGGGAATCGGAGTCGGACACTTCGTGCACGCGGGAAGGCGGAATATCGACATGGCCTATATTATCCACGACAATGGCGTCTACGGTCTGACCAAGGGACAAGCTGCACCAACATTGCATCTGGGAATGCAGACGAAATCGCTTCCCGAGCCGAACATCAATTCTAATATCAACCCCATAATGCTCGCGCTGGCATCGGGCTTCACCTTCATCGCACGGAGCTACGCGTACAACACTAGACATCTCAAAGAGATGATCAAGAAGGCCGTAGCCCACAAAGGCTTCGCCCTGATAGACGCACTGCAACCATGTCCAACGTACAATGACATCAACACCAAAGAATGGTACGGCGGCGAGGACCGAATCGATCCAACGACAAAGAGACCGATGCCACGAACCTACGATCTAGAAAGCACAGGTTACAACGGCAGAATTACAGCGGACATGAGTGAAGACGATGTTGGCAAGAACCTTCTCCAGGTCATCGAGAAATCCCGAGAATGGGGAGACAAAATCCCGATAGGCGTGTTCTATCAAAATGAAACAGTGCCAATCTACGAGGAGCGGATAAGCGAGCGAAGCCCGAATTACTTGAAAGAGCCACCGGCAAAACAAATGATCTCAAAGACTGACGGAAAGTCCGTCGTGAATTTGGCCAACCTTTCAAAGGAATTGCTGTTCGAAAGCTTGGTTCTCGCGCAGTAACCGGTTGACGATCTGCTGAATCGTATTCCGAGCATCTTTTTTATCGTGCTCAGCGAATTAGCGGGGACCTTACGCGTTCCCCTAGACGCCTTACTACGGCCGTCCCGAATAGGGCTCCTAGGGCTCCCACGAGAGTGTCGCCGACGAGGGCGGTGACCCAGATAATCAAGAGGGTTGAAACCCCGAAGCCATGGAAGAATCCGAACGCCTGAAGCATTGCTAGACCGTAGAGTGCCATTGCAAGATTGCCTAGGGCTCCGGCCACGACGAAACGTTTCCTCGATATGTTGTCGAAGATGTGATCTCCTGCGCGCAATGTTAGGTCGAAGACTATCCCGTTAGGAATCAGAGCGAGAGTGACTGCCAATGGGGCGCCTGGTGTAGCGACGAGGATGAGACCGGTGATCGTTCCCAGAATGGTTGCGCTCCAGTGTTTTCGGGTCAGCGAAACCAGTATCGTGAAAAGCGCGGATATCAGAAAGAACAGGTCTACTTCTCTAATCGTGTGTCCGAGTGTCACGCCGGACACGTAACCATAACCGAGGTACAAGGCAGACATGCCTGCTACGAGGGCTAGGTCGCGGCTGGTGAAGGAGCCGCTTTTGTTGTCCATTCTCTTGTGCCTCTCGGGAAATCCTGGGGAGTGGCTTACCGCGAGGTATGAAGGCTACTAGTCAATACTGTAGAGGATGGAAACAAGGGTCGAACTCGGAACCATAGGCTTTTTCACTGGAGCCCTTATTTGTGTCCGGCCATCCATTTCTTCTCCTCTTTGTTGGGAGTAAGTTTGCATCCGGACGACCAGAGGAATGTTCTAGCGGTCGAGGGGCCTACATGCTGGAATCTATCCTGCACGTTGGTCTGCAATCGCTCTTCGTCCTTGCCGTAGGAGTCGATGTATTTTTTGACTGAGCCGAACTCTTTCTGCAGTTTCAGGAACTCGCCCGCGTTATTGATTGTGGCTCTTATTTTCTTCTCATTACGGACAATTCCGGCATTGCCCATCAAAGTCTTGATGTCTTTCTCGTTGAACTTCGCGACTTTGGGAAGGGAGAATTGCGCGAAAGCTTTCTGGAAATCAGGCCACTTATTCTCGACAACACTCCAGTTAAGGCCGGCTGTGAAAACCGACTTGGTTAGTCGTTCAAAGTATTCAGCGTCGTCTTTCGGTGGTTTCATGCTCCTGGGCGACATGTCGCTGTCACGATGGGCTTTGCGATATTTATGCGCGGCTGTTTTCTAGGTCAAGCCGGGCTTACTCGATACGCTTGGAACAACCTACTTGGTAGCCCTCTACTACCAGGTTTATAACCAGGGCAAGCGGCTAGGGCCTTAGATGGTAACCACGCAAGAGGACCTCGGCCGATTTCCAGAGCTTGAGCAGACTGAAGACATTGATCTAACACCGAGGGATAGCAACATTCTCCACGCAATCCAAGAAGAAGGCTTGACAGTCTTCGCCTTCGATGGACTGAAACGCCTACTCGGCGTCCATCAGGAAATGTTGTCTAGAGTTCTAGACAGATTGGAAGATGAAGGTCTTCTAGAGAAGGTTTCCGAAGGGTATAGGCTAACCGAAAGGGGCAGCCATCAGGTCGCGCGTCCTCTAAGTTCAACACAACCACGAATCCCCATCGTCCAATCCCTCCTGCCTCATGACATTGATGTTCAGAGGATAATCGCCGGTCTCAAAGGCCGCTGGTTCGGAAGTCTACGTTGGTTAGGATACTCACAGAACGAGGACGGTCTTGTTCTGAAATGGATCACAGAGGAAGACAGCATCCAGATAGATGCAAAGTTCACCGAAAACTATCTGAGTATCGACGCTAAGGTTGGAGAGGAGAAGGATGTCAGTCAAGCAGTGAAAGCCTCCCACCAGCTTATGGGCCATATCTCACGACTTTACGGGGGACCCAGGCGTGGCCGGAACCTCTTGACACCCGTCTCGTTCTTTCCGGACCTATCTTTTGCTTAGTCTCTTGTGACCCGGGTTTGGGCTCCTCGGTCAACAAATAGCTCCACCAACCCTACAAGGGTAAGGTGAAAAAATGAGTAAACAAACAAATTCGTCAGCGATACTTGAATCAATCTCCGACGCAGTAGTCGAAGTTACAGAGAGAGTCTCTCGATCCGTTGTCCGTGTAGGAGCGGGAAGATGGAGAGGGGGAACCGGAACCGTCTGGAGCAAAGACGGACACATAGTCACAAGCAACCACGTCATCGGCGACATGCGCGAAGTCGAAGTAGGCTTCAGCGACGGAACCAAGCACACTGCGAAGGTAGTAGGACGAGACCCATTCTCGGATATTGCACTATTGAAGATCGACTCGGACAACCTCACACCAGTTGAACCCGGAAACTCCGACAACCTCAAAGTCGGACAATTCGTTTTCTTAGTCAGTACGCCCTCCACCAAGCTCTACAGTCTCTCCCTACGCATCGTTCCCCGCCAGCTTCAAGGAGTTGCCCTCGTCGGGCCCGTAGAGCTTGT
>Ga0137396_10002439_pt1 | contig 10178 bp, 9 predicted proteins | sample czc16metaG_FD_108284 | JGI IMG/M metagenome (GOLD analysis project Ga0137396, IMG submission 108284) | Vadose zone soil microbial communities from Angelo Coast Range Reserve, California, USA - czcobulk3.16 metaG | ecosystem: Environmental > Terrestrial > Soil > Vadose zone | place: USA... | reverse complement strand
TGCGAAGCACCCGGCCAATCCCAGCCGTAGCTACCCTCGCCCGTCCCGCGCATCGCCTCGGGGAAGATGTGGACCTCTACCGCTCGTTGCGAGCCGTCCGGGCCGGCGACGGAGGTGATCCCGACGAAGCTCCCGTCCGTGATGTGGGAGGCGTCAGACCGGACGACTTCGGCGACGCGGGTCGACGGCGCCAGCCGGATGCGCACCGATCCGGACGAGGTGGCCACGGTGAGGACCTGGCCGTCCGTGCTCTCGATGGTGCCGCGGACGTGTTCCCCTTGGGCCGGAGAGGGGTTTTGAGCGGATGCGCGGACCGAGACCGCCGCACAGAACAACGCTACACGGATCGTGGATCGACGCATGCCCGATCGATCGCGCACGGTAGAATTGGATTCGACGCGGCGCGGGGCCAGGCACAGAGATCGCCTGACAGCTCGATCCGTTCCGACCCGACGTGGCCTATTGTTGCCAGCATGATCGAACTCGCACTGCTTCTCGCGGCGCCGGTTCCCCCGGAAGCCATCCAGGTGGCCCCTCGTTCCATCTACCGCGTGACGCCTGCAGTCGACGTTCCGATCATCGCCGCGGGCGTGCTCGCGATCGCGCTGCCGTACGCCTTCGCGAACGATCTCATCCATCCGCGCTGCCCCTGCGATCCAGGCGAGGTCAACTCGCTCGATCGGCACGTGATCGGCAACCACAACAAGGTCCTCGACGACGCCAGCGACGCGACCGCTGCCATCGTCCTCGTAGCGCCGCCGCTCCTCGATGCGCTGGACCTCGGCTTCTCGCCGGCGCTGCTCGAAGACGTGACGGTGTACGGCGAAGCGCTGGCCGTGAACGGCGCGCTAGTCACCGCGACGAAGTATGCGGTGCAGCGGCCGCTACCCCGGACCTACGCCCGAGACCCGACGCTGCTCAACCAGCCTGGCGGGTACCGTTCTTTCTACTCCGGGCACGTGTCGGTCGTCTTCGCTGCGCTGTCGGTCACCGCCATGACGCTCGAGGCGCGGCATCACCAGCATCTCTGGCCGTGGGTGCTGGCGGTGGCCGTCGGCACGATGGTGGCCGCCGAGAGGGTCGCGGCGGGGCGACATTTCTATACCGACGTGGCCGTGGGGGCTGTCGCAGGCGCAGCCGTGGGCACGCTCGTGCCACTCGTGCACCGCCGCGACGACGTCGAGGTTCGAGGCCTGTCTCTACGCTTTTGAACCTGCGCGCATCTCCCGCAGTCCGTTCCAGTGGCCATGGGCAGGTCAGCCTTGCGCCAGGAGGTCGATGGCGAAGGTGAGGCCGAGACGCGCCTCGACGAGCGGCTGTCCGGCTACGCGGCCCGCTCGCACGCCCGCATCGAATGCCAACGTTTCGGATCTGCGCCAGATCATGCCGGCCAGTCCCGTCAGCACGAACGGCCCCGCCACCTGGCCGGCCGAAAACAGCTCGAAGACTGGCCTGACGACCCACGCCGGCGGGCCCTCCACGATGACGCTGCCGACGAGATCCAGGTCGTGCGAGCGGGAGAAAGCGACCCCGCCGTTCAGGTGAACCATACCCTGCGAGAACCGCCGTGACACGATGACCACTGCTTGCGCGCCGACGCCCGGCTCGTCGTTCAGCGTCGGCAGCAGCGCTCCGACCTCGATCGCTACGCTCGGACCGCTCTTTTCCTGAAGCTCGCCTTGTCGGACCACGCCTTTCAAGCTCAGGCCAGTGTCGACGAACCGCGTTCGTGGAGGACCCGCTGCCGTGCCGAGCAGGAACTGGTGGCGTCCCTCGAGGACGATTTCGAGGCGCTCCGCAACTCCGACGTTCGCGATCAGCGCAGGCACGACCAGGAACCGGTCGGACCCCTCGCGCAGGAGTCCCACCGGCTCGAGCTCGATTTCGAGCTGACCTGGGTCCGCGACCGCCGCGTCGGTGCCGTCGAAGGGGCGATATGCGAACGCGGGCCCGGAGGCGCAGAGCGCAACCGCGGCGATGAGCCTTCCTGGTCGGGTCATCCGGTCTGCTGCTTGCCTGCGGGCCCAGTGGCATCGGGCACGGTGTCGCTCCTACTTTCGCGTGGCGGTCAGGTCGTCGAATTGGACGATTGAGTCGGCCTTGGTCCAGACGCCGAACTTGCCGGCGTCCTTGAACGTGCCGTCGTGGTCGTCGATCACCTTGCTGCCGTCGAAGAATACCTGGATGTGGTCGCCGACCATCTCCATCGCCAGCTCGTGCCATGCGCCCGATGCGACCTTGCCGTTCCATCCCGCGAATCGGTCCCGCTTGCCTTTGACGACGCGGTACAGGTGGACGTTGTCTTCGAGCGCGTTGGCGCGGGTGACGTAGTAGTTGTCCGCGTCCTTGAGGCGCCAGACGATCCCGCAGCCTTGGTCGCCTTTTCCGGCGATCGGTTTGCACTTCACGGCCAGGCGAAGATCCTTCAGCTCCGGACCCGTGTAGGCGACGGGAAAGCGATAGTCGGTCGTGTCGCCGTCGGTCTGCGCGAGCACGTTCTTGCCGCTGGGAGGATCGTCCACCGCCTGCACCACCCACTTCCCAGGCTTGCCCTTCCCGGTCAGGCCGAATTCGAATCCCTTGGGCGGCTGTCCCGGAGCGTCCGAATCGAAGTTGAACGTGATCATGGTCTTCTCCTGTGCGAACGCCGTCGCGCCGAGCAGCATGGCGACGACGGCCGATGGGGGCCTCTTCATGTCTCCTCCCTGCGCCCGCGGTCGGGGCGCTTGCGCCTGAACAGCTCGTACAGGTCGTCGAGCACTGCGGTCGCCCGCGGGAGGCGCACCTCGTCCTCGCGGTGCGCCATCGCGATCGCATTGACGATCTGCTCGAAGCCAGGCGTCTCGGGACGGCCGTACGTCTCGACCTTCAGGTCCACGTCGTGGATCATCTCGGCGATCGGCCGCAGCGCCGCGTCGGTAATCTCGAAGCTGCGCAACAGCACCTCGAAAGTGCACAGCTCGCCTTTGTGCGTGTACTCGCCGTCGAACATGTCGAAGCGCAATTCGCCTTCCTTGTGCCGGTACTCGCGCGCCGCCACGAACTTGAACTTGGCATCGGGATCGATGAACCGGCGGATCAGCCAGGCGCTCGCCATCCGATCGACGTGGATCCCGGTCCGCGTGACCCACGTGCGTCCGCGGGGCTTGTCAAGCACGTTCGGTTTCTTCTCCGGCTCGGGCTCGGGCGGCGCCAGGCGCTCGGCCAGATCCTGAAGCAACCCTTCCGCGGGCTCGCGACTGCGGCCGTGGAAGAAGTCGATCGCAGCGATCTCGCCGATGCGTTTCTGCAGACGGGCGAGCACCGGGTCGAGCTCCCCCCGTTTCTCCTCGGTCAGGTCGGCTTTTCTGGGCAACCTGCGCGCCAGCTCCCGCGCCTCGGTGGCGATTTCCTGGTACTCGGCGTCTCGAGCGGCCCGAAACATCTCCTTCACTTGTTCGTCGCTCAAGCCCTCGACGAACCGCGCCTCGACCAGTGAAGCGTCGCCGCCCCCCTCGACGATCTCGCGCAGCACCCAGTTCAGGTCTTCGTGCGCCTGGTCGCTGCTGGGCAGGGCGTACACCGAGTTCTTGATCCCGACGGCGCCGAGCCGCTGCAAGCGGCGCCAGATCTTCACGCGGAAGTAGTTCGGCTTGGGCGGGATCTGGTGGATGAGCAGCAGCCAGCCGGGGTCGCGCGCCGTCTTGCTTCCGTCGGCCATGCGCCGGGCTTATAGAGCAAACGTATCCTGTGTCAACCGAGACCTGCCGCAGTTGAATCCTGCCCACCCCGACCCTAGAATGCGCGGCTCTGATGACCGACCACGCTGCCAGCGAGAAGCCAGCGACGGACTCCGCCACGAGCTCCGTCGGACCTGGGTCCGAGACCGTGCCGTGCACGATGCGGGAGCTCCTGCTCTACTTTCTCCGGCTTGGGACCTTCGGGTTCGGCGGCCCGATCGCGCTCGCCGGCTACATGCAACGCGACCTGGTCGAGCAGCGCCGCTGGATCTCCAAGCAGGATTACGTGGAGGGCCTTGCGCTCGCGCAGCTCGCCCCCGGGCCGCTTGCCGCGCAGCTCGCCATCTATCTCGGCTGGGTGCGCGGCCGCGTGCTCGGCGCCACGCTCGTCAGTCTCGCTTTCATCGCGCCGTCGCTCCTGATGGTCCTCGCCATCTCTGCTCTGTACGTCGCCTATGGCGGGCTGGCTTGGATGCAGGGCGTGTTCTACGGAATCGGCGCGGCGGTGATCGCCATCATCGCGCGCAGCGCCACCAAGCTGGTGAAGCTGACCCTGGCGCGGGATCGCCTGCTCTGGATCATCTTCATCGTCAGCGCGATCGTGACCGGCTGGACCGAGAAGGAGATCCTCTGGATCTTTCTCGCCGCGGGCGTCGCCGCGATGCTGATTCGCACGCCGCCGAGCTGGCTGCGATTCCGCACGACGGCGATGCTCTTCGTTCCCCCGCACTGGTTGGTTGCCGGGCTGGATGGTCCGGCGACCCTGCCGGTGCTGTGGAAGATCCTCGTCTTCTTCATCGGCGCGGGCGCGGTGGTCTTCGGCAGCGGACTGGCCATCGTCCCCTTCCTCCACGGAGGCGTGGTCGGCGACTTCCACTGGCTCAACGAGCGGCAGTTCCTGGACGCCGTCGCCGTGGCGATGATCACGCCTGGCCCTGTCGTGATCACCGTCGCGTTCATCGGCTATCTCGTCGCGGGTCTGTCCGGAGCCCTGCTCGCCGCCGTGGGCGTGTTCCTTCCCTGTTACCTGTTCGTGATCATCCCGGCGCCGTACTACCGGCGGTGGGCACGCGTCCCGCAGATCAAGTCGTTCGTCGACGGGGTTACTGCGGCGGCCACCGGCGCAATCGCGGGCGCAGCCTACGTCCTCGGCCGGCGTGCAGTCATCGATCTGCCCACCCTGGCCATCTTCGTCGTGACGATGCTCGCGCTGGTCACGTTGCGGAAGGTGCCCGAGCCGATCGTGATCCTCGCGGCCGGCGCCGCCGGGCTCTTCCTTCGCGGCCTCGGTGGCGTGCCCGCCTGAAGAGGAGACGCAATGAGGGTTCCGCTGAAGCTCGCCGCGCTCGCGGTTGCCGTGTGCGCGCCGCTCGCCTGCAAGCGCGCACAGCGCGAAGTGGTCGTCTATACCTCGGTGGACCAACCTTTCGCGGAACCGATCTTCCGCGAGTTCGAGAAGCGGTCGGGGATCCAGGTGCGCGCCGTCTTCGACACCGAGGAGACGAAGAGTACCGGCGTCCTCAATCGCCTCATCGCCGAGGCGCAGCGGCCCCAGGCGGACGTCTTCTGGTCTGGCGATCCGGTCCGCCCGTTCATCCTCGCGAAGCGCGGCCTCCTGGAGCCGTATGCCTCGCCTGCCGCCGCGTCCATCCCGGCACAGTTCAAGTCCGCGGACGGCTCGTGGACCGGGGCGGCGGCGCGCGCAAAGATCCTGCTCGTCAACACCCGGAAGGTCGCGTCGGCGGACATGCCCCGGTCGGTCCGGGATCTGGCAAGTCCGCGCTGGAAGGGTCAGGGCGCGATGGCCAACCCGGTCTTCGGCACGACCACGATGTACGTCGCTGCCCTGTTCACCGTCTGGGGCGACGATCGCGCCAAGGCCTTCCTCGAGCAGATCAAAGCGAATGGAACGCGGATCGCCAGCTCCAACGGCGAAGTCCGGCGGCTGGTGACGGCCGGCGAGGTCGCCTTCGGTCTGACCGACACGGATGACGCGCACGAGGCGCAGCAGGACAAGGCGCCCGTTCAGGTCGTCTACCCCGACCAGGACGATCTCGGCACGCTCGTCATGCCGAACGCAGTCGTTCTGATCAAGGGCGGACCGCATCCCGCGGAAGCGCGCGCGCTCGTCGACCACCTCGTGTCGCCCGAGGTCGAGAAGCGGATGACCGACACGGCGGGCCACATTCCGCTGCGGCGTGATGTGGCTGTTCCAGGTACTCCAGGTCCCGGCTCGTTCCGGACGATGCAGGTCGACTACGCCCGCGTGGCGGACGAGATCGCGAAGATCGAGCCGTGGCTGCGTCAGTGGGCCGGCATCTGAGCGCGAGGCTCAAGCGCGCCGAGGAGTCGCTCGCGCTCGGGGCCATCGGCGGGATACTGGTGCTCGCAGCGCTGCTACCGTTCGTGTTCCTGGTCGTGAACCTGCTCCGTGCCCCTGCAGAGATGTCTGCAGGCCTGGCACTTCTCGGCTCTCGCGAGCCGTGGTTCGTCTTTCTGCGCTCAGTCGCGTCCGCGCTCGTCGTGGCAATCGCGTCCGTGCTCGTCGGAGTTCCGCTCGGGCTGCTGCTGGGATCGACCGACGTGCGCGGAGGCAAGGCAGCGCTGATCCTGCATGCCTTCCCGATGTTCCTGCCGCCCTTCCTGCTTGCACTCGGTTGGTTCTACCTCTTCGGCAGATCGGGGCTGTTGGGTGGATCCGGGCAGGCGTCGGATGCCTTGTTCAGCCTGGGCGGTTCAGTCGCGGTGGAGGCGCTCGCCTTCACGCCGGTCGTCACGTCGCTCGTGGCGCTCGCATTGCAGGGCGTCGACCCGTCGCTGGTCGAGGCGGCCAGGGTCGCCGCTCGCCCGGGGCGTGTCGCAACGCGCATCCTGCTGCCATTTGCGTGGCCCGCTGCCGCCCTCGGTGCGCTCGTGGTGTTTGCGCTTTCCTTGTCCGAGCTGGGCGTGCCGATGTTTCTGCGGGTACGGTCGTATACGGCGGCGGTCTTCGCGCGGCTGGGCGCCGTCCAGTACGCGCCCGGCGAGGCGTTGGTCCTGACGCTCCCGGTGCTGATCGTCTCGGTCGCGCTGCTTTTCCTCGAGCGCCGCCTGGTCGGACCACGCTCCTTCTCCATCCTGGGCCTACGCAGCGCGGAAACGACCGTTCTGCCACTCGGGAAGTGGCGTCCGCTCGGGACGATCATCGCTTGGGCCGGGGCTCTCGCGACGCTGGTCCCGTTTGTCGGCCTCGCCTGGCGCGCAAGCACAGGCTTCGCTGCTTTGCCCGACTGGATCGGAACGGGCCCGCAGAACAGCATCGTCCCCGCGGCGATCGCGGCCACGCTGCTGACCGGAATCGCGGTCGTGGTCGGCCGCGCGATTGCCCTCCGCCGACCGGGGGCCAAGGCCCTGGACGCCTTGACGGTACTCGCGTTCGTAACGCCCGCCGCCGTGTTGGGCGTGGGTCTCATCGCGGTATGGAACCGGCCGGCGACGCAGCCCATCTACGGCACGCTCGCGATCATCGTGATCGGCTTCGTCGCACGATACGGGGTGCTTCCGACGCGGACGTTCGCCCTCGCGGTCGCACGCGCCTCGCCGCATTTCGAGGAGTCCGCCGCGGTCGAGGGCGCCTGGTTCCTGCGGCGCCTCGTGCGCATCGTCGTTCCGCTCCACGCCCGCGCGATCCTGGCCGCGTGGCTCCTTGCATTCGTCTTCTGCCTCCGTGATCTGGAGACGACGATTCTCTTCTACCCTGCGGGAAGCGCGCCGTTGACGGTCCGCATCATCACGCTCGAGGCAAACGGGCCGGAGCCCGTCGTCGCTGCCCTGGGGCTAGTGCATGCGTTGATCGTCGCCGCTGCGCTGGTGCTCGGAGCAGTCGCGTTTCGCCCCAGGAAAGCGTCGTGACGACCCCGATCAGCGTCGATCGAGTGGCATTCCGCCGCGGCGCTCAGGACATACTTTCGGAGGTTTCGCTGTCGATCGATACCGCCGAGGTCGTGGCCATCCTCGGACCTTCCGGCTCCGGGAAATCAACGCTGCTGCGCGTCGTCCTCGGCCTGGTCGCGCCCGATCGCGGCCTCGTCCGGCTGGACGGCGGTGTCGTCAGCGCGGACGGCCGGATCCTCCGGCCACCGGAGGAGCGCGGGCTCGCCGTCGTCTTTCAGGACCTGGCGCTCTGGCCGCACCTCACCGTCCGCGGGAACCTCGACTTCGGGCTCGCGGCGAAGCACGTGCCCGCTGACGACCGGAACGAGCGAATCTCGCGGGTGCTACAGCGGGTGTCTTTGCACGGCAAACAAGATCGCTATCCCGCAGCTCTCTCTGGGGGCGAGCGGCAGCGCGTTGCCATCGCGCGCGCGCTCGTTCTCGAGCCACGCGCTCTCCTTCTCGACGAGCCGCTTTCGAACCTCGACGTGCCGCTCAAGCGCGAGTTGCTGGCCTTGCTGGACGCGATCTTGCACGAGCAGCGAATGACGTCTGTGTACGTGACGCATGATCTGCGCGAGGCCACGCGAGTGGCTGACCGTGTCGCGGTGCTCGAGGCCGGCAGAATCTCGCAAGCAGGCACCGTCGACGAGCTGCTCGCAGATCCGGCAACTGAATTCGTCCGCGCGCTGCGGGAAGACATGGGCTGAGGCCGGACGCGGCGCGGGGCGCGGGGCGCCTTCTGCGCTGATCGATTGCCGACGGCGATGTCCAGGACTTGAGCACTCCCAGGCGGATCCACCGGCGGCGGATTGGCGTGCCGACTTCCGCCGCTCTGGCACGATCCATGGAGGGTTGGTGCGAAGAATACGCAGCATGAGGAGGTTGCAACATGAGGATCGCCGTGCTCGCGCTGTTCGCAACGGCGATCCACGCCCAGGAGCGACCGGTCGGACCGTTGACGCTCGATCAGGCGGTCGACTTCGCCATCGCGCACCATCCGGCTCTTCAGGCCGAGGCGTCCGCGGAAGACGCTCGGCGCGAGCAGGTGTCGGTCGCGCGCGCCGCTTATCTCCCTCAGGTCGATCTCTCGCTTCAGATCAACGCTGGGACGGGCAACGTTCTGCGCGGTGCCCTCTCCTCCATGAGGGGCATTCCGGTCGTGTCCGGACCACCCACCGGGCGATCGTTCACTGATTCCTCGTTTGGGAACCTCGTCGGAATCGGCGCCTCGTGGGATGCCTTGGGGCTCGTGCAGAAGATGGCGGAGGTCGACGCAGCCCTCGCCGACGAGGCCCACGCGCGCGCCACCCTCGAGGCGGGCCGCCTGGCAGTCGCGTTCGCCGCCGCCGATCAGTTCCTCGACGTCCTCGCGCGAGCCGAGACGGTGCGTTCCGCGCGCGCGACCGTCGAGCGCGGGCGCGTCTTCGATACCATCGTCGAGGCACTTGCGAAGCAGGAGCTGCGCCCCGGCGCCGACGCGTCACGCGCGCGGGCGGAGTTGGCGCTCGCCGCGACCCAGCTCATCCGCGCCGAGGAGGCCGAGGCGGTCAGCCGCACGGAGCTGGCGCGTGCGCTCGGAATCCCCGGCGCGCGCATCGAGATCGCCGCCGGCAATCTGCTCACCCCGGTCGCGGCGCCGGCCGAGACGAAGGCGAAGCATCCACTCGTCATCGAAGCCGAAGCGGCCGAGCGCGCCGCGCGGGCGAGAAACCACGCCGTCGAGCTCACGTATCTACCGCGGCTCGACCTCTTCGCGTCGTTGTGGGTGCGCGGCAGCGGATTGACGTCCGGGGCGCTTGCGCCCAGCCCCGGCAAAGGCATCGGGCCAGACACGCCCAACTGGCTGACCGGATTGGTCCTGTCGTGGCCGGCGCTCGAGCTGGTGACGGTGCGCGCCCGCGCCCGGGTCGAAGCAGCACAAGTCAACGTCGCCGATGCGCGCAAGCGCGAAGTGATGCAAGCGGTGCAGTCGCAGATCGATGCGGCGCACCAGATCCTCAACGCCGCTCGCAAGGAAGCGGCGAACACGCCCATTGCGTTGGAGGCCGCGCGCGCCGCCGAGTCGCAGGCTACTGCGCGCTACCGGTCCGGGCTCGCCGGCGTCGTCGACGTCGCCGACGCGCAGCGCCTCCTCGCGCAGGCCGAGGTCGAAGACGCGGTCGCGCGCCTGGACGTGCGGCGCGTCGAGCTGTTGTTGGCCCGCGCGATTGGGGACCTCGGCCCGTTTCTCGCCGGCGTGCGGGGAGGTCGCTAGATGTTTCTCGTCCTCCGCGCGCTGCGTCGGCCCTTTACCGTGCTCGTCGCGGTCCTCGCCATCCTGCTCTCGGCGGGCCTCGCGGTACGGCGCGCGCCGGTCGACATCTTCCCGGACCTCGGCGTGCCGATCATCTACGTCGTCCAGCCGTTCGGCGGCATGTCGCCGTCGCAGATGGAAGGCGAGATCGTCTCCTATTACGAGTATCACTTCCTCTACGTCGCCGGCATCGAGCACATCGAGTCGCAGTCGATCCAGGGCATGGCGATGCTCAAGCTGTACTTCCACCC
>Ga0137396_10002438_pt1 | contig 10179 bp, 4 predicted proteins | sample czc16metaG_FD_108284 | JGI IMG/M metagenome (GOLD analysis project Ga0137396, IMG submission 108284) | Vadose zone soil microbial communities from Angelo Coast Range Reserve, California, USA - czcobulk3.16 metaG | ecosystem: Environmental > Terrestrial > Soil > Vadose zone | place: USA... | reverse complement strand
TTGAAGAGCAGGTAACCGCGATCGCTGCGCTCCAGGTTGAGGATGAGCCAGCGCATGGCATCGAAGGTGCTGCCGTACGCGAAGAGGGTGGCCAGCGCGGCGACGCCCATCGCGACCTGCAGGATGGCCAATGCGCGCACCGGGCTCGCCAGCCGATCGATCCGGCGCTGGATCCAGAGGCCGCCCAGGGCGAGGCCGAGGATGAACGCGCTCAGCATCAGCTCGAAGGAGTGCGTCGACGAGCCGAGCACGAGCGACAGCATCCGGATCCAGGCGACCTCGTAGATGAACGAGGACGCGCCGGTGACCAACGCAACACCGAGGAACGCGAGCAGGACGGCGTCCCGCTTCGGCTCGGGCTGCTGCGCCTGCGCGGCGGGAGGCGCATGGCGGCGCGCGAGAGGCAGCACGGCGCCCGCGACGGCCAGGTTGATCAGGCCGGCGATGCGGATCGTCCCCGGCAGGCCCACGGCGCCGATGAGCACGAACCCGCTGACCAGGACCCCGGCCGCGGCGCCCAGGCTGTTCGTGAAGTAGAGCATGGCCAGCGAGCGGCCGGGCCGGTCGGGGAAGACGCGCAGCACGCCGGCGGTCATCAGAGGGAAGGTCATTCCGAGCAGGACGGACTGCGGCAGGATGAGCGCGGCGGAGAGGCCCCACTTGAACGCGGTGATGGCCCACGGCGATCCGGCCAGGCGCGGGAGCACCGTGTCGAACGCGAGCCCGGTGGCCGCCGTGAACACCTCGTGGAACACGAGACCGAGGACGCCGATGCCAGCCTCGGTGACGGCATACGCGGCGAGCAGGTCGCGCCACCTGCGCGACCACCGGCTGGACAGCCACGACCCCAGGGCGAGCCCGCCCATGAAGATGGCGAGCACCAGCGTCTGCGCGTACGCGGCGTGCCCGAGGAACAGCTTCAGATAGTGCGTCCAGATCGACTCGTAGATCAGGCCGGCGAACCCCGACGCGGTGAACAGGGCGAACAGCAGCCCCCGCGCCCAGGGCCGGGCGGCCCTCTCCGCTGGTGCGGACGGGGACGGGCCCTCGAGGACCGCCGGCCCGCGCGCACCTGCAATGATCGGCGCCGCATCGCCCGCCGCCCTTCGACCAGACCGCTGGTTCATCGGGCGAAGGTAGCAGAGGAAGCGGGCCCGAGAAACGAGTTGCCGTCATCCTGCTACTCTGCGGCGGTGTTCGAAGGATTCAAGATCCAACGCATCGAGGCGGGCGAGGCGACGCTCCGCGTCCGCCACGGCGGGAGCGGCCCGCCCCTCCTCCTGCTGCACGGTCATCCGCAGACCCACGTCATGTGGCACCTCATCGCGCCGCGGCTCGCGCGCGAGTTCACCGTGGTGGCGATGGACCTGCGCGGATACGGCGAGAGCTCGAAGCCGAAGACCACCGCCGACCACGAGCCCTACTCCAAGCGCGCGATGGGACGAGATTGCCTCGCCCTGATGGAGCGTCTCGGGTTCACGCGCTTCGACCTCGCCGGGCACGATCGCGGCGGACGCGTCGCCTACCGTCTCGCGCTCGATCATCCCGAGCGGATCGGGAAGCTCGCCGTGCTCGACATCCTGCCCACCGCCGAGCACTTCCGCCGCACCGACATGAACTTCGCGCTGGCGTATTGGCACTGGTTCTTCCTCGCCCAGCCATCCCCGTTGCCGGAGAAGCTCATCGGCGCCGATCCCGATTGGTTCTTCGGCCACCGTCCGGGGCGGCGATCGGTCTTCGCGCCCGAGGCCGAAGAGGATTACCTGCGCTGCTACCGCAATCCCGACACCATTCATGCCGCGTGCGAGGACTATCGCGCCGCGGCGACCTACGATTTCGCGCTCGACGAAGCCGATCGGGGACGGAAGAAGATCGCCGCGCCGCTGCTCGTCCTCTGGTCCGCGCGCGGATTGCTGCCGGCCTACGACGTCCTGGCGATCTGGCGCGACTGGGCGGATGACGTGCGCGGCAGCGCCGTCGAGAGCGGCCATTTCATGGCGGAGGAAGCGCCGGAGGCCACTTACGCGGCGCTGCGCTCGTTCTTCGCGCGATGACGGGCAGATACCCTTTTATCAACGCAAAACTTGCATAGCGGACTTTCTAATCGGCCGTCGAATTCTCCGCGCCGGACGTTGCTGAACTCTTCCGACGGACGGCCGAGGGGGCTTGACGTCAGGCGCTCGACCGAGCCTTAGGTTGATTTGCGCCCTCGAGACGATTCGGGGCGCTGCAGGGGGGAAATCATATATGGAACGTTACCGAATTCCGTCGGTATCGGTGTCGGTCGCGGCATCGATGCTGGCGCTGGTCGCATGCGGCCGCGGCGATCGCCGCGAAGCGGTCAATCGCCGGCAATCGGGCACCGCCTCGGTGACCTTCGGCCAGACGCCGTTGAGCGGAAATGCGATTCCAAAATTCGTCGATCCGTTGCCGACGTTTGCGGGCAGGCGGGCCGACGCCACCGCGACGCTCCGCGTGAACATGGAGGAGTTCCAGCAGAAGGTCCTTCCCGCCTCCGTCTACGCCAGTCTGCAGCGTCCATTCAACCAGGGAACCTACCTCTGGGGCTACGACATCGACGGCGCCGGCCCCAGCTGGCCCGCGCGCACCATCGAGGCGCGCAAAGGCGTTGCCACGACGGCCATCTACACCAACAGCCTGACGAACACGCGCCTGCAGAGCCTGCTCACGGTGGATCAGTCGCTGCACTGGGCGGATCCCCTCGGGACCACGAAGAGGAACAACTGCGTGAACGGCCCGCCGGCTTCGATGCAGGCGCCTTGCAACGTTCCGTACAGCGGCCCCATCCCTGCCGTCGTGCACCTGCACGGCGCGGAGGTCCTTTCGCAGTTCGACGGCCATCCCGAGGCCTGGTTCACGCCGGGCGAGTCCCTGAAGGGCGCTGGCTTCGTCAGCAGCACGTACAACTACGTGAACGCGCAGGAAGCGACCACGCTGTGGTTCCACGACCACACGCTGGGGGTCGTCCGCTTGAACGTCTACGCCGGCCTCGCCGGCTTCTACTTCATCCGCGACAACCGCGACACCGGCGGCGGCAGCAACCCGATCACGCTCCCCTCCGGTGCGCAGGAAGTCGAGTTGATGATCCAGGATCGGCAGTTCGACACCAAAGGGCAGCTCTACTTCCCTGACTCCGACAACCCCGCCAACCTGAACGGCGGGCCGGGGAACCCGGACAAGCATCCGTTCTGGATCCCGGAGTTCTTCGGCGACGTCATCACGGTCAACGGAAAGAGCTGGCCCACCCTCGAGGTCCAGCCGCGCCGCTACCGGTTCCGCTTCCTGAACGGCAGCAACGCGCGCTTCTTCATCATGCAGATGTTCGATCAGCAAGGGCTGAACATGCACGTGAACGGCCCTCCCGGACCTCCGGTCTGGCAGATCGGCTCCGACGGAGGCTTCTTCAACGACCCGGTCAAGCTGAACGACCCGGCGAACGGGCCCAACGCCTGCTCCGGCACGCCGTTCGGCAGCAATTCGGACGTCGGCGCGGGCTCGAAGTGCCTCTTCCTCGCACCGGCTGAGCGCGCGGACGTGATCGTCGACTTCGCCGGCCAGGCGGGCAAGACCTTCACGATGAAGAACTTCGCCGTCCTTCCTTTCCCCAGCGGCGGGCCGGTCGGCTTCGGGAATCCGGACGCAAGCTCGGACGGACTGGTGATGCAGTTCAAGGTCTCGCTGCCCTTCCGCGGCACCGACACGAGCTTCAATCCCGCGGCGAGCCATCCTCCGCTCCGGGCCGCGCCGATGGTGAACGTCAAGAGCATCGGACCCGATCTGCTCCGGCAGTTGATCCTGGTCGAGGAGGAGGGCGACCCCGCCAATCCCGACGGGCCTGGCTCTCCGGACTTCGCGGGGGCACCGGTCGAGAGCTTGATCAACAACACCAAGTGGAATGGCAACCGCGAAGGAACCACCACGCCGGTTCCGGGCTCGACGCCGAACGGCCGCGGCCTCTGGGCAACCGAAACGCCGAGACAGGGCGCGACCGAGCTGTGGGAGGTGGCGAACCTGACCGGCGACGCCCATCCTCTGCACATCCACCTGGTCCAGTTCCAGGTGATCTCGCGGCAGCCGTTCGACCTGACCACGTATCTGGCCGACTGGATTGCCGCCTTCCCGGGCGGGACGTTCAACGGTTTCAACTTCCCGCCGGGCCGCTATATCCCGGGGTACGGCCCTCCTCGCCCCTACGATGTTCCCAACTCGGCGGGCGCCGTCGGCGGCAACCTCAACTTCGACGCCGCCAAGTACACCAGGCAGGGAGCCTGCACGGGCGGGATTTGCCAGTCCAGGGCGCCCGACGCGCTCGATACCGGCTGGAAGGACACCATCAAGATGTTCCCGGGGGAGATTACCCGGCTCGCCGTGCGCTGGGCGCCGCAGCACGTTGCGGTCACCGCGGCGGGCCCCGGACAGAACCTCTTCCCGTTCGATCCCACCACGGGCGGCCCCGGTTACGTCGACCACTGCCACATCCTCGACCACGAGGACAACGAGTTCATGCGTCCGCTCCTGGTCCAGAAGTAGGGACCGGCCGCCCGTGTCACGCCGGTTCATCGTCGCCGCGCGGATCCTGCTGCTGCTCCTGGCGGCCGGCGCGCTGACGACGGCCGCCGTGATCGCCCTTCGCGATCACGACGGCCGCCGGCCGGGAGTCCTCTACCTCTGCCCGATGCATCCGGAGGTCCGCGCGGCCTCGCCGGGGCAGTGTCCCGTCTGTCGCATGGCCCTGGAGCCGGCCGCCCGCGATCCCGCAGCCGGTTCGGCGTTTGCCTCCCAGGCGCCCGGGATGGCGGACACCACCGCGGTCGACAACGTGCGCAAGCACCGGATCATCGATGTCGTGCGCAAGCGCTCTCTTCTCTTCGATAGCCGCGAGCTGCGCGGCCCGGCCCGGGTCGAGGACGACGGGCTGATCACGGCGGTGTTCTACAACGACCAGATCGATGCCATCGCCGCCGGCGAGCGGGGAGCTTTCTCGCGGACCCAAGCGCCGCAGGGCGCTCTCGCGGTCCGCCGGACGGCAGACGCTGCCGTCCCCTGGGACCGGTCCACCTCGCGCATTCGCTTCAGTCCCGACTCCATCCACTCCGGCCGGGCCGCGGCGCGACTACACCCGGGTGAAGTGGGGTGGCTCGAGTTGCCACGCAAGGCGCGCGAAGTCCTGGCGGTCCCCGCTTCCGCCATCGTGCAATCCCCGGAAGGCCCTTACGTGCTCGCCGCCGTCGGTCCCTACAGCTTCGAGAGGCGTCCCATCGAGATCGGCGAGACCTTCCTCAAGCAGGGATACGCCGTCGTCCTCTCCGGTTTGAGCGTTCACGAGCGGGTCGTGTCGAGGGCGACGTTCTTCCTGGACGCAGACCGCCGCCTGGACCTGCAAGGCGGAGACGAAGAGTGGGTCGCCCGGTGATCTCCCGCCTGGTGTCCTGGTGCGCCCACCACCCGTGGTCGGTGATTGTCGCGGCGGCCCTGCTCGCCGCCGGAGGCGAGCTCGGGCGGCGCCGGCTCTCGGGCGACGTGATCCCCGACCTGGCCGATCCGCAGATCGGGTTGGTGGCGGACTGGATGGGCCACTCCGCACCCGAGGTCTCCGCGGCGGTCACCACCGTCCTGACGGGCGCGCTCCAGGACGTGCCAGGCGCCAAGGCCGTACGCGGCTCCACCATGACCGGCATGGCCTACGTGGACGTCGTCTTCGAGTCCGCTTCGAGCCTCGACGGCGCGCGTCGATCGATCCTCGATCGCCTCGCGAGCGTGCGCTCCAGGCTGCCGCCCAACGTCCGCCTGCAGCTTGGTCCGGCGGCTTCGAGCACCGGGTGGGTCTTCGAATATGCGTTGACCGACCCAGCTCTGGTTTCTTCTCTCCTGGACCTCCGGCGGTTCCAGGACGAGGTGCTCCGCCCTGCCCTGGAGGCGATTCCGGGCGTCGCCGAGGTCGCCTCGGTGGGTGGCGACGTCCGGCAAGTCCGCGTGGACGTGAAGCCGCGCGAATTGCGCGCGCGGGGGCTCGCGTTCACCGACGTGGTCGACGCCTTGCGGCCCGTCTTCGAGGCGAACGGCGGCGTCTCGAATGCTTCGCTCGCCGATCTCGAGGCCGTACCGCTCCGCGGGGTTGGTCCCGCGAACCAGGAGCCTGCCCGGATCCGGGACGTGGCGAGCGTCCGGCTCACCGAGGACATGCCGTCGGGCATGGCCGACGTGGCGGGCGTGAAGGCGGTGGGCGGCATCGTCGTCGCCCGCCGTGACGCGGACCTCGCCGCGCTCGTCGAGGAGGTCAAGCGGACGATCGCGCGCGAGTGCCGGCGACTTCCCCGTCGCGCAGCCGACCCCGCGCGCCTCGACTCGGGCGCGCCGGCCGAGGTCCACGTCGCGACGACCTACGACCGGGTCGACCTGGCGACGCGCGTGCGGGGCACGCTCCTGCGCGCCCTGGGCGAGGAGGTCGGAGTGGTGGTGCTGGTCATCCTCCTCTTTCTGCTTCACCTGCGCAGCGCGCTCGTGCCGCTGGCGACCCTTCCCGTCGTGCTGCTCCTCACGTTCGGGGCGATGTCGATCCTGGGCGTGCCGTCGACCATCATGAGCCTGGGTGGGATCGCGATCGCGCTCGGCATGGCCGTCGACGCGGACCTCGTTGCGCTCGAGGCGTCGCACCGCCGGCTGGAGAAGGTGGACCCGTCAGCCCCTGCCGACCACCGTCGCCAGCAGCTGCTCGCAGCCGCCCAATCGTTCGCCCCGGCCATCCTGACCTCGCTCCTGATCACGGGGCTCTCGTTCCTGCCGGTCTTCGCCTTCTCGGGCGAGACGGGCCGGCTGCTCAGGCCGCTGGTGCTCACCAAGACCCTGGTCATCGCGGCGGCTGCGCTGGTGACCCTGACGCTGGCACCCGCGCTTCGCGACCGTCTGTTGCGCGGTCGGGTGACCCCGGAATTCGACAACCCGCTCACCCGCGGGCTGGTGCGGCTGTATCGACCGTTCGTCCACTTCGCGTTGAGCCGGCCTGCGCTGACGTTGACCACCGCGGCGTTGGCGCTCGCGTCCTGCCTGCCGATCCTCTCGCGAATCGGGGGCGAGTTCCTGCCGCGCGTCGAAGAGGGCGACCTCCTCTACATGCCGACGACGTTGCCGGGCGTCCCTCCGGACCAGGCCGCCACGCAGCTCTTCTGGCAGGACCACGCGATCTCCAGATTCGGCGAGGTGGCGACGGTGTTCGGCAAGGTCGGACGCGCGGATACCGGGACCGATCCGGCGCCGTACTCGATGGCGGAGACCACCATCCGCCTGAAGCCGCGCGAGGAGTGGCCAAAGGTGCCACGCACGCGGTGGTATTCGGACTGGGCTCCCGCGCCGGCAAGGCGGGTGCTTGCGCTGTTCTGGCCGGAGGAAGCGCCTCGGACGACGGCGGAGCTGATCGAGGACCTGGACAAGGCCATCCGCCTGCCCGGATGGATTGGCTCATGGACCGCGCCGGCCCGCGCCCGCATGGACATGACTACGACCGGCATCCGCACGCCCGTTGGAATTCGCATCGTCTCTCCGGACCCCGGGCGCCTCGACCTGCTCGGGACGGCGCTACGAACGCTGGCCACGCGGATCCCGGGAACGCGGAGCGCGGTCCTCGAGTCGCTCGGAGGCGAGACGCGCCTCGCGTTCGAGGCCGATCCGCATGCGCTGGCCCAGCACGGCCTCGACGCCGCGGCCGTCACCTCGACGGTCGAGCTGATCGTGAGCGGCGGCCAGCTCGGCGAGATCGAACAGGGTGGCCGCAGGCTGCGTGTCCGCATCGCGCCGGAGGCGCCCGACGTGCAGCCGCGCGGGCCCGCCGATCAGCTCCGCGAGCTGACCGTGCGCGCGGCCAACGCGCCGTCCGCCGACCGTTCCAGCCTGGGCCCGCCGGTGCCGCTCGCGCTGCTGGGACGTCCAATCTACGTCCGGCAACCCGCGCAGCTGCGGACCGAAAAAGGCGAGCTCGTCGCCTATGTCTACCTGGACGTGACCAGCGGCGTCGATCTCCAGGCCTACGTCGAGCGTGCCAGGCGCGAGGTCGATTCCGCCGTCGCCGGTGGAGAGATCCGTCTCGCTGCCGGCGAGCGGATCGAGTGGACCGGGCAGTACCATCTCCTGGTCGCGGGCGAGAAGCGCTTGAAGTGGATCGTGCCGATCGTGGTGCTCTCGATGCTCGGGCTGCTCTTCCTGCAGTTCCGCAGCCTGGCCGAGGCGCTTCTGGTCCTGGCCTCCGTGCCGTTCGCGCTGGTGGGAAGCGTGTGGACGCTGTACCTGCTCGGGTTCCCGTTGTCGGCCCCCGTGTGGGTCGGTCTGCTGCCGGTGGAATGCCTCGTCGATGCAGACCGGCGTGGTGATGGTGGTCTACATCGACGAGGCATTCCACCGGCGCGTCCGCGAAGGGCGGCTGCGAACGCGCGAGGACATCGTCGCCGCGCACGCGGAGGGGACCGTGCAGCGCTTGCGACCCAAGATCATGACGATCACGGCAATGGCCGCGAGCCTTCTCCCCTTGCTCTGGGCGGAAGGAGCCGGCGCCGAGATCATGCGGCGGGTCGCGGCCCCGATGCTGGGAGGTCTTCTGACCAGCGCGTACCTCACGCTCGAGGTGCTGCCCGTGCTCTACACGATCTGGCGCTATCGCCAGCTGCAGCGGGCCCTGTCCGGGGGGAGCAGCCTGGAGCTCGATACCGGCCTGTTCCGCTGAACGACTCTAGCGGTTGCAGCCGGCGCCGGAGCAGAAGCCCGAGGAGAAGTCGCCGGGCGTGCGCAGGTACACGTTTGCCGGGTCTCCCCAGACGCAGGTGGGCTCGAGGCAGCATCCGCCGGAGACGCGGACGCGCTCGCCGGAGCCGAGTCGTCCCTCGACGAACCGTTCCGGCCCCGGCGGCTCGAAATCCTTCGCGAACGAGAGGGAGAGCCTCCACGGCTCGCTGAAAGCCCCCGCGACGACGGCGAGAGCCAGCACGAGCCGCGTCGCGCGCGGCGCGCTCGCCGTTTTCCAGGGAGCGAGCTCGAGCGCGAACAACACCGCGAGGCTAGCAGCGCACCAGATCGGCGCGATGGCGAAGCGAGGGTCGGGGGCGAGCACCCACCAGAGGACGAGCGCGGCGCCGATTGCCGTGCCCGAGCGCGCCATGGGCAACCGGCGGCGCTGGCGCCAAGCGAGCGCGGCCGCGAGCGTTCCCGCCACGAGCAGCGTCACCACCGGGATCACGAACTCGCGGTTCTCGAGCCACTCCAAGGAAAGCCAGTGGCGCACCCAAGGATAGTCGGCGGTGAAGTCCGCGTCGGCGCGCATCCGCGCGAACGCTCGTTCATAGAGGAGCTCGCGGTGCCCGACGCCCGCCGGAAGGCGCCACGGCAGCCCGAGGTCGCCGATCTCGGAGGGAAACAGCGGGTAGCCGCTGAGCACGGCACCGCGGGCGAGCCACGGCACGACCAGGACCGCCGCGGCGATCGCCAGGACGGAGGCGGTGCGCCGCCATCTCCCCTGCGCTCCCCCCCAGCGAAACATCTCGGCCGCCGCATAGAGCGCAGACGGGGCAGCCACGATGGCGGCGGACGGTTTGGCGATCACCGCCGCGATCGCGATCACGCCGACGGCGCGCAGCCGGAATGGAGTCATCTCCGCGCCGTCGATGGTGGGGCCGATGGCGAGCAGGATGAGGACCGCGCTGGTGGTCGCGACCGCCACGTCGGCGGTCGGGCTCGGCAGATTGCAGCCGAGGAGAAGGTCGACCATCACCCCCGCCAGAGCGACGGTCAGGTAGCTCGAATTGGGCTGCGGGCGCCGCAAGTCGAGCAGGCCGAGCAGCACCAGACAGGCGGGACCGAGGATGCCCAGCAGCAGGAGTCCGTTCGCGAGGCGCTCGCCGTGGCCGCGGAGAGGACCGACGTCGAAGAGGCTCGCATACAGGTAGTAGGCGTGGTTGAAGGCGAGGCGAAGATTCGCGTTGCCGAGACCGGGAACGATCCGGTCCTGCTCGAACCAGCGGATGGTGGCGATGTGGTACAGGCAGCTGTCCGGGTTGCATGGCCGTTGCAGCGCCAACGCAGCCGCGCACGCGGCGACGAGCGCGACCGCCGCCGCTGCCAGCGCCCCGCGCGGGGTCGTCAGCGCGCGCCGGGCGCTCTCCAGAAGAGCGGCCCGCT
>Ga0137396_10002437_pt1 | contig 10180 bp, 10 predicted proteins | sample czc16metaG_FD_108284 | JGI IMG/M metagenome (GOLD analysis project Ga0137396, IMG submission 108284) | Vadose zone soil microbial communities from Angelo Coast Range Reserve, California, USA - czcobulk3.16 metaG | ecosystem: Environmental > Terrestrial > Soil > Vadose zone | place: USA... | reverse complement strand
TGGTAGGCATTGGATGCCATTCTATCTGGATGGTGCGGGCCCCACTGGCGCGAGATAACCAGGCCGCGTGCGAACGTCCAGCGACTTTCCGCGGCTGTCCACGGCCGTAATCTTGACGTTCCGATAGGCGCCGTCCCGCGCAGCATTCGTCGAGAGATAACCGATAGTGTATTGACCGCGGAGCGCTCCAGCTATTTTGGGCCAGATCTGCCGCAGGTTTGCCGGCTTCTCCGGAAAAAACGCTTCGCCGCCGGTCAGTTTCGCAATCTGTTTCAGGACTTTGGGATTCTTGTCGTTCTGCTGCGGATCGTAAATCCCGATGCAGTAGATCGTCGCACTGGAGCGCTGAGCCATACGCAGAACATCGTCCAGCGTATCGTAGCTGGCATTATCACCGCCATCGCTCAGCAGTACCAGCGCCTTCCGTTGCCGCGTGCCCAATTCGAGATGGGTCAGTGACAGTTCGAGGGCGTCATACAGAGCCGTCGTACCTTCGGCCGTCGTTGCGAGCAGAGTATTGCGAAGTTGCTCTCGGTTGGTGCTGAACGGCACCGATTCCGGTAATGCCAGCCAGGGATGTCTGTTGAAGTTAACGATGAATATCTCGTCGTCGGGGTGACTTGCGGTAACAAAAGCCATGGCGGATGTCACGACATCCGCGCGCCTCTTTGCCATGCTGCCGCTGTTGTCGATGACAAGACCTATCGTGGCTGGTGTGTCTTCAGGCCGGAAGATTTTGATCGTCTGCGGGCGGCCGTCTTCGAAGATACGAAAATTATTGGCGGTGAGGCCGCTGACCGTATCCCCGTCGTTGTCGAGGGCCGTCACGTTGAACATGACCAGGTCAACGTCGACGGATATGGTGAACTGGAAAAGCAGAAAAATCGGTAATAAAAATTTCACGAACAGCACATCTCAATGATACAGCAAACCGGCGAAGTTTCTACTGTAGCGGCGCTCTATGAGCGCCGACAGGCCGGCGGTCATAGACCGCCGCTACAGTAACACGCAGGCCCAGCAGCACCGCCAGCACCGCGCCGTAGGCGAGCGGTCGAGCGATGTCCAGTTTGACGCGCCAGTAGTAATGCAGAACACCGAGACCGGCGCTGAGATAAATCAAGCGATGAATCATTTGCCAACGCTTGCCGCCGAGCCGGCCGATCCATTTTTTCGTGGAGGTGATTGCGAGTGGAATGAGCAAAACGAAGCTCGCAACACCCGAAAGAATGAATGGGCGCTTGCTGATCATGTCCTTCACAATCTCATCCCACGCGAAGGCCTGGTCCAGCCAGATGTACGTGATGAAGTGCACGAAAGCGTAAAAGAACGCAAACAGCCCCAGCATTCTGCGAAACCGTATCAGGCTGGACCATCCTATGATCCGCCGGAGCGGGGTGACGCTCAACGTGATCATCAGAAAACGCAGTGTCCAGATGCCGGTCCTGTTTCGGATGTCCTCAATAGGATTTGCGCTCAAGTTTCCGGCGAAAATATCCCAAACAAGCCATGCCATGGGGACCAGACAGACCACGAAAACAGCCGGCTTGAAAATCCACCAACGATTAAATTTGGGCATTATCGAGTGTCAGTAAGACTTGCGCAGATCCATTCCGGAGTACATCTGAGCAACCTGGTCGGCGTATCCGTTGAACATGAGCGTACGTCTTTTGTAAAACTCGCCGATCCGCCGCTCGGAGGCCTGGCTCCAGCGGGGATGGTCCACCTGGGGATTCACATTAGCGAAGAAACCGTACTCTTGCGGTGCCGCCTCGTTCCACGCCGTCAGGGGTTGCTTGTCCGTGAATCGGATTTTGACGATCGACTTAACTCCCTTGAAGCCGTACTTCCATGGAGTCACCAGCCGCATCGGCGCCCCATTCTGGGCGAGAGCCGGTTTTCCGTAAACGCCGGTGACCAGGAGTGCCAGAGGATTCATCGCTTCGTCCATGCGAAGGCCTTCGGTGTATGGCCAGTGCAGCCCCGATCCGAAGATGGACGGCCGCTGGCCGGGCATCTCGTCCGGCCGCATGATGGTCTTGAATTCCACGTATTTTGCGGCTGGAGTGGGCTCGAGCTTGGCGATGAGTGCGGCCAGCGGGACCCCGGTCCACGGGATCACCATCGACCACGCTTCGACGCAGCGCATTCGATAGACGCGTTCTTCCGGTGTCAGGCCTTTGAGCAGATCATCCAGCGAATAGCTTGCCGGCTTCTTAACCATGCCCTCCACTGAAACGGTCCAGGGCGTGGGCTTGAATTTACCTGAGTTTGCGGCCGGATCGGCCTTGTCGATACCGAATTCGTAGTAGTTGTTGTAATGCGTAACGTCTTCGTAGGGCGTCGGTTTCTCGTCTGTGTCGTATTTTCCTTTGGGTTTGCTCTGCGTCATTCCAGACACTGCTGAATTCGTGCACGCGGGCAGTATTGCGCCGGCTGCGGCGATGCCAAGAACCGCCGATGCCGTTTTTATGAATTCACGACGATTGTGGTACAGGTTTTCGGGGGTTATTTCTGACGAGGCAATATCTGATGCGCGTTTAATGAGCATAGCGAGGATTCCTCCGTTACAATCCCTTGATTTTACCAGAGAAGGATGGCAGCGGCCCGGAAAAACCGGGCCGCAGTTCGAGGAAAGAGGGCTATTTCTTCTTTGCGTCTTTCTTCTTGGCGTCCGCTTTTTTGTCCGCCTTCTTCTTTTCGTCGGCCTTCTTGTCACCCTTCTTGCTATCTTTTTGCGCCGTCTTGGCCTTGCCAGTGTCTTTCGACTGTGCGAAGGACGGAACGGCGGTCAGGCTGATCGCCACAACCAGAGCTAAGAGAAGTAGACTGAATCTTTTCATACACATTCTCCTTGTGAACGTTTGACTTACCGGCGGCCGATCCGCCTGGCGACGGGAAAATATCACGATAAGGGTTTGCAATCAAATCGGCTAGGATAGATCCAGAGTATGAAGACCGAAGCTGTAAGAGGCAGGCATGACGATCGGCCCAGGACAAAGCTGCAGGCGTCGCACATTTATCGGGATCTACGCGATCTCGTCTGGCCCAGGCGGAACCTGTTCGTTGTGGGATTGGTGCTCGTATTTATCAATCGCGCCGCGGGTCTCGTCTTACCCGGATCGACCAAGTACCTTATCGACGACGTCGTTCAAAAGCACCGGCAGGAATTGCTGATACCGATAGTGGCGGCCGTCGGGGTGGCGGTGCTCATTCAGGCCGTAACGTCCTATTCGCTGATCCAGTTGCTGAGCACCTCGGCACAAAGGCTGATCGCGGACATGCGTATTCGCGTTCAGGAACACATCGGCCGTCTTCCTGTCCGGTACTACGATGGCAACAAGACGGGCGCCCTTGTTTCGCGAATCATGTCGGATGTTGAGGGCGTGCGGAACCTGGTCGGAACCGGATTGGTGGAGTTCATCGGCGGGTTGTTCACGGCGGTAATCGCCTTTGGTCTGCTACTGAAGATCAATGCGACGCTCACACTTGTGGCGCTCGGATTTCTTCTGATCTTCGGTCTGATTCTCCGAAAAGCGTTCACGTCCATCCGTCCTATCTTTCGCGAACGGGGCAAAATCAACGCTGAAGTCACTGGCCGGCTCACCGAGTCGCTGGGCGGTGTGCGCGTGGTCAAAGGTTTCCACGCGGAGGCGCGCGAAGCGGCGGTTTTTGAGGCGGGTGCTCTGCGGCTTTTCGAGAACGTACGAAAGTCGCTGTTCGCGACGTCGGTCATCGGCTTGGCTTCGACTTTGTTAATGGGCATTGTCAGCGTGACCGTGATGATCGTTGGCGGCCGGCTGCTTTTGGCCGGGACCATGACGATCGGAGATTTCTTCGCTTTTACTCTGTATCTTGGTTTCATGGTCGCGCCAGTGTTCCAGATGGTCGGTATCGGGACGCAGATCACAGAGGCCTTTGCAGGGTTGGATCGAATGCACGAGGTCCTGGCTGAACAACCGGAAGACGTGGATCCCGTGCGAACCGTGAGCCTCGAGCGCATCCAGGGAAACGTCCGTTTCGAAAATGTCACGTTCGAATACGAACCCGGCAAGCCGGTTCTCCACGGAATTACGCTGGACGCGCCTTCGGGCGCCGTCACGGCCCTTGTCGGCTCGTCCGGCTCCGGGAAGAGCACACTCATTGGTCTCGTGGCTGCTTTTGCGAAGCCGACAACGGGTTCCGTCTGTGTGGACGGTATCGATGTCGCCACCGTGCGGCTCGACTCGTACCGGTCGCAGCTCGGTGTAGTCCTGCAGGACAACTTCCTCTTCGACGGCACAATCAAAGAGAACATCCTCTTCGGACGGCCTTCAGCAACCGACGACGACGTTCTTATTGCCGCGCAGATCGCCCGAGTCGATGAATTCGCGCTGAAACTGGACAACGGTTTCGACACCATCGTTGGAGAGCGCGGCGTCAAACTTTCCGGCGGCCAGCGCCAGCGTGTGGCTATCGCCCGGGCGATCCTGGCAGACCCGCGCATTCTTATTCTCGATGAAGCCACATCGAGTCTCGACACGGAGAGCGAAGCCATGATCCAGGAGGGCCTGGGCGCCCTGATGAAAGGCCGCACCACTTTTGTGATAGCCCACCGTTTAAGCACGATCCGGAGCGCGGATCAGATCCTCGTTCTCGAAGAGGGCGTGATCGTCGAGCGCGGAAACCATCGAGAGTTACTGGCTCGCAGCGGCCGCTACTTCGATCTCTACATGCGGCAGGCCGGCCTTGAAGCCAATCGGTTCATCAATCCAGGAGAGAAGGAGTCCGAGCCCGATGTCGAAACCGCTGAAAAAAGAGGAGAGACAAGGGAAGGTGTTGGCGAAGTTGCGAGAGATCTGCTTGGCTTTACCCGACGCTAGAGAGGTTCGAACCTGGGGTCATCCTACGTTTCAGGCCGGCAAGAAAACTTTTGCCGTGCTCGAGGAGTACAAGGGTCACCTGTGCATTTGCTTCAAGGCCACACTTCCGCTTCAGCAACTGCTGATTGAAGACCCGCGATACTTCAAATCTCCGTATATCGGCAACCAGGGCTGGGTTTCATTGATTGCGGATACTCCCCCGAATTGGCGGGAGGTCCGGCAGCTCGTTCGCGAAAGCCACAAGCTCGTAAACAAATTGTAGGCGCCGGCTTTAGCCGGCGCGGCCCGGCTAAAGCCGGGCCCTACACCTCGATCGAGAAAGGTGTGAAGTTGGTCTCGCGGTCGTAATAGTCCTCCTGTTCGGCCCGTTTGAGGAATCCCACAACTTGATATGTAACCGGCGTGACGATCGCCTCCCAGAGGACTTTAATCACATAGTTGCTGACCATCACCCTCATGACGAGGTCTGTTTCCCAGAAACCGAGAAAGGCCACCGGATAGAAGACGAGCGAGTCCACTCCTTCACCGACAATTGTCGAGCCGATCGTCCGCATCCAGAGATGGCGGCCGCTCGTCTTCACTTTCATTTTCGCCAGAACGTACGAGTTTGCGAACTCTCCGACGAAAAATGCGGTGAGTGACGCGAAGACGATCCGCGGCGTCTGTCCGAAAACGGCCTCGTAGGCTCGTTGATCGTTCCATCCGGAGGCAGGCGGAAGCGCAACAACGACCCAGCTCATGAAAGAAGCGAAGATGATTGCGCCGAAGCCCGCCCACACAACTTTGCGGGCGCGAGCGTATCCATACACCTCGGTCAGGACATCGTTGAATATGTAGCTGATGGGAAAAAAGAGGACTCCCGCGCCGAATGTGAATCCCCACACCGTCGCGACCTTGGCTGCGCCGATGACATTGGAACAGAGAAGAATCGTCACAAACAGCGCCATTACAAGATCGTAGTACTTATAAAGACGTTTGCGGACGTGCGACATAAGCCCGCTATCGTAGCATGTAGCGTCCAGCGCTTCGCAGCCCGTTGTAATTCGGGGACAGACGTATAAATCACCTAAATTCTTTCTTGATGGTTTTATTCGAATTTAGGTGATTTATACGTCTGTCCCCGAATTACAACGGGCTTTACGCGGCGATGTCGCGTTTCAGGGAAATGAGCTTGAAAAGGTCGCTGCGGGAAAGTATGCCGAGCAATCTCTCGTTGCGGACCACAGGGGCCTTGTTGCAGTTGCGGCTGAGGAGGGCCTGGAGCGCGTCCATGGCTTCCATCTCGGGATTCAGCACGCAGTAGGTTGCCGGATCCGAAAGATATCCGCCGATCTTCGTGAAAGGCCAGTCCTGCGGTGGCACACCCTTGATCGCGCGAACGTCGATCATTCCAATGAATCGGTCGAGCTCGACCACGGGGAAGCTGCGGTAATGGTAGTGAAACACGTAATCGTTGACGAACTGCGATAAGGTCATCGAAGTGTCCACTGCAATGGGCGGCGCCATGATCTCACGGAGCTTCATGTCATGGAGTCCGGACTGAAGTTCGAAGGAACGGTACTCGCTGTCCGCTGCATTCTTGAGCATCAGCCCGATCAGGATGAGCCAGACCCCCGGAATGAGGCTTACCGTCAGGATGGACAGGAAACCCATACCCATCAGGATCATTGCGAAGATTCCGCCCACGCGCGAGGCGGTCCGCGTTGCCTGGCCGAGATGCCCGCTTCGATGCCAGAGGTAAGAGCGCAGGACTCTGCCGCCGTCGAGTGGAAATCCGGGAATGAGGTTGAACGCAGCCAGTGAAAAGTTCACGTACGCGAGGTAATGAAACATCTCCACGACGATGCGATCGAGAAATCCCGTCGCCAAAACCGCAACCGTCCAGAAGATTGCGGCGAGACCAATGCTGGTGACAGGGCCGGCGATGGTCGTCTGGAATTCCGCCTTCGGGCTGCTCGACTGCGTTTGAGCCATCTCCGATACTCCGCCGAAGATGAACAACGTGATCTGTCGCACCGGGATTCCGAGCCGGCGGGCAACGACACAATGACCCAGTTCATGCAAGAGCACACAGCCGAACAAGGCGAGGGAACTCAGGGTACCGAACACCCAATATGTGAATCGTGAGTAATCCGGAACCTGGAGGGGCAAATAGGCCGTAGAGATAATCCAGGCAAACAACAAAAACGCGATAAACCACGATTGGTCAATGCGAACGCGTATCCCCCAGATGGAGAAACCTTTAAAAGCAGCCACCTGACCCCCGGGGGACTATCTGCATGCGGAGGACCTTTGGAAAAGGGCTGGAAAAGGAAAATAAGGGGAAAAGGTGTACACCTTTTCGACCCCAGGGCTCGACCCTCTGGCTGAATTCTTCCACTCGCCGACCAAACTCTTGGACTCTCTAACCAAACCCTTCGACTCTATGACGAAGTTGTTTCACTCTCTGAGCAAACCCTTCCACTCTCCGACCAAATTGTTCGAGTCACGAAGCAAACCCTTCGACTCTCTGACCAAATTGTTCCACTCTCTGACCAAGTGCTTCGACTATCTGGCCAAACGATAACTGCTCCTATTGGGCGACTTTCCCGTTTTACCCGATCAATTGTCGGAGCACGTACTGCAGAATACCTCCGTGCTGGTAGTACTGAATCTCGTATGGCGTGTCGATTCGGGTGATGGCCTGGAATGTCCCGGTCTTTCCGCCTTCGCCGTGCATGCGAATCGTTACAGGTATGCGCGGTTTGACGCAGCCCGCGACGCCTTCGATGTCATAAACCTCAAAGCCGGTGAGGCCGAGAGTTTCGGCATTCTCTCCAGGTTTAAACTGCAACGGAAGTATTCCCATGCCGACGAGGTTGCTTCGATGAATACGCTCGAAACTTTCCGCCAGTACCGCCTGAACGCCGAGCAGCCTCGGGCCTTTCGCTGCCCAGTCGCGCGAGGAACCGGAGCCGTATTCCTTTCCAGCAATGATCATCAAAGGGACGCCTTCGCTCTGATACTGCATCGCTGCATCGTAAATCGTTGTTTGTGTCTTGTCCGGCAGGTGAACCGTCCAGCCGCCTTCGGTGCCGGGCGCCATGTAATTGCGCAGACGAATGTTCGCGAATGTGCCGCGCATCATGACTTCGTGGTTACCTCGCCGCGCGCCGTATGAATTGAAGTCTTTCGGCGTGACGCCCTTCGAAATAAGATATTTTCCGGCCGGGCCTTCCGGCTGAATGGATCCTGCGGGAGAGATGTGATCCGTGGTGACCGAATCCCCCAGAACCGCGAGAACGCGCGCACCGCGGATATCCTTCAAAGGCGGGGCCTGACGCGGCATGTTGTCGAAGAAAGGCGGGCGCTTCACATATGTCGATTCATCGTCCCATCGGTAAAGCTCGCCGGATGGGGCTTCCAGAGCCTTCCACCGATCATCGCCCTGAAGCGACTCCTCGTAAGCTTTTCGGAACATCTCGGAGCGCACTGATGAATTGATGGCGCCGATAACTTCTTTCTGCGTGGGCCATACGTCGCGGAGATAGACGGGCTTTCCGCTCTTGTCCTGCCCAAGCGGCTCGGTGTTGAGGTCGATGTCCATCTTTCCGGCCAACGCATAGGCGACAACCAGCGGAGGCGAGGCCAGGTAATTTGCGCGCACCAGCGGATTGATCCGCCCCTCGAAATTGCGGTTTCCGCTCAAGACCGCGGCCACGACCAGCGCATTATCCTTCACGGCCGATGCAATGTGATCAGGAAGCGGACCGCTGTTGCCGATGCAGGTCGTGCACCCATAGGCGACGACGTGAAACTTCAGCCGCTCGAGGTAGGGCATCAGTCCCGTGTCCTTGAGATAATCCGTTACCACTCGCGAGCCGGGCGCAAGGCTCGTCTTGACCCAGGGTTTCACTTCCAATCCTCGCTCAACCGCTTTCTTCGCAAGAATTCCAGCTGCGATCATGACTGAAGGATTCGACGTGTTGGTGCAGCTTGTAATTGCCGCGATCACGACCGAGCCGTGAGTGAGGTCGAACTTGCTTCCGTTCTCGCTGACGGTGACAGTGCTGGCCGGCTTCGCCTGCTTCGACAACATCGTCGGCAAGGCCTCCTGGAAGGACTGCTTCGACTTGTTCAGCGGCACGCGATCCTGCGGACGCCGGGGACCGGCGAGGCTGGGTTCAACTTTGGAAAGGTCCAGTTCGAGCCTGTCGGCGAAGGCGGGATCGGGCGTTGCTTCCGTCCGGAACATACCTTGAGCCTTTGCGTAGGCCTCGACAAGCTGGACATGATCGGGCTCGCGGCCGGTGAGCCGCAGATAGTTCAGCGTTTCCGTGTCGATGGGGAAGAAACCAATCGTGGCACCGTACTCGGGAGCCATGTTGGCGATCGTGGCACGATCGGCAAGGCTGAGACTGGAAAGGCCGGGACCGTAGAACTCGACAAACTTACCAACGACGCCTTTCGCTCGAAGCATCTGCGTCACTGTGAGGACAAGGTCGGTGGCCGTCGCGCCTTCAGGCATCTGGCCGAACAGCCGGAAACCGATCACCTGCGGAATCAACATGGACAGCGGCTGGCCGAGCATTGCACCCTCCGCTTCTATACCTCCCACGCCCCATCCCACGACACCGAGTCCATTGATCATCGTGGTGTGTGAATCGGTTCCAACCAGAGTGTCGGGATAGGCGGTCTTCCTGCCGTCCTTTGCGTCGACAAAGATCGTCTTTGCAATGTACTCGAGGTTGACCTGGTGAACGATTCCGACGTCCGGCGGCACGACGCTGCAGTTCCGAAAGGCCTTTTGCCCCCACTTGAGAAAAACATAGCGCTCGCGATTGCGCTCGAGCTCGCGATCGGCATTGAATGCAAAGGCGCCGGCATTTCCGAACTGATCGACCTGCACGGAGTGATCGATGACGAGATCCACCTGCTGCAGGGGGTTGATCTTCTTCGGGTCGCCGCCCATCTTCTTGATGACGTCGCGCATCGTGGCGAGATCCACGATCGCCGGGACTCCCGTGAAATCCTGCATCAGCACGCGAGCCGGCCGGAAGGCGATCTCCTTTTCCGATTGCTGCGAAGATGCGGCGTTCGCGAGTGCGCGGATGTCGTCGGCCGTGACCGTCTGGCCGTCCTCAAACCGCAGCAGGTTTTCCAGCATGACCTTCAGCGAAAACGGCAGTCTGGATACACTTCCAACGCCCGCCTTTTCCGCCGTTTCCAACGAGAAGTACTGAAACTCCGCGTTGCCAACCTTCAACGTCGACTGCGAGTTAAATGTGTTCATAAGGGTGAAAATTGTATCAGTCTACTGTAGCGGCGGTCTATGACCGCCG
>Ga0137396_10002436_pt1 | contig 10181 bp, 7 predicted proteins | sample czc16metaG_FD_108284 | JGI IMG/M metagenome (GOLD analysis project Ga0137396, IMG submission 108284) | Vadose zone soil microbial communities from Angelo Coast Range Reserve, California, USA - czcobulk3.16 metaG | ecosystem: Environmental > Terrestrial > Soil > Vadose zone | place: USA... | reverse complement strand
CTACCTTTGTTCCGACAAAGCCGTTGGACCCCGTGATTAGAATGAGATCACGGGTCGAGATGATGTATTCGGAATTCATGGAGCCGGCACTTGCTAAAGTCACATCCACTTCCGCACCTAAGTCGGTGATCAGGTTTTTGGAGCGCCCGCAGCCAGCTTCACGGCGATATTGTCACACATTTCGCCTACGTTCTTAAATTTCTGGAGTTCGGCGAAGTTAAACCTGATCTTGAAATGTTTTTCGATCGCCACCACTACCTGAATGTGATTCAGGGAGTCCCAGTCCCTGACATCATTAGCTTTGGTTTCGTATTTCAATTCAATTGCGTCGTTGTCTAATACTTCACAGACAATCTGATTAACCTCTGCTAGCACTTCTTCGTTAGTATGCATGATGAATTGCGCGGTTGTATAAAAGTCTTGAATTCTTTGAACTGCTGGAGGTCCAGCTCCCATTTTTCGTTCGATTGTGCAAATCCCATTTGCAAATAAAGATCCTTCACCATTTTGTTTTTCGCTGTGGGAAGATACTCGCCGATCAAACGTTGGACTCCCAAGTTTCGCGCCTCTTTCGCCATTCCATTTACAATGAATTCCTCCATACCGCGTTTCAGCACGCGACAGCTCATGATCCACGTATCAATAAAAGCCGTTGTTTCTTTCCATTTTTCTAAAATCACCAATCCAATCAATCCATAATCCCCAAACTTGTCTTGCAAATCAAAGGTGAGCGTAATGAAGTCCTCAGACTTTCTCATTCGATCGACCTCCGCCTCGGTGTAGCGCTTCGTACGCAGATTGAATTGATTGGAGCGCTGGGTAAGCTGGGCCACGCGGGGAAGAGAGAAATCGTCAAAGGCTTTGACTGACGAAACCATTCCTAAACTAGCCAGGTAATCATCTATTGATGTAAAAGCCTTTTGAAAACCCGCACGCGTTATCTCTTCCTGGTATTGTCGGGTGCGTTGCAGATCTTCTTCGGAGAAGGAGGCCGTTTCGAATAGGTTGAGCGAGCAAAGGTGCGACACAAAGAGGGCCGGATCTTCCGGCAACTCGGGTACCGTGACTCCCGGCAGCAGTTCGCGCACGAGGTTGCGCTCAAAGGGGTTATCATCAAGAAAGACCATCGAATCAAACCCAATATTCAGAGCCTTTTGGATATATTTGATGTTATCCACCTTGTTGTTCCAATTAGCTGCGAAGACGGCGATATCTTCCAGTCGAAGAGTCATGTCGGGATGCTCTTGAAAAGGCTGCTTCGCCGCGTCCTCCTCGTTCTTGCTGCAAACGGCGAGAATGATGCCGCGGTGTTTGAGTTCCTTCGCCCACCTCTGAAGTGCATCAAAGGCATGTCCCATTCCCAAGTCCCCGATCTCGATGTTCTCCATGCCATCATCGCCGACGACGCCGCCCCAAATTGTATTGTCCAAATCGAAAATCAGGCATTTCCTCAAATTTCCGCTAATCGCCCTTATGATATCGACGACAGACTTGGCCACTGCCGGCAGAAAATCCAAGGCGAAGGCCACTTTGGCCACGGCATACAGTCTCGGATCATGGGTATTGGTATATCCCACCTGGTTTGACAGTCCTGCTACATCAGCGATGAAAACATGCCTTTGTTCTTGCGCCAGGTTCATCAGCTCAAAATTGACCTTCTTGATCTGATAAGGGAAAGAGGCGGTGGTTTTAGCCGCGAAATGGCCGAAAACCGCGTCATTAAGTTCAACAAAATTCAAATGGATAATCTTGGCATTGCTGTGTGTCGCGATCGTGTACCACCAGTTTTGGATTTCGGAGAGGATTTGGCCGGCAAAATTGGCTCTGGCTTTGAGTTCGGTTCCGGCAAAGCGGTCCCAGAGCCGTTCCGCGGAAAGATAAAGGACGATGAATTCCGGATCCGAATGGTAAAGTTCAGAATCGCCATCTAGAATCTGACCATTTAACTGGTCAAAATCTGCTTCAAAGATCTCGAAACTGATTTTTTCCTCATAACCGTAGGCTCTAATCGCTTTTGCAAGAAATTGCGTAGCAGAATCCCCCAACAACGCCAAACGGCGTAGTGGCAGTCCGGAAAAATCCTTCTTCAGGTTATCTTTTAAGTCTTTGAAAAGCACCGCAGAAATTGATTAAGAGGTCACCTACTAACAAGCAGTGTTAATCATTCCGAGTAAAGCAGTAGAAAACATTACGCGCGCCGATATCCGTGCGGGGGTAAGCGTGAGGTATCACGCGTTTATAATTGAGCACCAATCCCAGGGTCTCGACACGACCTTCGAAATCTTTATCTGAGATGAAATTGAATCGGTGGTCGAACTGCGGAACGTTAGTCGCAGTAGTGACGACGAGCCGCCCGCCGGGCAAGAGTGACTCGCGGCAATCCGCGAGAAATGCGTACGGTTGGTCAAGGTGCTCCAGCAGTTCTATGGCGTATATCGACCCGTAATGCTGACCGACTGGGCGATAAAGCTCCTCTCGGAAGCGCCATTTGGGGAAGGCTGAACGAGCGAACTGGTTAATATAGAGATCGTATGCGTCGCTGTTGTCCGGGGCCCCGATGAAGCCGAGTTCGACACCGGAGCCTACGCCAATGACGAGCGCCTTGGCCGTCGCGGGAAATTTCGCGAGTTCCTCCATGACGGCGCAACGATGCTTGGTAACAAGTATGGTCAGAATGAGGAACAGGTCGTAGTCGGACCGAGAAAGAGGCGCTTGGTCGGCCTTCAGCTCGAGAGGATATCTGCCGGTCTGTACGAAAGCACGGATATCATTCGCATAACGGCGCACGGTCGCGGCATAGGATGCCAGCACGGTCTCCTTCGTGATACCGTTGAATGCGGTGTACCCTTCGAGATAGGCTGCAGTGGCAACCCGAACGCGGCTCGCACTTTCGGGAACGTCAGCACACACATATTCGTAGTCCAGTTCGAGCTTCCGATCACTTTTGACGAGCTCTTCAAAGAAGGTCCCCTTATCTTCCATCATCTTCACTTTTGAGCGTCCACACGAAGCTTCAGTCTGGCCTCTTATTTAGCCAAATCCTCGTCTATTCGCGGCTGAAATTAATCAATCTCATCCTGCTCCAGTAATTCGATTAAACCGAAATTTTCGACAAAATAGAAGGAGACTTGCCGATCTCGAAAGAGGACGCCCGGCTCAGGTGGACTCACCAGCATAATACGGCTATGGGCACTGAACCGCTCCAGGCATGGGGGACATCGGTGACCTCAAAGCAAAGATGAATATGCCTTGCTGAAGTTTTTTCGCCGGGTTGCTGACGGGCCCAGGCGTGTGTCAGTCGGTTATGATTGCAACACAAGGCAGAGTCGAAGGGCTTCCCCAATATGCGCGAACATTCTGCAGTGGATCGTCTATCGGCCCAGACACGTCATATCCCAGATCGATCAACAAAATTGAAATGGACGAATCTGCTTCAAAAATCTCGAAGTTGATTTTTGCCTCATAACCGTAGGCTCTAATCGATTTTGCAAGAAACTGCGTAACAAAGTCCATAAGAAGGCCAAACAGCGTACGGGCAGCCCGGAAAAGTCCTTCTTCAGGTTATTTTTAAGTCTTTTGAAAACCACGGAACACTTTCGATACGCTAAATCACGCGGTCACAAGTAATCTAGAATTGAAAGTAAATAAATGTTACGGGATCACTCGCTCCAACTAAGACCAAGGCCATCAACAAGCCTGCATAGATAAGGATGCGTGGAGCTAAGGTCATTTGTGGCACCTCCAAAGCTAGATTTCTGTTCTTGACTGCGAGCAAATCCACCGAGAGTACGGCAACCAGCGCAGCCACAATATAGGGGGAGATCAGCCGCGAGCCGCCGTGTGCCCAAGACATCAAGCGGATCAAATATGAAGTGGCATCCGAAAAGGACTGGGCACGGAAAAAAATCATTGCCAATACCACTGTTGTCAACGTCAATAGGCGCGAGAAAAGGTTCCATAAAGGCCGATACAATGGACGATTCTTTACCACGGCCAGCGGATTCCAAACCGTCCAGACTTTGTGAGCGGTCAAAGCTGCGCCATGGATTCCACCCCATATCACGAAGTTCCAACTGGGCCCGTGCCATAGCCCGCAAAGAAGCATCGTTACCATCATGTTAACCGACACGCGAAGCGTCGCATTGGGATTAGCGCGCGTGGCGATTTCCAACGGAAGGAAAAGGTAATCGCGAAACCACCTGGACATCGTTATGTGCCACCGACGCCAAAACTCTGTGATCGTGACTGCGCTGAACGGCATCTGGAAGTTCTCAGGAAATTGGAATCCCAGAATCCGGGCGCAGCCGATGGCCATGTCCGAGTATCCAGCGAAATCGCAGTAAATTTGCGCCGTATATCCTAACAGCCCCGTCAGCAACGTTAGACCATCATACTTTATCGGCGCTGAGAAGATAATACTTACGTGGCCCGCGATCCGGTCGGCCACGACCAACTTCTTGACCGCTCCCATTAGGAAATAAGTCAGCCCGATCTCGATATCCTTCACGCTCACCCGCGCGCGCTCTTTGAGTTGCGGTAGGAATTCGCCAGCGCGCACGATCGGCCCAGATAACACCTTGGGGAAAAATGTGATAAAGAGCGTGTAATCGCGTGCACTTTGACAGACGGGAATCCGCTCATAATACACGTCGATCACATAGCTGATGCTGGCAAAGGTATAGAACGAAATCCCCGGGGGCAGAATGACATTGTAATGAGGCTGCTGGAAATGCACGCCCAGCGCACCCAACACGAACCACACATTCTCAAGAAGAAAATTACTATATTTAAAGAATCCAAGTAATCCAAGGTTAATTACCAGACTTAGCACGAGCAGTCGCCTGCGAGAAATAGGCTCGGGTGTCTGACCCATTTTTCGCCCGATAGAGTAGTCCGCCAGTGATGTAAAAAGAATAAGAAATACACACGGAATACTCCAACTGAGGTAGAAACCAATGCTAACAGCCAGCACAAGCCATTTCTCGGCCGTGAAGCTGCGGAGGCAACTTCGGATCAGGGCGACGGTCGCAAAGAAAGCGACGAACTCGAATGAGGTAAAGATCACGGCAGGCGAGAATCAGTTCCTAATTGTTTGAGAAAAGCTTCGGTTACGATTTGTCTGCCAGCGCCGTTCAGGTGAACGAAGTCACTGTAATAGTCGTCTGAGTTCAGAGCAGGCAGTTGATCAAGACGCACAAACCGGGCGTGAGGAGCAGCGCGCTGGGCCTCGGCGAGGGCGTTTTCGAAGCTAGCGACCACTTCCGCTGTTAGGAATTCGCGCGAATACATCGGAGCGACTGGCATGACCACGACGATCACACGACCCCGCTGCTGTGCGTGTTCCAACATGCGAAGAAAGGCAATCTTTTTGGGCCCGTCAAACCGATGCACCCCATGGATTTCGTCCCGCAACACCGCAAGCCGGCGGACGGCTTTGTTCGCGGGCCAGGCGCTCAGCTTCACGGTCGAGTACCCAAAATTGAGAACCCCCCCCTTGGGCAGGACCAAAAAATTGGCTTTATCGTCTGCGGTCGGTGGCAATCTAGCCAGTTGCAGCAGCTTCCGGCGCGCTCCCACCAGAACACGGTCCGACTTTCCCGCCGTCGGAAACAGGATTCGGAAGTAGGTCAAGGGATATTGACTGAGCACGCGCTTGGAAAACTGCCAGTCGGAGTGGGCTTGGCGAAGATCCCGCATCGTTTGCATGATGGGAACGAAGTTGGCCCGGAACTCACAAAGATAACTCTCGTTCAGATCAATAATGGAAACGCCAATGAGCATCGGATTCGCCTTGGTCACAAGACTTAGAGATGACTCCCACTCTGCTGGCGATGATCCAAGTAGCGTGCAAGCCTCAATTCCCTGGCCGAGGGCTTCGGAAATCTCGGGCCAGGCAAGCCCGAATTGTACTACAGACGATCCTAGGCAAAACACTTGCGGCCCGTCCTCGGGTCCAACTCGGCGACATGTCAGCCTCGGTTGTGGCAATCTGGTCCAGATGGCTACAACGTGACTAACCACAATTGCAATGAAGAGTGCCATGCAAACAACAAATAAGAACCGGGCTTTGTCTGACACATTTATGAACCATCTCATAGGTATCTGAAAAGCGTGATAGCGCATCCAAGTTGAAGGAAACAAGGTAGTTTTCGGCATTGGTATTCCGACCGAATCACAAGCCTCCGAACTGTTCGAGACGAAGTCTTTGACAACCTTCCTCCGCTGCTTTTAGGTCTATTCTTTAGGCTCATTCCATAACCAGGCCACGCCCGGATATTTTGCGCGTCCTAGCGTTGCAGGAACAATGCAAATAACACCTTATTTGATCCCCTTCCTGCCTTTGCGCCAAATCTATTCTCCTAGGCGAGGTCTGGCTGCGACAAGACCCCACGAAAGGAAGCTAACGGCCACGTCGCGCTCCCAGGCGCTTCGTCCTTTTCCGATGCTTTCCTACTGGACAGACTCAAGGAGGGTAATCGCTCTAGCAATGAGCGGTGGCGACCGCCCCTTGGCGAGGGCTAGGGCGGCAGTCTTTTAAAGGAATAGAGGAAAGCTCTAGCGCACCAACCTAACGTCCGTGGGCGGGCTAGGTGTAGCGCTCACGGCTGGGTTAGATGTACCGCTTGTCAATGGGTGCGGGTAAGTGTAAGGCGTGTAGTAGAGCGTCCAGGTGTTCGGCGCAGTGCAAACATAAAGCTGTCCATCGGGGCCGCTATGCGCGCTGTTCCATTCGCCCTGATCAGTCGCCCAATAGCCTACGCCGGGGGCATTCCCGCCCGCAGGATTTACTCCGGGCGAGCAGGTAGCTGGTCGTTGCGCGAGCGTGCCTACGCCGATTCCTTGTGTGAGGGCGCCGCCTGAATAGCTTCTATTTTCATTAAAAAAATCCACGTTTGCCTTGATCGTAACTTCCCCGGCATTTCCCAAATCAGTGGCACCGCCGTTGAGCGTGTTTCTAAAGACATAGATTGGCTCCATAGCCTGTTTCGGCCACGTTGCATTTGGTCGCCTGCCGCCGGATTGAGGAGGTATTGGTACGCTATCCTGTCCAGCCCCGCATTGATCTAATGCGCGTAACACTTTGCGTATTTCGTAGGTGTCACCTACTCGCCAATCGTGAGGGGTTAAAAAATTGTAAAGAGCAAGAACAGTAGATGTGTTGCCTAGGATCGCGCCTGCGGCAGCCGCGTCATTGTTGCGGTTTTCAAAGCTCGTCTTGTTGTAAGCGATATAGCCCGGCGTGTAAGTTGGAAAATTGGCGCTGCTATCAATAACGTTGATTGGATCTGGGGCTTTAACTGTGCCCGTTTTATATAAGGTAGGATCGTTGAGGTCCCAGCCGTTCTTGCCACTGATGACCCCCCATGATTTTGAGGTCTTGCATTCGCCGAAGCGATAGCCCACAGCGCTTCCGATTGAACCATAACTGGAGCCGCTGCTATCCCCCTTGCTTAGGATGTTATTGAAGATGTATCCCGTTCCGCCGCGCCAGTAAGTAGCTGCTCCTTTGGTCACGCCCGAGCGCGAGTAGAGCTGGTTGTTGTAAATCTCGAATAGCCGACCGGAGCGGTTAAAGGAGACTTCCGCGCCGTGATTTTCAAAGGCGGCGCTAAACCCTATGTTGAAGCGGGCAACAAACCGCGCCCCTGATTCGCCGTCCGTGTAACCGCGAGATGCTCCAGATAATCCATTTGCGCCGCCGCCTGGCCGGAAGAAATTATCTTCAAGATAAATCTTTCGCTCCGCATTGGTTGCACTTCCGCCAGAATTCCCAGCATTCGTGGGCGCAGCCCATGAGCCGTCGCCAAGGCTGCTGGCGTTGCCTGTTCCCCACGCCATCGGCTTGTGATGAAAGAAGATTTGCGTTCCACGCACGGAGACGTTGTGATCTACTAGCCCGCGTTCGTTCCATGCCCAAACATTTTCAACGGTCAAACCATCAAACTCGCAGTGATCGACGCGGAAATTAGATACCCCTGCTTGTGGGCTGATGCAACTGCCGCTGGATAAACCGGATGAAGGTGGTAAAAAAGAAATTCCAGTAACACGCCATAGTCCGGTAGTAGCTCCGCTAGGTTGAAGCTGTATAAATGCTTTGCCCCCCGAAACGACTGCGTGATGGATAATTGTTTTGCGTGTCACCGCAGGCTTATAAGTGAGGGGCGACGTTCTCACCATGTCCGACATCCAGGTGGCAAAACCGCCGGTCACGACCGTCTCGCCCTGCAAGGTGATTGGCTTTGCAATAATCAAGGGCTGCGTCCAGGAAGCTTCTCCGGCAGGAAGGGCCACCGTGTCTCCGTCCCGAGCCAGGGCAATGGCCGTCTTAACGTCGGAAAGCGAGGCGCTTGAGGCCCGAATGATGCCCGCTTCGACTCGACCTGCCAAGAGTGTTGCTGCCAGAAGCCCTCCAAAGCGGGTGCGCAATATGAATCTGATATCTATCGAAGCCATGCGCTATCCCTCAATATCAGCAATGGTTATGCCAACGCGAGCTAGCAGCGTTACCCAATATCACGCCAGTCAGTCTGAGTAGCTGTCTATGATTGTGTTGTGCCGTAAGACCCATGGAGCTCCGGCGTAAGAATTGCACACCGCTTTCGATGGGAACGGCCTGATCGATTCCCAAGTTCGGGGATTCCGCCCACGATTTATCACCATACAGTCCCCTCTCCAGGCGTTGTGACGGGTCGTGACCCACCAGCCGCCACCGGTTACAAGCTCGAACATGTTATGGTCGATCGCCCTCGTTCCCCATGTACGTAAATAGAGCGACTGCGAAGGTCTTTGAAGTCACAGTGATCGATTCTGAGAAACAAATGTCTTTTGTCAGCATAACGCCACCGGCGGACTTCGCCAAAAGGGAACTTCCTTGGATGGTGAATCCCGTTACTCGCAAAAAAATCGGTTGGACTGAATACAAGAACCGGCTTTTTTTACCCGTCGGTAAGGCCAACAAAGCGGAGGCAACGGCTTAATCTCATTGTACTGAAAAACCATGCTCTGAAATACTGATTCCTAGCTCCTTGCTTCCACGAGGTCCATTTCCTCTTCCTCCGCTGCCACCTGGGAAGCTTCTGGCAAGTATCGTTGTTTAGCCCTTGGGTAATCCAAAGCGACGATGTAAAAAGCAAACCAGACAGGGTGTTGCCTTCTGAAGCCGGACTCCGTCCAGTTGTAAAGGATGACTGCGGCAAGAAGAGCAAGCCGAAATCTGCCGAATTCAAAGTTCCTCAAAAATTCCAAACGGCTTTTCCAGAATGCCGCGATAATCCATCCTACCAAAAGGAACAGCCCAATGAAGCCGAGGTTTAAATAGGTCTCGAGATATCCATTGTGCGCCTCGTTGGGTTGCCACCAGTATCCTTCTCCAACCGCAAGGAGCCTGTCTCCCGTCCAGAAGCTATCAAAACCCGTGCCAATAATTGGATTGCCCTGGTGCTTCAAAAGCGTCTTCCATAGTTCCGTTCTACCGGTCAGCGTGGGATCCCTGTTAAGCGCCTTAATGATTACCGCCGAAATTCCAAAGACCTCCTCCGCCAATAAAAAGAGCGCTGCTGCCACAAGTACATAAGTCCCGATTACTCTTTTGTTTCTCTTCACAAACCCCGAGCCGAGCAGCAGCATGGTGAAGATCGCAACAATCAAGCACATCGTGGAGGTCGAGCTTTCAGCTACCTTGAGAAGCCATGCAGCCATACAAAGGAAGCCACCGGACAGCAAAAGCTCGTTTCGCCGAGCCTTTCCTTTGTCAGCTCGCCAGGTCTGCAACAAATGCCAGAAGAAAAAGAATCCCACGATCAAACAAACGGAGCCCAGGGCGTTTTTATTTCCAGAAATGCCGGCGTTTGTCGATGCCGTGGCCCACGGACCTGTGTTGCGCCCGATTGACGGATAATACTTGATGCACAAGATGGAAAAAGGAATCAGAATGTAGGCAACTCGTTTCATGAACCGGCTCAATGCCTCCATCGGGTCCGGTTCAGTAAAGATAACCAGCACCATAATAGGAGTACCGAGAAATTTGATCCACCGCTTGAAGCTAACGAAGGAATAATCGGACCATAAGACGGCAAGGAGGCAATAAAGAACGAATGCTACGAGCCAACGGTTTTTCCGGCAGATTTCGGAAAGACTAACTTGCCGCTTACTAAGGACGTAAATGCCCGCCGCAATCAGCG
>Ga0137396_10002435_pt1 | contig 10181 bp, 12 predicted proteins | sample czc16metaG_FD_108284 | JGI IMG/M metagenome (GOLD analysis project Ga0137396, IMG submission 108284) | Vadose zone soil microbial communities from Angelo Coast Range Reserve, California, USA - czcobulk3.16 metaG | ecosystem: Environmental > Terrestrial > Soil > Vadose zone | place: USA... | reverse complement strand
GCCTTGTTCTCGAGCTCGCTGAAGGAAATCTCGAGGCCGAGGTATTTCGTGAGGACGTCCAGGACGGCCTGCGCGCTCTTGGGATCGACGAAGTAACCGGACGTCTCCCCCATGAGGCACACTGCGTGCATGTCGTACAGCCGCCCGAGCCCAAGGAGCAGTCCGCTCGCGCCGACAATTCCGGCACCGGGTTCCCCGCGGGAGAACACGACGCCATACTTCTCCATCTCCTTCACGAGGTCCGTGCCCGTCGCGGCTCCGAGGACCCGCGGCTTCGTCACCATGCGGCCCATGCCGTACCCGCCGAGGGTGAAGATCCGACGCACGCCGAGTTTCTTCAGTTCCCGCAGGATGAAGTCGCTGAGCTCGTACTGGCCTTCCGGCGTCAAGCCCTGGTAGTCGCCGGTCAAGAGGACGAGGTCCCGCCCCGGGCCCCGCTTCACGAAGTGCATCTCGTTGTTCACGAGCTTCACCTGTCCATCGTCCTGAACGAGGACCTGCGGCGGGAAGTATTTCGAGAAGATCTCGGCGAACTTGACCGCCTTCAGCTCGTCCTTCAGATGTTCCGCGGCGAGCTTGCCGACATTCCCGATGCCTGGAAGGCCTTCGATGAAGATCGGGTCGTCCAGCTTGGGATGGTCGGTGTACCGGATCGTGATGTTGTCCATGGGTTCTCATCTCTCCAATTCGTGGACCCGCTTAAGTTTGCGCCTGTAGGCGCCGTAGCGGTCCTCAGGGGAATACCGGGGAGGCATCGGGTTCCCGGTCGCCTGACCGCAGTTCGGGCATGCGTCCTTCAAGGAGTACCGGCCGCAGGCAGTGCACTTCTTGAGGATGGATCGCATCGCCTCAGTCCTTCCGGTGGAACTTCGCCTCGCCGCCTTTCGCGGTCAGGGCCTTGATCACGCGCCCGGCCGCCTTCTGGATCTCTTCTTCCGCGGTCTTGTAGTCGGGCGCCCGCACGACGACCCGGTATCGCGGCGCTCCGATATACTGGACCTTCACCGATAGGCCGTCCGACTCCATCGCGGCCTTCGCGAGCGCCTCCTTGATGTGGATCGCTCCGTCCGGGCAGAAGTCCGTCGCTTCCACGTATCCGTCGATCGTGACGTGCGGCGGGACGATGTTCTCCCGCGCGACCTCGACGAACGTCTTCACCCACTCGCCTTTGAAGCCCTCGTCCTCGAGGGCGTGCTCGTCCATCACGCTCTCCTCGAACGCGCGGTACAGAGTGCCGAAGGAGTCGAGGATGTCGTACCCGAACTCCTGCCAGCATTCATCGACCGTCTTGCCGAGACGCTGGGCCACGATCCCGAGGAGGTTCTCCGCCTTCTGCTCGTTCTTCCATTCCTGGATTTTCTCGCGGCGCTGGTGGTCGTTGACCGCCTTCAGCGAGAGATCGATGTGTCCCTTCTCCTTGTCGACCTTCAGGACCTTGCAGACGACCTTCTGCCCTTCGCGGACGTAGTCCCGAATGTACTTGATCCAGCCGGAGGAGACCTCGGCGATGTGGATGAAGCCCTCCTTGCTTTCGTACTCGTCCAAGGTCACGAACGCGCCGAAGTTCTTCACGTTCGTCACGGAGCAGACGACGAGCTCGCCCTCATCGGGCCAATCGTAGCCGCGCGCAGCGGCCGTCTTCGCCTCTGCCATTACTCGAGGACCCCCAAGATCTCGCCTCGGATCGCGGCCTTCCCACCCGTCGGTTTCGCGACCGTGGCGCCGCAGACCGGACACAAGACCACGCTCGCGGCGCGGTCGAAGACGATCTGCTCGTTGCCGCAATCCTCGCACTTGACCCGGAGGAACTGGCTCGTGGGTTTCGGAATCACTTGTGCACCTCCACGAGCTCGAACTTCTTCGCTCGGATCCCGGGCCGCTGATGGGCCTTGTGGCACTCGCGGCAGCGGAACCGCAGATGGATCCGTTTCGTCGGTTTCTCTCGGCCCTCAGGCTTCGGACGCGGGAAGCCCCCGTACCCCGCGGTCACGCGTCGGAACCGCCTCTGTCCAGCCCGGAGTTCGGACCGCGGACGGTTCTTGACACGCTCCACTTCGAGCTCCCTGTGTTGATTGCAGAAGGGACAGTAACCGCGGATACGCTGGGGCATCTTCATGGAGGCCGACCGGAGTGCCGATACAGCGGGGAGCTTCTATTAAAGGGTTGCTGGGTTCGCGCAACACGCAATTCGCGGAAGGCCCGAGGACGAGGTCGAAACTGTCCTGGCCCCTTGAATCGTCTCCAAATTTCGTTCCGCACCTTGCGGCTCCTCTTCAATCGGAAGAAATATATATTGTTAGATTAATAATTGGCGGGGAGATACAAACGAGCAGGGAAGTCCGCCTCAGTCGAAGAGACGAGACCCTGGTGGACCTGCTCATCGAGACGGGCCTTTCGCGGAACATCGCCAAGACCCTCGTCTTCCTGTCGAAACGGGAAGAAACCACGTCGGTGGAGATCGAGAAGGCGACGGGGCTTCGTCAGCCCGAGGTCAGCATCGCGATGCAGGAATTGCGGCGTCGCAGGTGGGTCGACAAGCGCGACATCAAGAAGGAAGGCAAAGGCCGGCCCGTACATTCGTATCGCCTGAGCGTCCCATGGCCTGAGATCCTGGCGCACATCGATCGCGAGGAACAGGCGAAGATCGATCGGATCGAAGCGAACCGCAAGAAGTTCAAGACTTTCGCGTAGGCTTCCGCGCCGCACGCAGAGTGCGGACTCCCTTTTCCGTGCCGACCAAGACGGTGTCCGCCATCTTGAGGAAGAGGCCGTGGCCGACGACCCCCGGGATCCCTATGATTTGAGCGGCCACCTTCGCGGGGGACGGCAGAGAGCGGAACCGCGCGTCCACGATGTGGTTCCCGTTGTCCGTCCGGAAAGTCTCTCCGTCCTTGCGCCGGAGGTCGACCGTCGCTCCGAGCGCCTCCAATGCATCCGCGGCGAAACGCCAGCCGAACGGGTGCACCTCGACGGGGACCGGGACCTTCGAGCCGAGGCGCGGCACGAGCTTCGATTCGTCCACGATCACGATGAACTTCTTCGACGCGGCGGCGACGATCTTCTCTCGGAACAGCGCGCCGCCGAGGCCCTTGATCAGATCGAGTTTCGGATCCACTTCGTCCGCCCCGTCCACGCAAAGGTCCGGACGCGTCCGTTCCTCGAGCGATGTGAGCGGGATGCCGAGCTCCTTCGCCACCTCCGCGGTCGCCAACGAGGTCGGCACGCCCTTCAGGTCCATGCCTCCCTTGACGAGGCGGGCGACCCCGTTGAGGAAATGCCGCGCCGTCGAACCCGTCCCGAGGCCAAGGACCATGCCCGGTTGCACGAAGGCGAGCGCGGCCTCTGCGGCCTTCCGCTTCATGTCTTCGGAGGAAGCCAAGTCACGTCCTCCGTCGGAGTTCCTCGACCAGTTCCACAAGGCCCTCGATCACGAGATCGTCGAGCTTCTGTCCGAGCGCCTTCGAGGCCTTCGCCGGATCCCCCGTGACCCCGGACCAATACTTCCTCGGATCGTCGACGACGGCGTACGGCGGGATTTCGTTCTTCCCGGCGGGGGCGCGGCCCTTCACGAGTTCCGGACTCGCGGTCAAGATGCGGGACGTTTCACCCGCGCCCGCGTGGCCGTCTCCGTCTGGGAGAATTCCCTCCGACGCGTAGATCAGGTCATAGTCCGAGAGGACGGTCGCCTTCAAACCGGTCCCCCGGTCCACGACCTCGTGGGCCGCCGCGCGGAGGGCCATCATGTGCTCTCGCCCGGCATGGCCACTGACGATCATCACGCGGTGCACGCCGTTCCGCACGAGGTCGACGAGGACATCGTGGACGAACGCCTTGAGGGAATCCACGGAGACGCTCACCGTGCCGGGATAGGGCCGCGTGGTCGTACAGACTCCGTACGGAATCGACGGTGCGATGAACGCACCGGTGCGCCGGGCGACCTCATCGAGGACATGGAGTGGCTGGATCATGTCCGCGCCGAGCGGCAGGTGGGGTCCGTGTTCCTCCAAGGCCCCGACCGGAACGATCACCACCGGATCCGTCCGGACCACGGCGGCGAATTCCTCCGAAGTCATCTCGGCAAGGCGCACGCGGCGGAATCGGCCCGAGGGCCATAAATCGTTCGCGACCCACCGTCGATCATCAACCTTAAACAAGGTTAACATTCTCGGTCCGAATCTTTTTTGCGCGGACGGCCTTGGGACGGCCGTGCGGGTCGCGGCGCTTTTCTCCGGAGGCAAGGACTCCACCTATGCCGCGTATGCTGCGATCCAGCGCGGATGGGAGCTCACGCATCTCCTCTCGGTCTTCCCGGAGGACCGCGACTCGATGCTCTTCCACGTTCCGAATCTGCACATGACCGGGCTGCTCGCCGAGGCGATGCAGCGTCCCCTCGTTTCGGAAGAGGCGCGGACGGGAGAGGACGGCGAGTTAGATGCATTGCGGCGGATCTTTCGACGTGTCGACGTGGACGGCATCGTGGTCGGAGCGATCGCGTCGGATTACCAACACGACCGGGTCAATCGAATCGCGGAGGAGGCGGGCCTCCGAGTGTTCGCGCCGCTCTGGCGGCACGATCCACGGCGCCTCGTCCGCGACTACCTCGCATCCGGTCTCGACATCGTCTTCTCGAGTGTCTCGGCCGAAGGCCTCGACGCGAATTGGCTCGGACGCCGCTGGGATGAATCGACGATCGAGGACCTCCTCCGTCTGGAGCGAACGCGCGGCGTCCATCCGTGCGGAGAGGGCGGAGAGTTCGAGACCCTCGTGCTCGATGGACCGATGTTCCATCAAAGGGTCGAAGTCCTTCGGGCAGAACCGCAATGGTCGGGCAGCGCGGGAGTCTGGCGAGTCCTCGAAGCGCACCTCGTCCCCAAATCAGGGCCGATCACCGCCGCCGAGCCCGCGGGACCGTCCGAAGGTCCTTGAAGAACTGGGACCGCTCGTCGTCCTCCGCGATCTTCGCGCCCGCGGTCCTCGCGAGCTTCAGGCAGGCCGCGCGGAGCCTCGTTTTCCCCGCAATCGCGAACGCCCGCGCGAGGGCTTCGTACGCGTAGGCGAGGGGGAAGTCACCGATCTTGCTCGCCTCGCAGATCTCGAGGGAACGCTGTGCGTGGTAGAGGGAGGGCTCCGGTCGACCGAGCACGGCGTACACGCGAGAGATCTGCCACTCCCCGATGGCGAGTTCCTGCCGCCCTCCCACGACGCCCCAGTGGTAGCGGGACGCGTGGGCCATGTGGATCATCGTGTCGCCCTCCTCCCTCGAACGCCCCTTCTTTTCGAGCAAGACCCAGGTCGAATTGAACAGATGGGCCGCCATCTTTCGGTGCCATTCGGAGTCCTTTTTCGATGCCATGCGGGCCTTTCTCCGTGTCGCGGGCGCCGTGGGGCTGGGCAGATTTGAACTGCCGTCGCAGGGTCCCAAACCCCGAAGGATAGACCAAGCTACCCCACAGCCCCGGCGCCGCGAGGTACCGGATCGCGCGATAAATACGTTGTCTCAAGGGCGAGTCTTCCGCCTCTGGACGGAAGCCGATGCATCCTTCGCGGCGGCGCGGACCGCGGCTTCGCTCGTCTTCCGTGGCCTCCATCCCTTCGCCTTGAGCCGATCGATCGCGAGCTGCATCACGCGGACATCTCCGGCCCAACCGCGGCCTCCGCCCGCTCCTCCCGTCCACTGATACTCCACACCGGCAAGACCGAGTTCGTCGCAGATCGCATCGGCCAAGAAGCGCACCGTGATCGCATCGTCGCTCCCGAGGTTGTACACGGACACGGGCTCGTCCGCCGCGCGGACCCCCGTGGAAATTCCGGCGATGACGTCGTCGATATGCACGTATGACTTCGCGGTCCCCGGATCCGATCCGAGGATCTCGAGATGCTTCGGATCGCGGGCCAGTTTCCGGACGAGGTCCACGACGACCCCATGGCCGCTCCGCCCCCCGACCACGTTCGCCATGCGAAAGATCACGGCTTGCACGCCAAATGTGTGCGCGTACGCGGACAGGAGTGCCTCGTCCGCAAGCTTCGTCGCGCCGTAGATAGAGATCGGTTCCACCGGTGCATAATCCTCCGGTGTGGGGACGACGGAGGCCTCGCCGTAGATGGTCGACGTCGATGTGAACACGACCTTGGGGACCTTCGCCGCCCGGCACGCTTCGAGGACCCGATGGGTGGCGATGATGTTCTCGTCGATCAGGGGCTTCGTTCCCTCAGGCCCCAAGCGCACGTCGGGATTCGCGGCGAAATGGTATACAACGTCCGCTCCTCGGAAGATGGGACCGAGGTCCCCTCGGAGCAGGTCTTGCTTCCGAAGCGTCGCCCCCGACTTAATCGCGCGGTCCAGGTTCGATCGCTTTCCCGCCTTCAGGTGGTCCACGGCGACGACGTTCGCTTCCTCGACCAGGACGTCCGCCAGGTGACTCCCGATGAAACCCGCGCCGCCCGTGATCACGACCTTCGATCGGGACATTCGAGCCGACACATCTCGCCGAGCGTATTCAAGGTTCCTTCGGACCACGCAGGTGCGCGAGGAGGGCGGCCACGGCCCGCGCCCGGTGGGAGAAGCGGTTCTTCTCCGTCACCGTCATCTCCGCGAAGGTTTTCGTCCCTCCTTCGGGGACGAAGATCGGATCGAACCCGAAGCCGCCGGTTCCTCGCTCGGCGGCCGCGATCGTCCCGCGGCACTCCCCGTGGAAGACTTCGTGGGCCCCTCCCTGCCGAAGGAGGAACACTGTCTCGAAGGTCGCGGCCCGGGTCTTCGCGTCGTGCAGGAGCTTCAGGATGCCCGGATTCCCGAGACGCTTGTATACGTAGGAGGAGTACACGCCGGGAAAACCGCCGAAGGCCTCGAGAAAGAGGCCCGAGTCGTCGATCAGATAATCCCCCCCGATCTGGTCGTCGAGGACGGTCGCGGCGAAACGCACGACCTTCTCGAGACGGTCCGCCTGGATCTCCGGATAGCTCCGATCCTCGCGGATAATTTTCACCCCTGCGTCGGCGAGCATCGCGGACACTTCGCGGTACTTGCCTTCGTTCGTCGTGACGAACGCGATCACGTGTACCGCCCCCGCGACTCGATCTCCTTCACCGTGGCAATCACGCCGTCGGCCTCTCGGCCCATGACCTCGCGGTACCCGCGGACGACCTCGCGGTAGTACACCGTCGCTCGGGCATGGGCGCTCACAAGGCCCTCCCGCAACAGATGCAGGTCCACACCCCGGGCCTCGCGACCTCGATCCCTTCCACCCAGGCTGAAGTCAATCATCACGATCCTTCCGTCTCTCCACAGCATATTCGACGTCGTAAGGTCTCCGTGGACGATCCCGGCCCGATGCAAGCGACCGACCACGCGGCCCATCTCGCGCGCCACGGGAAGGCTGCCGGGACCGCCGCGGTCCAGCACTTCCTTCAGGGTCGGTCCGGCGATGTATTCCATCACAATTCTGGCCTCTCCGAGGTCGATGTCGTAGAGGATCGGAACGGAGACTCCTGCGGTGCGGGCCTCCGCCATGAGACGCGCCTCGGTCCGGATCCGCGATCGACGCAGCCCGTCATCGAGTTCGGTCAGCCGATACGATTTCGGCACGCGTGTTTTGTCCACGGCGGGGCGACCGAGGAACTCGGTCCGACGTAATTCGGCCTCGGCCCCCTTTTTGATGAGCACGGCCGCGCGAAGTGGCCCGGCGACAAAAACCTTTCATCGAAAGCACCCTCTGCAACCTTGCGACGGTGAAGGTCAATCGCCTGGGGTCAGAAAGCGAGAGGCCTCGGAAGCAGCCACCTCGCTTCGAGCCGGTACGAAATCAGGAGGGAGACACCGCGCGTATCGCGGTTCCAGGATCCGTCCCTCGAGCAGCACGATGGCGGCGCGGTCCCGTTCGCTCCGGATGGCCCGGCCGGCGGCTTGGAGCAACCGGTTGACGGCCGGATAGACGACCGCGTAATCGTGGCCTTTGGCGAATCCGAACTTCCGGGCGTAGTAGTCCCGGAGGGCCTCTCCTTCGACGCTCGGCGGGCTGAGCGGAAGGCCCACCACGATGACGACCGCAAGGAGGTTGTCGTGGTAATCGACGCCTTCGCTGAGCGATCCTCCCTGGACCCCGAGGAGCAGCGCCCCACCGTCCGCCCGGGCGAGCCGCAGGGCCTCGAGGGCCCCGTCCCGCTGGGTCTTGCTCCACTGCGGGCGCTCCACGAGGATCTGCTTCGGGACACGGGCAGCCCGAATGCGACGATGCGCCTCTCCGAGCAGCTCGTACGAAGGGAAGAACGCCGCCACGTTCCCGGGTACCGCGGCCGCGATGCCGCCGATCTCCCGAGCGATGGCGTCGTGCATCTCCTTGCTCCGTTTCACGAACAAGGTCGTGATGTGGGGGGACACGAGGAGCAACCGGTTCTCCCGCGGGAACGGCGACGCATAGGTCCTCAGCACCCGTCGACGGGTCGCGATTCCGAGGAGGTCCGCATACATCTCCGCGGGGAAGAGGGTCCCGGACATCAAGATGCTCGCGTGGACGCCGTCGAAGACGGATCGGCTGAGGACGCTCGGGTCGAGCAACCGGAACGCGAACTTCCCGTCCGGACCAGGTGCGACGAGGCGAAGGATGCCCTCGTTCTGATCCCGCCATCGCACGAAGAACTCGGCGACCTCGGGAAGGTGGGTGGGGACCCCACGGCGGACCGCGTCCTCCCCTGCAAACGCCAGGCCTTCGACGAACGCCGTGTACCCGCGCGTCTCGCCCCCCTTCCGCTGGAGTCCGGCGTCGACCACCTCCAGGAACTCGTCCTTGCGCGCGATCCGCTCGGAGTGCAACGCGGTGAGAAATCGCTCCATGGACTTGGCGACCCCGATGAGCTCGTGGGCCACCTCCCCGTCGATCGACCGCGCTTCCTTCGCCGCCTTCAGCAGGTCGATCACCGCGAGATCGCCGACCAGATGGGCGCGAATCCGGTCCGGAAGATTGTGCGCCTCGTCGACGATGAGGACCAGATCCTCGAGCGAACGTCCCAGTCGAGGGAGAAATCGCTCGCGGATCTCGCTGAACATGTAGTTGTAGTCACAGACGACCAACCGCGACTTCGCCGCGGCGTCCATCGCGACTCGATGGGGGCACACCCGGCACGCGCCGCTCGCCCGGACGAGCTCTTGCACGTGCAGGGTCCGCTGGAGGACCGCCGCGACGACCGCGGAATTGTCCCGCGTGAAGAAGGTGCACGTCCTCGACTTCACCTTGAAGTCGCAGAATTCCTGAAACGCGCGGCCATGCGACGGCGCCCCTTCCTGGAGGCACATCGAATGCTTCGCGATCAAGTCGATCGTCGGGATCCGAGGACCCTTCGCTTCGATCCTCCGGACCGTTTCGATCGCGATCCGATGGTGACTCTGCCGCGACGTGAGGAAGAGGACGAGCTTGTCCTCGGTCAAGGCGTAGTCGAGGGCCGCGACGAGTGCCACCGCGGTCTTCCCGATGCCCGTCGGCGCGTGAGCGAGGAGGTGCTTCCCCTCCGCCACGGTCCACCGCGCGTCCTGGAGGAAATCCGATTGGCCGTCACGGACCCGATCGAAGGGCCACGGCACCGAGCCGGAAGGCGGACGGACGTCGGGCCGTAGTTCCACGCCTTCCATGAGGGCCTCGAGGGTCCGATCTCTCCACGCAGACGGGATATGAAGCGCTTCACGGGAGTGGGCCGAAACTACTCCGGGTGCCGGCGATCCCGGATAATTGAAAAGGAGCGCTTAAGCGGATGCGGGATGGTCAGTCGTCGTGGCCCGCCAGTGTTTCGTCTGCGGGTTCGAATCCCGCGCCGCGGTCTGCCCGCGCTGCAATACGATCTTGCGCGCGGACCGGGCCGTCTGCCGAACATGTGGAAGGGCCTTCGACGGATGGATCGCGACCTGCGATGCGTGCGGCGGATTGACGGTCGGAGAGCCCGAAGGACCGAGCGACCGCGAGGCGGTGAAGACCTTGTCGTCGGTATCGGGCATCTCGGAAACGAGGGCGAAGGAACTCGTCGCGAAGGGCTTCCGCGATTTCTCCGATGTCGTCCGCCTCGCGCTCCCGGAGAATGCCGTTCGCTTGGGATTGCATCACACGATCGCGCGAAAGGCGCTGCTCCTCGACCTCGTCGCCCATCGAGAAGAGCTTGCGAGCGGTGGCCAGTGCCCGATGTGCGGAGCCGCCTGG
>Ga0137396_10002433_pt1 | contig 10188 bp, 8 predicted proteins | sample czc16metaG_FD_108284 | JGI IMG/M metagenome (GOLD analysis project Ga0137396, IMG submission 108284) | Vadose zone soil microbial communities from Angelo Coast Range Reserve, California, USA - czcobulk3.16 metaG | ecosystem: Environmental > Terrestrial > Soil > Vadose zone | place: USA... | reverse complement strand
TCGTCGGACAGCCCCTCTTGGCTCACAGGTGCTTCACCAGGCGCCACTTGTTGACCTCCCCGTCGCGTTTGTAGAGGAGCTCGTCGAGGAGCCAGCGGGCCATCGGTAGGCCGCGGCCGGCCTCACTCGTCGGGTCCGGCATGGCTCGGGAGAGGAAATCGTCGACGGGCGGCCCGGCATCGATGAGCGAGGCGCGCGCCGTGTCGTGGTCCAGCTTGAGGATGTATTCGACAGGAGGGTGCTCGCCGCTTGGTCGTCCGTGCGTGAGGACGTTGGCGCCGATCTCCGCCAGCGCGATCTCAAAGTGCATGACGTTGCGGTCGTTCTTGTCACGGCCGGTGGCCTCACGCAACTTCTGAACGGATTCATGCAGTGTTTCCAGTCCCTCATCGAGATGGCTGAGCGTGGCATGGAACTCAAAGGGCTCCGCAGAACTACGCAAGATCAGAAGCCAGTGAGGGCTTCCTCGACCGTGGAGTAGTAGGGAAAAACACGGTCCAGCGTCGTGAGCTCCAGCACCACTCTGACCTGCTGATTTGGCGCGGCCAGGCGCAGGTCGCCTTGCGAGCTGCGGATCTGCTTCAGAGCCGCGATCACCGAGCCGAGGCCGGTGCTGTCGACGAAGCTGACTCCTTCCATGTCGATGACGACCTTAGCCTGGCCGCTCTTCAGCGCCTCGCTGATCGCGTCCTTCAATGCGGGTGCGCCGGCCACGTCAAGACGCCCGGTGGGCGCGACGACGGTGGCACCGCTGTCGACCTGGCGGGTCTGTACCTCGAGGCTCATATGGCTCTACCCATGCGTGGGGTCTGATTATGGGTCACCCAGTCTCGAGTTGAGCCTCTCTACACTGCTGGTCGTGAACTCGGCCGCAGGGTCGCAGCGCCTGCTCATAGTGGACGACGAGGAAGCCCTGGCCAGAGTCATGGAGCGCACGCTCCGCAGCCGTGGCTACGAATCTGATCTCGCCTTCACCGCAGGGGAGGCCAGGAAGCGTTTCGAGTCCACCGACTACGCCCTTGCCCTGCTCGACGTCCGCCTGCCCGACGAGTCCGGCTATGGGCTGCTCGAGGAGCTGCGCAAGGTGCGGCCCGACACCGCGGTGGTGATGATCTCGGGGGTCGACGACCCCGAGCTGGGCCGGGCTGCCCTCGAGCACGGTGCTTACGCCTATCTCGTCAAGCCTGTGGGCGCGACTCAGCTTTACCTGATGGTCGTCAACACGCTCCAGCGCCGGTCACTTGAGCTCGATCACCGCGGCAACCTGCAGCGGCTGGAGTCGATGCTCGGGGAGCGCGCCGACCAGATGCGGCGCGCGGTGGAGCTCCAAGCCGGGATGCTGCCCGTCTCGCCGTTCAAGGAGGACGGGTTCGAGGTCGCGGCCAATTTCATGGCGTCGCGCGAGATCAGCGGGGATTTCTACGACTGGTACCGGCAGGACACTGGCGATCTTGTCTTCACGCTCGGTGATGTCATGGGGAAGGGATTGCCGGCGGCGTTGATGATGGCGACCGCGCGAGCGGCGCTGCGCGGGTCATCTGGGATAGAGCACCTTGACGCGGGGATCAAGCGCGCGGGCGAGGTGATGGCCGCCGCGCTCGAGGTGAACCATGCGTATGTCACGGTCTTCCATTCCATCTTCGATCCTCGATCAGGCGAGCTGCGCTATGTCGATGCTGGGCACGGTCACGCGCGGCTGCTGCGCGGCGTCACCGGCCAGGAGACGCTCCCGGTGCGCAGCGCGCCGATCGGCATCTTTCCCGACAGCCTGTTCGGCGTCGGGAAGGTGACCATGAATCAAGGGGACACGCTGGTTGTTTTCTCAGATGGGCTGCTCGACCTGAGGCCCGACCTTGCGACCAAGGACGTGCTGCTGCCTTACGAGGCGCGGCGGGCGGGCAGCGCGCAGGAGCTGGTCGACATCCTGGCGCAGGGCTCGCGAACGCGGGAGCTGTTTGACGACGTGACGGTGGTCGCGCTCAGACGTCTTTAGACGGGGATTGCTTGTTCGGGTCTCCCCACCCGGCCGAGCCCGCTTCGCGGGCTGGCCGACCTCCCCACAGGGTGGGGAGGTGAATTATTGGCTGAAGTCGACGTCCTTTGTTTCTACCGTTCCTGCGGTACGACCAGGCGCTGTTTGGTACTTCCAGTACAGGTTTGTATGCGCGATGACCTTGTCTGGCGGCGGCGCACCCCATTCCGTCTGGTCCTCGGTCGTGTGGGCATCGCTGACCAGGGTCGCGTCGTAGCCCCTGGCGAACGCGCCGTGGAGCGTCGAGCGGATGCACATGTCAGTCTGTGCGCCGACGACGACAAGTCGCCCGACTTCCAGGCCAGACAGCACGTTCTCCAGGTTGGTGTCTTCGAAAGAGTCGCCGTAATTCTTCTCGACGAGCGGCTCTGCATCGTCTGGATTCAGCTCGGGGACGATTCGCCACTTTTCGGTCCCCCTCGCAAGTCCTTTGTCGGAGTGCTGGACCCAGACGACGGGGACGTTTTCGCGCCGCGCCTTCGCGACAAGGCTGCCTACGTTGGCGACAACCGCGTCGCGCTCGTGGTTCCCGTCGACAACGCCGTTCTGCACGTCGATGACGAGGAGTGCGGTCTTCGGCCGGTTCTTGAGAGTGGTCATCCTCTCAACTTACTAGGTTCTAGGCCGGCTTCGGAGCGGCCAGCCAGCGTTCCAGGACCGCGGCCACAACGTGCAGCTTCACCGGCTTGGAGATGTAGTCGTCCATTCCCGCAGCCAGGCACCGCTCGCGATCGCCTGACAGTGCCGCCGCGGTCATCGCGATGATTGGCACGCGACGGCCCGCCTTTTCGTTTCTCCGGATGAGCCGCGTCGCTTCGTATCCGTCCATCTCCGGCATCTGGCAGTCCATCAGCACCGCGTCGTACTGAATGTGCTCGAGCATCGTCACTGCTTCCGCGCCGTCGCTGGCGACCTCCGCGCGGTAGCCCAGGCGCTCGAGCATCCGTACCGCCACCTTCAGGTTGGCGGCGTTGTCCTCGACCACCAGCACTCGCGTCCACTGGCGCGATGGATCCGGCGGACCGAGCTCCACCTCCGCGGGCGAACGAAGCGACCGGGCCGATCTTTCGGTCAGCAGCGTGTGGACGATGTCGAACAGCTGTGACGGGCGCACCGGTTTGAGGAGCTCGGCGTCGACCCCGGTGACCGGGACCTCGGAATGTCCCGCCGACGTGAGAAGGATCACGACGATGTTCCTCAAGAGGTCGTCGGCGCGGATCTCGGCGGCCACGGCTCGCCCATCCATGCCGGGCATCATCATGTCGACGATCGCAACGTCGAAGGCGACGTCGCGTCGGGCCGCATCGCGCATCGCCTGAAGTGCATCGCGGCCGCTCTCAAAGCTGCGCTCCGGCATGCCCCAGGAGCTCAGGTAGCGTTCGAGGATCGTTCGGTTCGTCTTGTTGTCGTCGATCACCGCGACGAACGTGCCCGCCAGGCTGACCGCCTGCTGAGAGGCACGCGCCTTTCCGTGCGCCTCGCGAAACAGAGCCGTGAACCAGAATCGGCTGCCCGCATCCTTTTCGCTCTCGACGCCGATCTCTCCACCCATGAGACCCACGAGCATGCGGGCGATCGCCAGGCCCAGCCCCGTCCCGCCGTGCTTGCGGGTCGTCGAGCTGTCCACCTGCGAGTACGTCGAGAAAACCCGCGCCTGCTCTTCTGGAGTCAGGCCGATGCCCGTGTCCGCTACCTCGAAATGGATCGCCACCCCCGGACCGGTGCTCTCCTTCCGGCTCGCGCGCACGACCACCTCCCCGGCGGTTGTGAACTTGATTGCGTTGGCGACGAGGTTGATCAGGACCTGGCGCAGCCGCCCCGGATCACCGATCACGACCTCGGGGACGTCTGCCTCCACGTCGAGGACGAGCTCGACGCCCTTGTTGGCCGCGGCCTCGGCGAACAGCTCCACCGCCTCTTCAAGCACGTGCTTCGGGCTGAACTCGATGGTCTCCAGGCGAACGCGCCCGGCCTCGATCTTCGAGAAATCGAGGATGTCGTTGATGATCTCGAGCAGCGCGTCACCGGATGCGCGGACCGTCTCCACGTACTCGTGCTGCTCAGGCGTCAGCTCGGTTTCGAGCAGGAGTCCGGTCATCCCGATGACGCCGTTCATCGGCGTGCGGATCTCGTGGCTCATCGTGGCGAGGAACTCGGACTTGAGGCGGGTCAGCTCCTGCAGCTCCTGGTTGCGCTGCGACAGGTCGGACAGCAGCGTCGACTTGGCCTCTTCCGCCGCTCTGGCCGCGGCTCTGTTTTGCTCCAGCTGGATGACGACGCGGCGGACGAGGATGCCGAACGCGATGAGCAGGAGGGCTTCGAGCAGGGCGTGTGCAGGATCGCCAGCCACGGGATTGACCAGCGTGACCAGGACGAGGTCGGCCACCGCGAGCCCGGCGCCGATGGAGAACTCCATCGTCGAGTAGTACAGAGCCAGGAAGATCAGGGGGAGCAGGACAAACGGGAAGGCGCGCGTGATGCTCAATCCGAACTGAACCTCGAGGGCGAAGGCGACGGCGAGGCTGGCGATGGGCGAGACCGCGTGGAGGTACCGGGGGATTCGGTCCCAGGGCAAGAGGACGAGCGAGCTGGCGAGCACCGTCAAAACGACCGAGGTGGCCAGGCCAAAGTCCGAGCCGGACCACAGCGGATAGAGCGCCATGCCGAAACCGACCACGACCGGAAGCGCAGTGATCACCCCGCCGCGGGCGGGCGTGTCGATCTGGGCCAGCGGCACGAGGACCAGGAGAATTGCAATCGTTGCGGCGCCGGCGAGCACGGGGGAGGCGATCACAGCCGAGTAGCCGTGCAGGCTGACCAGGCCGACAATGGCAAGCCCAAGGAACGGATAGACGCGGCGGCTCAGTCCGTCAGCGTGTAGGGGCGTATTCAGGGCGTTCAAGTTCAGCAGCCGGGGCTAGAGCTTAAAGCGTTAACAGGGATCTAGCAGCAAGGAGCGCGTCTACACTTTGGCTCCTGCGCACCTTCCATCCCGCCAGGGGGGGCGAGGTTTCAGAGGTGTTGCCAGTCGCCCGGCCACGGACTGCGTCAAAGCCGTCGTGGGTCCGAGGCCTGGTACGTCGACTGACGCCCCTGACGGCGATTGCCGCCGTTTTCGCTGTCCAGGCCGCCGCCGGCGCGGGTCCGGTCCTGGTTTTTCCGCTTTACCTGACGATCATCCTGCTGACGGCGCTCCAGCTGACCCGAATGGAGTCGCTGGCAACCGCCGTGTTGGCCGCGACGGCGATCCTCATCCCCAGCCTGGTCGGCAGCGACCAGCCGGCCGACCTGGCCCCGGCGCTGCTGCTTGCGGTTGTGCTGGTGGTGTCGGCGGTCGCGATCACCGAGGTCGTGCGCCAGGGTCGCGACGTCGCCGCGGATGCTGAGCAGACGGCCGAGTCTGTCGCCGCCAGCGAAGAGCGCCTGCGCACGATGCTCGAGGCGGCGATGGTCGGGCTGGCCCTCGCCGACGCGGATGGCAAATGGATCGAGGTCAACGACAGGCTGGGCATGATCCTGGGGCGAAGCCGCGACGAGCTCATGCATCTGAACCTGGATGAGGTGACGGCGGAAAACGACCGCGCCGCCCTCGCCGAGGCGCTCGTTCTGCTACGCAGCGGCGACATCGTCCGCTGGGAGGGGGAGCTGAACCAGGTGCGTGCCGACGGCATCCGGGTGCCGGTCGCGATCGCGATCACGACGGCATCAAGACATGCCCCCGGCGAGCCTTTGCTGCTGGTTCAGGAAACCGACATCTCCGCGCGCAGGCGGGTGGACGGGCTGCGTGACAGCCTGGTCGCGGTCCGGCACGTAATCGTCAGCGGGTCGCCGTGGGAACAGGCCGTGCCACAGCTGCTCAGCAGCCTTTGCGCATATCTCGGCTGGGAGCTTGCCCAGTTCTGGCTGGCGGACTCGGGACGGCAGGCGATCCACGTGCGGCAGTTCTGGCACCGCGAGGCGACCGCTTACGACACGTTTCGCGAGCACAGCCGCGCGGCGGCGATCCCGATTGGGTCCGGGCTGCTCGGACGGGTCTGGCAGTCGGGTGTCGTGGCGGCCGTCGAAGACCTGTCCGTGGCCAACGACTACGACCGATCCGACACCGCAGCGGGAGCCGGCCTGAGCTCAGTGCTCGCCTTCCCTCTCGTCGAAGGCGGTTCGGTGGTTGGAGTGATCGAGCTCCTCAGCGACCACCCACGAGTGGTCCAGGACGACGAGGTCACAATGCTTTCGACCGCCGGCGTCGAGATAGGGCAGTTCATCCGCCGCTCGGACGTCGCGCAAGCGCTTCGGCGCAGCGAGGCCGACCACCGCGCGATCTTCGAGCGCTCTCCCATCGGCATCGTGCGCGTCGGTGGCGACGGCGAGCTGGTTGAAGCGAATCCGGCCTTGCTCCATATACTCGGGCACGATTTCGAGTCCATGCGCGAGAGCGCGTGGCCCGATCTGCTCCGTGCGTACGACCAGGCCGCCTCGCGCCAGCGACTCGCGCCACTTCTCGCCGGGATCCCGAGCGGGAGCAGCGTCCAGGTTCGCGCCGTGACGGGCGCCGGACGCTGGCTCTGGCTGCAGCTCACCGCAACGCCCATCCCCGACCCGAACGGGCGGCCGGAGCACCTGCTCGTGATGATCGAAGACGTGACCACCGTGCGCGAGACTTCGGATCAGCTCGCCGAGGCGCTGGAATCACAGCGCGACGCGAACGCCAACCTCGAAAAGCTCGACCGCACCAAGACGGAGTTCCTGTCGATCGTCAGCCACGAGTTCCGGACTGCGCTCACCGGCATCCAGGGCTTCAGCGAGCTGATTCGCGACGGCGGCCTGGAGCAGGACGAGTTGCGGGCGTACGGCGGCTACATATTCAATGACGCGGACCGGATCAACCGGCTGATCGGCGACATGCTGGACCTCGACCGGATGGAGTCAGGCCGGATGAGCATGCGCAGCGGCGACGTCGACATCAACGAGGTGCTGAGCGAGGCGATGGCCAGGGCCGGCACCGGGGCGGCGACCGTCGAGTTCAAGGCCGACCTGGATCCCAGGCTGCCCATCGTCGCCGGCGACCGCGACCGGCTGATCCAGGTCGTGAGCAACCTTGTCAATAACGCGATCAAATACTCGCCGGATGGCGGCACGGTGACGCTCTCCACCCGGGCCGAGGGCGGTTTTGCGCTGGTGAGCGTGACCGACACCGGGCTCGGCATACCGCCGGACGAGATCGGCCACGTGTTCGAGAGGTTCCGCCGGGTCCGGAGCGGAGCCGCGCAATCGATTCCCGGGACTGGCCTGGGCCTCACGATCGTTAAGCAGATCGTGGAGATGCATGGAGGCAAGATCTGGGTCGAGAGCGCGGTCGGGCACGGGTCTGCGTTCCATTTCACCATTCCACTTGCGGTTGAGGACGCCACATCGATGCAGCGCAGGCATGCCTGAGGCGGTAATTCCGGGTGGTTCGACCCTCTTCACGGTGCTGGTGGCTGATGACAACGACGTCGCCCAGCGGCTGTGCAAACGCGTCCTCGAGAAGGCGGGCTACTCCGTGCTCATCGCCGCGGACGGGCTGCAGGCCGTGGATGTCGCATTCAGCCAGCACCCCTCGATGATCCTCATGGACGTCGCAATGCCGGGGATCGACGGGCTCGAGGCGATGCGGAGGATCAAGGCCGAGATGCCGATGATGCCGATCGTGATCGCCAGCGCGCACTCGATGGCGAGCGATCGCGAACGATTTCTTGCCGCGGGCGCGGACAACGTGCTGAGCAAGCCGTTTCGGCTGGCGGACCTGGTCTCGATCGTCGCCAAGCTCGCGCAGGACCAGAAAGCGCAAAGCCAGAAAGAAGTCGGCAAGTGAAAGACCTCACCGGCACGAGGGTCGGCCAGTACGAGATCGTCGAGCGTCTGGGCGGAGGCGGGATGGCGGTCGTGTACCGCGCGGTGCAACAACCACTCGGGCGCGAGGTGGCGCTGAAAGCGCTGTCCTCCGAGCTGTTCCAGGACGACGGGTTCGTCAAGCGCTTCGAGACCGAGGCGAAGACGCTGGCCAAGCTCGACCATCCGAACATCCTTCCGATCTACGACTTCGAGATGAACGACGGCGTCGCGTACCTGACGATGCCGTTGATCCGCGGCGGAACGTTGAGAGACGTTTTGAACCGCGGCCCCCTCGACACGCTGACCGCGTGGCGTTACCTGCGTGAGATCGGGGACGGATTGCAGCACGCGCACGACGCGGGCATCGTGCACCGCGACCTCAAGCCGACGAACGTTCTCATTCACGCCGACGGGCGCGCGATGCTGGCCGACTTCGGCCTTGCGCGCGGTGCGGGCCAGCCGACGCACCTGACCACGATCGGGCTTGCCATCGGCACGCCGGGGTACATGGCGCCCGAGCAGGTGATGGGACACGACGTCGACAAGCGCGCCGACATCTACGCCATGGGCGTCCTGACCTTCGAGATGCTGACCGGGCGGTTACCGTTCATCGGCTCAAACCGCATGGAGGTCGCGTACTCCACGGTCAACGCGCCGATCCCGTCAGCCGTGAAGCTGAACGCGGCGCTGCCCGATGAGCTCGACCAGCTGCTGGCGAAAATCCTGGCCAAAGATCCGGCCGCGCGGCCGCAAACGGTGCGCGATCTGCTGTCACAGATGGCCCGGCTCCCGCAGCGCCGCCAGACCGCTGCCGCTGCGGTCGCGGGGCAGGGCGGCGTCGCGACCGCGCCGGGTCGTCCGGCTCCGACCGTCGAGCCGCCAACCGCGGCCTCGATGAAAGTCATCGCGGCGGCTCCGCCAAGGCCGCTGCAAGGTTCGCCGATCCCGACGCCGACGGGTGTTGGCGGTTCGGCCATCAGAACCCTTGAGCTCATGGGCATCAAGGCCTCGCGAGCGAGAGGTCGCTTCATCCTCAACTCGTACGTCAGCAACCTGGTCCATGTGGCACGGAGCGTGACCGGCGATCGTTGGCCGGAGCTCGCATATGCGGCCGGGCTCGTGCAGTACGTGGAGCAGGACCCGCCGCACGACGACCAGCTGTCCTCGCCGGTGGAGGCGCTGAGCCGGTTGAACGAGGCGTTCGAGACGGTGTACGGGCCGGAGGCCGAGGACACCATTCGCAGCTGGGGACGCAGGGTCACCGAGCGGTGGCTCGCCGACGGCCGGCACGGGATGGGCGGGCCGCGGCGCCTGGTGCCTGGGCGGCAGCGCAAGCTGGCCAGCCTGGTCAAGTCGTTCGCCGAGGCGATGGACAACGTGCGCGGTGAGCACACGCACGCCTGGCTGCAGGTCGACGAACATCAGTTCTGGCTGGTCAACTTCTCCAACATGTTCGCCTTGGGCCGCATCAAGACGGTCAAGTCGTGCCACATCTGGGTCACCACGATCGAGACCATCCTGCGCTGGGCAGGGCTGGCCAACGACTGGTATGTCGAGGAGGTCGAGTGTGGGTGCGTGACGGGCACTTTCGACTGCGTTTTCGCGATCAGGTCAGTCGAAACCTAGGTCGGGAAACCGTCGGAAAGCCTTAACAAAAGTCACGGTTTTATTACGTCCCTTGTTACGCCGCCAGAATTAACATCTGGCTGTACAGTCTGCCCTCCCTCCCTTCTGAAGGTCCTCTACCGACGGGTAGGGGGCCTTCTCACGAGATCGGCTGACCCGCACTAGAGACCGATCGGTCTTCCCTGGCCTCCCCACCTCGTGGGGAGGTCGGCCCGGACCGCGAAGCGGCCCGGCCGGGTGGGGAGTTGGAACACCTTTCAAGGCCAGGAAAGGTAGATTCTCCAGTCGTGGGACGGTTTGCGATTGACGTCACTGCCTGTTGGCGGCCCCGCCGGGTCGGCATGCTCACTGTGGCGGTGGAGCTGTCGAAGGCCCTTGTCGCGAGCACCGGTAAGGACGATTTCACCCTGCTTTGCAGCCGCGAACGCCCCACTCCCCTCGAAGATCTGAAATGCGAGGCCGTCCTTTCGCCTTACCGACACGAGGTTGCGTTGAAAGCCCGCTGGCTGCCCACAGTCGAGCCGCAGCTGGACGCAGACGCGATCCTCTATCCCTTCTGGCCGAGCCCACCCTTCAGGCACCAGGACGCACCCCCCGCCGCGATCTTCGTCCATGACCTTGCGTTTCGGATCCGTCCGCAAGAGGTGCCATGGCAGCAG